>OKRU01000308.1_pt1 | contig 47423 bp, 40 predicted proteins | sample 1601131 | NCBI WGS metagenome assembly OKRU01 (sample SAMEA3541558, study PRJEB24748) | human gut metagenome | biome: human gut; feature: human-associated habitat; material: faeces | place: China | collected 2012
GGCTTTTGACTTTATTATAACTTGGAGAGAAACACGCACGAGGCCGAATGCTTACATAACTTTGACTTTTATCATCACGCCGACTGTTCGCGAAGAATCGTCGGCGTTTCTTTTTAGGATTTACGCCATATAAGGGGGCGAAGTAAGTAATATCCTATTAAGGCGGCTAGTCCGACTCCAATGCTGTTTGCCAGAAAATCCAGCCAGTCACCGCTGCGGGTATCTGTGCAATAAGCTTGCATCAGTTCGATACACCCGCTCATAGCTACAGGAGCTATGATGCCTCCCCATATTACATGATTCCAATTGATAGCCTTATGATTCCTCAGGTATTCTATCCATAAAATGAAACAGAGTCCTCCATACATGCATATATGCACTATTTTGTCTATGTAGGGGATTTCTTCCACATCTGTTTTAGGAGGAGTGAAAAAGGAAAGATAAAAGATGATAGCTACAATGATCAAGGATACCGGATATTTTCTAAAATAATATAGCATACTTTAATTTTTTTGTGATTCGTCGCAAAAGTACGATTAATTTTATACTTTTGCAGGCTAACCAGTGTTGATTTATAATAATTTGATAGTTTTTTATGCAAAAAAGCGAAAGAGTAAATTTCGGAAGTAAGATTGGGGCTGTTCTGGCGGCGGCAGGTTCGGCTGTAGGACTTGGTAATATATGGAGGTTTCCCTATGAAACGGGAAATCATGGAGGTGCGGCATTTATCTTAGTATACTTGGCGTGTGTTTTTATGTTGGGAATGCCTATTATGATTGCCGAATTCACAGTAGGTCGTCATTCAAAAGCAAGTACGGGACGTGCTTATAAGGTTTTGGCACCCGGAACTCATTGGAAGTGGTTGGGATATTTGGGGGTTTTGGCCGGTTTTCTTATTCTAGGATATTATTCGGTAGTGGCAGGATGGACTTTGGAATATATATTGGAAGCGGGAATGAATGGTTTTGCAGATAAGAAGCCGGAAGATTTTGTGGTTGCTTTCCAGAGTTTTTCGAAGGACCCTGTTCGTCCGCTTATCTGGCTGGTCATCTTTTTATTGGCCACCCATTTTGTTATAGTAAAGGGAGTGAAAGATGGGATAGAGAAATCTTCGAAGGTGCTGATGCCTGTTTTGTTTGTACTGATAGTAGTTTTGGTGGGGTGCTCATTGTCGCTTCCCAATGCGGAAAAAGGTTTGGAGTTTCTGCTGAAGCCTGATTTCAGTAAAGTGAACGGAGATGTTTTCTTAGGGGCTATGGGGCAGGCGTTCTTTTCCTTGAGTTTGGGAATGGGATGTCTTTCAACCTATGCTTCTTATTTTGGGAAAGAAACCAAACTGGGAAATACGGCTCTGAGTGTCGGTGTGATTGATACTTTTGTGGCTGTCTTGGCCGGATTGATTATTTTTCCGGCGGCCTTTTCTGTAGGTATCCAGCCGGATGCGGGACCATCATTAATTTTTATTACATTGCCTAATGTTTTTCAGCAAGCTTTTAGCGGTGTGCCGATATTAGCTTATATTTTCTCGGTGATGTTCTATGTCTTGTTGGCTTTGGCTGCATTGACTTCTACTATTTCTCTACATGAAGTGGTGACGGCTTTTCTGCACGAGGAATTCAATTTAACTCGTGGCCGTGCTGCTAGATTGGTCACTTTCGGGTGCATTATAATTGGAATCATTTCTTCCTTGTCATTGGGAGTTATGCAGAAATATACGCTGTTTGATAAGGGATTCTTTGACTTACTTGATTTTGTCACTGCAAAAATAATGCTTCCTTTGGGTGGCTTGCTGGTATGTATCTTTGTAGGATGGTATTTGAAACGTTCCGTTTCTTATGAAGAATTGACCAATGGGGGAAAACTGAAAGCAGGTCTTTTCAATTTGTATATCTTCTTGTTGAGATACGTGGCACCTGTGGCTATCATTTTGATTTTTATCAATGAATTAGGGCTAATTTAGAATTGTAATGTGGAAAGACTTCTTCTATTTTTCGAAAAGCGAACGCAGAGCTATACTTTTTTTGTTGACTTTGCTTTTCATATTTATGTGTATATGGGTTCTGTTTCCAGTAAAGGAAGAGTCTTTGGAACAGGATCAAGAGGGGATAGAAGAAATAAAAAACTTTCTGGCCGGAGTACATGAGATGGAGGAGAAGGAATCTCTGCGATATTCCTATGATAAGCCTAAAAGAAGAGAGGTGGTATTGGCTGCTTTTGATCCAAATTCAGCCGATTCCATCGAATTTTTGCAACGTGGATTGCCTCCTTTTATTGCACATACTATTTTGCAATACCGGAGAGCCGGCGGTAAATTCAGGACAGCGGATGATTTCTCTCGTGTTTATGGCTTGTCGTCCGAGAAATTTAATATGTTAAAACCTTATATCCAGATATCAGAGGCTTTTCGGCGGAAACAGGATACATTGCACTTTATCAAAAAGGCGGAGAAAGATACGTTGGCGGTTTATAAATATCCGGAAGGAACTTTAGTCGATTTGAATGAAGCGGACACTACCGAGTTGAAAAAGATTCCGGGAATAGGCAGTGGCATTGCACGCATGATTGTGGCTTACCGGAAACGTTTGGGAGGTTTTTATGATATGGCTCAGTTGAAGGAAGTGAACTATGTAGATGAGGATATGTTGAGATGGTTTAAACTCGGAAATGCACCAATTCATCGGATAAATGCCAATAAGGCCGGGCTTGACAAACTTCGCTCTCATCCTTATATGAATTTTTATCAGGCAAAGGTAATTATAGAATATAGGAGGAAAAAGGGAAAATTAAAAAGTCTTTCCCAGTTATCCTTGTATGAGGAATTCACTGAGAAAGACTTGGAACGTTTGTCGCACTATCTTGCTTTCGATTAATTGTTGGGATAACCAGCAGCTTCTGCTATTTTTACCGGAATTTCGGTATTGTCAATGCGACCTTGGAATAGTTGGGCGCCGGCTCCGATAGCGAATACGGGTACATAACCTCCAGAGTGCCCACCACTGGTCCAACCTACCAGAGCGATGTCATCCAGAATTCTTTTGGCCTCAGCTGCCAAAGGTTCGTCTTGTTGATATTCACTTTTGGTCAAATCTATCTCTTTACCGCTAAATGATTCATCATATACTTTCTTCAGGGATGCTTCTTGCTTTTCATTCAATTGAATACTATCCCAAAATCCGAAATTATCCTTCAATGATTGCTTGATAACTTCCCAAGGTACTTGATTCTTGTATTTTTTTCTTAATTCGTTTACAATTTTAGTATATCCGCTTTCACTTACTTTTTGTGATTTTAAAGCTTGCAGGTTCAAAGTATACGGACCTTTTCCTAAAACGATTCCTCCGGTTTCGTGGTCGGCTGTTACTACAATCAGGGTTTCATCGGGATGTTGTTCATAGAATTCGTAAGCAACTTTTATGGCATTGTCCATATCCATCACTTCGTGGAATACGGTAGCGGCATCGTTGCTGTGGCAAGCCCAGTCTATTTTACCTCCTTCAACCATCAGGAAGAACCCTTTTGATAGATCTTTAGACAGGAAATTGATTCCGGCACGGGTGATTTCAGTTAAAGTCATATCGCCTTTTTTTCGATCGATAGCATAGGGGATAGCACTATTGTCTGTTGCTGTCGCAGGTTGTAAGAGAATCAGTTTGTCCGATTTTTTTGCTTTTTTCTGATAGTCCTTGTAGCCACGGGCTATGGTATATCCGGCTTTGTCCACCAGTGTGTACAGACTTTCTGAATTTGAACCGGCGGCTTTTTTGTTGGTGGGATCTAAAAAGTCTGATCCTGCATAGAAATCGAAGTTGGCATCAATCAAATCCAGACCCACGTTGTAATAGCTGCTTCTTTGTCCTTGGTGTGCGTAAAAAGCAGCCGGTGTGGCATGGTCTACGCTGACACTGGTACTGATACCTACACGGCAACCTTTATTTTTTGCCCAAGAAGCAACACTGTTAACTTTGGTTTCCAGATCCTTTTTCACACCTAATGCGCCATTTTTTGTTTTGTTTCCCGTAGCAAGTGCTGTTCCTGCAGCGGCCGAATCTGTCACTCCGTTGGTTGCCGAGAAAGTAGTGGCTATGGTTGCATAAGGAAATTGGGTGAATAATAACGGAGTCACACCAATTTTGCCTTCCAACTCTCCACGATACATCTCTGTTCCTAAAACTTGGTTAACACCCATTCCATCTCCGATGAAATAAAATACATACTTTGCTTGCTGTGCCTGTACAAAAAGAATGGACAGGAATACAAATACAGTAATAAACGATAGTTTTTTCATATTAATTGAGTTAATGACATTTTTTTCAGCCTAGCAAATATAGGGAAAAAAGACTTTTTATCGGTACTTCTTTCTTGAATAATTGAGATTTAATGGCCAAATACTTTTTTTGCAATAAGTTTGTAAATGAAATGTTTTTGGGGTGTAATATAAAAAATCTGTTTGGGAGTAGGGAAGTCCGTCTTTTATACTATGCATCAGTTTGCTTTCGACATGGATATTGCATACAGATAATTGTTTTAATATTAGTGATTATTAATTATAAATCTTATATTTGTCTAATCTAGAGTCAGTAAATAAAGTATGGGAGAATTTATAAATGTATTAGTGTCAAAAGGGAAAAGCAATTTGATACCGGAAAAAGATAACCTGTATGGACAGTTTGTCGGTGAATGGGATTTTGAATGGGTTGATAACCAAGGTACAACAGGCGAAAGACATGTTCAGGGAGAGTGGATATTCGCTTGGGTGCTGGAAGGGACTGCAATTCAAGATGTGTTTATTTGCCCTTCGCGTAAGGCACGGATTAAAGATTATCAACCGGATGCAGCTTATGCGACTGCGGTACGTATGTATAATCCTAATACAGAGGCATGGGATATTTTATATACGGAATTAGGAGGGGCTACACAACTGGAAGGAAAAAGAGAAGGAAACAGGATTGTTCAGACGGAAATTAATGAGAAGAATATACAGTGGGTGTTTTCAGAAATTACAACGACTTCATTCCGTTGGCAACGTATGGTAAAACGTCCGGATGGTACTTGGGAAACTGAAGCTGAACTTTTTGCCGTTCGTCGATGATTATTGCCGGATTTTGCGTTTTGTGAGAAAACAAAAAATCCTGATTCCGTTTGGAAATCAGGATTTTACTGTCTTTTGCTTTTCTTCAAAGTGGTGCCACCAGGAATCGAATAATACTATTCAAAGTCCTAATTTGCAGTACTTTAATATCTTTGGAAAAATCCCCGAACCACTGAATCAGCCATATGCCAAATTCACTAATTTTCGATAGATTCTTGTTAATCATTTTTTGACTTTACAAAGGTAAGTGTTCGGTTCTATTCCTCCAAATGTTTATATAATTATTTAGAGTGGTTACAAGTTATTTGTGTCGATTATTAATGATTTAAGAAATATCATTCAAATGCCAATACTTTGTTTCTTTCTAATATTTCTATAATATCCTGTTCTTTATACAGAATCTTTCCTCCTATTTTGTAATAGGGTAATTTACCATTCATTCTATATTCAATGAGTGTCCTTTTGGTTATTTTGAGAGCCTTTGATAATTCTTGTTCTGTAATATAACGGTGCCCGTCTAATATAGGTCTGTAGATTAAAGAATTTGCATCCAATATTTTGGATATACCTTCCATGGCTTCAATAAATCTTTTGACCTCATTACTATCCTTATTCAATACCATCTGTCCCATTTTCATTATTTATATGTGTTTTAAGGTTGTTCCTCATATAGTTTAGAATATCTTCTTTTTTATAATAAACCTTTCTGTCTATACGACTGAAAGGGATTAGCCCTTTCTGCCTTAGAGACAATAGTTTTCTGTCTGATATATTCATAAGAATACATACATCCTGGTTATCCAACCATTCACTCAACTCAGGTTTGGAAAAGTTCAGTCCTTTCATTTGTTTTTCTATTTTGAACAATATGTTGTTCATTTCCATAAATGTGCTGGCTTCTATGTTCACAATCTCCATAATCATTAGTTTAAGTGGTTGTTGCAAAAATAGAATAGAAGGTTGTGGAACACAAAAGACTATCATCAAAGTTCATAATATGACATCAGATATCATAGCGAAGCCACCGGACTATGCAGATCGGAGGGAGCTGAAATCCCTGTCTTATTTCGGGATTTAATAAGCAGGCTATGTTTTGTTATTGAGGAGGTGAATTTTCACAGTATTTTTGAGGTCATAAATGGAATATAAGGATAGTCGCCTTTGATCACAGCTATGCGTCACGTCGGTCGCAGTTAATCCCTGTAATCTTTCCATTAATACTAATCCGTTTGCCGCCGCATTCTTTTTCAGGAGAATTTTCTTTATGGCTGAAGCCATGAAAATTCACCTGAAAAAGAATGCGGCTGGCAAATCAGGATTGGGATTTATCTTTGATGAAAGGGATAATAAGAATATTTTATTATTTATAATTACGATTCACTGCTGTCCGGAGACGTTTTCTCAAAACAGCTATTATTAATTAATAATCAGTTAATTACGAGACTAATATTTTTTTCGATTAGAAACCATAGTTTTGCAAGTAGGTATAAACAGCCTATTCTGCAAACAATGAATAAAGGAAAAAACAATTTTTGCGCAAGTTATGTCTCTTGTAAACATATATGAATTTAAGAAGTATGTCAACCGCTATAAGGGTGACAGGCATGCCATCAAGTTCATTTGCTGTGACCAATTCATGTTAATGAGCTTTATCAGTTCACGGACAGATTCGGACCAAGAGACATATAGACTACACCTAACCTTTATTCTATCGACTTTTACCGTTTTGGCATTAAGGCCATGCCAAAAGCCACATTGCTCGAAACGAACGACAAGCAAAGAAAGCATATAAGGATTAGAAACTTATACCTGACCTGGATGAAATGGTCTATACCTTTGATAGCAACACGATTGAGCTATATCTGAAACTTTGTCTATGGACTATGTTACATCATGATAGAGGAACCATCAAGATATATATCTTGATGGATATTAAAGGTTCCATCTCGACATCTACTCATTTGACAGAAAGAGCAGTTCATGATTCCCCAATTATGGATAAGATACCTATAGTAAGAGTTAACTCTTTGTGTCTGCATTTTCATCTTAACAACGTCTTTTTTGTAACAAGAGTAAAAAGAGAATATACTTTACGAAGTTATTGATAATAGAGAGGTGGAGCAATCTGCTAGACTTTTCTCTAATGAAACCATCAAATTGACAGGAGCACTTACTTCCCAAAAGTATACTGATTTTAGGCTTACTGTGTATGAGGACTTTAGCACAAATACAGTTATCATTTCACCTCCAATAACTTTAAGCTTGATGCATTGACCATTGCCAAGTTATACAGAGAGAGATGACTAATTGAGTTGTTCTTCAAATAGAAAAAAGCAGCATTTGCACATAAAGACATTCTACGGAATCACTAAGAATTCAGTGTACACACAGATATAGATAGCTATCTGCAATTATCTCCTGCTTATCATTGCTAAGAAACAAAATTTCTCCGGACAACAATAAAAGCAACATATAGATGTAAGATGTGTGCTCAGTATAAAGCTCAAAAAGAAAAAACAACTCTGGTATAAGTCCATAGGAAACATAAATCATAACACTGACGAAAAAAAGGCTGAAAGAATACAGCTGTCAGTGTGTTTGGCAAGAAAGGCAATCAGACCGCCTATGCCGGTTACAAGACCGGTATAGGCGGTCAGTCCAAATGCTAGAAACAGATTATGACTGTTTCCCAAAATCACTACATCTTATTTTAATAACTCAACTTCAGAACGGCATATACAGATCTCGGCATTCCTGGACCATAAATGTAACCGGAATCACGGTTAGCACCACGATCGAAATCTTGCTGGTAAGCGTTCAGCAGATTCTGCACGCCCGCGCTTACCTGCATCTGGATGCTCTTGTAGAACTTGAAATCGTAGGCAGCCTTGAAGCCCATGTCTACAAAACGGCGGGTGGTTTCCGTACGGTTGTGGCTGATGTATCCAGCATGATGCTCTACCAGCATGCTGCCCGTATAGGTTCCCGAAAGTGCCAGCGTAAGTGCACGCAGCGGATTATAGCTCATGGTAAAGTAGCCATACGTGTCCGGCGTGCGGAACATGCGTTTTTCGAGCGGCACATTGGGGTCGTTCTCACTCCACGAACGCGCCTCTTTATACCGGGCCTGCTGTCCGGTAAATCCCGCCTGCAACTGCCATACGTTTCGCCATGCCAGCTTGCCCTCCAGCGTACAGCCATACACCACTGCCCCCTTTTCGTTGCCGCGTTCGTTGATAATGACACCGTTTTCGTCCTTACCAATCTCGGTCAGGGCAAATACATCCGAAATATTGGTATAGAAACCCTCTGCCAGCAGATTGCCCTGCCAGTCGCCCCAGCTGTGATACATATCGGCAGAGAGGCTGAGGCTTTGCGATTTTTCTTCTTTCAGGTCCTTGGCCAACTGAATCATCGATACCGTTCCGCCCACGTTGTCAATGTGCAGGTCTTCGTCGAAAGCCTGTGGTGCTCGGAAGCCGAACGAGTAGCTGGCACGCAGGTTGATATTATCCGTGGGGTTGAAACGCACATTGGCACGCGGACTGAATACCGGCTTGTCCAGCAGGCTGTGCTTGTCCATGCGGGCACCGACCAGAAAACTCCAGCGGGCCGTTTTCCACTCATTCTGCGCAAAAGCACTCACGGTATTCACCCGCTGGTCCAGATAGCGGCCGCGCCCCCACATGTTGTCCTTCAGGCGGTCCTGGTTATATTCGGCACCAGCAGTCAGCGTAGCTGGCATAAACAGGCAGCGGTCGAAGTTATAGTTGTACTGCGCACCTGCCACCCAGGTCATGTCGGTGGTGTTGCCATACGATTTCAGTTTTTCCTGCAAGTCCTCGCCTCCGCCGTAGTAACTGTCGCGGTCGATGTGCTGTGCCGAGGCATAAATGCCCAGGCGCTGTTTTTCATCGGGCGAAAACAGGTCGAACTTTACCCCTCCGGTATTGATGCTGTGCTTCAGTTGCTCGGCTATCAGCGCCTCGTGCGGCGGGAGAGCCAGCTGGTCGCCACCACGACGGTGCTCCTGCAGGTGGTGATACTCTACCGTAACCTTCGAATAATCTCTGGTCTTGATGTAGGAGCGCATGCCCACCGTCTGACTTTTCAGCTCCGGCAGCTCGGTAAATCCGTCGCCGTCGTGGTCATAGCCGGCACGTTCTCTGTTCTGTCCGAAAACTGCCAGTCCCAGCTTCTGGTTGTCGGATACCAGCGAAGCATTCATTGTGGTATTGTTTTCGAAAACCGATGCATCGCCTATCCCCGTCAGTGTGTGCGAGAACTGGGCCGAGTTGCGCACCGGTTCCTTGGTAATGATGTTGATGGTGCCGGCAATGGCCGAAGAGCCAAACAAAGCCGAGCCGCCGCCGCGCATCACCTCCACACGTTCAATCATGTTGGCAGGAATCTGCTCCAGACCGTATACCCCCGCCAGCGCGCTGAAGATGGGACGCGAGTCGATGAGAATCTGCGTATAAGGCCCGTCCAATCCGTTGATGCGCACCTGCTGATATCCGCAGTTCTGGCAGTTGTTCTCCACACGCACACCCGGCTGGAAGTTCAGCCGGGAAAAAGATTACATTGCCGGACGTTATATCAGTTGTTCTCCACACGCACACCCGGCTGGAAGTTCAGCCCCTGCGTCAGACAGGTAGAGTTGGTATTCTCGAACGTCTTGACCGATACCACGTTTACCAGCGTAGGCGCCATGCGGCGGGTCGTCTCGTTACGGTTGGCCGAAACCACCACCCCCTCGAGTGCCACGTGGTCCTCGCCAATCTCGAAATTCAGTTCCAGCGTCTTGCCCTTGGTGAGCTGCACGGTGCGGCGCTCTGTCTTATAGCCTATCGAACTGACTTCAACAGTAAAAGTCCCTTCGGGCAGGTTTTTCAGGAAGTAATGCCCTGTTTCGTCGGTAGTCGTCCCGATGGTTGTCCCCTTCAGCATAATCGTTACATAAGCCAGGTGTTCCTTGGTATCTTTATCGGTTACGTGGCCAATGATATTGGCATCGGTATCGTTCAGTTCGTATGCAAAAGCATAGCCCGGGAACAATGTCAGTATTGCTCCCAAAAGGTATATATAAAAAGTTTTCATCTTTGATTTTTAAGTATTTACACGATTGTCGTTCGCAGTTCGTCCCTGTCCGATCGGTTTATCACAGCAAAGCAAAAGTCGCGGCACAGAAAAGCCGAATCTTTCGCATACCTATGAGAAAGGTTCACTACAGCTGTGACAAAGCCGGCTTGCAGGGTTGCGCCGAATGCAAAGCATAACTCTCCTGGTAAACGTGCATACACCCACGAAAAGGTATGCAGAGCAGGCGCTGTACCGGAACTGCAATCTTTAAAATAATAAATGTTTCAGGATTCATAAACGGGCAGAATATGCCCCGAAAAAATCAAAGAGAGGGAGGACCGCGTGTCAGGATGTCCGCGCACGGACGATAAGGTACTCCCATCGTGCAGACAAAGAGAATCAGTCCCAAAGGAATAAGCCAGCAGGGCAAGGCCACACTGGTGTTCGTTTCGCCGGAAGTCTGCAGCAAAGAGAGGTAGAAAATGGTTTCGAGCTGGGTATCGGTATGTGTATGCCCGGCCTTGAACGGATGCGAGTGCACAACAATAACGCCATTCACCACGTGCGAGTGAGTGAACAACGTAATGCCGCACCAGTAGGATGCGAATACAAGCAGCAGGGCCATGCCTGCGAGTCTGTATTTCTGTGCCAGCAATCTGCTCATTGTGAAGTAATTACCAATACCTTATCTCTAAATAACAACCTGATATAGATTGTTGATTACAAAGTTATCAAAAAGATTCGAAGTTTCCAACTTTGTTTAAGCCTGTAATATCTTTCGGTGGAACAGCTTTACATATTTTATGATATAAATGAAGAAAAGATTACAATAAGAAAATACGGAAAGAGGCTACTCCGAAAAAACGGAATAGCCTCTCGAATCAAAAAAACAATATGAAGAAAGTTAAGTAAGAAATTTAATAGCCGGGGTTTTGGGTAAGAGCTGAGTTATTACTAATCTCTTCCTCAGGAATAGGCAATAAAGATTTATATGGTTCCCAAATTTTATAATCTAAAGCTCCATTCATTAGGATTTTCCAGGAATCTCCACTATTTTATTTACAATGGCAAATATAGTAATACTTGCAGCCGAATGAATGCCCAATTTCATACTAATATTTCGCCGATGAGTAGTAACAGTATTGACGGACAGACACAATTGCTCGGCTATTTCTTTGTTACTCATACCTTGTGCTATGCATGCTACGACCCCCTTTTCACGTTCGCTCAACAAAGCTGCCTTATTCAATTTTTCCTGTTTTTCTTCATAATCTTCTATCTCAATTTCCCGAATCTCACTATCTTTTTTTAATCGTTCTTCCAAATCCATAACTTCTGGAATAAATAAGTGCTCTTCTATTAAGCAATGAAAATATAGATCGTGCTCACAGTTGATAATATCATAAAGCACCGAGTTAAGCAATTCATTGTCCTTTTGAGGATAGTAACGAATGATAATGTCCTTCAAATCTTTTAGTTTTGGATCGATATCGTTATGTTTTGATGCGAAGATACCAATGTTATAATTATTACACAAATGCCCTTTCAGTAACTGTTCTACATAACGGAATACATTTTTATTTTCATGTTCCATATGTATCCTCACCTCTTTTACATATTCGTCGTAAAACTTTATAATAAGAAATCCTATGTCCTCCGCATCAGAACAATCTATAGCATCAAGCAGTTTACGCCTTATAGCCGGAAGAGTAAAGTTTAGAAAAAACTTATGAGCATTTTTCAGGTAACTCATCAGTGAGTCTAGTGAGATAGGATAACTCTTATAATCTTTTCTAGATATAAAATTGACCACTGCCAGAAATGTATTGCAGTCTACATTTTGTGAGTCGCATACATCCTTAATACATTTTTCACCAAACCCCAATGATATACCAAAACGACTCATAGACATGAGGATTTGCGCATTGTTGTTTATGGCATCACTCATCTTGTCACTTGGCTTAATCCTTAAATGTTTAGCCATTTTAATCCAATTATTTATTCAGTTTATTTTATTAGATAGTGTTGCTTGTTGCACAAAAATAGGGATATTATTATAGTCTTGGAATACCTAAAAACAATGATATTTACACATTTTACAACAGAAAATTCCCTACTTATGAGTATTGTGCCATATTGACAGCCAACGTAACTTTGCAACAAAATTCTCAAAGATTCATACTTTATCCAAACATTAGTAAATAGTTTTAAAAGTTAAAAGATTTTCAAAGCTTAGTACAAAGAATAAAGGGTGTTATGTTAAATACGTATAATCATATCAGGTTTAGGATTTTAGTCCAATGTAAAGGGAGTGAAATAAATATCACTCCCTTTTTTACAAAAGACCAACCTACCTGCTTTACCTATTGAATACATAAATGAAAAAATTGCAACTATTAAAAATTGCCGGCGGAGTGTTTGTTGTATCGGCAGCACTGACCGGAGCCTGGAATTTATGGTTCTCTTCTACCCAGGTAGGTTTTGTCAACTATCAGGTGATAAACCTAGGACAGATATCAAAGGCGAATCATAACTCGTTTATTAAGATTAGTGAGATTTCTACCGACGAGCTAGACGATTTGGATACGTATGATATGGTATTTATCAATGCCATGGGGTTACGTATTACCGAAGAACAGCGGAATATGATCCAGCATGCTGCCCAAAATGGATTGCCGGTACTAACAACTGCCGCCACCAATCCACTGAATAATATTGTGTCGGTTGATGAGGCTGTTGCTGATACTCTGAAAGCTTACCTAGGAAACGGAGGACGGAAGAATTATGCCAGTATGCTGGATTATGTGCGAAAGTACGTGGACAAAAAATGGATGTGGACGGATGAACCTTTGCCGGTGGCTAGACGTGTGGTTCATCAGTTTTATCATGCCGACCCAGAAAATCCTGATAGTGAAGAAGTTGGTTTTACTCATGTGTCACAGTACCGCAATTTCCTGAAAACACATGGCTTATTCAAGGAAAAGGCACCTGCTGTTGTCATTACCGGACAAATGGGACAGCCCGCCGAACTGGTCAGCGCGCTCGAAAAGTCCGGCAATGTAGTTTATCCAGTTAATGACTTTAAAGGACTGATTGCTTCGCATGCGATAGACTCCATCAATCCTTCGCTAGTTATCTATATGGCGCATGGCAGGATGGGTGATTATGCTGTAGATTATTTGAAACAGCAGAATATACCGCTCTTTACACCGCTCAATGTGAACCGTCTGATCGATGCATGGGAAAAGGATAAAATGGGCATGAACGGTGGCTTTATGGCGCAGAGTATCGTGACTCCCGAAATTGATGGAGCCATACGTCCGTATGCGCTTTTTGGGCATTATATGGATGAAGAAGGTCTACAGCATGCTTTTGCCATCCCAGAACGTTTGGACGTGTTTGTGGAAACGGTGAATAATTATATTGAGCTGCAGCAAAAGCCAAACAGTGAAAAGAAGGTTGCAATTTATTATTATAAAGGAGCGGGACAGAATGCGCTGACGGCAGGAGGAATGGAAGTGATACCTTCGCTTTATAATCTGCTTACGCGTTTGAAGGCCGAAGGATATACCGTAAAAAATCTTCCTGCATCAGCCCAGGAACTGGGAGTGATGATTCAGCGTCAGGGGGCTGTGTTCGGTACGTATGCCGAAGGAGCTATGGCCGAATTTATGAAGCATGCTCAGCCTGCAATCGTTACGAAAGATGCTTACGAAGGTTGGGTGAAAAAGGCCCTGCGTCCCGACAAATACAATGAAATTTTGGCTTCTGACGGTGAATTTCCTGGTTCGTACCTAACTACAGATAATGGTGCTTTGGCGGTACCTCGCATTGATTTGGGAAATATCGTATTGCTTCCGCAGAATGCTGCAGGGAAAGGAGACAATTCGTTTAAAATTCTGCATGGAACGGAAGTTGCTCCTCCTCATGCTTACGTTGCTTCGTATCTGTGGAGTCAGTATGGATTTGGTGCCGATGCACTGATTCATTTTGGAACACATGGAAGTTTGGAATTTACTCCAGGCAAGCAAGTTGCGCTGTGCCATGACGACTGGCCTGATCGCCTGATTGGTGCTTTGCCGCATTTTTATATTTATTCGATTGCCAATGTCGGAGAAGGTGTGATAGCCAAGCGCCGTGCCTATGCAGGACTACAGTCGTATCTCACACCTCCGTTTATGGAAAGTAGTCTGCGAGGAACGTACCGAAAACTTAGTGAGGCTATCAAGGTTTATAACCAGACAGACCCACAGCAAGTTGATTCGCGTCAACAGGCTTCGTTTGCTGTTAAGCGCCTGGCTGTAGCTATGGGTATACACCGGGATTTAGGACTTGACAGTGTACTCACTGTCCCATATACGGAAGATGATATCGTACGGATTGATAATTTTGCTGAGGAACTAGCAACCGAAAAAATAACCGGTCAGCTGTATACGATGGGGGTGCCTTACGAAGCAGACAGGATTACGAGCAGTGTGTATGCCATGACGGTGGACCCCGTAGCCTACAGTCTGTTGGCGCTGGATAAGATACGCGGAAAGGCAGTGACTGATGCCGAACGGAAAAAAAGTCTTTTTACGGCCCGTTATCTGTCGCCGGCCCGCAGTCTGGTAGCCCGTATTTTAGCCGGTCAGGTTGTGGCGGACGATGCTCTGGTTTGTCAGGTAACCGGAATTACGTCTGAACAGTTGGAAAAGGCTCGTCTCATAGACCGTTCACTCCAAGTTCCGCAGGGAATGATGGCTATGATGGTGGGAGGAGGCAAACCTGCAACACGTCCGAAAGCAGAAAATGGCCGTGGTGATGAAGCAAAGCATTTGGGAAAACCTTCGACTGCCATGATGAAGGCTGCAATGAAAGGAAAACCTACCTATACAAAAGCCGAAATCAATCTGGCGCAAGCTGTGCTGGAAGTGGAAAGGACTATTTTGAATGTGCATCGATATAAAGCAGCATTGCTGCAAAGTCCTGAACAGGAAATCCGGTCGCTGCTGAATGCGTTGGATGGAGGATATACAGCACCTTCGCCAGGAGGTGACCCAATTGCTAATCCGAATACACTTCCTACAGGACGAAATCTGTTTGCTATAAATGCAGAAGCTACTCCAAGTGAGTCGGCTTGGGAAAAAGGTAAGAAATTAGCAGAGAATACCATCGAAATGTATCGTAAACGTCACAACGACAGTATTCCGCGAAAGGTGAGCTATACATTGTGGAGTGGTGAATTTATTGAAACAGAAGGAGCTACGGTTGCCCAGGTGCTATATATGCTCGGAGTGGAGCCTATCCGCGATGCTTTCGGCCGGGTAACAGATTTGCGGCTTATACCTTCTGAAGAATTGGGACGTCCGCGTATAGATGTGGTCGTGCAGACCAGCGGACAGTTACGAGATATTGCTGCGTCCCGACTTTTCCTGATAAACCGTGCCGTAGAGATGGCTGCTGCTGCAAAAGATCAATTTGAAAATCACGTGGCTGAGGGAGTGATAGCTGCCGAGCGTGCTCTGACTGAAAAGGGGATCAGCCCGAAAGAGGCTCGCGAGTTGTCTGCATACAGAGTCTTCGGAGGAGTGAATGGCAGTTACGGGACCGGTATACAGGGGATGGTGCAGAAAGGCGACCGCTGGGAAAATGAATCGGAAATAGCCGATGTATATCTGAATAATATGGGTGCATTTTACGGTAGTGAAAAGGATTGGGAAACGGTAAAGCAGTTTGCTTTTGAGGCTGCGCTGGTTAATACAGATGCCGTTGTGCAACCGCGTCAGAGTAATACCTGGGGAGCCTTGAGTCTGGATCATGTATATGAGTTTATGGGTGGTATGAATCTGGCTGTCCGTCATGTTACGGGAAAGGACCCGGATGCCTACCTCAGTGACTATCGCAACCGGAATAATGTGCGGATGCAGGAAGTAAAAGAGGCTATCGGTGTAGAGAGCCGTACTACCATTTTTAATCCGGCGTATATCCGGGAGAAAATGAAAGGCGAGGCTGGTGCAGCCGCAACCTTTGCAGAAATCGTGCAGAATACCTATGGGTGGAATGTGATGAAACCCAAGGCTGTAGATAAGGAACTGTGGGATGAAATCTATAATATTTACGTAAAGGATAAGTTTGGGTTGGGACTGCAGGCTTATTTTGAAAAACAGAATCCGGCAGCACTCGAAGAGATTACTGCGGTGATGATGGAAACTGCCCGAAAAGGAATGTGGAAAGCATCGGAACAGCAGTTGGCTGATATTGCGCAGCTACACACTCAGCTGATAGCCAAGTATAAACCGTCGTGTTCGGGTTTTGTGTGCGACAATGCCAAACTCCGGGATTTTATTGCGTCGAAAACCGATGCTGCAAGTGCTGTATCGTACCGCAAGGATATCACTGCTATCCGTGAGCAGATGGTTGAAGGTACTGATAAGGGAATGGTGATGAAGAAAGAGCAAGTGAACACACAGACCGATGAAACAACCAATGTTCTGAGTAACACGGTTGTGGTATGTGTGGTTCTTGTATTGGTTGTGGCACTGATACTGCTGGTACGACGTCGGCATAAACACTTAAACGACTAAAAATGCTGTTATGGAAACGGTTGTAGTTGTATTAATGATATTGGTCAGCTTTAATTTTCTCTTAAAGCTAACCTACTGCAAGCTGTGGACTGTAGGTGTGATAGCCGTGTCAGCTTGTTTGTTTGTCGGACTGATGTGGCCGCTTGCCATCGAGCAGTCGAAAACCCAGATTGCCGATTGGTTATCTAATCCGCAACTGATGCTCGATACATCTGTAATACTTAGTTTGGAGGTCGTGTTACAACTGGCTTATTGCATGTTGGCAGCACACCTTCAAACAGCCGGCAAGGTGGGTAGTAGAACGGTATTGGCTTACCGTTGCCTCCGTCTTTTCCCGGGAGTCTTGATTTTTGCAGTCCTTTTCAGCTTGCTGGTAGCTTTGATATTCAGTTTCCCGGGTATTTCCTTCAGTTTACTGGCCTGGGTGTTGGGAGCAGCAATATTAATCCTTATTCCGGCGGGCATGTGGCTGCTGAAATGGCTTTTGCCCGAGAAGGAAGTCCGATTGGAGTTGCTGTTTCTGTGCAATGCGTTAGTAGCCATTTTGGGAGTGGTGGCCACGGTGAATGGTACGACGGCAGTGAGTGCATCGGGTGATGTCGACTGGTTTGCCTCACTGGCCCTGCTATTGCTTATGTTATTGGGAGGATTGGCCGGCTATGTATTCCGCCATCTATATATGAAGTATGTGCTCAAGTAAACTTACTGAAAGGTATATAAAACAAAAAAAATGAAAAAAAATTGATTTATGAATTACATTTCTGACATTCTCTATTGGATTTCTACGGGCTTGCTGGTGCCTGTTATTGTGTTGCTGATTATTCTTTTTGGTCGTTCGCTGTTGCTCATCGGCAGTTTTTTCGGACAGTATATGTCGATTCGAAAAACAGAATCGCTGTTGCGCGGTGAGTTCGACAGTCTTACTCCCGGTGGCATTGCTTCACTGGGTGAGCGTATTCCGAATGTTCGTACTTCTTTGGTTACGGTGTATATTCACCGCATGCTTGAGGTGAGAAACAGCAGACCTCATGTTGAACGTCTGTTGGCAGATTTTGAGATTGCTGCAGACAAGGATTTGGCTATCTCTAAAACACTGACTAAAATGGGACCGATGCTGGGGCTTATGGGGACATTGATTCCAATGGGACCGGCGTTGGTAGGACTTTCTGCCGGTGATATATCATCGATGGCATACAATATGCAGGTGGCTTTTGCTACAACAGTTGTCGGATTGTTTGCCAGTGCTATCGGGTTCATTACACAGCAAGTCAAGCAACATTGGTATCTTCAAGATATGACTAATCTAGAGTTTCTGGCAGAGATTATGAAGGAAGAAGGAAAATGTGTTAAATAGATTGCTACATGAAAAGAAACTTACTGAAAAAAGAAGAAGATAGTGACCCGATGAGTGTGGTGAGCAACCTTTTTGATGTGGCAATGGTATTTGCCGTAGCGCTTATGGTTGCTTTAGTGAGTCGCTACAACATGACTGAGGTATTCAGTCAGGAGGATTTTACCATGGTAAAGAATCCGGGTAAGGAAAATATGGAAATAATTACAAAGGAAGGAAACAAGATAAATAAGTATACTCCTTCCGAAAATCAGGATAGCCAGACGGGCAAGAAAGGTAAGAAGGTTGGTATTGCCTATGAACTGGAAAATGGTGAAATTATATATGTTCCTGAAGAATGATAATGCATATCGTGTTCTTTCTAACTAAAAAACGTATCGGCACCTCTATGCCGATACGTTTTTTATAGAGGAATCCTATTCCTCCAACACATTTTTGTAAGCAGGTCAAATGATACAATGCTCTTAGAAATTTAGATCTTCAATACGGTGTTGCTTTTTTCATTCAAAAACAGCATAAATATATACTCTTAAATTACATTTGTTCGATTATAAAAGAACGAGTCCCACCGGAAACTTTTTCCGGTGGGACTCAGAAATAGGATTGTGAAAAATTGTATGTCCGAAAACAGAACAGATGTCTGGCCTTAAAAAGTTTTATGAGTGTCTGTTGGCAGTACGATGTAGAAATCAGCTTTGCCTCGATTAACTGGATTCAATTCCGACAATTTGTCTTGATAGACCGTGGAAACAGTTATGATCCTGATTGCAGGTCTGAACTCTTTAAGATATGTAATAATACCTTTCCCACAATCCGAGTGATAATTGCCGTTGATATGTATAAATACCCCAGTCAGGTTATCTGCAATATTACGGGCCATTACTGCATCCTTTAATGCTTGAGCCCGTGTCATGCATAACGTCTTTTCAACTAATTGTTGTTTCTGTTCGTTGGTCAGAGCCTTTGATGGGCTAGTTTCATCATGTTTTGCCGATACAGTCTTCAACATAGCCGATGCCTTTGTAAAAAACGGATTGGGCTCCTGGATAGCTTCAACTCGCTCCAGCACTTTTCCAAAATATAGCTGAGAGCTCTGTGGAAATTTTCGGAGCGCATCCACATTCCCGACAGACACAGCCCGTGCATACCGACGGGGAACGTTGGTTGCTATGAGTCGGATCCCCCTTTCTTTAGCGCATTTTACTACAGGCGCATAGTCTGTCTTGTAATTATCCCACAGATAAGTCTCAGCCAGAAACCGTTCCTCTGAAATCAGTCCGGCCATATACTCGTCCACCTTGAGTTGTGTATCAGCCTCAAACATTTCCATGCCTAACGTCAGTTTATTATCCAGTCTGTCTGCTAGTGATGTAAAAACAACACGTTCCAGCCAGTGAACCACTGAACTGTTATGATATTCACCAAAAAAAATCACATCACTCTGTGCCATAGCCTCTATCATATCTCCGAACGAGGAAGGCATCCCTTCGTCCGTATAAAGCATATAAGCAGGCTTATCGATTACACACTGTGCGGCAGCTTGTACAGGAAAAAGCAAAGCGGCAGCTACGGCCGCTTTACTTAGAAAACTATTTATTGAAAACATTACTCAGCAACATTTTTTACACTATACATACGTAGAAAATCCAGTCCAGCATCTATTGAGAAAGCTTTCTTCACTTCACCTGATGGGATGTCCAGCGAATAAACCAAAGCCTGGTGAGTATCTCCCTCCTGCACCGAGTTTACCCCTAGGTATACACTATTACCAATCTGAGCAATGTAGTTGTTGAATCCACCTGTACTCCACGGCAAATCTACATCACCCACCTTCACACGCGTAAGTGTTTTCTGTGCACTGTCAAAAATAGCATAATAATAGGCATCATACACATAATTCTCGCTATCAGCTTTATTTCCGTTGTAATAGCGTTCGTGATCGCCTACAAAGAACAAAGCCTTGCCCGGACTAAGATATTTCACGATAAGAATGTTAGTATCCTTGACAGGCTGGAACAAATAACTCTTATCTGTTTCCTTCTCTCCGCTTTTCATACGGATAATAACACACTCTGGTATTGGTCCACCCGGTTTATAGTTAGAGCCTTTCATCAAACAAATCAGATACAAGTCACCGTTTTCATCAAAGTAAGCCTTTTCTTGTTGAGTGTCGCCATAAGCTTCAAGTGCTAGCCCCGAAACGCGATCGTCTTCGAAAGTTTCTTCCACAGCCATCGTTTTTTCGTCAATAATAGCTACAGCAAGTGGTCCTCTTACTGTATTAGGAGCACCCGTCATCGGGTGAACTCCTTCACCCTTATAATGAATTGAGGTGAAAAAAAGCAATTTTCCGTCTGCTTTACGGTAACGGATATGACCGGAAGTACTGAACTTATAAGCATCCGGATACTTTTCATGCAAGTCGAACTCTCCCTCATCGATAAGTTTCATACTTTGGGTATCAAATTTAGCCCAAATATGCTTCTTGGTAGTAGAAATATACTGCGACAGTAACAAGACATTGTCACCTATCCATTCGTGCGAGGCTGAGATAGCTCCTGTCATCTGTCCTTTCTTAAATATTTTCTCGCCGTAAGGACATTCTCCCACACTGACCAGCTGAGTTCCAGTGAGTTTATATTTCACAATACCATCATCTCCCTCCGTAGCAAAGTAATAATATCCATCTTTCTGGATGGCTCCGATGTTGATTTTACCAGTTATCTCCACACCACTACCAGTAACGTTTACTGTCTGTTCAGTATTGGTCGGGTCGTCCACTCTAGCTACGAAAGTTCCAGTTGAACTAGTACCCTTTACTGAAAGAAACAGGTCCAAATGCGAATCACTTGCTATCGGAGTTTCCGGTTCTGGAGTAACGTTTGGTTCATCTTTTGTACACGAAGTAAAAGTCAGAGCCGTCAACAATGCGGCACAATACATAATTTTTTTCATTTTCCCTATTTTTGTTATTAAAGTTTATCTTTGTTTTCTTCTCTTGTCTGTTCTGGCCTTTTTCAAGCGTAAATACAGATATGATCCATAAACACTAATCAGAATAACTATATTGGCTATACATTTGCACGGAGTTGAAAATTCCACATTTGAGAACTTGAACTTCCCGCTGAAGTTATGATTACCACCATTAGGACCTTTTTCTTCTTTCATCGACATACCCAGGAAAGAAGCCTTTTCCTTTTTCTGTGGTGAGGTGAACGCAGCATGAGGTGTCTGATCATTGCCAAACTGCCTGTCTTTCTGCAGAGCCGAAGCAGCTATTACTTCTGTTTTGGCCATTTTTTCCTGTCGTTCCCAGTAGGTCACTAACGAGCCTGTATCAATACCCGCGGAGTGAATAAACAGCATCGCATACAGAGCATACGACCAGCGTTGCACACTTTTCCATTTTTTATACCCCATTCTTTTGCGTATCCTGTCAAACGAGGTTACCCATAGTACGAGGAACAGTACAGTCATTACGATTCCTAGCAGAAAGACACCGTTGGTAATACCCTGGCCTAAAGCACTTACTACCCTATCTTCTGCAACCAGCGTATCGTGGTCAGCAAAATAATTCCATGCACCGGGTACCACCAAAAGAATACGTTTCAACGCATGCGGAATCACAGCAAATCCTACGATGATGGACAACTCCTTACGTATCAGCATAAGCTTCCCCACTGCCGGGATCTTGGGATTCAGTGCTCCCATATACATGATGATTACCAGCATGGGATGTATAAAATAAGTAGCATATGTAAATTCAATGAAAATATCTCCGAGGATAGGTAAGTAGATGATATTCACCATATCTATCCCGAATATGTTAAGAATAGGTAGAAGCGACAAACCTCCCATAACACCGAACACCCAATACAGAAAGCGAGCATGCTTTTTTATACTTTTGGCAAAGGTAATGGTAAGTATACTCCAAAAAAACACTGCCACTAGAAAGCCAGACAATGAATTGAAAAAACCGATCAAATCAATAATAGTTCTAATCATACTTGTGTTAATTTATAGTTGTTGTTGTGAATTTCTCCTGATTTTAATTGAAGAACATCCTGAACTTACAGAATAATGCCCGCCCAGGTTTTTGCAGCTTATAGTTATCATAAAGTAATTGATCGAACAGATTATTACATTCCAAGGAAACGCTGTATCTGTTATCCAGCCAGAAGAACGTAGCCGACAGGTTGTGACAATTCTGTGTAGGAATAATCGACTTGCTGTCCTTATGTCCAAACGTAGACCAAGTTAGGTAGAACCATTTAACGTACTGGTAGTCATACTCAAATCTGAGTTTATTATCCGCACCAAGCAAATTCCGGAACGTATAGCTAGCGTTGATATTGGCATAGAGGCTTGGTCGGTTCGGAATCTGCTGCTTATAGGCCGCATTCGGTTTCCCATCTGAAATCTTGGTCTCCATCATATCAACCGCCTTTTCGTATGACAAGTTTCCCTTAAGCAACAATTTATCTGCATATTGCAACCCAACTTCTGTCTCAAGACCTTTAATGCTTATCCGTGACAGATTTTTAAACGTATATGTTTCACGGTCCTGCACAGCCATTATGAAATCGTGCACATCGCGATAAAACACACCAGCCTCGTAGAACACATTGAGCCGGCTGTTGCAATCCCAGTTACCATATAAATTGACATTATAATTATTACTTTTTTCTGGTTCAAGTGCATAATTAGCATTAATATTGTCGCCATCCCCTAGCAGTTCCATTGCACCCGGAAGGCGAACACTGTACTCATACGACAGCTTTGCCGACAAAATACTATGTAACTTATAACGGGTTCCAAACCCATAGCAAGTAAACCACTTTGATGTACGGCTTCGTTCACTGTCATAGCCAGACGTATGGCTAGCCCCACTTCCCACAGTCTTTTCTTCAATTCTCACCGTATTAATAAATTCCTTAACAAAAAAAGTGTTGTGCCATTTTCCGCTCCATAAGTCAAGGTCATAGGAGAGATTCAAAAAATGGCGAGTCAGATAGTCGGTCGACCCACCATCTCCTTTGGTTTCATCAGAAGTTTCCTGATTCATCCTATCAACTGTAGCATTGAGCAAATAATTAAAGTTTAACGAACTGTGCTGAGCCAAACGGTAATCCAGATTTACTCTAGCAGACGTATTGGGCCGATTATAATATCGAATAACTGGATAACTGTTTAGCTCCGCATAGTCGGCTGGGCGATGATGACCATTCCAAAAATAAATTACCATTGCCGTATCCACGGTCGTAGATTTCTGCCACGTATGTGAAGCATTAGCCGATAATGTGAGTCCTTCCGCAAGGAAGTTTTTCTTACGATAGCGTATACCAAGATTCCATGAGCGATTTTTCCGGTGTGCCGCACCATAAACCACATCTTGAGTAGCCCCCGTCTGGATGTCCTTATCCACATTAGTAAACGAAGCCGTAACATACAGGAAATCAGCCCACAACTTATTTGTAAAACCCGTTTCAAACTGAGCAAAGACCGAACGATAATCATCGTGAAAACGTTTGAAGTCACCTGTCTCAAATTCATTCTTTTCCGGGTTCAATACCCTGACTCCCTTCATGGTATAGTTATTCTTTGAAAAATTATAACCAACCGATGGTTTAAACGTCAGTCCCGTTTTTGGTTCGATAATCTGCGCATTGAAATCTACCTGATGTGTGTTAAACGATCCCACTCGGTAAGATATATCGTAATAATTTTTCTTACTCTCATTGGTCACAATATTGATAGCACCACCTAGAGCATCACCACCTAAATAAGCTGGAACTACACCTTTATACACCTCCACCCGATCAACGATACTGGCTGGGATATTCTCTAGAGAGAAACTTTCCCCTTTCGCAGCCATTGGAATGCCATCTACATAATAGCGGATAGAATTACCACCCATACCATTAAGTGTAAGATTATAGTCGGAACCTATACCACCGCTACGACGAATACGTACACCAATACCTTTTTCCACTTCATTAGCAATAGTTTGTATGGAACTAAGTTTAGACGATACATCAATAGCATTGGCAGAAAAAACTCCACTTTTAACTTTGGTATTTTTTGACTCTCCGACGACTACCACGTTGTTCATCATAACAACATCCTCTTCTAAAGAAAAGTTAATAGTACAGTTACTTTCTACAAATAATATTTGTATTTTCTCTTTGTAACCGATACAACTTACCGTCAGTTTATGTCTCCCTTTTGCTACTTTCAACGAGTACTTGCCATCAATATCAGTTACAGTACCTGAACTACCATTACCGACCTTAACTGTAACTCCCACCAGTGGTTCACCCTGACTAGAATTTATAGTTCCACTTATTGTATATTTCACTTCTTGGCAATAAGCTTCAAATGAGCTTAAAATGACAAATATACACATCAATAAGATTATTAATCTACTTTTCATCAGATATTACTTAAATCTTTATTTTCGGCAGCAAAGGTAGAGGAAGTAAACACATTGTACAATCGCTATTTCTAGGTATTTTTATTATAGTTTAATGCTATTCGTTTTTATTATAACATCTTATAAAACCTTATTTTTCAAAGTAAAAATGCCGTGGTGACCTGACCTTTATATTCTTCTAAAATGTCAAATGAAAAATTTAGCTTCTTAGCTATGAATAATTGTTCGTAATATCTATGTGATATAAAATCATAAAAATAAATATGTGATTATTTCTTTATTAATTTCTGACAAAAAATGAAACTCTTAAATTTAAAAAAAGACCAAACAGATCTTTGTCTGACAGAAAATATTCTGTCGGACAAAGACACAACTTGCTCTGTTCGTTTGAACAGAAATCCACTTAAAGTGGATTGTGGCTCCATGCCCATTTATAGCTATAAAATAGAGTCGTATTTACCTGATGAAAAATGTAAATATCAGTTTGTTTGTGACAAACCTGTATGCAGAGTTGAATATCGTGTGAATGGAGTGCCTGATATTTAGTTATTGGCCGATAATTTAAATATTCAATATTGAAAGTTTTATGCTGTATTGAACTATGGCATCCTGATTTACAGATATTACATATCAATCTGTATCATATAATAGTATGTAGATTGTTATAGTAAAGTTGTATACGCTGCTTAATGAGGATTGTAATATATTGATAATCAGTGTGTATGTAAAATAAGCTCTGTTGTGATATTGCAATAGTGTAATACCCTGATAACATAATAACACAACAACATGATGCCCTAATAACATAACATTACAATAACATAGTAACACAACAACATAATACCCTAATAACATAACATTGCAATAACATAGTAACATAACAACATAATACCCTAACAACATAATATTGCAATAACATAGTAACATAGCAACATAATACCCTAATAACATAACATTGCAATAACATGATAACACAACAACATAATATTGCAATAACATAGTACCCCCATATTATAATATTGTCAGGACATAGTATTATGCCAATATAATGCCCTGACAAGACAATATCCTAATGCTCCAAATAGTATGATGTAAAAATCCAAACAACATAGCCCGGAAAAATCCATCACCATTATCTGATAATGGATCTTTCTGAGCCATCTTCTTGCTATTTGAAAATCGGATTGGAAAGCAGAATCTTGTAATATACTGTACCTCCCACCTCTATGGGAGCTTTGGCAATCATAAACTGTACGGTCTTCCTTTCCACTTTTGCCTGAAGCATGATTCTTCTGACGATGAATCCGGCAGAGAATCTGGCACACCTTTTATCTTTCCATACAGTGAACCCGTCCTTGTCTGTCGTATGGCAGATATACCATTCTCCCGTATCCTCATCGTGTGCGAAATTAACCCGTCCTCCACCGAGAATCCCCAGTTCAATAGACATTGTCTTTGACAGGTAAACCGTTCCCTTGCTGTCCATGTTGATTGTCCGCTTCCCCTGATAAACCACCTGCTGCGGACGTGAGTTCTCCTTGTTATATACTATCAGTGCCATAAGTTTCTGTTTTAAGGGTGATACAATAAACTAACGGATTAGGATATGAATCCTTCTACTGCCAGCATCTGGCTTCTCCATGAGAATCCCCGGTTTGACCGTACTGTATCCATGATCGTGTTTACTTTTCCTGAAATGGCACTTGCCGATATACCCATACATTCACCCAACGCCTTGAATGAAAAGTCTGATTCATAAAAACGCAACGTAAACATCCTGTATTCCTGATAGGAGAACTTTCTTCTGATAAAGTTAAGAATGTCCTTCACCAGTTTTTCACAGCTGTTCAGGTCATCCGGAGAAAGGAAATCCGCATCTTCCCCACATCGAAGAAAGAAATATTCATCCGGATGGGCATATTTGCTTTCCAGCCTGAACTTGGCCATGAACGCTTTCCTGTAACATCCGATAAAGTATGCTTCATAATCCGTTATTTCCCTTTCCGGATTCAGCACCTGCTTTCTTACAAACAGATAAGTGTCATGAAAATTGTCCTCATCCAGTGCCCCGTATCTGCCAACGAGATTTCTTAACCTGTCATAAGACACCGTAAACCAGTCATTGAACCTTTTTTCCACATTGTTCGCTTCCATAATCTTCCATTTATTGAGTTATACATGGCCTGCCCGTGGGTAGGCATTCTTATTTCTTGTGCGTTCCCCAGTTTGTTTTCCGATGATTGCTGCAAGGCTTGCCGTGAAAAAATACGCTCTTGCGTCAGCAAGAGGAAGATTTTTTCACAGGCAACCAAGCCTCTTCAGGGGCCGCCTTGCGCGATCATTCGGAAAAACAACTATCTTTGCTGCAAGAAATGAGGATGACTTCATCTTGAAAGTGCCTGGTCTCTGTATATTATTACAGACGGTTATGCGAGGTATAAGATAGGTTTATCTCTATAACCCCATCTTGCTCCTTACTATATTCATGTTGTCCTTCAGGTTCCTGTCCATGACTCTTGCATAATGTTGTGTCATTCTTGTGGATGCATGTCCGAGCATGGCAGACACCTCCTGTAATGGAACGTTGTTGGCCAGCGTGACGGTCGTAGCAAACGTATGTCGGGCTGCATGTGTGGTCAGATTCTTTTTGATGCCGCAGAAGTCCGCAATCTCCTTCAGGTAGCTGTTTGCCTTCTGATTGCAGACAACAGGAAGGCAAGTCCCTTGTTTAAGACATATCGGGTGTGATTCGTATTTCTTCAGTATTGCCAATGGAACAGGAAGAAGCGGAACATTTGCTATGGAACTTGACTTTCTTATTCTCTCCAGTTTTACACGTCCTTTTCTTATCCACCAGTCACCGTTATTGTCCTGCTCCAGATGTTCCGGTCTCAATGTGGATACATCAGCGAACGCCAGACCGGTGAAGCACGCAAACAAAAAGATGTCCTTGACAAGTTCCAGTCTCGGAATATCGAAATTCCTGTTCATTATAGCCTGAAGCTCGTTGTTTGTCAGGAATACCGGATCTGTCTCGTCCTGTTCCATCTTATATCCGTAAAACGGGTCTTTCCGCATCCATTCTTTGGCTATTGCCATATTGGTGATTTTCTTCAGGCATTTCATGTAGCGGACTATTGTGTTGCGGCACAGTCCGGCTTCTGTCTTCAGGAAAACATCAAAAGCCTTGATGAAATCAGGGGAAAGTTCATGGAATGTAATATCATTCTTCTCATAAAAGCGCGGCACAAACGTTTCAAGTTTTCTGAGCACATTCTTATAACGGTTGATGGTGACGGGAGAATAGTCTTACGGGTATCCTACGCAAGAGACGACTAATTATACGGGTGATATAAGCATAAAAAAAACAAATAGTTATTGGGCAAACTCAGCTGTAACTGACGGTTACCGTCTTGGGTATCTGATTGACCAGACAGTTGTCGTCAATCGTAGAGGCTCTATTTATACAGAACGTCTAAATATTCCAAGCCATTCTTTAGGATTACCTAACACAAAAATATACTACATTGATGGAAATAAAGTCAAAGAACATATCTACAGTTATGATACAAAGGGAAACGCCATCTCTGAAACTTTGAAGCTATACACGTCAACAAATTCGTTAACAACGTCGTATGTATATGATACTTATGGACGTTTGTCAAAAGTTACTAATCCACTAGGGCTTACAAATGATTATACCTATGATGCATCAGGGAGGGTTAATTCCATTAAAGATTATAAAGGTGGAATAACTAAATACACTTATGATGCATTTGGGCGAGAATCCTTAGTACAATTGCCAGATGAGACATTTAAAGAGACAATTTATGCTTGGTCTTCAGAGGGAACAAACGGCTTATATTCCATAACAACAGTTACAACAGGGAAACCGACGGTAAAAGTTATATATGACCCGTTAAATCGGGAAGTAAGGTCCAGTGAAACAAGGTTCAACGGAACTCTAATCAATACAGATAAGTTATATGATTCATATGGAAACTTACAAAAGGTATCGTTGCCTTTTCCTGGTAACAATCCTTCTCTTTGGAATACTTATACATATGATAATTATGATCGTATGACTTCTTTTACCGAAGCATCAGGTAGAAAAACGACATACTCATATAATGCGAACAGTGTAACAACTGTTACGGATAAAGTATCTGTGACAAGGAATTATGACGGACAAGGAAATCTTATATCGGCCACTGATCCCGCAGGAACGATAGTTTATAATCTTCACGCTGACGGGCAACCTCTTTCTATTGTATCTGCAGGGTATACTACAACTTCGTTTAGTTATGACAAATATCGAAGACGTTCTAGTTTAACAGACCCGAGTAGTGGTACAACATCATACGAATATGATGCTGCGGGAAATATTGCAAAAGAAACCAACTCAAATGGTGAAGTAATTCAATATGTGTATGATTCTTATAATAGGTTATACTCTACTACTACACCTGAGTTTAAAACTACATACACATATAATTCCGTTGATGAACTGATAGAAATTTCTACCAACAATGGCACTTCAAAAACAATGTCTTATGATTCTTTTGGTAGGATACTAACAAGTAAAGAAAGTATTATTGACAATAAATGGTTACAAAAAAACTATACTTATTCAAACGGGAATATTTTTTCTATTAAGTATACTTCCCAATCAGGTGTCTTAGCAACAGAATACTATACCTACTCAAATGGACATTTGAGTGAACTTGATTTGAATGGAAAGACAATAGTCTACAAGTTATCCAAAGAAAATTCATTAGGTCAAACAGCAGAAGTTGTTACCGGAAATGTTACACGCAAATTTGAGTATTCTCCTTATGGCTTACCATCAGGGAGAAATGTTACAGGCTCATCTAAGGTATATCAAAATGTTGCTTATACATTCGATGAAACAACTTTGAATTTATCGAATCGCAAAGACCTGACGCGAAATATAACTGAAAATTTCACCTATGACAATCTGAATCGTTTAACGTCCTATGCGGGTAAATCAGTTTCATACGACACAAAAGGTAATATTATCCAAAAAAATGATGTGGGAACTTTTGAATATAATAATTCCCAAAAACCTTATGCTGTTACGGATGTCTCATTTACAGGTAACGAAATTCCCACTATAGGTCAGAATATAACTTATAACTCATTTAAACGTCCTAATACAATTAGTGAGAATGGTTATGTTGCTACTTTTACCTATAATGGTGAATATGAAAAAGTTAAAATGAATATCACTAAGAATAATAGTCGTGAATTAACACGCTATTATTTAAGTAATTGCTATGAATTAGATGAAACAAATTCCTCAACTAAAGAAAAACTATACTTATTTGGAAATTATTATAATTCCCCTGTCGTTCTTGTCAAAGAAGGTTCAGAAAGTAAGTGCTATAATGTTATTCGCGATTATTTAGGTAGCATCACTCAAATAGTTGCGCCTGACGGGACGTTAGTGCAGGAGCTTAGTTATGATGCTTGGGGACGTTTACGAAATCCAGTGAATCAAACTGTTTATACCCCAAGCCAAGAACCTGTATTGTTTTTAGGAAGAGGATATAGCGGGCATGAATATCTTTCTCAATTTGGGCTCGTAAATATGAACGCCCGATTGTATGATCCTGTTTTAGGCAGGTTTCTATCTCCTGACCCCTATGTTCAGGCACCAGATTTTTCTCAAAATTTTAATCGATATACTTATGCAATGAATAATCCTCTTAAATATGTTGATCAAGATGGAGAGTTCTTACATATTATAATAGGGGCACTTGTAGGGGGCACTGCAAATCTTATTTATAAAGCAGTATCAGGTCAGCTACATAGTTTTAAGGATGGATTTGTCGCATTTGGTATTGGAGCTGCTGCTGGCGGCATTGGAGCAGCGACAGGTGGCCTTGCATTTGCTGCTGCAGGTGGCGCTGCAGGTGGTGCGGGAGGATTTATAGCAGGAGCTGCTGCCGGAGCAGCAGGTACAGCATCTATGATGCCAGTTCAAAGCGCAGGAAATACATTGTATTTTGGAGATCCATTTATGTCACTGAAAGACTATGCATTAGGTATTGCTGGGGGAGCTTTTACCAGTGGTGTAATAAATGGTACCATAGCAGGTATAGCAGGACGGAATGTATGGACAGGTGATAAGCTTGTAAAAGGACAAGGGATGTTTTCTTTGGGCAAAGTGAAAGCGAATATACCAGAAATGAAAAACATTGAATTGCCGGAGATGCCTGCTGGCAAAGATATGAAGCTCCCTGGTGCAGATCGACAAAGTGAGAAGATGGATGAGATTATAAAAAAACTCAAACAAAATCTGATTGAGCGAACTGATAAACAGGAGTTTAATTCCATAATACAAGAAGGGGATCAAAAAGTGTATGTGAGAGTTGAAACACATGATGGTGTAAATAATGCGTTTCCTGGCATGGACATAAAGCCCAATGAAATGATTCGCCATATGAATGTGGAGTATTATGAAAGAAGTCAGAGTGGGAAATGGATATTGCGAAAATTGCCCGGACAGAGTGAGAAAAAAGTCCATATATTCCTAAATAGAAAGAAATAATATAATATTCTATTTAAAAATTGTATATTTGTACTATAGGAACTGACCAATAAGCTTTGAGGTTAACTTTTGTTTCTTGAGTCAGTTCCTATATAAAAAAATCGGTATTAAACTATAATCTATGGAAGAGTTAGAAGTGAAATTATTAACAGAGATTCTTATAAATGTACCTAAACAATCATATTTATATGTTGGTGATTATATTAGGAGTGCATTCGAAGATAAGTTCCTGACAGAACTTATAGATTATTCACGGGACATAGGTAATTATAAAGGTTATTACCACTATTGTTTTGATTTATCATCTTCTTGTGTTACTTATCTTGTAGAAGCATTAAAAAAGGAAATTGATTTTATTAATTATTTTTGCCACTATATGATATTGAATAATGAGAGGATAATATTGAAAGTATATGATGGGGATATATTCTATATTCATAATTCATTAAAAATATCGTCTACTTTAATACAAGAATGTAAACGTAATGGTCTTTCTGTATTTCAGCAAGATGTCATTATACTATGATTTTGAATAATAAATAGTAACAATTAAGATTTTGCGTCCAATTGCGATATTAATCTTTTTATAATCATTTACATATTTCCTTTGACGCTTGTTTTTTCTTGTTAAAACACAAAAAAGGACGATATTTAATTAGCAAATAAAAAAGGATTATTATCAAATTGGGCGGAAATATGCGTGCTTTAATTTGACTTGCACATAACCAATTGTGGACAAAATTAATTTTGCTTTCTTCTTGAAATAATTCACAAACTTACTTGCCATGAAATTATCATTTTTAGAACATTTCTATCATGATGTAGAAATTAAGTCAGTGACATACCAATTTTCGAAAGAAGATGGAAGTAATTCGATCGAGTTTTATTTAAGCGAAATGGATGATGATGAAAACGTGATGGAATGTACATGTTCATTCGTCGATGTTTATGAATCTTTTTCTTTACTAGCTCATAATATTTATGGGAGCATGTTTATTATGGAAGCGAAAGTTGATAACTATGATGAGTGGTTTATAAGCTATTTGAAGAAAAATGAAGCTCATTATTCAAAAGAAATTTTGGAATCTTTGAAGTGTTACATTATAAACACCACGAATGGGGCTTTGAAAATTATTTCTTCGAGTGATATAAAAGTATCGTAAACTAAGAGATTATAACTACTTGAGTAAGCAAGTAAATATGTAATAAGGCGGTTCTAGTTTTGATTAGAACCGCCTTATTTAACTTTATATGCTAATTCGTAAGTTGTGTAAGGCTACTTAATGGTAAGACCAATATCAAATCATCCAAGGATTCTTGTATGGATCGTAATTGGTCTGAAAGGTAGCCATCTGCCAATCCGTGACGGGTTCCTTATCTTCAGAAAGGCGTCGGGGTATCTGAGGATTGATACGAAGTTTAGAAGCATCATTGAGCCACTTCATACTGTCTTCATAATCACGCATTCGAATGACAGAAACGTTATTAGGAGCAATCTGTTTTGTGAGTTCATAGATGGCGAGCCGCACCATGTGTCTTTTTAGGTTGTAATTACGCGGGTCATGAAATACGAGGTTTGTACCGACTTCCGGGATATCGGCATTGACATCGGTTTCGGGATAGAACACGTGTTCTTCATAAACCACATATTCGTGTTCTACTAATTCGTAAGCATTATAAACGGGGTCATAATCGGCAATAGCCCCCCAGTTGGGAGATTCGTAAGGATCAATGTTATTGTCAAAATTGTCCAATGACATTAATGTATAGAAAGCTCCTTGAAACTCCACCACTTCCCACAATGCATAATTAACCGGTTGCCAAATAGAAAATGAAGCCTGAAGCCAGCCAGAAACCATCGGAATACGAATGTCACCGAATGTATAACCATTTTCGCAGAGGCAGACATAAGGGATATCGTTATAGAGAACTACATTCCCCGGATAATATGTTTCAAACTGAGAATATCGGGGCAGGCTTTCCGGTTGTATGACGTCGGTTGCTTCCTGCCAATACCGGAGAGTGGCCGGCTGGCGGTATCCGCAAATGGACCGGATAGTCTGATGGATTTGTCCGTTCCAGTAAATATGCACTCCAACGGGATAAGTGATGCGGCGATCGTATGGCGCAATAAATTTCCCCTTAGCCAATTCGTTTTCAATCTCATAATTTTCGGAGAGGTGCTCGATGATGCTGATTTCCGCCGCTTCTTCTGCCTGGATGAAGCGTTCATCGTTTCCGCGAGTGAGTTGGCTGAGCGCTTCGGGCGTAATAACAGCCAAATAATCATTGTTGTTTAAAAATCGTCTGTACATAGTTTTTAATAGCTGAATCCTTCGTTAATGACTGATGTTGAAATTACATAACCGTTGCTATCGCCACTTTTGAACTTATACCACGAATCGCGTAGGTAATAGCAAAGTAAGTAGTCGAGGCAATCGGACAGGTGACCATACTTTTCATATTTCAGCCCGGTTTTCGGGTCCGTGACTTTCTGCTTCGATTTTGTGCCATCCTGGTTTTTCGTCTGATACACCAAATCCTGCGTGAGTTTGCGGCAACGGATGTCGATAAGTATTTCCCAGCCGTTGTATCCGTCGAACACTTCATTGATGAACTCGCAACGGGTTGCCTGCGGGGGTTGCTTACGTAGCAGTTTGACTTTGGGGCGAAGAATGCCTTTACCGAATATATCCGTTATGATGGTGTAGTTGTTTACTCCGTCCTCACTGGTGGTAGATCGCTGGAGGCCTGCAGGGTCGCCGCTGACATCTACTCCTCCGATTTGTTTGTCGCGATAGAGTTTAGTGCGAACTTTTCGGGCAAGTGCCGGAGTGTTGTTTTCCTTTTCTTCGGGCTTGCCGAGGATTTCTTCGAGGATATACACCTTTTTATTATCGTAATCGATTTGCGCTGTGATCACCGACATCTGGGGTGCTACGTTGAAGTCCCAAACGGTGATAAGTGGGCGAGTCGGGTCATAGACCTGTTCTTTCAGGTTTGTAACTAGGTGCTTTGCTCCATCGAAGCGACTATAGATGGCCATGTCGTTGCTTTCGACAAAATCCCAGTTTCCATATAACAGGCGCTCTTTTGTTGCCTGATCACGGATTTTGTTCAAGGCTGCCTCATAGGTTTGGCGGAAAGCAATGTTGGGGTTGTCGAAGACTGAGAACGGGACGTAGGCTTCGCCTTCGCGGGGCGTTACTTTATCCCCATTTTGGTCTTGTACGAAACGGGAGCGTACCCAGTTTATTGTCGGGTTGGTGGTGAGCAACATCCGGGGCGTTTTGAACGTCTCGTGCGTGCGCCAGCGAAGGCGAGAAAAAAGAACCTCGATGGCCCGTTCGCTGATTTCGCTGACTTCATCGACCAAGGCAATCGTGTATTCGCTACTACCAAAACGTTCAAAATTTGGGTCACTAGGGATATCCGCCATTTCCTTCATGATGATGACACTTGAATTCCAGAATGTGAGGGTGCCTTCAAGGTTGTTGATTTTGAAATTGGTGTCTTCTTTCAGGCCCCAGTCTTTCAAGATGCTTTTAATGGTATTCCAAGTGGATTCCTTAAGTGATTTGAGCGTTTTACGGGCTACGACGGCACGGATGTCGCTGAAACGGATACAGGAGCTGATGAGCCATACACTACCGAGATAGGAATTGTGGGTAACCGTAAAGTCGTCAGCAACATATAAGCCGCCCGGTTCGTCTACCGTAATGCAACGCCCTTCCCTCTTACCTATCGGTTCAATATTGACAATTCTTTTACCCAATTCAGAATTACCGCCATTAAACCCGTAACGGCAACGCTGTTTTTTGCGAGGGAGCCGAACCAGTTCCGGGTCAAAACGTGTCATTATATATACATCATAAATGTCTTGACACTGAATGTAACTTCCTGATTTATCCTTGTAGCCCGCTTTATTCTTTCTGATTGTCGCTTTCCCCCCTAAAGAGCGAACAAGGAAAGCCACGTCTTCCGCCAATTGCGGACTAATGGTGGAGTAAGAAAGATGTCCACGGGCATCGACATAACCGTCTGTATCCATCAATCCCTGCATCAGCTCCTTGCGTTTTTCGATAGTAGCATATTTGTACTGTGCCGGAATGAATTTTCCGGAGGCATCATGTCCCGCAAGTTTCATTTCTTTCAGGGACTTCACAAGCATAGCATCATAAAGAATGTAGCTTTCAGCTTTGTTGCCCGGTTTTGTTTGACTATGTTTCATGTTGTAACCGGCACGGACAAACTGTTCCACAATCTCTTTGTCCATCGTGGTAAACTGCACGGCATTGTGGCTAACAACCGCCTCGGTCATGCAGCCGTCGCCGATAAGCGCTCCGAGAATATACGGAGAGATCGATTTGGTATGCTTGTATCTGATGCCTTGCGTAAATTGCACCGGTGCGCATAGCGGAACGATAAGGTTACAGCCATTGTACATCCCGGATTTCTTTCTCTGCATCCATTCGTATATCATCTGCGCAGTCCAAATCCGTTCGTTTAACGGATTGCCATTTGCATCTTTCTTCTTCATCCGTTTTCTGCTTTGATGCAATTGCCATAAATGTCCTTCTGAACAATCAAAATGGGTTCCATCGACAAAATGGAGGCGATAGAACTCATGCGTTTCTACAGGATGCAGGTAAACAATGCGTTGTTGTGCTCCGGTTGTCGCCGAAGTGATGATATCCCCCACTTTCAAATCCCGAACTTTACGAAAGCCGAAAGGAGTACAGACGGTAGAGTCCAATAGCCCCATTTTCCCCCCGCCGGCGCTTCCGCCACCGAGGATTAATTGCGGTAAGTTTTGGGAATGGCATTTAGAGCATTGTGGTTTATATTGCGGATTATGCTGCTGGTCGTACCCCATAAGTACCTGCTCGATTTCTCCGCCACAATACGGGCAATAGTTGGGCTGGAGCAGTTTCCAGAGTTCGTATTGCCGGGGTGACGGGCAGAAGTCGATATGCAGGTTACGAGGCGGTTTCAGTCTGTTTACTCCCATGAACCTTATATAATTTGGATGGTGATATCCTTTTCTTTGGCAAGGATGGCATTGAGCTTGTCAGAGGTGGCACGGGAGTTGGTGACTTTGCTTTTGACGGTGTTGAAACCCACGATAATGCAACCGGCGGAATCTTTGGCTGTATTTCCGCTGTGGATTAGTATGCCGATGAAGTGGGGTACGTCGTGAAGGCGGGGCAACCGGCGTTTGAAACGGGGGCTGTATTCTATGGTTACTTTGTAAGTTCCGGTCGGGATAGCTGTTTCTGCATAGACTTTTTCTTTGCAGGCGCAGTTGCGTCCTTTAGGGGTGTCCGGGCAGGTTGCCGGAAGCTGTCTTACGACGTCCTCGATGGTGTTGCAAAAGAACGTGCCGTCGATGAGAAGGTCGCCGATAGTATAGTCGGGACCGAAATACTTTCTTTTTAAAATGAGTTTCATTCTTTGATACAATTAATTGATGTATCGAAAGAATAGGTAGAAGCAAGTGCTTTGGATTGCAAAGACCTTTGAAGACTTTACTATATACCATTGAGTGGGATATTAATAGTTTTATAAAAAACAAAAAGCGGAATTCGCCAACTCCGCTTCTAGCCTCATGCTTCACAGCATTATTACTAATTTTTCTTACAATTTATTTAATATACTAATGGTTTTTGTCATACCATTGCTGTATTGTGTTATTATTTAAATGCAAATATAACCTTTTAAGCATAAACCAACAAAATAAAGGTAAAAAAACTATTTTCTTGTTTATTATTTATATTCAATAAAAATAAGCGATGCGGGAATTAAAAAGCCAAAATAGTAATGGAAAAGATGCAATTCCACCGACTTTCACAAGCAGATGGAATTTCAAGTGACTTGTTAACCATTGACTAAAGCAGACTGTGACGCAGACCTACTCTATTATTTTTAATATCCGGGGTTCTGTCCGAACTCCGCAGCATTTTCCAGCTTATCGAGAAATGTCGAAGGTATCGGCCGCAGAATATGGTAGTCCTTGATGTTGGGAGCTACATCCGGATTATGGTCCTTGATATATTCAACCAATTTTCCTGTACGCTTCAGGTCCATCCAGCGGAGCCATTCCCCACAAAGCTCGCGGGCCCGTTCGTCCAGGATGAAATCGATCGTCATATCGCTTGCTTTCACTGCCATTTGCGATTCATATCCGCGTTTGACAATACGACTGCGCAAATCGGTGATATAAGTTACAGCCTGGGTCGGGTTACCTAACCGGATAGCACATTCGGCGGCAATCAATGGCATTTCGGCATAACGCATCAAAGGGACATCTGCATAACCGACCGTCCCGTTTGGGGCAGCCAGCAACTTCGTTTCTGTATCCGGATCATAAATACGGTATTTCTGGAAACGCGGGAAACTGTACGTAATCTGACTTGTAGTACCATCTTCGCCCACCATTTTAATGGTTCCGTCCGCATTATACAATGTATTCACATCCACAACGACATAACGAGCCGTATCCTTTTGTATTTGAGGAATGCTTTTTCGAGTATAGTAAAGGCATGTATCGCCTGCCTGAATGCTTTTTGTACGGATTTTGTCGTATGACTTATTGAACTTGGCCAAGTCGCCGCTTGATTCCGTCCAGGTAAAATCCTCTGTCCCTAAAAATGCTTCCTGAAAGATGACATCATAGCGGGCATCTCCTTCATGGAATAACTGAAGAAAGTATCTTGTCGGCATCATGCGTGTTCCTTCCTTGGGATATTCCCAACTGGACTTGCAGCCGAGACAGTTTAAAAGTTTCGGAGCAAAATACAGATATAGACGGTTGGGATTCTTTGACTGGGGATTATTGGTAGAAACGGAAGAATGTGTCACTACCGCCAAATATTCCGTATTGTTCTTGTTATTGCATGCTTTCCATACCTCGTTGTAGGTATCATACAACTTTATGCCCAGTTCTGATTTGTGGTCGATAACATAATCAGCGGCATCCTTTGCCATTTGAAGGAATTTTTTCTCTTCTTCGCTTCCCTGGGCACAATAAGACGCCCTGGCGAGTGCCACACGTGCCAAAAGGCCGTAAGCCGCCTTGCGAGTATAACGCCCGGCCATGCCGTCTATCGGATCTACCAGCAATTGCTCGCAGGCTTTCTGCGCGTCAGGGATGATGACCTCATCGTAAATGGTTTCTGCAGGAGTACGGTGTGCCACAAAACTCGGAGTGGAAGTTTCTTCGAGCCGCAATTCGATATCCCCAAAAAACTCGCACAACCACCAATAACAGTAGGAACGCAGCCAGCGGGCTTCACCTTCCCGATAAGCTTTTTCTTTCTGATTCTGGTACACTACATTGCCAATGCGGTTGATGACCGAGTTACACATGTTGATATCATCATACACCCGGTTCCATACATTGGCCAACTGTCCCAATGTAGGCGACATCTTATCGGTATATTGCGTCATACCGGCTCCGTAGGCTTCACGCCCGGCATTATACCATAAGTCAGTCCCTCCCTCCAGGTAAAGGACAGGATCTTCACGTCCGAAATACTTCCACCGGAAATTGTAATACATCCGGTTGACCAAGGCTTCAATGCCTTCAGGAGTTGAGAACACCACATCTGCCGTGGAACCTGACGGATTGTATTCTTCCAAATCACATGATTGGGTTCCGGCCATTGTCGCTAAAAGTATTAACGGCAATGCTATTATTTTTTTTATTCTTTTCATTTTATCTCTTCTGAATTAAACCGACAACATTAGAAATTCACATTCAGCCCGACAATGTATTCGCGGGTAGTACCTTCCGGGTCATAGTGGTCAAGCCAGCTACTCTTGGCAATCCAGCAGGGATTGGAAGCGGTAAGATATATGCGTACCTTATCCATCTTTATTTTCCTGGTCAGGCTTTGAGGTAGTGTATAACCCAGCGTTAATGTTTTGATTTTAAAGAATGAACCATCACAATACCACAGTGACTGATAGCCTCTATAATCACTTGTCTTCCGTCCGGCATAAAGCATGGGCAATGTGCCACCTTCATTACTGTCCGGTTGGAAATAGTTGAATGAGGTATATGTTCCTCCGGTTGAAGGGTCGAAAGAAGCCGCCGGATTATCCCTGTATTGTCCCCATCGCATATAGCAATATACATTCAAATCAAATCCCTTATAAGTAAATGTATTGTTTAAGCTGGCAAACCATTTGGGAGTAGGGGAACCAATGTAGCAAATATCTTTATCTTCCGAAATAATACCGTCCTTATCCAGGTCTTTTACACGGATGTCACCTACGGCGAAAGGTTGTGTTTTATCCGCATCCTTGAAAGTTGAAGCTGCCAGCGCTGCATCTGCCGAACGGTAAATTCCGTCATAAATGAAGGTCTTGTAAGCCTTAATTGGATGCCCGACCATTAATGTACTGCTTTCTTTGGTATTGTCTATTTGTAACTCGTCACCGGTAATCAGCTTGGTAATCTTCTCTTTATTGCGCGAGAAGGTCAAAGTAGTGTTCCAAGTAAAATTCTTACTTCGGATGTTCATGGTATTCAGGCTAAACTCGTAACCCCGGTTTCTTGTTTCACCGATATTCTGATATAACGCAAAACGTCCGTCATTGCCACTGGAAGTAGGCAGGGTGCGTAGCAATAGAATATCAGTTGTTTTGGTGTCGTAGTAATCAACTGTCATATTAATGCGTCCATTCAACAGTGTTACATCCAATCCGATATCATAGGTGTGGGACAGTTCCCATTTGGTATCGGTATTTCCAATAGTATTGCTGAATGCATAATGGGGGACGGTGGCGTCCTGGAATGCGAGTCCTGTGGTACTCAGAACCACGCCACTTTGCGTTCCATAAGCCGAGATACCTGAATTTCCTGTCACTCCGTAAGATGCCCTCAATTTTAAGTCATCCAGCCAGCCTTTGGTCCTGTTCATGAAAGCCTCGTCAGAAATACGCCATCCTAAAGCGACAGACGGAAAAGATGCCCATTTGTTTCCTTCCGCCAAAACAGAAGCTCCATCCCAACGCACCGAGGCTGTCAGCAGGTAACGTCCCCGGTAGTCATAGTTAAACCGGGCTGCATAAGAAGATGTCTGGGTCTGCGTATAAGAAGAAGAGGGGGTCGGAGTGTCTCCGGAGCCGATATTCCACCAAAGGTTACTTGCCACCAACTGGTTATAGTTTGTAGTGGACATTTTATCGGTGATGGATTTCGTGTAGGCAGTGATACCTGTGATTCCGAAATTATGATCTTCATTCAACGTAAACTTATAAGTAACGATGTTGTTCCATTCTATATAACGGTTATTGTTCTTGCTTTCCGAAGCAGTTGAGCGTTGAGTCGAAGTCAGTTCAGTCGAATGCCCCTTATCCATATAAGAGCCAATGGAGGAATTCGTCAACTTGGCATTGACGATGGTGCGGTAGGAGAAGCCTTTAAAGGGAGTGAAATCAGCATAGATATTCGCTACGACATTCGTTCCATACGAATTGGACGAATATTTTCCGTCGCCAATGCCATCAATCAACGGGTTCACATAACCGGTTGTGCCCACGGGATAAGTGATAAGTTGCCCCTCCTCGTCATAAGCATTGCCTAAAGAAATTCCAGTTGTGGATGACTTGGCATAGGGGCTTGCATCAGAAGTGGAATAAGCCAGTTGCAGGTTAGCTCCAGCAGACAACCATGAAGTCAGCTTATGGTCGATATTGGCGCGCAGGATATATTTCTTATTGCTGCCGTCTTTCAGATAACCATTGTCGCCGGACATTCCTAAAGAGAATCGTGCCGAAGTTTTTTCATTTCCTCCTGAGAATGTTACGGTATGGTTATAGTTGAACTTGTCATGCTTCAACAAATCCTCGTAGTTTGTCCATTGGTTATTTTTATACGCATAGTATTCCTCTTGTGAACCGAAAAGCGATTCGTCATCCGTCTCGCTTGCCCATTGTCCTGCATTGACAGCGGCCTGTTTGCGGGCTTCATAGTAGGTATCGCCCCATCTGTAATCCGGATGTGCGCCGAGTTTGCTTACTCCCCAATAACCATTATATGATACGGACATTTTGCCCACTTCAGGCTTTTTGGTCGTAATAATAATAACGCCATTTGCTCCTTGGGAACCATAGATGGCTGTAGAAGAAGCATCTTTCAACACTTCGATGGACTTTATATCCGCTGGCGGTATGTCTCCCCATGAACCGCCTTGTACGCCATCCACAATTACCAGCGGATCATTGGAGCCGTTGATGGAACGGTTACCTCGAATACGCATGTCACTGCCATTAATATCCAAACCTGCAATGCGACCTTGCAAGGCCGTAGCTACACTGGTGGTTGGAGTAGCCAATATCACGTCTTCCTTAACTGAGGAGACTGCCCCTGTCAAGTCGCGTTTCTTAACCGTACCATAACCAATCACCACGACTTCATCCAAAGCTTGGGTATCGGGTTCCATTTTCACATCCATCCTGTTACCTTTGCCAATGGTGATATCTTGCGTTTTATAACCAATATAAGAAACTTCCAGGATAGTCTTTCCTGCGGGAATCTCCAAAGAGTAATTACCGTTAAGATCGGTAACTGTTCCAGCCGATGTCCCTTTGACCAGCACCGATACGCCGATCATTGGTTCTCCGGTTTCATCCGTAATTTGCCCCTTCAATACCTTTGTTTGTGTAATTGCCTGGACAAGAGGATCGTGTATTCTATCTCCCGCATATAGACTAGCAGAGAGAAAGGAATACCCGAAAAACAATCCTAAGATTATGGAAATACGCCGATGGTGTATGTTCCATTTTAATACAACACTGTTTTTCATTCGATTAAATTTAACATTAATTATTTTGTTTGCGTGCGATTATTATATAATCTATTTTGAGACGAACGCTTATTTGGGGTGTACTCACTATTTTCGAGGAAAATTTCTGTTATTATGCAAAAGGAATAGTTTAAAAAGTTAAATCGTGTTTTGTTCTAGTAGAGTGATGGTTTGTATGATGGGTGCTCGAAATGAAAAACTCATGAAATAATGGCTATAGACCTGCATGGAATGTTAAAAACGACTTCGGCTTAAAAACATTTTCTCCTAATTATAAACTTAATTACTGATTATCGTCTACTTTTGTAATAGCATTAATAATAATGATTAAGTATGAAAGAACTTTTAGAAAAAATCCAGGAGCAATACAAAGCATTCGAAGCAGATGCGTTGCTCCAAGTTGAGAAAGGTAATAAAGCTGCCGGAACACGTGCCCGCAAAGCTTCTTTGGAGTTGGAGAAGGCAATGAAAGAGTTCCGTAAGGTATCTGTGGAAGAGAGTAAGAAATGACTTTCTTCTTTTTGTTATGGAGATAAAAGTGTTGCCATCACGGTAACACTTTTTTGTTGCATGAAATGGCTCTAAGACAATATTATCTTAGATAGGAAAGCTTTGAAAAGACAAGATTCAAGGTCGCAATTATATCGGGCTCAGATTTTTTTTCTTATCTTTGCAGGTAGTTAAAAGAATTAGAGAGCGTTTAGCTTTTGTTTTGCAACACGAAATCTGGTAAATTTCAATATCCCGCAAAGCATATAGATAGACGCCCACGGTTTGCGTGGGCATTATCTGTTGCGGGAAAAGGTTTACCAGAGCCTAGTGTTGCGACATGTTAATGTCCCACGCTTCTTGTTATGACCATGCCTGATGGGGCTTCAGGCAATATAGTTTAGTATAGATGAAAGAGCCATTAATTAAATTATTGATGAAGATTCCTAAAGATGCAACTACTGCAACAGTTCTGGACGTTCCCATGCAGATTATTGACTTGGACACAGGAGTACAAATGCTCCAGGCTGATTCTTTGCATATCCGTTACTCCACTTGTATTCTTTCAAATGGTCTATTCTTATTTTCAATAAAAAACAAACGATTAAATGCACTTTATAAGATTCAAGGCTCTCCAACTGCAGAAATGCTACGCATATTTCCTTGTATTTGAGTGAAATCTTTAATAGCAGGTTAAAAATCGAATCTTTTAGTGTTAATAATATAAATATTTATATTACTATATACTCATTTATCGAAATATATAATTAACTTTGCAAACTAATTATACTGAACATAGTATTGGATGTTAACATAACATCTAGTAAAAGTTTTGTTTACAAAAGAAATGGCAATAATGTTGTGAAACAGAGGTTGCGTCGGGCAGAGTAAGCGAACTCTGCCTTTTTAGTTATATAAAATCAAGATTTTCTGCTGATTAACTCTTCTTCTTTAAATAATATATTGTGCGTTATTTGTACTCTATTAATTATTTAACATCCTATATGCATAAAAAGCTGTCGAACACATTATCGACAGCTTCAAACTTTTTTATGAAGAGAGAAACGCGTATCAGCCAAATCATTTATGTACACATTCACTCATTTATTATTAATCAGTTCATTCAAACATTTCTGCTATAATGGTTTCAAATTCTTCTTTTTTTTAGACATTATCGGATAGTGGCGATATCAAGTTTGATATCTTATCCATATCGTTTGCCAATGATTCATTGAGAACATGAGCATAATGCTGTGTCATACGAGTTGTGGTATGTCCTAACATTTTTGACACATTCTCTAATTTAATGTCGTTAGCTAAAGTTATAGTAGTCGCGAAAGTGTATCTGGCAATATGCATGGTTAGGTGCTTTTTTATCCCGCAAAAGTCAGCTATTTCTTTGAGGTAGCTATTCATTTTTTGATTAACATAAACAGGTAGAACCTTTCCTGAATGTTTGCAAGAAGGGTGATCTTTATATTTCTCTATTATTGCTAACGGCAACTCTAATAGCGGAACAAAGAATTCCACATCAGTTTTTTGGCGCTGTTTGTGAACCCATTTCCGACCTTTTGCATCTTCAATTATATGGTCTCTTTTCAAATCATATACATCTATGAAAGCCAACCCCGTCCAACAACAGAACAGAAATACATCACGAACTATTTCTAAGCGTTGTATTCCAAATTCTTTATCCTTTAGTAGGTCTAGCTCATTAAGAGTAAGAAAATCTCTAACAACTTTCTTTTCTTTGAATTTCATACTAATAAATGGATTAATTGTTATCCAACCGTTCGCTAGAGCTAGATTCGTTATTTTCTTTAAGCATTTCATATAGCGTATTACTGTGTTTTGTGCACAGTTCTTTTCTATTTTTAGGAAAGTCTCAAAGCTACGAATCATTTCACTTGTAACATTTTTGAAGGGAATGTCTTCCACCTTTGTTTGCTTGGATAGCATCTCTTTGAAATAACGCAGGCAGAGCTTATAACGATGAAGCGTTGTTTCGCTATATTCTTTCCCGACTAAAAGAGACATTTGCTCATTATGTTCTTCGAAGACTTCAAAAAACATTTTGCATGTCTCATGCTTACCTTGGAGATACTCTTTGATAAGTATGGGTTCGACATAACCATTTTCATCAAATAATCTTTTTTGAATCTCATAAGCTTTGGTACGTAACCACTCAAGGTATCGATTGATTTCTTGATGGGCTGGTGTTTTGCCAGTGGCACGTTCTTTCTTTTGGTTCCAACAAGCAGGTTCTATTTTACGCTGAGTATTTAATTCAATGAACCTGCCATTGGCTGTGATGCGCATTTGGATAGGCGCTTCACCTTTTTTTGTAAGTCTCGTTTTTCTAATGAGAAAAAGGATACTAAAAGTGTTCTGTTTCATATCTATTCATTTTAGTGTGTAACATTCAAATCGTATACACTGAAAGAATAGAGTAAAATGATGAAAACGAGTGAATTATATCCAAATTCGTGTGCATTTTTTAGGGATACAAAAAATACACATGAATTGCTCATTTTGAAATGCGTTAAAATGCGCTGTTTTGTAGGGAATGAAATAAAAAAAATCCTGTATTTGTTTGAAATACAGGATTTTTATCGAAGACAGTTCTAACTTAATGTCGCTTTGGTGGTGCCACCAGTTCTAAAACAGGTTGCTCTCATTTTCTTTTATTTTTTAACTAAAATAATTTGGTTACTGATTTCCAACTTCTTATCAGACCATTGGTGATTTGGATTTTTCATTTTTATTTCTATTATTCGTAAAAATGGGGAGCAAATGTTTTACCAATGTTTTACCCCTGTACATTGCAAGTATAAAATGAATGTTGAACCGATTAAATAATTGTAGAAATGAACGTAGCACGAATCGTAGCAGTAATTAGACGTGAGAAATTATCAAAGTCCACGAATGAAGCCCCTGTATGTTTACGGATTATCAAAGACAGGAAAGTTATGTACAAGACATTATTTCATGTCAGTCCGGAGTTTTGGGATGATAAAAATAGATGTATAAAGAAACAGCATCCGAATGCAGAGATATTAAATACTACTATCAACCAAAAGAAAGCTGAATTAGAAAAAGAAACTTTGCTTCTAACATTAGCTGACAGTTCCATTAGTATGGAAACAATCAGAAACAAAATTAATAATAGAACTTCGTTTGATTTATTTGAGTATGCCAACAAGTATATTGAACAATTATACAAGGATGGGAAGCACGCTACATATAAAAAGTATAAATCTGTAGTTAAGAAACTACGTTTTTATGTGGGGAATGATTCTTTACCTATAAAATCTATATCATTGGATTTTATCAAAGGGTATGAAAATTATCTGATGAATCACATAGGCAATAATAGAAATACCACTACTGTTAATCTGAAAGCACTTGCAAAATTGGTAGGGGATATTTATCGAAATTATGATATGGATGAAACGGGAAATCCATTCCGTAAAATGAGATTTAAACGTGAACAAACAGACAGGACGTTTTTAGAAATAGAGGAAATACATAAAATCCAACATCTTAAATTGAGAGCTAGAAATCCGTTATATGATGCAAGAGAGGTTTTCCTGTTTGAATGCTATACGGGAATTAGAATCTCGGACATATTAACTTTGAAGTGGAAACATATCACTGATGAAAAAATATCAATCCGTATGCGTAAGACTGAAAAGTTGTTGAGTATTCCAATAAATGATTATGTTAGGGCTGTCTTGGATAGAAGACGTTGTGCGGTAGAGAATAATGGAGGCAAAATAACATCTGAAAAATATGTCTTTAATATATTAAAAGTGGATGTGGATGAAGTGTCAGCACAAGATGCTTTGAACGCAATCAGTTCAGCTACGGCGGTTATCAATAAACAATTAAAGAAGATTGCAAAAAAAACTGGTATTGATAAGAACTTGTCCACTCACTGTGCCAGGCATTCATATGCGACTGCGTTACTAACCAATAATATACCATTGCCAGTAATAAAAGAAATGCTTGGACATAGCGATATAAAAGTTACTCAGATTTACGCAAAGGTTGTGGACAGCAAACGGAATGAAGTTGTAGAATGTTTAAATAAAGTATATCATGGATAATTCAAATTTATTTTTAGATTCCAAAGCTGTTGCTGCCATTTTAATGGTAAGCAAACGCACATTACAAAATTATCGCTCCGAAGGTAAATTGGTGTTTTATAAAATTAGTCCTAAGACGATTCGATATCGTGTGGAAGATGTGGTTGATTTCTTAAAACAAAGCAATTGCTGTTCCTATCAGAAAGATAGAGTTAACGCGCTTATAGAAAAATACACGGTAAAATTGTAATTCAAATTAAAGTAATAAATAATGGAGATGGCAAAATTGCTATTTCCATTATTTTTTTAGATAATTAAAATGAAAACATTATTCAACCTCATTTTTGAATTTTCAGAATACGCAAAAAATAAAAATAACGAGTAAACTATAAAAGCCTTTTACTATAATATGTAAAACGCTGTATCATAGTCATATAAAGAAAATAAGGCAATCAGGTTAGTATATCTAACCGATAGAAAATGTGGTAAAAATACAGTTGTGTAAAAATGAAAAGCCTCAACCACATGGCTAGCCTAGCGGCATAAGCAAGAGGAAAGCATTTGAGCGTAAGCCAAGCTATTAGCCCCCCCCTTAAATGACAACAGATAAGAAAGTAGACAAGGGTGGTTTGTTTAATTCGGACATGAGAATGAAAATTGAGATATTTTTTATTTTTATGCTGGTAACTGATTTACTTTTTATACCTTTGCAAAAATCCCTAATAAATAATAAGAAACAGACAATAATTAATAACATACATATTGATTAAAAGCATTAGCTTTTATTCTTGCTTCTAAAAATCGCCAAAATTGAAGCTGTCAAGAGTAAAGTGTTAGTGCCCATGCTTATGCGTGGGCTTTACTCATTTGACAGCACGGTGTTTGGCGATACCATAGAAGCAAATGTAGTTTAGCCCACGTTTTTTATGGAAGAAAA
>OKRU01000310.1_pt1 | contig 47264 bp, 45 predicted proteins | sample 1601131 | NCBI WGS metagenome assembly OKRU01 (sample SAMEA3541558, study PRJEB24748) | human gut metagenome | biome: human gut; feature: human-associated habitat; material: faeces | place: China | collected 2012
TTTCCATCATCTGAGTTGCCGCCCGGTCTCTGCATTCCGCCATTATCTAAATTGCTTCCTTTGGATGCCTGTACGGTATAGCCGAAGATCCGATCCATGGTATCCATATCCCCCCTGCTCCAGGCTATCTCAATAGCATGACGTATCGCCCGTTCTACTGTGTAGTTCGACACGTCATGCTTTTTTGCTATCTGTCCATAGACGATCTTTGCCATCTGATGCCTGGTATCCGGTCTGGTCGCCACCATAAAGATGGCCTCTCGTAAATATTGGTATCCACGCAAATGCGCCGGCACCCCCAAGAGGAGCATCAATTCCGTAATGCGATGCTCCAAGGGCTTGCCCGGTGTGTTTTCTTTCGTGCCTGCATTTTCCGAACTCTCCCAGATCGATTCCTGCCCCAATGCCGCACGAATGCTTTGAATGATCGTCTCCGAATCAAAAGGCTTGATAATATAATAAAGAGCCCCCAGCGCAAACATTTCTTCTGCTAATGCCCGCCTGTCTGCCGCGGTAACGACGATCACTTTGGTGTCTGGTGATATAGTTTCATCCGATTGCAGTTGCCGCATTACTTCTTTTCCGTCCACCAGCGGCATGATCATATCTAGCAATAAGATCTGCGGTTTGCACCGGCGCACCAAGTCCAATGCTTCCTCTCCATTTCCGGCAGTTCCTGCCAAAACGAAATCATCCTGCGATGCCACGATATTGGATAGCATCTCCACTGTCATCTCTTGGTCATCCGCGATAGCAATCGTAATTTTGTCCATAACGCCCAGTCTCCTTATATCAACTTCATAACCCATGGAAACCTTATCATTTTTTCTCGTTTCCCTCCGGTCTGCATGCGCGAAACCTGTCGTTTTCTGCGTCAATCTCTGCAATCACATCTTATCCGTTTGCCATTTCAAATTTGCGTGCCAACAGTTTTTCTTTAAATTCGGATTGTTTATCCTTGCTCAGATATGCCTTGGTTCCATCACTCATGATGATATTCATACCCTCGTAATTGATGGTCTCATCTAAATTGATCAGATAGGAACGGTGACTCCGGTAAAAGCCGCAGCCCTTTACCAGATCCTCCATCTCGTGCATGGTACAAGAACTGATGAAGTCCCCCTTTCGCGTGTGGATCAGGATATTTCTGCGGTTCATATTGACATAGATAATGTCCTTTATCAGAATCGGCATGGTTCCGAGTCCTACGATATTAACCTCAATACACCGCTCCTTTTCTTTGGCTTTGCGCACTGCACTCAGCGCCTCCGTGATCTCCGCCTCCATGCAGGCTTTGTCAATGTATCGAAAAGCATTGACCACATAGCCTCTGCGGCTCAACTCGGTATGGGATGTCAGCATGGCTATCTTTGCATATTCATATTGCTTCTGGTAACGTTTTGCTGTCTCAAAACCATCCAGCCCCTCCATTTCGATATCCATAAACAGAATATCGTAATAGGTGTTCCGGTCTAAAAGTTCCCTGCCGCTGGAATAGCGGTCGATATGTGGTGCATCCAGACCATATTTCTTCTCGATCACATCTACTGTCTTCTGTTGCCATAGTGGTTCATCGTCCACTACCGCAATCTTTAAGAATTCTGCTTCATATTGCATAAACTTAACCGAACGACGAACCGGGCATCTGCCGTATCATAAAAGATGTGTCCGTTATTCTTACGGACCACCTCATTGATATTGGCAATCCCAAACCCTTGATGTCGTAAATCTCCTTTCGTTGATACAAACCGATTGTCAGTCCTTTTGATCGGATTGACATAATCATTCTTCACTACAATTAAAATCTGTGTCTCATCATAACGTACGCCGCAGTATATGGTCTTACCGCCCGCTTCTTTCTCTGCATCTATAGCATTGCTCAAAAGATTGGATAAGACGGTACAAAGATCGTAAGCAGACACATAACATTCTCCCGGGAAGTGACCTTCCACCTCCATGGTAATGCCTGCCAGTGCCGCTTCATCATAGTAGCGGTTGATGATGGCGTCCGCTATATCGTTGTTGACGGTCACACGATTGCCAATGGCGGCGATCTGCTCTGTCATCTTGTGGAAATAGGCTTCAAACTCTTCCCGCTTGCCTTCCTCATATAACTGTTTCGCCATAGCCATATGCGACTTGAAGTCATGACGGAAGCGCTTGGTATTCTGCTCGCGCTCACTCAGATACTGATAATGTGCCACTTGTTCTTCCAGATACTTTGTCGCCAGCGCCTGCTGGGTACGGTAGGCGTTGCGCGAAAAATAGCGAGCGATGAGAAGTCCGAGTTGGACGAAGACACCGAGACTCATGAGGATATATGCCACTTCCGCTATCCAACCATGTTCTAAACGAATGTCATCCAGAATATACTCCCCAAAGAAGGTTATACTGATACAATCTGCCATCAAGACAACCATAAAAATAATCATATATTTCAAGGGTATATTTTTCAGTTCTGCTGGATAATTATTCACTATATATAAATAGACTACGATAACAAATACCCACAGAATAAGGCGAGCAAGCAGTTTTTCGCTCTGCGATGAAATTTGTAGATTTAATCCTGCTACTCCTACTGACACCATATTGCGTAATAATTGTGAAGAGATACTAATCAACAATGCTGCTAAAACCACACTCAAAAAGAGATTTTTATTCCTTTTAAGCAATAACAATTTTATCATAATGATAATGAGCACTATATATAACGCAAGTTGTATATTTGCATTTTTAATATCATATGACATCAGTGTAAATAGCAATAAAAGTGTTCCTGCTATACCCAATTTCTTCTAATTGTTTGAATTTGTGCATCTGAAATCAACGCAATTAAAACAACTAGCAGTCCTATATATTCTACATTACTTACAAATAAGAAAAATATACCCATAAATCATCCACCCTTTTTTCATATTTAACTATATTATAGCAACTGACTGAAAAAAGGGGTACCTTTATTCGCCTAGTGTCTTCCCAGGCTTTTAATCCAATTTTCGATAACTTCAAATAAATCCATAAGTCACTGTCCTCCTTTCAAAAATTTCAAGAGGACAATAACCCGTCTTATTCAGTTACCAATATTTTCCGCGTCAATGCCTTAATTTTTCGCGCAAAAAAAGCCAGCCCCATCGGGCTGGCGAATATACCACACACTGTAGATTTTCGTTTATAACCTTTTATAACTTTTATATTCTTTTATAACTCTTTATAACTTTTTGCAAGTCCAAAAATATTACTTGTCTATCCTTGTAGATCATTCTCTTAGTTATCAATCCGTGGAATATTAACCAATTCTTGTAACTTCTTTTCAAGTATTGTCTTGTCTGGCAACTGTAATTGATACTGTGACACTAGCATTGGTGACATTGTTCTGCTCATGGAATACTCTACCACCTCATCGTTCTTAGCTGCGCACAACAGCAATCCTACACTAGGATTTTCATTCTCTTTTTTTACCTGTCTGTCCAATGCTTCAAGATAAAAATCCAGTTTGGATATATACTCCGGTTTAAACTTTCCTATTTTGAGTTCTATTGCCACAAGGCACTGTAATCCTCTATGATAAAACAACAAATCAATTCGAAAATCATCTCCACCAACCTGTACCTTGTACTCTTCATCAATAAACGTGAAATCCTTTCCTAGTTCCAGAATAAAATCTTTCATGTTTCTAATTAAGGCTTTACGTAAATCATTCTCATGGAATTCATTTGGCAAATCCAAAAATTCCATAACATATGAATCCAGAAACGGATTTTCTCCCAACCTTTTAACTGATTCTGGCAATAAGGTTTTCTTGGATAACATATACCTTTCATAATACCCACTATCTAATTGTCTCTCCAACTGTCTTTTAGAATAATTTTCCTTAATACATAAGCGAATGTAGAATTCTCTTTCCTCGTCAGTCTTACACCCCGACATAATCAATAGATGATTCGTCCAACTAATTTGTGTCAATAGTGGTGTCACAATTTCATTATCCCAATAAGTCTCATAAAATTTTTTCATTCTATAAAGCCCTCTTCGGTTAAACCCCTTGATTCCAGGAAATGCCTCCTGTATTTCTCGTGAAATCTCATCTATATATGCATCACCATACGCGACATGTTCCGCCTCCTTGCTTAAGAACGCACCTACTTTCCAATACATTTTGATAAGTTCCTCATTTACTTTTTTCAATGCATTTTGTCGAGATTCTTCAATTATATGGATTAATCCAGTTTCCGATATCAAATCATTCCCCATATGAACACCCCACCTTTCCAATTGTGACACCACTGGTGTCACAATTTCATTTTTACCATATTAATCCGAATTTATAAACTTCTCCAAACCACTATATTTTAATTATATCAGGACATGTCAGTCCTCTCAATTACTTTATTTTTATAAAAAAGCCAGCCCAATCGGGCTGGCTTATCATCTCATCATATTCACGATGCTTGTATTTTATTTACCTGCAACATAATCTTTATATGAAGAATTTACCTTATCCTTATCCGAAAGGATCAGATCATCTGCTGTCATACCTTCCGGCATCGGCCATTCTACACCAATATCTGGATCATTCCACATCAGACCGCCTTCATCATTTGGGTGATAGAAATCGGTCACCTTGTAGCAGAACTCTGCATGATCGGAAAGGACGATAAATCCATGTGCAAATCCCTTTGGAATGAAGAACTGCTTTTTGTTCTCAACTGTCAAGGTCACGCCAAACCACTTGCCAAATGTCTCGGAACCCTCGCGAAGATCCACTGCTACATCAAATACTTCTCCGCTGATCACACGCACCAACTTATCCTGTGGATAATTGATCTGAAAATGAAGTCCGCGAAGAACGCCCTTCTTGGATGCCGACTGATTATCCTGCACAAACTGACAATCGATCCCTGCCGCTGCAAAATCATTGTAGTTGTAAGTCTCCATGAAATATCCTCTGTCATCGCCGAAAACGGTCGGTTCAATGACCTTCAATCCTTTGATTCCATTGCAATCATCTGTTACTGTAATTTTTCCCATGATTAACACCTTCCTGTGATTCTAGTCTTATCTGCTATCTATTATACAGACACATAAAACGTTCGTCTAGTCTACTTTTCCAAATGTTCGTACTCATAATGCACATGTTGCAGTTCCATCTCAAAATCCTGCCTGTTCTTTCGCGTGATCGTCTGGAGTTGCAGTCCCGCAAAAAAGGAAACCATCGCCGCTAAAATAACAAAGCAGCATACGATCAAAGTCGGAAAACGTTCCACCAGACCTGTATGATTGAACTCAACCAAAACAGGTATCATAAACCCAACGCCTAATACCGCCAAAATCAATGCAATCACGCCAAAGAATGCCATTGGTTTATACGTACGAAACAGGCTTGCAATGGTACGAAGCACTTTAAATCCGTCACTGTATGTATTTAGCTTTGACTCACTGCCTTCAGGTCTGTCTCGATATTCAATAATCACATTCTCTACAAACATATTCTTATCTGCTGCATGAATGCTCATTTCCGTCTCGATCTCAAAGCCCTGGGAGAGAACCGGAAAGGTCTTTACAAATTGATAACTGAATGCCCGATAGCCTGTCATAATATCCTTGATATTGGTGTGGAAAAGGCTATTGATGGAAGATCGCACAATGGAATTCCCAAAATTGTGGAAAGGTCTCTTATTTTCCTCAAAATATGTGGAAGAAAGACGGTCTCCCACCACCATATCTGCATGATGATTTAACACACAGTCCACCATCTCTCTGGCACTCTCTGCCGGATAGGTGTCATCCCCATCGGTCATCACATAACATTCTGCATCAATCTCGCGGAACATACGGCGGATAACATTACCTTTGCCCTGCTGGTATTCATACTTAACAACCGCCCCTGCCTTTCTGGCAATCTCATCCGTACCATCAGAGGAATTGTTGTCAAATACATAAATGGTTGCCTCCGGTAAGGCTTTCTTAAAATCTGTAACAACCTTTTCGATCGTCTTGCTTTCATTGTAGCAAGGTATTAAAACTGCAATTTTGTCCATTTTGGTGTTCTCCTTCTCGTAGAAATATCATTACTATAAATAATGGTAACAGTAATTGTTGGGCAAGTCCATAGCGCGGCCAATAATAAATCGGCGATGCTATAATCAATGTTGCCATCAATCCAAGTGCCGGTGCAAGTACGACCAGTCGTCTCCAATTTCCACGTATCAGTGCAAACAATGCCAGCCCAATCAAGATCCAATGCACATACGCAACCGGAATACATTTTGCGCGATATGGAAATATTTTTGTCCATATGGAATTATCATCCACAGGTTTTGTCCATATCCCCTCAATTCCTACACCATCCGGTTGCACATTTCTTAACACTCCCGCCAAAACATTTCCATCAAATGTATTCACCTGGGGCTGATTCAGTGACCAGAATCCAAACGTCTGTAGTTCCCATGCCTCAAAGCATATCTTTGGATTCTTTTTTAATATAGACAAATACGTTTTAAAAAAGTCATGTTCCAATACCGCTCCATTATAATGTTCACTCCACTTCAATGAGTCAATACAATCCGGTTTATATACGGTAGCATATTCCTCTATTGGCAGTATTTGATCCATATATGCTCGATCTGACTCAGAGAGTTTACCATCATAAACAACAACACGTGCCATCTGCGTCAGAAATATCCCATAACTCTCCGTCTTTTCATCATCTTGCACCACTCCCCATGCCGTATACAATGGACCTGTAATGACCTTAGAGCATAAAATAGATATTACAAGTATAGCCGTAATTTTTCCAAATGTTTTTCTATTCCGGCTGAATAGCACTCCTAATAACGCCAAGACCAGAATAGCCAGCGTTATGTAAAATCCATTATTCCTTGATAGAATCATTAGCAAAAGAGCCATAAGAAGGCGTATCATTTTCCAGACTTCCATGCCCACAGATTCCTTCTTACCATATGCTATCTCTGCTACCCAGATTGTCACCAATACAACCGCAATAGAAAAAATAGGATCTTTCCACATAGCAACACTGTACTGCGCAATATAGCGTGAAAATGCAAAAATAAGCGTCGTTATGACCGTCATCCATCTCTTTAGAGAAAATCTTGCCTCCAGCCAACTGAGAAAATATGCCAATCCCAATGCCATAAAAAGCATTTGCAGTACTGAATATAGGGCAATTCCTTTGACCAAACTCCCCAAATGCATTCCCACACGCAGACAACACTTTATGAACAACGTATATATCACCGGGAAATGATTGTTTAATTGTGTTTGCCCCATGGCCTGCAATAAACTGGAACGCGAATCATTAAAAACAAAGGCTGGATAATATAAATATAAGTATGGCAACCATACAGCAAACAGGCAAACTGCAATAGACACAAATAATGGAGTAGATGGTTTTTTTGACGAAAAACAAATCTGCCGTTTGTCGTGTCGCTCAATTTTTGTCCTAATCCACTTGATTATACAGTATATGATTATGATAGCGATTACACATATAATAGCATCCCGCCAAGTATATCTCACTATTTGATATGTTGTTATTGTATCGCTCACAACATATTTAATATGGGAGCCCAGTATCAGCGCAATAGCAAGTACTACAACCAGCACTCCCTCTCCCATTGTCTCTACAACTTCCTTTTTTTGTTTCTCTTTCATATTCGTTTCTTCTTCACTTTAGGGAAACTATACCCTCCCCAGTTTTTTCTTTACAACCGCCATGACGGTTGTCTTCAATTGCGTATACGGCTGGCTTCTATGCCATACTAACCACACCAAAGCATTCGGTATCGTCAACACCAATAATATATCTATGACAAATCCTAAAAAGCCTGTGATAGTAACTAAACTAGCACTCCAATAAGTCATAAGAGCCCCCGCCACATATGTCAACATAAACAAAAAATACGTTCCAAAATACTTCGTTGTTTTTTTCTTGAATCCATATTTAAACAATACTCTTGGTTCAATCCAAAATGCCACCGCATAATTACTGATCAAGGTTCCCAGCAGTACACCAAAAATACCCATTTTTTGCACTAGAATAATAGATACCACTAAGTTTACAATCGCTTCAATATATGCCTTATGCACGTCCTGGATCAGAATACCATATGCTGACTTGAATGTAATACACGTCTGGCGCATACCTGTAGCATAAAAGTTTAGGCTGATCATAATGACTACAGGAAATGCCAGCACAAAATTGTCTCCAAACGCCAGAGAAACAAAAGGCGATGCAAGTACCAAGATGGCTATTGCAGCAAAATTGAAGATCCAGAAATTCACAAAGTAAATCAAGTAAAAACTGTCTTCTTTTTGCTTTTCACTGCCCTCGACCACTAAGTTCCCAACACTAGAGATAATCGCGGAAAATGCCTGGTTCAAAAACATATTCACCGTTGATGTAATCAACAGATAGTTGGAATACATTCCCGTTTCAACCAAACCGACAAATTTTGAAATAATAATATTATCCGTTGAATTTAATACCACATTGCCAATATTATGCCCAATTGCAGCAAATACATTGGTTTTGATTGTTTTTACCGTTTCAGCCGGCAGATCATATTTCTCCCTTGATTTGAGAATAGGATATCGTTTATCTGCAATCCTTGAAATATTCAAATTCTCAAGCGCCGTTGTGATGACCTGCAACAGATAGAATACTATAAAATTCTTTGTCACCAATAATACCACAATCTGCAACGCATACATGCATACATAACAAACTGCATGATTTAAGGAATACAAATAATAATTTTGGTTGGCAGTAACATAAACGATCTTGTATGAATAAAAATATGACAGGCTCGAATTCAATACATATAAAAAATAAATAAAGTAGATATGGCTCACATTCTGAGGCATATCCTTGATCAAGTATGGCAAAAATGGCGTCAACGCGGTTCCTACCGTCAACACAAAAATACCGACGCCAATATAAAATCTACGGTACAGACGCATTAACGCAGTAATCTGTTTTGTATCATTTTCCGCAATCGGTCGATACAAACTAAATGTAATTGCAGGTCCTACACCTAATTCTGCCAGCGAAAGAACAGAGATAATATTGCCAAATAATCCATTCAATCCCAAGTATTCTTCCGCCATCACACGTGCCAGTACAATACGGACAACAAATCCACCAAGAGAAACAAATAGCAGTCCGCCCCACGTAACTAACACATTTTTTATTGATTTTTCTGATCTCATTTATAAACTCCTAATTTGGCTTTCTGCATAACACACTGTCTCTCAACCAGCCCAAGCATGGTACAAGAAGAAATTTGATGCCCTTACTTAATCTTTTACACTGATAGCGCAATCCCTGCTCATTTTCATGATAAACCCCTTTAAATGCATCCACATCAAATACCGTCTTTTTCTCCACCCCTGTGATGATCTTATCCCCCGGAATCTCGAAACCTACCGGATAGCAAAATGCTGGTGGCAACAAGCGATAATCATTCCGACCTATAATATCATGATTGATATGTGACTCATCGTGCCACTTGGCAATAATCCCTTTCTTCAAATCTTCTACAATCCGTGCATCCATGTGCTCTATAAATGCCAGATATCCTTCTGCTGTTCCTCCATTCATCGCGCCAAAAACAAAAGTATTACCACAATTATATGGCACATAGGCTAAAGATTTGCGATTCCGATCATACGGACGGAAAATACGTCTCTTCTGATAGTAACCCGGATGCAGCGTAAACATCAACTTTTCTCCCTGCTCTTTACGCGGTAAAAACTCTTCTTCTTTTACTTCCTTGAGGCAAATAATATTAGCATTTGATTGATATAAATAATCGTACTTAGATAATTCATCACGATATTCTAAAAACGTATGAAATTTCATCAGGGTAGGAAGCGGCCATGGCTCACTCTTTAAATACTTGACATGCACCCGTTCATTCGCACTCTGATAAAATTCCTGTGCATCCGTAAAAACAATATAATGCTTCTCCGTATTAGGTAAGAAATACTCTTCAAAGGTATCGAAAAAACGATCCCAAAAAGCAATATATGGTCCCGTTGCAATATATAAAATCCCAATTGTCTGTTTTTGCTTCATATTCTTAACTTTCTATACTCGCACCCACTCGTGGGTATCAAAATCGTATTTTTTGATTACTTTGGCAGGATTTCCTACAGCAATACAATAATCTGGTATATCTTTTGTAACAATACTCCCTGCTCCGATGATGCACTTTTCTCCAATAGTGACGCCAGGCATGATTACAACTTTCTCGCCTATCCAACACCCCGACTTGATATGCACTGGTGCGACCGTCAACGGTTGATCCATATAATAAGTAGGGCTTTCCGGATCCATGCCATGTGATTCCGTCGTAATCAAGATATCACTTGCCATCAGCACCCAATCATCTATTGTCACATCTGCTCCCGCCAGAATACTCAAGTGATATCCCAGATAGCAATGATCACCTATCTGTATTCTCGGTTTTGGCAGATTGTCCTGTTCATAGCACCAAATACGTGAATTCTGTAATATCTGAGAATTTTCCCCTATGACCATGCTGGCTCTCGTTTTTCTATTGGTAATGCAAGGATACCAGACTCTGGAACCATGCCCGATATGTGCAAATTGTTTATAATACCATGGTGTTCTTCCATAAATATGATTGCAATATAAATCAAATAACATATGAACTATCCTCGTTTTTCCATAATTCTTGCAATCTTTGCGTCATTGCCCCAAATCGCCTTAGAATCATAAGGGCGATCCGGGAACTGCCCATAAAGTAACTTTATATCAAAATCATTCTCCTTAATAAAGGCTTCTACACGTTGTGCCAAAGTCATCGGACGTCCGGAACAGCAGTTGATCACTCCCAAGACCTCGTCCTGCTCTACAACAGCTGCTACCTGCTCACAAAACAGATCATAGTCAATAAAGTCGAACTGATTGAGTCCCATGGTAAACGGGAACTCATGCTTATCCTCCTGCGCTGCCTGCACAATCTTGGCAAAGATAGAGCAACCGTGCGGGCTTGTCCCCACAATATAAAATCCACGAATCCACTGAAATTCAACTTCTCGCTCTTTTGCTAACAAAACTAATGCTTCACGTAATGCGTTCTTGCTGATGCCATACAGACTCTGTGGTCGGCATGGCGTATCTTCATCAATGCTCCCTTCAAAGAATCCTATCTCATGCATGCTGCCAAGCGCGCACACACGTTTTACATTTTTCTGCATAATTTTAGATAAAAAAGCATAGTGTTTCGGAAGATCATTCATATGGTTGATAGATGCATGCTTAAATCCATCTCTCCACGCCATATGCAGAATCACATCCGGCTCACCAAAGAATGTATAGGGATCTTCCAGTGCAAATAAATCTGCCAAACGTATATCTGCTCTCTTGTCAATATAATCATCTTTAAAGTCAGTAGCAATTACCTCTATGCCATCATCCAATAATTGCTTCACAACCCCTGCACCTAAATATCCATTTGCTCCTGTTACCAGTACCTTCATAGTCTCCGCTCCTTCCCGCTACACCTCAATCGGTGTCCAGTTTTCCATATATAAATCACATGGAACATCAATCCCATACCATCGGGATGGTGTCACCACAATTTTATCCGGGTTTGTTGACAAATATTGTGCCCACCATCCAAAAGATGTATTTCCTATAATAAAATGCTTACACTGTGCCATCACTCCTAGTGATATATGCACCGGATAATCTCTACTCTGTAATACGACATCATACTTGTCTGCATCAATGAAATGTTCTAAGACATATGGAACATTGTCTGAACAAATAAAGAAGAGCGGATTTTCCACATGTTCTGTAATATACGCAATTGCCTTTTCCCAATATTCTCTGGTGCATACATCATACATTTTGCTTCCAACATTATGTTCCACTTTAATACTAATACACACAGAGTTCCGCTCTTGGATTTGTTCTAAACCGGGATATCCCGATGCCTCTACTTGATCTTCTAAGCGAAATAAGCGTCTGATCTCATCCTGATTTTCCTCAAAATATTTAGGAGATTGAAAAAAACCACTCATATATACATTCTTATCCACTCGCTTCGGTAAAGGAATATAGCCATTTTCACAACGAATCAAGCCTTGCTTGAGAAATTTGTCTTTGTTTTTGAGTTCGTACTCATATCGACCTCGAAATGTCGGATACAGTCTGGTGCCAATATGACGATGATTAAAAATTGCCTGTTCCGCCCTCCATAATCCTGCATTCTTCAAGACGGACCGATCGTCCACATACCGACTCACTCCCGGCAAATCATAAAAAGGCAGTGAATCTTCCCAATGTAATTTTTTCACCCGACTATCATCTATCACGATTTCCGGTGTCCCCTGACTACGCAACTGCAATGTTCTCGCAGCAGCATACATAAATAATTGATTTCCTATACGTCCTTCTAACTCTAAATAAATCATACTTCTCTCGCTTTTTCAAAAATCCTTGTCATATTCCGATTATTTCTTAATGTTTCGAAGAAAATCTTGCGATATATGGGACTGCCCAATATGCCTCGCAATGCTTTCATCACACAGGAAAAATACTTTCTCTGATATAAGTCTGCCGCGAAAGCATCCAAATTCCCTTTTTCTTTTTGAAATTTTTTCTTTAATACCGAATCCGAAAAATCTCTACGATGATTCAATCTCTGCGGATCAATTGCATCAAGTTGTTGGTCTTTGCAATATATATCACGTAAATAAGACGCTTTTTCATACTGCTCGTATGCATAGGATGCAGAGATACCCGTTTCACGCATACGATAATGTAATAATACTTCCGGCATACGCCCCAAGCGGTACCCTTTTTGTATTGCACGCAAAACAAAATCCAGATCCTCACAATAGTGAATTTCGCGATATCCCGCTAACTTCTGATAGACTTCTCTTTTTAGAAGCCATGTCGGATGCGTCGCATGATTTCCATATTTTTCACTTTCGGCAAATAGTTCCGGCAAGAGCAAGGGCACGTCCGGACCTGCTTCTATGACATCATTCCGGATAAAATCTATGCCTGACATAACAAAATCCAACTGATATTGCCTCATGAAAGCCATTTCCTTTTCCAAACGCTCAGGACAGCATATATCGTCTGCATCCATACGTGCAACATAAGATTCTGTAACCACTGTAAGCAATTTATTTAGGCTTGCCACTAGTCCAAGATTCCTATCATTCTTATATAAGTGTATGCGTCTGTCCTGATCTGCATATGTTCGCATGATAGACCATAATTCGGCATTCTCCGGATGATCTAAAAGAACATATACCTGTATATTCTCATATGTCTGTTGCAGCACTGAATCTAATGCCTTGCAAAACCAATCTGCTTTTTCATTGTATGCTGTCATGATCACTGCAATCGTTTCATTTCCCATATTCCATCACTTTTCCAATAAATCTTTGTACTTCTCTATTGTCTGTTTTGCCACATTTTCCCACTGAAATAAGTCAGACACGCATGTTCTTGCCCTGATTGATTTATCCGCCAAATCACTTCGTTCTTCATATATCTGTAAAATTGTTTTGGCGATCGCCTCAGGCTCTGACTTGGTTACCCATCCGCACTGTCTCTCATTCACCAGTTCATCAAAGGTTGTGCCCGGTGTTACAACAACAGGAAGTCCGATTGCCATGGCATCCAAGATTCCCATTGGCTGTCCTTCAGAACGAGATGGTTGGATAAAAGCATCTGCCGCAAGCATAGCCTGTATCTTTTGTTGATCAAATACACCATCCTGTACCCCGACAATATCTTCTATCTGATTGTCTGTAATCAAACGTTGCAGGCTATCATAATCTGCGCCTTCTCTTGGTCCATAAATACACAAATCAATATGTTGTTTCCGCATCTCATCTGCTATCAGACCACAAGCCTGACATAAAACATCCAAGCCTTTATAAAAAAGATTGATCCGCCCGATGTAGATCAGATGTAAATGCTTGATTTCTTTTTCATAATGCTTTGTTTCTCGTGGCAAATGCACACCATTGGGTGAAATCAGGTAATGCGGATTCCAGGAAACAGAGGTTTCGTATTCTCTCTGCGATAAAAAATGTATTGCCCTTGCTCCTCGGATAAACTGCTTTGCCCAGCCCATATTAACCATCATTTTAGGGACTCTACGCTGGCTCTGTGCACCGGCAGTCAGTCCTCCATGGGCTACAACAACATAGGGTATCTTTTCTTTTCGTAAATTCTTTGCCAGCTGAAAAAATGCGCTATAATATATCTCATGGAATACGACAAGATCCACTTTCGTAAATACATTTCCTAGGTCTGCGTAAGCCACCACTTCTACTGCATCCTCCCAAGGCAATGGCTCATCTTTCACATGGCATGCCATAATATGTGCCCCATCACTTTTTGCTTCTTCATTGATATGGTTTAAGGCCGCTACCGTAGCACCATTTGACATTTTATTTTCAACTGCACATATATGTAATATGACCATACCAAGTTCTACTCCTCACTTACTATAACACCTGCTGCAAATACTTGAACATCTTATCCCTGTAACAGGAAGATCCCCAGAATGCGCGCCACAAGCAGGCAATCGCCTTTGCATAATGTTGTTCTCGCGCCATTGCCAATCCCTCAGTAAACAGACCTGCACTTTTGTTGTAACGCATCTGCTCGTTTTCATCAAAATGCTTTTCTAAATACGCATTCCATTCCCACGCCTGCCCTTTGACGTATTTATCCTGACAATATTTCATTGCCAAATACTGTCGATACAAGTTTGACCGTGATATACTAATCGTGGTCATACGATAACGGATCAATTCCTCATTAATATTTCCAAATCTATAGCCTTGATTTCTGGCTCGCAATAAAAATTCGTAGTCCTCGCAATAGGGCGTGTTACGATAGCCTCCCAGCACTTGATAGACCTCTCTGCGAACCATCCAGCCGGGATGCGGCAGGCAATTATTGATGCATAGTTTCTTTTTGATTTTCACATCCGAAGAAGGCAGATTCGTCATTTTCTGTATGGTGGCGTCATTTTCATCGATAACATCCACGTCACATGAGATAATATCAACCTGATGTTCTTTCATATAGGCAATTTGCTTTTCCAGTCGCTTTGGCATAGAAATATCGTCTGCATCCATGCGCGCGACAAAATTCCCTTGGGCTTCCTGCAAAAGTATATTTAACGATGCCGATAACCCCATGTTTTCTTCATTTATATGCAAACGTATCCTTGTATCTCTGGCAGCATATTCCTGTAATACAGCAATCAGGGCGGTATTTTGTGGGTCATCCACAGCAATCAGAAATTCAAAATCTGCGTAGGTTTGATCCAAAATCGACGAAATCGCTTTTCGTAAAAACTTTTCTTCTTCCCTATAGGTGGACATGATAACAGAAATCATACGTTATTCTTCCTTATCCTCGTCTTTGTTTTCATCTTTGGTACGGATTGCAATTTCCCCTGCCAGTGTTGTGCACTTATCCTCTAACATAGAAATACGCAATGACATAGAAAAAATACACATAAGCAAAATAGCAATAAAGATCAAGAAGACCATGTTTGCCGCCGACTCAATACCTATTGCCCATGCAATCCAGACAGGTATGCCAGGAAAAATCCCAAAAATAGCGATCAAAACCGCTATAACCATCCAGACCAATGCATCTTTCATTTGAATACGCGATTTGCGGATAGACTTCACAACAAACATGAGCATTGCAAGCGCGCCAATAAGCAATAAAATTCTAAGAGCAACTGACATTACAAGACCTCCTTTTTCCGAACCCATTGCAATACGATAATATTCATTACAACTGTTGCCATGTATTTGATGGAATTCCACAAATTGAGATAACTTGTACCAAACATGCGCTCATCCATCTCCACCTGGACTTCTTCTACCTTTGCCCCACATCCGATCAGGTATGCCAAAGTGTCCGGTTCCGGTGTATATGCCACATCATATCCAACCAATTTGATCATGCGTTTATTATACATGCGAAGTCCGGATGTCGGATCTGTGATGGTCTGATGCGTGCGCATACGGATCAAAGATGTGATCAGACGGCTTCCCATCATACGCGCACTGTGATCCTTTTTCTGCTCGCAAAAACGCGAACCAATAACAATGTCTGCATCCGTTTCCTGCATTTTAGCCAGCATTTTGTCAACTGACTCCGGTCTGTGCTGACCATCGCCGTCAAACTGTACGACATAATCGTAGCCCTTTGCATTCGCATAGCGGACACCACAACGAAAGGCGCCGGCGAGTCCGGTATTGACCGGAAGATCCAGATAATTATAGCCTCTGTTATGCAGAATCTTGCGCGTATCATCACGACTGCCGTCATTGATGACCACATAGTCAAACTGCGGATAATTTTCTATTAAATTGTCCACGACACGTTCAATATTCTCTGCCTCATTATAGGCAGGGATGATCAGTAATATGTTGTTCATATACTCTACCTTCCGATAATTGTTACATACACATGATATACAGTCAAATATTGCAATACGTAGAGAGCAACCGCAATATATCTTGTCATACTTTCCTTCATTTCTATCTGATAATTTTTACATAAAATCATCAGTAATGGCAACATAGGCAGAAAATATCTTCCCTGCACGCCATATACATAGTTAGATTCAATCGGCGTCCAGTCAAATAATAATGCAGCGCCAACTAAAACTGACACACCTGCAATTACCAGAAAAATCCACAATCTTTGTCCCGCGGATAGCACATGTTTTTCCGAGACTTTACGAATAGCCGAAAGAATAATTAATGTGTAGAAACCATAGACAATATATCCAGGTAAAATAATTTCTAGCCAGCCAAGGTACTGTCCTATCATGGTCTCCAAGTAATATGTTCCTTGCCCTATAATCGTTCCATAAAAAATCGCCAGAATTTTAGATGGGTTGTGCAGTAGATAACTCAAACTATATGTTGTTTGCTCAGCAAGCATTCCACCATCACTAGCACCAATCGCCACCACCGTCTGAAAACGCGTAAGCAAAATCACTATCGCCCCTGCCCAAATAATCCCCGCTATGGAGATATATTTAAAATATTTGTTAGCAAATTTTTCTGTTGGAATGATTAGCAGTGTAAACGCCAAACAAATATAGACTAATTTTGCCGGTGCTGCCCAGGCAAACAAAAGTGCCAGCAAGACAATATGATGCCATGTCACTCTCTTTGCTTCCAGTGTCAAATACAATAGAACTCCTGTGTATAGGAAACAAAGTGCCAGTACGGTGGAATCATAAGAAAAGGAAACCGCCATCTGCAGGGTAGTCGGCATCAATGCAACTACCATAAGTAATTCCTTACCTATCGTCGCTATCTTTATCGCCCAATAGAGACATAGCAGATAAAACGCCATCGCAAACATTCTTCCCCACAAAAGCATCTGTATATTACCCAGATGAAATAAGCGAGCCAGCGTCACGCCTATAATCTGGGGCACATACGCTATTGCAGAAACCGATAATGGAGCGCGCAGGAAATTCACTGTTCCATCGCTGTGATCCATTTTAAACAAATTATGATATAAGCTTGCATAAGACTGTACCGTTGGTATATGTTGATCATCATGATTATATAAAGCATCATCACTGCGATACAGTACATATCCATTTTCATCAACCGCTTGCTGTCCTAAGATCTTGCTGGAATAATAGTAAGTAGTATCCACATGTACCGCTTCATCAGGTGTGGTAAACGGCGGTAGAACAACCATATACAAAACGCCAAACAATATGCCCATACACAAAAATATCTGTTCGACTTTCAGTCTTTTGATACGGTAACACAAAAACAGAAATCCTCCTATGAGAATTCCAAATAATGCGATAGTCACCGGCTTGAGAAAACTGAGGTCATATCCTCTCACGCTTGTCCCCACCAAATCTGACACTGGATGACGAAGAGTCTTAACCATGGTAAGCAACATGATGCCTGCCAAAACTATAATAACAAGTAATTTATACCTGTCTCTATAAAGCCGTTGTTTTATACTGTCCATATCCCACCTCTTTTGACATGATTAATAAGTATTATACCAAAAGCCGGCTCATAATACAATGAGACGGCTTTGGCTGTAAATATTGCGATAATTTTCAGTTGATCGTTTCGATTATTATTCCACTACTTTTTTAACTTTCCATATCGATGTATATCTTCCAAGTATGTCAAAATAGCATTCTTATAATGTTCTTCAGCCTCTATATTTTTTGCTATTTCTTTCATATTCCCCCTACTAATTAGCACTACCAGACGAACAAATTTTGTAAAGGAAACAAGCGATGCCACAATAACTGTTAGTAGAATGTCATAAATCCATATACGTTCAATACCAAAGATTGCCACTCCAACGGTCAATAGATTTTCTATCATCCCTCCAACGATTGTCACTATCAAAGTATCGTCTATATTATTTTGGATGATTTTTTTACTAATTCCAATTTCAGATGTTGCAATTACTGTGAGCACTGCCACATATATACCAATAACTATCGTAAAGAATGTGGCAATTCCAGAAATTCTATCCTGTGTAAAATATATCTGCATTATTTTTTCAACATTAATGTATGGAGATAATAGAATTCCAATTACTGATAGTATAATTCCAACAACAATTATCAAACATTCTGCCTTCAAATTCACCCAAATTATCTTGACTATCTTTTGTCTATTTTTCATTCATGTTCCTCTATCCATACTCTTTCGATATTAATGTCTATTTCACATTCTATTGATTTAGTTCGACGTTCTCTAACAGATTGACGGATTAACAATATTTTATCTGCCACTGCATCTTCCATGACATCCATTAATTTTCCCGGTGATATTTGCCCTATCTTTTCTTGAACTTCATAAAATAAGATACGCTGCGAATTTTTTATTTTTGCTATGTCTACCTTATCACTGGTTCCATCTACATATTTCGCCTCTATCTCTTTTACAAATTCAGCCCCTATATTTAATTGATTAAGAATAGACAATGTACTATCCATATTTAATGTATCCATTTTCTTAGGATATGGTCCAACGCCTAATGTTATGTCTAAGAATGTCCCCTCACCTTCCTCTTTAACCTCCTCCGCTATTCGTCTCATACTTTCTAACAAAGGTATCGGGCGATTATTCTGCATTTCCACCGTGTAAAAGCGATTCATTTCATGCCCCAAATCTAACTTCAATGTGAGGCTTTTTACCAACATCGCATTTCGAACTTGTTCTATTCCTGCATGATACATCACAGGCTCTATATGTAATTGTGCATCGTGACCAATTAATGTGTTTAAATAATCCTCGATATTTTGATATGAAGGTCCCTCTCTATTCGTAGTCAATACCATAATATCATCTTCCACATCGTACGCTAAAGAATTAATATCGAACAAATCCGCATTGACTTCCTCCAAATCATTTGTTGCAGCATTAAACCAATAGGGTTTATTATCTTTTTTCCACTTACCAAATGGAATAACTATCTTTTCGCTATTGGTTGAATATTGAAATGCAAACATTCTAATCCATTTTTCTCCAATTTTCCGCGTAGTAATTGCAGTTTCTGGACTTTCCTTGAATATACTGTTATATATCATATCCAGTAAGTTCTTCATATTATAGGATATATATCTTTTGTCTTTCACAAGATATATATGATAAAAATTCACTTTTCTTGACATATTTTTCCTCCTCACTAAAAAAAAAATTTACTCTTCGTTAATAATAGTTAAATTTATGGCCTGTCGTCCTCTTTTCCCCTGTTTAATATCATAAGACACTTTTGCACCTTCATAATGAAGATCAATTTCAGGATTATCTGACTCATGGAAAAAAATATTTTGCGGAGTTGCTTTAATAAAACCATAATACATGCCATGGCTATCCGTTCCAACATTAAGTATATAACCTCTGTTTTTACTCTCGACAATGCTTTTTTCCTGTTCAATTTGACTTATAATATATTTAGTAAAGTCTGCATTATCTTTTCTGTTATCTCTGTAGGTGTCTCCTTTTTCACTTACCCATTTTTCTGAAATATCATTAAACGTTTCCACTGTTTGTCTTACGTATTCGTCACATGCCTGCTTATCTAACAGCACTTTCATTATTTCATTGCAATATTTTTCAATTTCCTTCTTCTTGTTAATATCTGGTGATGCTCCACCTATTAGTTCCTTAAAGATCAACATTATTTGCATTTTATATGGATACAATTTCTTATCAATTATCTTTATTCGAAAAAGTTTTTCAATGTACAAATATATATATGATGATACATAATACGGCACAAATGACTGATCATCATTAAAGATTTGATTGCTAAAATCCTGTAATAATATTGATTCATGCTTATGCCCTAACTCCGCATGATACAAAAAGATTGTTATGATACTTTGTATAAGAATTCTAAAATTCACTCTCTGGTATGGTTTAACCTGACTACTATTATCATATTGTTTGGCTCGCCTTTCATAATAAATACGTTCTATCCCTTCACTCGTCTGCGTCATAAAATATTTTTCCAACATTTTATGAAATTCCCTTGTAATTTCAAAAGCCACTTCGTATACAATATTTTGACGATTAGTTCCTTTTACTATACTGTTCACTATGTCCCCATCAGCAGTACCTATCACTTTAAGAACTACATATATATTATCTAAATCGGCCTTTTCCTTATAGGCTTGAAATAGAACATTGCATGTCTGACATCCATTTACTACTTGTGGATTTCGAATTGATATCTTTCGATTCATTTCTTTAATTTCGTCACACACAATTGTTATTCCATTATTTAACAATACAAATTTTTCCGGTGATCTCATGATTGTTTCATGTATTTCATGATTAACTGTTGTATCACCTTGATAATCTCGAACATTATCTTCAAAAATATTACGACGTAATAATCCATCATTTGTCGTCAATAATTTAACCAATTCTACTGCTGTACACATAACTACACTAGAACTATCTACATTAGCCACCTCTGGCAACGGCATTGAATCTACTAAGTTCATAACAAATTCATAATTATTTTCATTAACATCCAAAATATCTATAAATTTTTTATTGTCAATAATGGATATATCAATAGAAGAAAAATTTCTTTGTTGTTCCAGTCTATTATGTACTTCCCTGCTCTGAGCCTCCATATGAAGACTTCCCTTCCACTCTCCGTTAACAACATAAAAAACCCTAATCCTAGGTTTATCTCGCCAACGAATAATCACATCATCCGACATCACATATAAATAAATATCATGCCACGCTTGAATATTCTCATTGAAGGGTGCATTTATTGTATCCTGTAAAAACATTTCCACCCCACTCAGAAATTTCATATACTCACCTAACTCAAAAGATTTTTTATTTTTAGACTGAATAAACACTAGTTCAAACTGTGCTCTATTTTTCTCGCCAACCAAATCCTCTATATCATCAATTGATTTTATAAACTGTCCATTAAGAGTAATTGCTATCCCATCTATCCCCAAATCATTGCCGCCACCTATACATATTTTATCAAGCAATTCATATTCTGTCTTGAAAACGTCCGGTTGCAGTTGCGATAAAATATTATCATTCACATATCTTTCAAAAAGTTCATCTTCGCTCAGTTCACCCAGCAAATAGTCCTCTCTATAGACTTCCATCTTTGCCTTAATAATTGGATCTAATGTCATAATATTTCCCTCCAAAATACATTTTTCTCCATTATACTCCCCTATTCTCCATATTAATGTTTGTCAAAATATTGCTTTTTGTTACTTTTCGTGCAGTTTTCTTACCCTTTCACGCAAATCCAACGTCTGTGTGTTGTTTCTCAATCTAAAGCAACGTACAATCACCGTATAAAGTCATAAAACTACTGTACGAGAGGGAATTGAAATATGAATATTTTAATTATAGAAGATGATGAACAGGCATGTATAGAATTACAGACCTGTATTGAGGAAAAAAAGGATTTGAGATTATGTGCCTGTACCAATAATGCTACCGACACACTACATTTAACTCAGGAATTTCTTCCCGAAGTTGTGATTTTAGATTTGGAATTAAACTTAAACGGTGCTGGCGGAAATGGTCTGGAATATCTTGCTGCACTACAAAAGATCCAGTTTAGACACCGCCCTTGCATTGTTGTAACAACAAATAATACCAGTCAAATCATATTATCTACAGCACGTAAATACGGCGCAGATATTATTCTGACCAAATATCAAGAAGGCTTCTCAGCAGAATACGTCATAAAAACAATTTGTCTGATGCAGGATACTATCGAAAGTATTCCCACATCAAACACCATTGCTTTGTCCGAATCCCCTGCTGACATAGAACACAATATGCGAGTATATCTCCAAACACAGTTCGATCATCTTGGTATGAAGACAAAATATCACGGTTACAAATACTTAATCGATGCCATCATCATGTTACATAAAGATCCATCTGCACGTGTTCAGCAAAGACTCGCACAGCGCTATGGTACAACCGATAACGCTGCCGAGCGTGCTATGCAAAATGCCATAAAAAGCACTTGGCGTTCTGCCGATCCTCAAGATCTGCAACATTATTACACCGCGCACATTGATGCCGAACGAGGTTGTCCCACACTGATGGAATTCATCCACTATTATCTGAATCAAATTCAAGATATATAGCAGAGCATCCGCTATTGTTTTTACAGTCTTCCAAACTGTGCCATGATTTTAGCAATCCATTCCCACATGTTCTCCACCTCCCTTTATGGTGGAGAATAGCGTTTACGCCTAAAATATCCTATTAGGTTTTGAGATTGTTTTTTGTTACTTTTTGACCCTTAACTAACATTGAGGAATTATTATGCTTATCTTTTTAAAATATCTCAGCCTATATCTCTGTAGCCTTTACGCTACGGATAAAATCTGTCATATCAAATCCGATTTTAAAATAATACTCTTACAATCTGCCAGCCTTTCTCTTCTGGTATGGTTGATTGCAGTCATTTTCCCGAACCAATTTGCATTTCTGCCTTTTATTCTCTATCTGGGCTATATCTATATTATGGTAAAGAATATACGCCTTTCCATTGTCAGCGGATTTATTTCCTATGGCATCTCGCTTGCCCTAATGACGCTGATCGGTTTTATAATAAGTAGTATCTTTTCTCTTTTTAGAGCATCATACACACACTCACCTTTCACACTAATTACCATTATTATCTGCCTGCTCACACCACCCATAGAGTATAAAGTACTATCCATCCGTCGTTTCAAAAGCGGAATGCCTTTTCTAAGACACGATCTTGCGCTAAATATTGGTACCGTTCTTTCCCTTATCATCTTTTGTATAGATCTTTATGTTCATTACATTCCGGAAAATGCTTTTCTTATTGCTTCGACATGTCAACTATTAGGCTGCCTCCTCATCCTTCCGCTGATCCTTTGGTGGCGCATACGTTTAAAAAGATCCTATCAAAAGTATCTGTATGACACGGAGCGAAATAACTTATTATCTCAGATTGAACAACTGCAAAATGATAACAAACAAATGGCTCAGATAATTCATAAAGATAACAAATTATTAACGGCAATGACCAGTGTTGCTTTGGATCTTAGTCAAACAGCCACCACGTATACACCATCCGCACTGGCTAGCCATGCTAATGATTTACATAATGAGTTACTTTCTCTGAGTTCCCATAGGCAATCGTCCCTACAAGAACTTTCCGGTTCCATTACAGGCGACTTCTGTTCAGACCACATGATGATCAATGCCGTCTTATCCTATTTGCAGAGAAAAGCCAGTGCGCAACAGGCTACACTGACTTTCACTATGGATGCAAACTTTTTCGACTACATAATGCCATATCTGGATGAGGAACAAATCGCACACCTTCTTGCTGATTTGGGACAAAATGCACTTATTGCAACGGTTCCCTGTGAATCTCGCTACATTCACATCGCATTATCCGTAACAAAATCCATCCCTAGCATTTGCATTTCGGATAGCGGCACACCATTTCCTACAATAGTCTTAGAACACCTAGGTATAGAAAAATGTTCTCAGCATCTGGACGAGGGTGGATCCGGCATCGGACTAATGGATCTTTGGAAATTAAAATCTTCATCGAAAGCTACCTTGTTAATCAAGGAGGATTCATCACCAGAGGCATTATATACAAAATACATCTATCTCATCTTCGATACTCAAGGGCGCTACATTATCGAATCTGATCGTATCACTGCGTTACACAAACATCTATCTAGAACAGATGTCACGCTTATAAACGAGTAAAATACTTAAAGCAAACACCCCACTAAACTTTGGAGACCCTTAAATTTATGTTTCGTTGCACAGCAGATCAGGCAGGTCGAAAGACCTGCCTGATAACATCTCTTTTGTTCAATTTTAACTACTCAATATTGTTGTTTCTTTTTTTGAATTCAACAATTTCTTCTTCATATTCTCCCTCTTCTACATCCATATACTCACCTACGGTTGGCAATATCTCATCAGGAATCTCGCTAGATTTTTTCAATTCATATTCAACTGCTTTTCCATTATATTCAATCATAATTTTGTTGTTTGTTACATTTAAAAACGCATCTCTGATAGTAATTTTGTTTTCCAACAAATCAATTAAATTATCATACGTTGTTCTTGTTCCAATCCATTTAATCTTTTCAGAATTTACATAATAACAAATAAACAAATATATATCTTTATCATTTTTGCATGTAAATAACACTGGATACTTGCCCATTTAGGAATCACAAAATTCTAGAATCTGACTTCAAAGTGCTGATAATCCATTGTATCACTCCGCGTTTTTCTCCACATTGTGGTGACTTCGCACTCGTATGCTGATCACCAGCTTGATTCACACTTCCCATGGTTCCATCTGCTTCTGTGCCATCTGATGAACCGGTAACCTGGTCTGTTATCACATCCGACGGATTGTCCTTCACTGATGGTTTCTGTACTGGTTTACCACTTTCCTCTGAAGATGCATCCGTTATTACAGAAAAACCCGCACTAGCTGTTCCTCCTGTTGAAACAACAGATATATGATGCACTCCCTCTGAGAGGCTCATAATAAACGTTGGTGATAAGGTAACAATCGTACTTCCAGATCGTACTGTATAATCTCTTTCCTGCGTCAATACCACATCATCCACTTCCACTCTTAAAAAAGTCTCCAGTGGTGCACTGGAACGAAACTCTGCAACCGCTTCTTTCTCTGCATTCCTTATAACCACTGATTGTTCACCCTCAAGCATAACGGGCGGCATTGTTGCCTCTGGTTTTATTTCCGGCTTTTCCCCAGGTGTCGGTTCTACTGGTTGTGGTGTGACAGGTAATTTATCAATCACCTGTCCTGCTTCTAACAATGTATCACAGTCCTTACAATACAAGTCCCCGGTAAATCCATACTCCTGTTGTGTCGCTTCCTTGACGCCACGTCGCTCTGTATGCAAATGACGCGTCGAATCAAACTCGCCATATTCCTTACCACAGACTTCACATACTGCTTTCGCTCTGCAGGATGCTACTCCACCTGAGTGCTCATGCTGGACGAAAGTTCCTTCTATATGAAAGGTGAGCGTATTGTTATCCATGGCTGTAACGCATACACTTATTCCATCTACAATCTCAAGTGTCTGGTTCAATCCAACCGCTGCATCTGCTTTTGTAGCTTCCTTTCCGCCTAACACCTCAAAAGCCCAGTCCCCCGGTTTACCATTCATGTTGCTCGGAAATCTTATGTCCGAATTTGCAAGATAGCATACCAAACCAGAGTTTATATTTATTCCGTTTACATTTTGTCCTTTGGAATCTGTCATTTTCTTACTCTGTGTATCATATTTACTTCCGTCTGCAGAGAAATTCCGATATTCCAAATACAACGTCTTATTCTGATTTGGCAGGTTTACCTTATATCCGACGCAATCTTGCATGCTACTTGTTCCATTTACGCTTAACGTATAATCCCCAGTGTACGTAATTTCTTGAAGTGTATGATGATCTGTCCATCCTAATGCTTCCTTTTCCTTTATGGAAATCCCCTGTGGAACCGGTGAAATGGCATTTGACATGGTAGACATGTAATAAACCGGTGATACATTTGACGCATTATACAAATCTAGCAAACCAAAGATATGACCCATTTCATGGATTGGTGCTTTCAGGGATACTACTGGTTTCTTGTCCTGCGCGTGATATAAATAATCATATGTATTCGTCAGTTGCACATAATATCTACTTTTTAACTGTTTTCCATTTTCCAGTGGAATCTCAACGTAATCTCCATAATCTTTGTAGTTCCACAATGGATCCGACCATGCCACAGAAATATTCTGCGTTGTATTCTTATAAATAACCGTAATCGCATCAATTATGCTATCACCATTTTTATCCAGATCGTTATACTTATATCTTTTTGAGCCATCATAATTCGTAATGGAATTCCCTGCTTTTATGGCATCATTTACAGCATTTGACCAATCTATACGTAATTCATACATACGCGCAGCCTTTTCCTTTGCTGTTTTATAGCCATTCGGATTGTCCGCGCTATAGGAAGCATAATATCCTCGCTCATGTGGCAGCTGCACAGAACCATTTCCCTTATATAGATACACGCTATTCATCCGCAATTTATCCGCAGATGCATTGCGATAAAAATCACCTACAGAGTATGTGGCTGTGTTATAGGAATTGTCTATGATTTGTCTTACTGGAACACCTTCGTATTTATCATTTACAAATTCTCTTTCATCTGCAAATCGGGCAAATACAATTAAATTTGTAAAATTGGAATCTGTGGCATTGTCTTGATTTGCAACCACATTTCCACTCTCTGCCAATGTACATAAACTAGCATTTATAAACATGCTCACAGATAGTATCAAGATAAATATGATACGATTTTTCTTCATGGTCACTCCTTTGTAATGTAGTATTATTGTATGCTTATCGTAATATGCGCATTATGAAATTTAGGCATGTTACCAAAAGTGATTTTTGAGTTGAATTTTAAACCAATACGTGATATATTAATTATACAAAAAGAGTGTCACCGATAGACAGTTGACCCATTAAATCAATTAACTAAAAATAGCCGCTCAACTTACCAGGTCGGGGCGGCTATTTTTGTGTCTTATTATTATCCTTACCAAAGGAATACCCTAATCCAAAGCAGGTTAAGCCGAAGCTTACCACTGCGATAAAATCAACAATACTCATATGGCTTAGCCCTCCTTTCCAAGAAATCAATGACTTCTTTCGATTCCCTTGCGGGTTTCTATGTAATCGGAGGGTCACAGTCCCTCCGTAGAGGGTCAACCGCCTACCGTTATGGTGGCACCCAAATAGATTTTATCATAGCCCCATGACATTTTCAATGGTCTGACCTGCATCACTATGTTTTGTCTGACCATTTAGCAGTTAAATGTGGGCTACCGGCACAACATTATAATTATTTACGATATATTGGCTTGTTCCTTCAACAACTATGCACACAGCTCCGTCTTGATAACATCTGCCATCATCATACTTATATATTGTAACCTCAGAATTAATTGCTCCGATTCACAATTGTTGATTCATAAATTCCATTAATTCTTCCACTTGCTCAATTCCGCTTGTTTTTTCCATGCTTCTCCAGATTTTTGTTCAATTTTAACTAGTCCCTGTGGAATGTCCGTAAAAAATCCAACCATTTTAGATGTCTGTCCCAACGAATTACCCCCTAAACTTTGGAGACCCATTATTCGTCTAACCCATTTTTCAAAATTGCAATCATATCAACATAGTATCTTTTTCGTCTGCGTCGGTGCAATGTCATTTTTTGCTTAATTACTATATATACTATTATGTAAAACAAGATAAACACTATGAGCCGAGTTACAATATTCATCTCAAAATTGGTCAAAGATACTCCTGCTTGCTGTATCATATCCGCCATCTTCTGAATTTCCACTTGGTCTCCTACTATATCTATCAGTTTTTCATACATAGACACAACTTGTCCGAAAATAGTAGGTATTAAATTGATGTAACAAATAAAAATCGGTACCACCACAACAAAAATAACATCACTCACCGCTTCATCACTATCACATATTTTATCACGTTTCACACTCAGACTTTTAATCAAATTCTGCTTTTGTTCCACTGAGATTTCACGAATTGCCTTTTCAACCTGTTCCTGCCACTCCAAGAACAGTATATCGTCATTATAAAACTTTTTATAAGATTTAAACAATTGCTTATCATCATACAACATATTGCTTCTTTCGTTTAACATCTATTCTCCCCCCTAATACATCACCTGATTATACTCCACCAACTCCTTTTTCCCATGGTTTACCTTAATCACCGTCACACTCAGATTGGCAATATCCTGCCCCTGTACTTCCGGAAACTGCTTTTCCAACCAGAATTGCATAGAAGAATGCGCCACAACAAGGACATTCTCTCCAGGCTTGATATCGTCAATGATCTGCTGCATCCCATTATTAAATCGTTGGTAAAAATGATACTTGGTCTCCGCATGTATTGGTGATACAAAATCTGCATCATCTGTATCTCCAAAAGCATCTGGAAATTCATCTAAATTATTTTCTTCCATAAATTGTTGTCTGGTATAACCTTCGGCATCGCCCCACGAAATGTCGTCTAAATCGCGTATCTGTTGGCGGGCAACATCATCTTGCTTTGCCCCTTCTAACAAATACGATGCTGTATCTATCGTTCTACCTAATGTGCTAGTGTAAGCATGGTCAAAGGAAACATCTGATAAAGCCTGTCCCACTGCCTTGGCTTGGTCAACAGCCTCCGGTGTCAGTTCCGCATTTCCGTCTCCACCCATAAGCAACCCCTGCTCGTTTGCATAGGTTCTCCCATGGCGTACCATATAAATATAACTTGGTCGCTGCAACATGCCAAAGAGTGACACGGCAATCCCCAACACGCAGACCGCTCCTACCAGTCCGATCCAGAATTTCTTTTTCAATCTATTCTCCTCAAATATCCCTTTAGTGTACCAGTTCCAGACACAATGGTATGATACCCCATAGCACAAAAGACAACATGCCTGCACCGACGATCAATGTCTGCGAAACAAGATATGTCTTTTTACTCCATACATGGCTATCTGACAAAATATAAACCTCACCTAAAATACAAGGCAACATGTATCTTCCCTGTGCCTGATAATCCTGCGTCCACATCTGATATACCGTACCAATACACAATAGCAAAACTGTTGTTACAATCGCCACAATGCGCTTCTTTTCTTTACAAGCTCTCCAAGTTGATACCATATTCACAATGTATAAAATCAACATGACATATACATAAATATTAGCGCTGTATAAAGACATCCAGCCATAACGTCCTACAAAGGAGTTAAACATAGTTGGGAAAAGTCCATCATCTATCGCTGTTAAAGTCTGCAAATAGGTATAACCCTGCTGCTGTAAAGACTGCATCTCAATGATTTCCTGCGACTTATGCTTTATGCGCTCTGCCTCATATAAATAGCCCTTACCCTCCGGATACCGCCATAAATCAATGCCTGCACGTATTGCATAAAAGCCAAAGACCATTCCCCAAATCATCATGTATTTTAAGAATAATTGCTTCTTGTTCTTGGCATCCCACAATTTAAACAATAGAACCACAAATGCAAACAAAAGAACGATCAAATAGTTTTTCTTTCCCATCAAGGTTTGTGCGCACAAAAAGGCATATAAGAGCATTCCACCAAATTGTCTCCATGAAAAGCCTTCTTTCCACGCATCAGCAATCAATCCATCTTCTCGGATGGCTTCTGTCACAACAAAAAAACCGATAAAAATGTCCCAGGCATCCGATGTAGCATAGGAAAATAGATACCATAACTGTGGCGTTGCAAATAAAAAGGCAAACATCCATTTGTCCTTACGCCCCTTAACAAGTATCCATACCACCAGCAGAGTCAACAGCAGCACATTAAACATCCGGTAATATGCCGAAATATGAAAAATATTTTTGCAAATCCAGCCAAACTTTCCGGCTAAAATATAGTAAAAACTCCGTTCCGTCAACCGAACCGTTCCATAATTGGAATAAGCATTTTGTAGAGATACATCATCAAAATCCGGCAAGCCCCAATGGGCCAAATAGTAATCAATGCTGCCTCTTGTCTCATCTTCATCCGGATGTCCATAGGTGATGCTAAACAAGGACATAACGAAAACAGCAATAACAATAACAAGACTAAGCAAAGAAAAGAGTTTATAGACCCGGTCACTCTTTTCCTTCTTAAGCCAAAACCCAAGCCCTGCCAACAGACAAAGACTAACGATAAATAGTGCCAACAACCCTATTTTACACCAACGGTCTGACTGTAAACGCGCCATAAAATCAGGTGCATTGTTCTGATCCAATATCAGATAAGGATCACTTGAGGTCGGGGTGATCCATACATGATCATCCTCCACCTGTAGGCTGCAATTATGCCATGCAGCACTTCTTGCCAAATCTGCCCCAGAGATTGTATAAGTCGTAAACATCCCACTTCTTACCTGAATCCTTGCAATGCCAATCTCCTCATCACGGGCTGAAAAATCCACGCGTGCGCTCTGCAATCCCTGTCCGTCATTTTTATAAGAAAAAACGGCGAGACGTTTGAATACAGAATAAAAGGAGGAATTCTCCTCGCTGTAACCACTCCCGGTATCCCAAAAAGTCTGCGCCATGTCTCCCTGGTAACTGCTGCTATTGTTACCATAATAGTAGACTTCCAGCCGATTTGAAAAATCCATGCACTTTAAAAAACCGGCAAAAACTAGGATCAGCATGAGCAAAATACATATGTTTTTTGCCAATATTCGATTTTGTGTTTTCTTGTCTGTTACATTACATGCATCCATATCATGAAATTTGCTCCTATATTGACATTGTCTATTGGCTGATCAATATTCCAACCTGCCGGGCTAGTGCATATGGTATAAATTGGAAGAAGTGCATATTCCCACTGGTAATAAGATCAAGAAATGAACGACAGATGTGTTGCGAGATACCAGAATAAACACGTTGCTCTTCTCATTATTATCTCTCTGCTTTTCTTATCTTCCAGATTTAATCATCTATTTTTTTACACAACCAACTTATCATCTTATTATACCTTGTATATTGTTTTAATTTACTGAGCAAAAATGACACAAGCACACATATAGCAACACACGTTATATACTGAATCAAAATATTCTTTGATCTAAAAATAACACTAGAAAGATGCGAATAAATTAGGGTATGCGTTAAGAAGATATCCCCTGAATACCTTCCCAAGAAAGTTAATATTGTTTCAACAATCTCACCTCTAATTGCCAAATATGATATCAGAACACATGCTGAAGCGCCTGTCGTAAATAGAATTCCCCATACTCCAAACATATTACGCTTTATGACAAACCACGCCATATAAGGAGTTCCTATCATTATGAGAACTAATAAGAAAATATACCCTATTCTTTTCGCAACTTTCCATTTGACGTAACTATCATGTATCTCGCTCAATATATTCTGCTGTGCGAGCAGTATTCCTACTTCAATTGCAAATATGTAGCAATTGTAATCACCACCAAAATCCGAGCAAAAAACTGTTGGTATAAAATTATAAAAGGCACTTGTCAGTAATAATGTTGCCCCCCCAAATTTTTCACATAATATATACAGAATAGGAATAGCCAATATTTCCAATACAGCAAAGTCCATATACCAAGCAACGCTAGCAATCATATTGTATGAATACCCCAATACATCTAACAGTGCGAAGAACTCCCCAAACATCAATCCAACGATATTACCACCTCTATAGGTTTCTAAAGGATCGAGTCCTGGCACAACCAGATATACGATCCAGATACATAGTAATGTAAACCAAAATGGTGCCAACAGTTTTATCCATCTTTTGAACAAAAATTTAAATGTACTTCTATTCTCTTTTTTTATTGTTTCGTATTGCAGCGCTATTCCATAAGCCGTTAATAATGCAAAAATATACACACATATCCGCATACAATATGCTAATTTTGACACATTATCAGCCGTCATCACATGTAGTTCAACTCCTCTTGCTGCAATATCATCAACAGTCCTATACATATGATGAAAAACCAAAAACAAGATAGCTATTCCTTTTATCTTGTTTGTTTCTTTCTTCGTAAACATCCTCAATTCTCCATATTATTTGTACGAGCATTCCATAAAATAGGAAACCTTGCTATCATCCAGGAAACACACTCTATTGTATAAGGAAAAAAGCAATTCATTTGAATAAAAAAGAAAAGGATGAAGTTTCATCGCTGTAACCTCTCTCGGCATCCCAAAAGACCCGCGCCGTCTCTCCCTGATAACTGCTGCTATTGTTACCATAATAGCAGACTCCCAATTGATTTAGAAAAACCATGCATTTCAAGAAGATTGTAAAATAAAAATTAGCACAAGCAGAATGCCTGCTTTTTATCCTTTTGCAGGCTTTTGTCTGTTACATTACATGCATCCATATCATGAAATCGTCTTCCTTGAATACGAAACAAAGTTTAGATCAATGACGTATGGGCAAATCAGCCATACGGCATTTACACTTTTTCAATACAGTTTACTGGAACGCCACCATATCTGAATCTAAGTTTCCTTGTTCATACACGCCATCCCTTTTTGCAATAATTTTTATATCTTTTATGTTGTTAGCAAGACATCCGAGCACATCATTATAACAATATGATACATATCCGTTTATGTCTTTTTCCAATTCGAATGTCATTGTTTCTCCGTTTTTTGTTGTCACTTCTACCCAAATACTATCATCGCATATAATTTGACCATCACCAATAATTTCTATTTTAGAAAAATTAGGTATCCCACTATCTACGTTAAAATTAATCTGCATCTTTGAAACATCTATATTTTTCATATCTTTAGTGTCCATTGGCACTAAATATTTTCCAATAGCCGCATCTCCCACTACTTTTTGTACAGAAAATGTAGTATCTTGATTATAGTGTTCTTTTAAATAATTAGTAATTTCATTTGTTCTCTCATACAATTCTGAACTTCTAACTACAACATAGACATTTTCATTTGTGATGCTCTTATATGGACTATCTACTTCAACTTTGTACTGACTATATACTTGTTGTAAAACGCTTAATTTAGGCATATACAATCCAAGCATACCCATATTAGATGCCACCCCAACATCTCCCGTTCTAAATATATCCTTATCCGTCAATGGATAAATTTGTTTCCAGGTTTGGCAAAAGATTTCCAAATAAATGTTATCCTTATTTTTTAAAACTTCCTTAGCCACATCATAATCAGTTGTAACGGCCTTGTGTACTGATAGTTTATCAAATAATTTATTCCAAATATATTTTCCAAATATATCTTCGCTTTCTAACATGCTTTTATAAGATTGCATTATGGAGTTTCCTCCTAATACATTATATAGCCCTGTACCATTCGTTGGTTGAAATACAAAACAGAAAAACACCAGAAACGCAACCGCAATCTTGTTCAATAAATTATACCGCTTCTGTATGGCCTTATCCATAACTCGGCTATTTGCCATAATGTAAAAAAAACACATGCCATATGTCACGATAATTGAATACTCTATTCTAGAAATTAATCTTCCTATTGTCAAAAAATAAACAAGCAAACAAATATATATTAGATTCATCAACAAAAATTTCAGAACAAACTTTTTATCTTCAACAAAGCAAGCAATAGCACCCATTGCAAACGCAAACCACACTATTGCATTGTCCAAAAAGTTATATATTACAACCCAAACACTTGTTTCGATTGATGTGTTCTGAGTTTTGTCCCTACCTTTGAAATCTAATATTTCTTCATACTTTTCTTTGGTAAAAATATTTTGATCATAATTATTCCAAGATTTCATTATTGAATAATCATTTAAACTTATCCCTATTTTTTCATATTCCGTTAAATTTTGTTCATATTCTGGCAAATCATAGTCATCTATCTTTGTTCTTACGGTATTCCATTGATTAAAGCCATTTTCATGATTATCTAGACTTTCCAATTGAATAATGGTAACACTTATAAAAATGAGCAACGCCAACGCATAGGGTACCGCATATCTTTTAAAAAACAATAGGACTTCGTTACTTTGAATGTGTTGTACTAGTTCTATAAGTACTAACCCAATAATAAAACTTCCACCAAATAACACACAATCCCAGCGAATCGAAAAGCCATATAGAAAGCAAATATAACCGGGTATATATACCACAAATTTCGCATCTTTTTTTATACAATGCAGAATCCATATCAATCCTGCTGCAACAGCATACGCTGCAACAATCGTAAAATTTATCGTATTATACAAAAATGGGGTTACAAAAATCAGATACACACTTAAAAAAAGCATTTTAAATTTTGACAATCTAGCAGCCAGTACTTTACAGATAAGAACATTGCTAACAAACATTAAAATAACCATAATAATGTTAAACCAAAATAATCTTAACCCAGTCTTAGATAATACATATATTGTACTTGTTAACACGAAATTGCTGCACAAAACCCATAAACTTGTGTTTTCTAATCCAAAAAGGCCATCAGCGCTAGCCTCGATAAACCAATGATCAAGTGGAATCTCATTTTGTGTCAAAAAAACCCCAAAACCTGTAAAACCAATGCATAAAATCCATATCGATAAATTATCTTTTAAATACTTTTTCATCCTAACCACTTCATAAACCTCAAAATCCTCTGTGTAGCATCTCACATCAGAGCACAGTGTATACAACTATTCCAACTATAATTAGCCCCAGTGCTATACATTTTTTTCTATTTAATTTTTCTTTAAAAATTTTTACACCAAAAAAGGTTACATAGATATAACTTGTAGCCTCTAAAATTGGTCCCATTGATAATGGAATTCCTTTATATGCAATTATGGACATGAATGTTGTCCCCACAAAAATTATATATGCAAATATTACCAGTGGATTCATGTATTCTTGTATTACAGAATCATATTTTTTCTGTGCTGCCTTCTTTAACAGTACCTGAGAAATCGCGCTAATAAATACTCCTAGCAGTAACACACAAGAATATTTCACAGTTATTGACGACATAAATTAATCCTCTTCTTTCTTATCATCAGCATATGCATATAGCACTACGCCACTGATGACTAGTGCCGCACCAACAATATTTCCAACAGTAATTTTTTCGTGGAAAATTAATATCCCCCAAACCATTCCCCAGACAATTGAAACTGCTTTATTTGCAAAAGCAGTTGTCAATGGCAAACGTTTTATAATCTGTTGCCACCCAATCGCATATAAGCCTAGTAACAATATAATGCATCCATAAAACAGACAAAATCTTGCGCTGAGAAACTCTTCTTTTGCCGCCATTTTACTGCATATACCACTCATGGAATAAATCATAAGCATAACATGTAAAATAATATACACCTTCACTCTTGATCTATTTTCAGTTCTTCCTACACAATTTATCATTTTTTCTTTCTCTCTTCTTCCCCCCAACTAACCATAACAAAATCAACCCCCGCATTTTGAGCCGTCATTCTATCACTATTGCCATCTCCAACATATAAAACTTCCTTTAGCATGCAATGGCATTTGTCACAAATCTGCATGACTCCATATGGATCAGGCTTAGGTGGAAGCATTTCATCATATCCAATTGCCGAAGCAAACACACCTTCTCCAAAGCATTCTTCGACCATCGCATCAAGTAACACCTGTCCCTTATTCGAATTAATCGCAATAATGATATTTGCTTCCTGGAGTTGATAAAGTAATTCTCTAACTCCACAAAATGGTCGAGAATTTGGCTTGTCATATGCAATATAAATTTCTCTATATCTCTGCTTCACTTTATCGACCATTTCACGAGTTCGCTGCCTAGGGGGAAGAATATTTGACACAATAGTTTCTAAATCTCCACCAATCAACCGCTTGATTTTTTCTTCTGGACACTCTGGCAATCCATAATATGAAAGTGCCTTATTAAAGCATATAATCACATCATCAATGGTATTAACTAATGTTCCATCAAAATCAAATATAACTAGTCGATATTGTCCCTCTTGTATGATATTACTCAGTTCAACCGTGGATACCACTTGTCTTTCTATCATTACAATACTACATCCGATCCAGCAATCTCTAATCTTTCTGCCATCATTTTCAAGCGTTCTTGATCTTCTTTTGCCATTCTATCGTAATATTCACACTTATTCTTCAAATATAACGTTTCAAATTCCATTGCTTTAAGAATTCCGCCCTCAAGTCTTTCCTTATCATCCGTAGCGTGAAAAACCACTTTACGGGTCTCAAATCTATCATTTTGTGGGAACAATCTCTGGATGAAAGGAATCGCATCAAATGATATGCCTCCGCCAAAGTTGACATTATATCCTGCCATCTTACTTCTTTTTGCTATATCTTCCGTTACTGCATACACCTCATCACTATTAATAACATCTCTCGTTAGTCCCATTGACGATGACAAGTCAACCCTGCCAATTGATATCGTATTCAAAAAGCCTTGCCCCTCAGCAAGAATAGAATCTAAATTTTTATGACACGTTTCTGTTTCTGCATTGATAATCCACTCAACGTCCTTCACATGTTCTCCATACACCTTATTAGCTGCTCCTACAAACTTTTTCATAGCAAATGGAGATTCAATCATTGGAGCCATGATTCCCGATGCCCCTAACATACGACATTGATCCAAATCTCTTACTGCTTCGCATCCTCCAATTTTGACGTATAACTTCATATCAGCACGAAAAATTATTTCATTCAGCATTACTAGTTCATCTGTGCGACTTCCCTCTGCCTCAAACTCTGCTTTTACCGCTATAATGTTATAATCTTCCTTTAAGCATTTTAAAATATCTAACATCTGTCTTTCTGTATTATTCATTTTTCTATATTCTCCTCTACCTATTCTGTTATAACTTTCGTCCACTCGTTATAGTGTGATACCTCTTCATTCATTAAATTTATATCATCATATTCGTAATATAAATATACTGGTCGTTCCGCATTTGGATTGTCTATAAACTCACCTGGTTCAACCATGTCAATTCTCTTAAAGACATGGCGCATAATCTTCTCATCAAACATACAGAGTTTTAAGCATCCCGATTCTTTTGCCATAGCACTATAATGTCCGCAATATTTCTTATATGGATTTATTAGTTCAGCTTGTGACATATTTTCCCCTAACGCCGCCTTAATATAGGCTTCATACCAATCGAAACCTGTGACCATCATATACGGCAACAATGCATCATTTCCAAAGCATCGACGCATCATTTCTATAATATATGGTTTTCCATCTTTTATAATCAACTGTAAGTTTAGAATTCCGTCTTTCAGTTGCAAATCTTCTGCCATATTTTCAATAATTTTTTCAAGGTTGCTTTTTGTCTCTCCCTGTATATCTCTTGATGGAAAAGTCTCCGCCTGTATTAAATACGGGTTCTCAAAAGAATAGCACTGACAACTTGAACTCACCATAACTTTCTGATTCACAAGAAAAACACATATTGAATGCTGTGTCCCCTCAATAAAAGGTTCCACTACAATATGTTTGTCACGACTCATTTCAAAAGCAATATCCAGTGCCTTTTCCGCTTCCTGCAAATTATCGGCCCGATTGATACCTTTTCCACCAGTCAAATCATTTGCTTTCACAATAATTGGATATTCAGCACTCCTACAATATTGCATGGCACTTTCCTTGTCCGTAAATACTTCAGATATTGGGGAAGGGATATTATGTTCTTTGCAGTACTGCTTAAACTTATCCTTATGATGTAAGAGTACAGCCGTCTCGTACGAATCATGACCTTTCCATCCCATTTTTTCCGCGACATAAGCTGCCGTCAAAACACCAAAGTCATTGGCGCAACTAATAATGCCTTCCATATGATTTCTTTTGACTAATTCAAGAATAGCTTCTTTGTCAGAATAATCGCAGGGAATATACTCATCAGCAAACTGATGTCCGACAAGTTCTGGTGCATTACCTGTAGTCACCACATAATATCCCATCTCCTTGGCCTTTTTTATAATAGGTTCTTCACAAAAACTACCATTAAGAACAAGTACTTTTTTCACTCTCTACCTCCCACTCTGTTTTTTTATTATCTTTTTCGTCTGATACAACATTGATTTTCTGCCTGATGGCATACTGTGGCACATTATTAATACTGATATATATCCTACCGATATACTCACCCAACAAGCCGCAAAAAATGAGAATAAGCCCTCCCATAAAAAGTACACACGCAATCATAGATGTATATCCTGCCGGCACAATTGGATTCATTAATTTCCGAACAATCGTAACAATTGCTACTACAAAGCCAATGAAAGCACTGAAAAATCCTAGGTAACCTGCAACAACCAATGGTTTTTCCGAAAATGCCGTAAATCCATTCATCCATAACGATATCAATTTTTTAAGATTATATCCCGACTGACCGCTCTCTCTCTCATTTCGCGGGAGTTCTACATTTGCCATGTTTTGTGTCACCTGCAAAATCTGACCATGGATAAAAGGGTATGGATTTTGATATCGTGTAACATATTTCAAAATAAAACTTTTAAAAACATAGTAACTGTTCAGATCAATATCTTGTGGTTTACCAATAAGATAGTGGGACATTGCAAAACTTATTTTCGTTCCTACATCACGAATAAATCCTCTCTTTTCGGACACATACTTTGCTGAGACCAAATCATATCCCTCTTCTAATTTATCAATCAGTTTAAACATCTCTTCTGGCGGATTCTGACCATCATCGTCCAAGCAAACAACAATATCACCTGTTGCCTCACGAAATCCGGCCATCAATGCCGCGTGTTGCCCATAGTTTTTAGAAAAATCAATAACCTTAACTCGTTCATTATGGTCTGCGCAACACTTCAAAACCTCAAAAGTATTGTCTTTAGACGCATCATTTACACATATAATTTCATATGTATACCGTCCGTCCTTCTCAATGGTTTTGCATATTCTTTGCACAATATTTTCAACCGTTTTTTCTGAACAGTAACAAGGTATAACTACCGATAATTTTTTCATCATTTTTCACCTTGTTCACATATATATGAACAATACTCCTTTATCATCTCCTCTAGTGTGACCTTTGCTTCATAGCCTGTTGCACACTTAAGCGGTTCATCATCAATCTGCCATATCTGACTGTCATATTTATCCTCTTGCCCTGTGAATATGATTTTCGAATCCGAGTGCAACACTTCTATAATTGTCCGCGCCAGATCCACATTAGATATAAGATGTGGACTTCCCAACACATAGGTTCCCTGGCAGTCACACTGTGAAGCCAATTTCATAGCTTGACAAACATCTGATACATGCACATACGTCTGTTTTCTACTTCCTGTTCCGTATAAACAAATATCTTCTCCCTTCATCGCTTTTTTTATAAATGTAGGGAAAATATATCTCGGATTCACCCCAGGCCCCATCGGCGATGGTATGCGGATGCTGACAGTTCGCAATCCAGTGCTACGATACGCATAATCTGCCAACAATTCCTGTAAACACTTCGTTGCATGGTATATTGTTGGTGGTTCTAATGGATGCTGCGGTGTAATCGGCAATTCCGTCGGCGTTCCTATAACCGGAACACTTGACAGCTGCACAAAACTCTCAACATGATACTCCTCTGACAGTTCTAGTAGTGCCTGTGTCCCCACACAGTTCGATTTAATAACATCCACCCCATATGGCTCTTTTCGGTTGTCCGCCGCAATATGATAGACAACATCAATCCCCTGCGAAAACACTTCCCGCAAAACTTGTTTTACATCATCCCTGGCGAAATCACATTTTATATATTGATCCACATGGCTCTGTGCTTCATTTTTTCTTCCAACACCAATAATGTAATTACCTTCGCTTAAATAATCACATGCATATGCACCAATATATCCATTCGATCCCGTTATAAGTATTTTCATACAACACTTCCATTCCAAATTATTTTTCATAAAAACTCATGATTGTTCCGGCAACCTTTTCTATTTCATATGGTTGTATGCCATAATACATTGGCAGGCGAGCCAACCTCTCGCTCTCCATCGTTGTATATCTATCTTCTCCAACAAACTTACCAAATTTTCTTCCTGCTGGTGCACTATGTAACGGGATGTAATGGAACGCTGCCCCAACGCCATGGCTCTTTAGATAATCAATCAATCTTGTTCTCTCTTCCAAGTCCTTCGCCTTAATATAAAACATATGGGCATTATGCACACATCCCTCTGGAACATACGGCAGTTCAATATATCCTGCCTCTGCCAACGGCTTCAGCATTTCATAATACTGATTCCAACTGTTCATGCGATCATCATAAATTTCCTGCGCCTTCTCCAACTGCGCCCAGAGATATGCTGCATTGAGTTCACTTGGCAGATAAGACGAGCCAGCATCTACCCATGTATATTTATCAATCTGTCCACGGAAGAACTTGCTTCGGTTCGTTCCTTTTTCACGTACAATTTCTGCTCGGTCTATATAATCTGGATTTTTGATTAATAAAAGTCCACCTTCACCCATGCTATAATTCTTTGTTTCATGGAAACTATAACATCCAAAGTCACCAATCGTACCAAGAGCTTTTCCCTTATATGTACTCATGACACCTTGCGCTGCATCTTCTATAACCAACAAATTATGTCTACGTGCAATATCCATGATTGTATCCATTTCACAGGAAACACCTGCATAATGAACCGGTACAATTGCCCTTGTCTTTTTTGTAATTGCTGCTTCTATGAGTGTTTCGTCTATGTTCATCGTGTCCGGTCGGATATCTACAAACTTGACTCTTGCTCCACGTAATACAAAAGCATCTGCTGTCGACACGAAAGTATACGACGGCATGATAACCTCATCTCCCGGCTGAATATCTGCCAAAATTGCTGCCATCTCCGTCGCATGTGTACAAGAAGTCGTCAGTAACGCCTTTTCTGTTCCTGTAGTATCTTCAAACCACTTTGCACATCTTTTGCAAAAAGGTCCATCACCGCATATTTTATGATTGCCAATCGCCTCGGCAATATACTTTTCTTCGTCTCCCACATGAGGCGGTACATTAAAATTAATCATAATTTTCTCTCTTTCAGGGTAAACTAACCTCATTGAAAACCAATAAGGACATTTCTACTATACTCCTATTGTCGTATTTTGTCCACACTTGCAAAGTTTTCAGTTAATTTGAGGGAGTGCATTTCAATATTCTGACGCAAAAAATAAACAAACACCATGGATAACTCCGTGGTGTCTGTTTCATAGTCGTTCTGCAATTTTCTAATTCTAGCATCATTTCATCCTAGGGCAGATGATATCCAGCCTCCTTCATTGCTTGTTTAAAATCAGCCATATTCATCTGTGCCTTTTCTGCACCTCGTTCCATGCTGTAATCGTGTGCTTCAACCGAAGAAAATATTTCGTCTAAACGTCCCTCTAATCGTCCTTTGTTTTCCAGTCTTTCTGCCACATCACACATAGTATTCACATCCTTTCCATCACATAACAAAATCTCTTCATATCTCTTATCACCCGTCATTACTGATAAGAGTTTTAGTACCTCATCAACATGTCTTATCACTGTTTGATCTTTTGGAATATAATCTTTATTTTTCCTTTTCTCACAGAAAAATCGCGCCACAATTCCAAAATCACTCCGAAACATATTAAGTTGCTCATCTGTAAGCCAAGCAACGTTTACAACATGTATCTTATAATCATTCACATAATGGTCCAGTCCGTCCGGAATATCCAGCACACCTTTTAGATTTATGGGCTCATCCCATTTCTTGTCCGTTCCAAAATACAAGACTAGCGTCACAACTGGTATTGGATGTTTTTCCGAAGACAGTAGTTGGCTCCTGTATGCTGTTCCATCATATCCAATAATCCTAAAAGGTATATATCTGTCGATTTTCGTTTGATTTTCAATACCACAGATAGATAATGCAACGTTCTTTTCTATCCAAAGTTTGGAAATATCGCGTTCCATTTCGTGAATCCCGTCATCTGTTGCCCGATACTGCGAATGCACCAAACTATCTTGTAAGATCTTTGGTTGTATCCTTTGCTTGCCTTCAAAAATAATCACATTAAAGATCTCATAGAACTAAAAGATTATCTCAGAAACGATATGCTTTGGTTGGATTATAACATCCTTTCATGTGTGATACAAGAACTGTTTTCGCGAATATCATGCCATCAACAATTCTTTTTTTCAATTTATAATTCCAGCATTTCAACCAGTTTTCTTTTTTGTTCTATATTCGGATGAACATAACGATCCATAGTGATTTTGATAGAACTGTGCCCCAACATTTCGCTAATACACTTATAATCGCCTCCTTTTTCCACACAGTAAGTAGCAAACGTATGACGCAAACAGTGGAATTTTCGATATGAAACATTTGCCATTTCTAGAAATTTTCCATAGAATCTCCGGTAGCATCGAGGTTCTAAGGGAAAGTCCGTTCCACTCAACAGATATTCTGTCTCTGTAGGACAAAGTTCTTCTTTTAATGTTTTCAATAGCATCCATGTATGGTGAGAAAGTGGTATCGTTCGGACGGAGGATATGGATTTTGGAGGCGTAATGATTATATGGGTATGCGGAGTTGTTTCCTTATTATATATGCGTTGAATTGTCTTCCCTACATATACCGTCTGATTATGCAGATTAATGTCCTGCCATTGTAACGCACACACTTCTCCAATGCGTAGCCCGCTGCTCAAACAAAGTGCGATACCTATTGTATTTTGGTTAGGATGGGCATCCACATACTGCATAATCCGTTTCTGTTCATCTGTTGTAAAGACGGTTCGATTGTCTCGAACAAGATTCGGTGTGAAAGTGGTTGGTATGAAAATTTTAATATTATACTGATCCAAATATTTTTTTCGCACGGCATAGCGAATAGTCTGTTTGATTAAAACAATCCAATTTTGAATAGTACTTACCTTCAAAAATTTACCAGAACTGCTTTTCGTATTTTGCCAACGAATAGCACATTCCTGTATCACACCTTCTGTCACATCTATGACATCATAATTTCCCAATGCTGGCAAAATATAATTCTTCATTTCGTAATCATATAGGGCATATGTGGACTCTTTGACATAGTTCTGTTTTTCCTGTAACCATTCCTTTACCAATTCTTTATAAAGCATTTTCACAACCTCCTGCGTTCTATCTTTTCTGTTTATTATAGGAGAATATGTCCTTATTGGTTTTCAATAAGGACACACTACAAAGGAAAGATTATGAGGGTATGTTATGAAGGTCGTTTTACTTGCTGGGGGATTAGGTACGCGTATCAGCGAAGAAAGCCATTTGCGTCCAAAGCCAATGATTGAAATTGGAGGTAAACCTGTCCTATGGCACATCATGAAAGAATACTCCTACTATGGATTTAATGAATTTATCATTTGTGCCGGATATAAACAGCACATCATCAAAGAATGGTTTTCTGACTATTATTTACACAATAGCGATATTACCTTTGACTTCACAAATGGTGGTGTAACAGAGATTCATAATAATGTTGCGGAGCCATGGAAAGTAACCATTGTTGATACCGGGCTAAACACTATGACTGGCGGACGTGTCAAACGGATTCAAAAATATGTTGGCGACGAACCGTTTATGCTCACTTATGGTGATGGCGTATGTGACATCAACATTCAAGAGTTGCTAAAATATCATAAAGAAAAAGGTAAACTTGCCACTATGACTGCTGTCCGCGTCAGCCAGCGTTTTGGAGTCTTAGACATTGACAAGGAAACCATGTCCGTCAAGTCCTTCCGTGAAAAGTCTGAGGCCGATGTTTCACGCATCAATGCTGGATATATGGTCTTAGAACCAGAGGTATTCAACTACATTGATGGCGATGATACCGTATTAGAGCAGGCTCCTTTGCGCACACTTGCCAAAGAGGGAGAACTTGTCGCCTACAAATATAATGGTTTCTGGCAATGTATGGATACCAAACGTGAAATGGAAGAACTGGACAAGATGATTGCAGATAAAACTGCCCCTTGGATGGTTTGGGAGAAGTAGATTATGAAATTAGATTTGAATTGGTTTAAAGGAAAAAAGGTTCTCGTCACCGGCCATACTGGTTTTAAAGGTTCCTGGCTGTGCAAAATTCTAATCGATGCAGGTGCAGAAGTAACAGGCTATTCCCTTGCCCCAGTCACAACGCCTGCCCTTTTTTATATCGCTAATATAGAAGATAATATGAACTCCATCATAGGAGACATTCGCGACTTAGCACATTTAATGCAAGTCTTCGACCAGGTGCAACCAGAAATCGTACTGCATCTGGCAGCCCAGCCTATCGTCCGTGACTCCTATAAGGATCCGGTCTATACATATGAAACAAACGTCATGGGAACCGTCAACATTTGTGAATGTGTGCGATTACATCCATGCGTTAAATCATTTTTGAATGTAACGACAGACAAAGTATATAAAAACAATGAATGGGAATGGGGATATCGTGAAAATGAGCCTTTGGATGGATTCGATCCATATTCCAATAGTAAATCATGCTCCGAATTGGTAACGCACTCTTATATCAACTCATTTTTTGCCGACAGAGACCTTGCGGTTTCTACAGCACGCGCAGGAAATGTAATCGGCGGTGGTGATTTTGCCAATGATCGTATCATTCCTGATTGTGTCCGTGCTGCCACAGTCGGTCGTGATATTATCGTGCGCAATCCACACTCGACGCGACCTTATCAGCATGTATTAGAGCCTCTCTATATGTATCTGATGATTGCTAAAGGACAATATGAAGATCGTAAGCTTGTCGGATTTTATAATGTCGGTCCGGATGACTGCGACTGCGTTACAACCGGCGAATTGGTAGATCTTTTCTGCGCATCATGGAATCAGGACAACCTTGGCAGTCCTATCAAATGGATCAATCAGGCAGAAGCCAACGCCCCACACGAGGCAAACTTTTTGAAATTGGATTGTTCCAAGATTAAGCGTACTTTCGGCTGGGCTCCACGTTGGGGAGTAAAAGACGCCATCGCAAAGACTGTAGAATGGTCCAAAGTATATGCCACAAATGGCGATGTTTCAGCATGTATGGAGAAACAGATAAAAGAATTTTTTGATATTTAAAGACAGGAGATCCTATATGTCAGATTGGAAAAATGAAAACGACGCACGCGAACAAATCAAATCGCTCGTTGCAGAATATTATGAAAAATACAAAAAACCAGAACAAGAAAAAGAATTTATGCCTGGAGATCGCCTCTCCTATGCATCTCGCGTTTACGACGAAAAAGAAATGTGCGCTCTTACGGATGCCACTCTCGACTTCTGGCTAACCACAGGTCGCTTTGCAGATCAATTTGAAAAAGAATTTGCTGCGTGGATTGGTGTTAAATGGGCACATCTTGTAAACAGTGGATCCTCTGCCAACCTGATTGCTTTTATGGCATTGACTGCACCGGAACTTGGTGATCGTCAGATTAAAAAGGGTGATGAAATTATCACCGTTGCCTGCGGATTTCCGACAACAATAACCCCTGCTATCCAATATGGTGCTGTCCCGGTTTTTGTAGACGTATCCGTACCGCAATACAACATTGATGTCAACCAGTTAGAAGCAGCCCTGTCTCCTAAGACCAAGGCTGTCATGATTGCACACACTCTGGGCAATCCTTTTGATTTGAAAGCTGTTCGTGCATTCTGCAACGAACATAACCTATGGCTTGTCGAAGACAACTGCGACGCACTTGGAACAAAATATACCATTGATGGCGAAACACGTTTTTCCGGTACATGGGGTGATATTGGAACCAGCAGTTTCTATCCGCCACATCATATGACTATGGGTGAAGGCGGATGCGTGTATACCAACAACCCTCTCCTACATCGCATGATTCTTTCTTTCCGTGACTGGGGACGTGATTGCATCTGTCCATCCGGGCAGGATAATTTCTGTGGACATCGTTTTGACGGACAGTACGGAGAACTGCCAGTAGGATATGACCATAAATATGTCTACAGCCACTTTGGATACAACTTAAAAGTAACAGATATGCAGGCCGCCGTCGGCTGTGAGCAGTTAAAGAAATTTCCTTCTTTCATTGAACGCAGGCGTCATAATTGGGATCGTTTACGCAAAAATTTAGAGGATGTACAAGACAAGATTATTCTTCCTGAACCCGCTGAAAACAGCGAGCCATCCTGGTTTGGCTTTTTAATTAGTGTACGTGATGAAAGCGGTCTGGACCGAAATCAAGTAATCAAGTACATAGAGGAGCATAATGTCCAAACGCGTCTTTTATTTAGTGGAAACCTAATCAAGCATCCATGTTTTGACCAGATTCGTGGCACGGACGCTTATCGTGTGATTGGCGATTTGAAAACAACTGATTTTGTCATGAACCACACATTCTGGGTCGGCGTATATCCGGGCATGACAGATGAAAAGATCGACTATATGGCACAAGTAATCAAAGAGGCTGTAAAACAATAGCCAGATGTAAGTGAGGGGAAATTTTGAGAATAAGATTAGCTGATTATGTAGCAGAATTTTTAGTGGCACACGGAGTCACCGATTGTTTTAGTGTCGTTGGCGGTGGTGCCATGCATTTAAATGACGCACTCGGTCACAAGGACGGACTAAAAGTAACCTACAACCATCACGAACAGGCATGTGCTATCGCAGCAGAAGCTTATGCTCGCATTGATAATCGCATTGCTGCTGTATGTGTCACAACTGGTCCGGGAGGAACCAATGCTCTTACGGGAGTCCTTGGGGGATGGTTAGATTCCATCCCTATGTTTATCATCAGCGGTCAGGTGCGCTACGACACAACTGCACGCTATGCTTTGCAATACACAAAAACACCGCTGCGCGCTATGGGAGATCAGGAATACGATATCGTAAAATCTGTTACGCCTATGACAAAATACGCAACGATGATAGAAGATCCTTTACAGATTCGCTATGCCCTTGAAAGAGCTTGGCATCTTGCCACAACCGGGCGTCCGGGTCCTGTCTGGATTGATATTCCTGTGAACTACCAGGGATCCTATATCGAAACCGACGATTTGCACGGATATGATCCTG
>OKRU01000313.1_pt1 | contig 47046 bp, 48 predicted proteins | sample 1601131 | NCBI WGS metagenome assembly OKRU01 (sample SAMEA3541558, study PRJEB24748) | human gut metagenome | biome: human gut; feature: human-associated habitat; material: faeces | place: China | collected 2012
TCCATTTCATCTGAACTGAAAAACTGAATATTGATAACTTTTGTTCTTTTGGGAGCGGTCGTTGTTGTCCGGTGCGGTGTCGGAAAGGTCAATGCCGCCATGTGCGTGCAGATCTTAAATGATGTTTATCAGGTAAGCCATGTGATCAACACCGGTGTAGCCGGTGGCTTAAATGCCGGACTTGACATTGGAGATATTCTTATCTCAAATGCAGCCCTGCAGCATGATATGAACGTTGAGCCGCTTGGATATGCACCGGGACAGATTCCGGGGGTTGATACGCTTTCCTTCCCGGCAGATACGCAAATGAAGAATGATGCCATCGCCTGCTGTAAAAATGTTAATCCGGATATCAACGTGATGGAAGGACTTGTGGTAAGCGGTGATCAGTTTATCGCAGAGCAGTCTGTCAGAGAGCATCTGATCCGGGATTTCCACGGCGACTGTGCAGAGATGGAGGGTGCTGCCATCGCACAGGCAGCTTATCTGAACAAACTGCCGTTTGTGATCATCCGCGCAATTTCCGACAAGGCAGATCATTCCGCACAGATGGACTATCCGACCTTTGAAAAGCAGGCGGCAAAGCACTGTGCAAAGCTGGTATCTGCATTTGTCAAAAGCTATCAGGCAAAGTAAAAGACAATAATGGATAAATGGGGGCACACATATGTATACACCAAATGACAAGCGTTACGACAATATGATCTATAGCCGCTGTGGTAAAAGTGGTTTGAAACTGCCGAAGATCTCACTGGGCTTCTGGCAGAATTTTGGGTACCGGTCTGATTTTGCGAATATGGAAGAGATGGTACATACGGCATTTGATCTTGGTATCACACATTTCGATCTCGCCAATAATTATGGCAATCCATACAACGGCAGTGCCGAGGAGAATTTCGGCAGGATCCTTGACCGTGGGATGCGTCCGTTTCGTGATGAAATGTGCATCTCCACAAAAGCAGGCTATGAGATGTGGGACGGACCTTACGGCGACCGTAACGGTTCCCGCAAATATCTGATTGCTTCGCTGGATCAAAGCCTGAAACGGATGAAATTAGATTATGTCGATATCTTTTATCATCATGTGTATGATCCGGATACGCCCATAGAGGAGACTGCCTGTGCCCTTGACCAGATCGTGCGTCAGGGTAAGGCACTGTATGTCGGCGTCTCCAATTACAATAAAGAGCAGACAAAGCGGATGCAGGAACTCTTAACAGAACTTAAAACACCGTTTATTATCAATCAGCCGTCTTATTCAATGCTGAACCGTTGGATCGAAGAGGATGGGCTGGATGAATATGCTTACGAAAGCGGGATTGGACTTGCGGTATTCTCCCCATTATCCCAGGGCTTTTTAACAGACCGGTATTTAAACGGGATTCCGGCTGATTCCAGGATCGGTAAGGGCAATACATGGCTTGGTGACCAGCTTGACGATGCGATGCTTACCCGCTTAAATGCACTCAATCAGATTGCAAAAAGCAGAGAGCAGACGTTGTCTGAAATGGCATTGTCATGGTGTCTGTCCAATAAAGCGGTCACAACAGTGCTTGCCGGTGCAAGCAGTCCGGCGCAGATCAGGACAAACACAGCATGTCTGAAGCATCTTGATTTTACCGATGAGGAACAGGTGCAGATCCGTGCCCTGCTGTAACAGGAGGAATGAGAATGTTTGATTTTTTTACTTATCTTGGGAAGAATAAAGAACTCGAAGCGCTGATGCAGGAGATTGATTCCAATCTTGCGAACAATTATAAGGACGCCGCCCAGGAGGCACTTGCCCGGTTTGAACAGAAGATGTGCGACCTGACGGCACAGGGAAGTTTAAAGCCGAAATCACAGAAGGAGTATGCCGATAAACTGGTGGGCTACAAGCAGACGCTCAAGGGCTTTTCACATAAGGATCAGAAGCCATACTGGGAATCGAATTCCTGATAATATAAGTTATTTGCTTACCGCATTATGAATATAATTTTTAAACTCGCTTAAGCCTTACGGTCTAAGCGAGTTTTTGTTCCGGTATAGGAAAATGCTCGTAATGTAGTGTTCAAAGATCTGTTACTTATCTTTATCCGATCAGCTCATGCTTCTTTACAGCCGGGGCGATCGAAAGCTTCGGGCGGTATAAAGGGATCAGTGTTGCCTGCACCGCATGGTAAAGATCGGATTTCCCCGGCCATACCGTGTCAAGCAGCTTGTTATCGCGATCAAGCTGGTGAAACCATGAGCCTGTCTTATGATCCCAGACAATCTCATCGAGATACTGAAGAAACATGCTGTAATCCTCGGCATATTCTGCTTCGCCGGTTACATGCCAGAGGACAGAAGAGGTGTTGATCGCTTCTGCAAGAGTCCAGTGCATCCGGTCATGCACCACAGGCTTTCCATTCCAGTCTGTGGTATAGACAAGTCCCGGCGCACCGTCAACATTCCAGGCATCTGTTACGGCACGGCGGTATAACTTCTTTGCGGCAGTCAGATAGCTGGCAGCCTCTGTAATGCTGTCCGAAAAAGTGGACAGTGCCCACTGCGAGATCAGTCTCGCCCACTCGATACCATGTCCCGGTGTCGCGCCGTACGGCTTAAACGGATCGTCCGGATGGTCCTTGTTGCATTCTAAATCTGCCTCCCAGGAAGACGTAAAATGCTCCGGAATACGCCAGTCATTCTCATCAGCCCAGCCGATCACATGATCAATGATGCGTCCGGCACGTATACGGTATTTCTCATCGCCGATGACGTCCGCAGCCGAAAGAAATGCTTCCACCGTATGCATATTGGCATTTAATCCACGGTAATCATCAAGCTTTGTAAATTCTGTATTCCATGTATCACAGGAAAGTCCCTCTGTTTCATTCCAGAAGTATTTATCATAAATAGCCAGTGCATCCTGAAGAAGTGCATCTGCCTGATCGATTCCTGCAAGCACACCGGAGGATGCAGCAAGAATAACAAACGCATGTGCATAGCACTGCTTGTTTGGAAGAATGGAGCCATCTGCAGTAAGTCCCGCATACCAGCCACCGTTTTTGTCATCGTGCAGTTCCCCGCAAAGTCCTTTGATCGCAGCGGATGCAAGTTCTTTACTGCCCGGATGTGAAAGAAAACTTCCGAGACAATATACATGCGCCATGCGGCTTGTGATCCATGTTTCACGGTTTCGTGTTTTCCATGGGGTTCCGTCATCGCCGAGATAATAAGAACTTCCCTTCGAAGAAGGAAACTTGTGCCCAAAGGACAGAAGCTCATTTCGTGCCTTTTTTAAAAAGTCGCTATTCTGCGCAGTGTCAATTTGATATTTCCTCTCCATATTCATCGTACTCCTGCCTTTCTGTATGCCTTGTATTTTGCTGCTTCTTATTATACGTTTCTTACCATGAAATCTCAATCATTGATTTTTGGATAAAGTGTATTATAATAGAATTGTTCCCTGTTCTGGGAAGAGTGCGGAGTAATTTCATTTACTTTGTATAACCGGCATCTCTGTTTTATTTATATTTAGAAGAGTGCAGGAGGAATGCGCGGTTGCAGGGAACATTTACTATATGATGACAGGTGAAGGAATATGTATTATGATCTGACAAGAGGCAGCATATCGAAGTCTCTTTTCTTTTTTGCCCTTCCGATGATGGCAGGAAATCTTTTGCAGCAATTTTACAATATCGCAGATACTCTGATCGTCGGTCGTGTTCTTGGAACCAATGCACTTGCTGCAGTCGGCTCTGCCTACACGTTGATGACGTTTTTGACATCCATATTCTTAGGACTCAGTATGGGGACCGGTGCGCTTTTCTCAATCTACCGTGGAAAGGGAGAGAAGGAAGCTCTGAAAGCGGCAGTCTTTCATGCCTTTGTGCTGATCATGGCAGTGACGGTTGTATTAAACGCACTTGTATATCTGTTCTTAGAGCCGATTTTGACATTTTTGTGCGTGCCTGCGGAAGTGATCGAGCCGATGCGTCAGTATCTCCGGATCATATTTGCGGGACTGATCGCAACCTCGGTTTATAACTTTTTTGCATGCATGCTGCGTGCACTTGGCAACTCAGCCGTGCCGCTTTATTTTCTTGCGGTGTCTGCTGTCCTGAATATCGGGCTCGACCTTTTATTTATTATCGGGTTTCATTGGGGTATCAGCGGCGCTGCGGTCGCAACGATTATAGCTCAGTACATTGCAGGGATCGGCATTGTGCTCTACGCTCTCCGGTGCTGCCGTGACGTCGTTTCCGGATGGAAGAATGTCCCATTTGATGGACAGATTTTAAAGCGGATCATCAATCTTTCTGCTCTTACCTGTCTGCAGCAGTCGGTAATGAATTTTGGTATCCTGATGGTGCAGGGGCTGGTCAACAGCTTTGGTTCTGTGATCATGGCAGCCTTTGCAGCTGCCGTTAAGATTGACACGTTTGCATACCTGCCGGTGCAGGATTTTGGCAATGCCTTCTCCACCTTTGTGGCACAGAATTACGGTGCCGGCAACAAAGACCGTATCCGCCTTGGAACAAAGCAGGCATTTAAAATGAGTATTTTGTTCAGTCTTGTGATCTCGGCGCTTGTATTTATATTTGCCGCGCCACTGATGGGAATTTTCGTGGATTACTCCGCGCAGGACGTCATCGCTGCAGGTGTCCGTTATCTGCGGATCGAGGGAAGCTTTTACTGCGGGATCGGCTGTCTGTTTCTTCTGTACGGATATTATCGCGCCGTCAACCATGCAGAAATGTCCGTGGTGCTTACCGTGATCTCTCTGGGGCTTCGTGTTGCTCTGGCATACCTGTTCTCAGGCTTTATCGGCGTGACCGGAATCTGGATCTCGATTCCGATCGGATGGGTTCTTGCAGATATTGTCGGGATTTTGTACATGTCTGTTGAACAAAAACGTCTTGACATATCCTGATACGCCCGTTATACTGATTTTAATTTAATAAACAAGCATGTAAGGGGAGTAATTTAAATGCATCGTCAACAATCTCGGCGCACGCGCCTGGTGATGCATACCGCTTAATATTTGTTCGGTTATGAGACTTTTCATGCAGAGTCAGATCATTTAATGGATCTTATTCTGCATGTGAGGTCTCATTTTATTTTACAAAATTTTATCAGAAAGGGAGAGGTAAAAAGGTATGAAAAACTGGTATCAACAGACAACGTCGCAGGTTCTTTCCGAAGTGCAGACGACCATGGAGGGACTCGCCGGAAGTGAAGCGGATAACAGGCTGCGGGAACACGGTCTAAATACATTAGACTGTGCGAAACAAAAAAGTCTGCTCCGCGTTTTTGGCGAACAGTTTACCGATCTGCTTGTCATTATTCTGATCATTGCCGCGGTCGTATCGGCGATATCCGGTAATCCGGAAAGCACGGCGGTTATTATCGTCGTTCTGATCCTGAATGCAGTGCTTGGAACCGTACAGTACAGCAAAGCCCGCAAATCCTTAAACAGTCTGAAAAAGCTTTCGTCCCCGTCTGCCAAAGTGCTCCGGGACGGCATTAAAACAGAGCTTGACGCCCAGAATATTGTTCCGGGTGATATTCTTTTACTGGAAGCCGGCGATCTTGTGGTCGCAGACGGACGTATCCTGAACAATTATTCCCTGCAGGTCAATGAGAGCTCTTTAACCGGAGAGTCCACCAATATCGATAAGGAAGAAACTGTTTTAACCGGTGAGGCCGCTCTCGGTGACCGGATCAATATGGTCTATTCCGGCAGTCTTGTCACCTACGGAAGAGCAGAGGTCATTGTCACCGAGACCGGTATGGACACCGAGATGGGAAAGATTGCCCGTCTCATGAATGACACCGGCGAACGCAAAACACCTCTGCAGGTCAGTTTAGACCGCTTCAGCGGAAAGCTTGCCATGGCGATCATGGTGATCTGTGTCCTTGTTTTCGGACTGAGCCTGTACCGTGGAAGCGGGCTGTTAGATTCACTGTTATTTGCTGTTGCGCTTGCTGTTGCGGCGATCCCTGAAGCACTCGGCTCGATCGTCACAATCGTTCAGGCGATGGGAACACAGAAAATGGCAAGGGAAAATGCAATCATAAAGGATTTAAAAGCCGTGGAAAGCCTTGGCTGTGTATCTGTGATCTGTTCAGATAAAACCGGCACACTGACACAGAATAAGATGACGGTACGCCAGCTTTTCGCAGATCAGAATGTATATGCTCCATCGGATCTTTCCAAAGAAAATCCGGTTCACAAGCTGCTTCTTCTCAATGCTGTTTTAAATAATGATTCCGATATTATTGACGGACAGGGAATTGGTGACCCGACCGAATATGCACTGCTTGAAATGTCCGATCAGGTTCACCACGACTATCCGGAGCTGCGCCGTCAATATACAAGACTGGAGGAAATCCCGTTTGATTCCGACCGTAAACGGATGAGCAGCCGCTATCTTGTAGAGGATCAAAACCTTGTCTTTGTAAAAGGTGCTTTAGATACCATGACGGACCGCATCGTAAAGGTTGCCACTTCACACGGCGTGGTTCCCTTTGATCATACAGAGGCTGAGAAGCTTTTTGAGATTAATCAGTCCTTTTCAATGCAGGGACTTCGTGTTCTGGCATTTGCCTGCCGCGAACTTCCCGATGATACCGCACTGACACAGGAAACAGAGCGTGATCTGATCTTTCTCGGTCTTGCCGCAATGATCGATCCTCCGAGAGAGGAGTCCGTTAAAGCGGTAAAGGACGCTGATTCCGCAGGTATCCGCACTGTCATGATCACAGGCGATCACCGTATTACTGCCACAGCCATTGCCAGACAGATCGGTATTTTTAAAGAGGGAGATCTTGCCGTTACCGGAATGGAATTAGACCATATGGATGATAAGGAGCTTGCGGATAAGATCGAACAGATCTCTGTTTATGCGCGCGTTTCCCCGGAAAATAAGATCCGGATCGTTGATGCATGGCAGCAAAAGGGGAAGATTGTTTCCATGACCGGAGATGGTATCAACGATGCTCCGGCACTTAAAAAAGCAGATATCGGCGTTGCCATGGGAATCACCGGCACCGAGGTTGCCAAGGATGCCGCTTCGATGATTCTCGGGGACGATAATTTCGCCACGATCATTAAAGCCGTTGCAAACGGACGCAATGTTTACCGCAATATCAAAAACGCGATCGGATTTCTTCTGTCCGGCAATATGGCCGGAATCCTTGCCGTGCTCTACACCTCACTGGCAGGGCTTTCGATTCCGTTCGAGCCGGTACATCTTCTGTTTATCAATCTATTGACCGATTCGCTTCCGGCACTGGCGATCGGCATGGAACCGCCGGAGAAGGATCTATTAAAAAGAAAGCCGCGTGACCAGAAGGAAGGGATTTTAACGCAGACCTTCTGCGTCCAGATTTTGGGACAGGGTATTCTGATCGCGATCGCAACCATGATCGCTTACCATTACGGATACCGTACCGATCATATGACCGCAATGACTATGGCATTTTCTACGTTGTCTCTGGCGCGTCTGTTCCATGGCTTTAATTGCCGCAGCCATCATTCGATCGTGCGGATCGGTTTTCGAAGAAACCGCTACAGTCTCTGGGCATTTGCCGCAGGCGTTTTCCTGCTTGGAATTGTCCTGCTTGTTCCTGGCATGCACGGTATCTTCTCGGTGGCAAAGCTGAACATAACGGCATACGGCATAATCCTTTTGCTTTCCGCACTACCAACCATTCTGATCCAGCTTGTACGGCTGCTTCGGGAAAATATACACTGAGTTTTACATTGCTTTGAAGATAATACTCTGATCCTGCCGATAAGACTGACGTCCGCAGAAACCGCTTCCGACTGACCGCCAACGGGAGCAAGATTTTATAGGCATACCCAATTCTTAATATTTCTGGAATTTTCCATGATTAATTTGTAAATACTATTGACAGGGGTTTTGTATATGTTAGAATGTAGTTATTGATACTATGTGGAATAGAACATGTAAACTGTGTCGTAAAGAAACAAAAACCTTTTGGAAAGAGTGAGGAATGATTATGCAATTCCAGATTATCAGCGACGGATCCTGTGATCTGACAATGGAGTTAAGAGAGAAATATAATATTCAGGTGGTACCGTTTTATGTATCCTTCGACGGTGAGAACTATCAGAAGGAGATTGATGAGATCGGTATCCGCGATGTCTATGAGCGCATGGTGACAGAGCCGGATGTATATCCGAAGACGTCTCTGCCGTCCGTTCAGAATTTTGTCGATGCGTTTCTGCCACATGTCAAAGAAGGCAGAGCCGTTATCTGCATGACGATCACCAGTACCTTAAGCGGTGCCTACAATGCCGCAGCCAATGCAAAGGAGATCGTGCTTGAGGATTACCCGGAGGCGAAAATTACCGTGATCAATTCTCTGGAAGCAACGGTTACACAGGGAATTTATGCAATCGAGGCAGCAAAGATGCGGGATGCAGGTTACTCCTATGAGAAGACCGTAGCCGTACTGACCGGAGAGATGATGGACCGCGGGCGCATTTTCTTTACCGTGGGAGACTTAACATATCTGCAGCACGGCGGCAGGATCGGCAAACTTGCCGGTATGGCCGGTTCCATGCTGCGTTTAAAGCCGATGATCACATTAAAGGACGGATCAATTGATTCCTCCGGTGTGGCACGCAGCCGTAAGAAGTCCATGGCAAAGATTCTCGAATTATTAAAGCAGTATTTTGAGGAGAACAACGATGATCCGAAGAATTATATTTATTCCTTGGGCTTTGGCTATGATGAGGAAGAGGGAAAGCAGTTTAAGAAGCTCCTCGATGAAGAGCTTCAGTCGTTTGGCGTTACTGAGCCGTCACATCTTGTCCAGATCGGTGCAACAATCTGTGTTCATACCGGTCCATATGCAATCGGCGTCGGTGTCATGAAAAAGTACGACGCATGTGCTGAGGCAGCTCTTTCCGAGGAGGAAAGCCTGAAACAATACACTGCATAGTTTGATTTGTTAATGTTGATATCCCAGGTCTGAGATATATCGCCGGCCTGGGATTGTTTTATGGTATAGGAAAATGCTCGTAACGCAAAATCTTATTTTGGTTTGAGATTTTTTTCGGTTTATGGTATTCTTAGGAGTGCCTTATCCGTGTCCTTCGCACACACCGGACACAAACATATATATACAGAAAATGTGTGCAGAAATGAGGAATAAAATGAAGATTACAGAGGTATTAAAATCTGATAAAGTAACATTATCCATGGAGGTATTTCCGCCGAAGACAACGACAGCAGCCGAGAAGGTTAATGAAGCAGTGCGCGATATCGCTGCACTTAAGCCGCATTTTATGAGCGTTACATATGGTGCAGCCGGTGGCGGCACCAGCAAGTATACGATCCAGATTGCCAAGGATATCAAGGATGCCTACGGTGTTAATTCTCTGGCGCATCTGACCTGTCTTTCTTCGACAAAAGAGACGGTCGAAAAGCAGATCACGCTGATGAAGGAAGCAGGCATTGAAAATATTCTGGCTCTGCGTGGTGACATTCCAAAGGAGACGGAGTTTCCATTGCCGGGACAGTTTCATTACGCTGCTGAGTTGGTTCGTGAGATCAAACGTATCGCACCGGAAATGTGCATCGGCGGCGCATGTTATCCGGAAGGGCATCCGGAAGCAAACTCCAAGGCAAAGGATATTCTCCATATTAAGGAAAAGGTAGATGCCGGTTGTGAATTTCTGACGACACAGATGTTTTTTGACAACTCCATTTTTTATAATTATCTATATCGTCTTCGCGAAGCGGGGGTCATGGTACCGATCATTGCAGGTATCATGCCGATCACCAAGAAGAATCAGGTTGCACGAAGCATCCAGCTTTCCGGCAGCTGTGTGCCGGCACGTTTTAAATCGATCGTAGACTGGTTCGGGGATGAACCGGCGAAGATGAAACAGGCCGGTATCGCTTACGCAACGGACCAGATCATTGATCTGATCGCCAATGGCGTAAAGCATATTCATGTTTATACAATGAATGATCCGGAGGTCGCAGCCGGCATTCAGCGTAATCTGTCCGAGATCATTGGTTGATTTTCAGCATACAATGCATATTTATAAATAAAATGGACATTGCCCGGAAAAGAGGAATAGTATGATTTATAACATTATTGACTGCATCGGTAACACACCGATGATCAGCTTAAAGGAGTCCACCGGCTGTAATATTTATGCCAAGGCAGAATTTTTAAATCCCGGCGGCAGCATCAAGGACCGTGTTGCCAAAAACATGGTCGAGCAGGCAGAAAAGGACGGTTTTTTAAAGCCGGGAATGACGATCGTGGAACCAACCTCCGGCAACACCGGGATTGGTCTTTCCTTAGTCGGTGTGCGGAAGGGCTATGAAGTCATCATTGTCATGCCGGAGAATATGAGTGAGGAGCGCAAAAAGATCATACAGAGTCTCGGCGCTAAGCTTGTGCTCACCCCGGCAAAGGAGAGCATTGGCGGGTCTGTTGCCAGAGCACAGGAGCTTTTACAGGAGCTTGGTGATAGAGGCTTTATGCCACAGCAGTTTGAAAATCCGGCAAACCCGGACATTCATTATCAGACGACGGCACCTGAGATCTATGAAGAGTTAAACGGCAAGGTCGACATTTTTGTGGCAGGACTCGGAAGTGCCGGAACGCTTCAAGGCATCGGTCGTTACCTGAAGGATCATAATCCGGAGGTTAAGGTCATTGCGGTAGAGCCCAAAAACGTTTCCTCCTTGCACGGTGACAAACCGGGCATCCATCAGATCCAGGGCATCGGCGACGGATTTATTCCGGCTGTTCTTGATACCTCGCTGATCGATGATGTGGTGGAGGTATCCGATGAGGATGCTATTGCACGGACGAGACAGCTTGCCCGTGTACAGGGACTTTTATGCGGCACATCTTCCGGAGCCAATATCTGGGCATGTGAGAGAATGGCTGAAAAATACGGCAAAGACAAGGTGATTGCTACGGTTCTTGCCGACCGCATGGAACGTTATTTTAGTACAGGACTTCTTGGATAAGAAAATGAAAAGCTGGCAGATAGCATTATGTATCTGTCAGCTTTCTTACAAACATGAAAAAGCAATTCTATTTGTGACAAAAGATAGATAATCACAGAAACGGAGGAACATTATGGATAACGAACGATTAGAGCAGCAGATGGCATTTTGTCTGGAGATCGACAAGGAGAAATTTATCGGCAGACAGACGTATCTGACCGGAGCCGTCCGCAGGGAAAACGACGCAGAACATGCGTGGCATATGGCAATCATGACAATTCTTTTGAGTGAATACGCTAACGAAGAGATCGATGTTCTGCGCACTGTCACGATGCTTCTGATCCACGATCTTGTCGAGATCGACGCAGGAGATACCTACGCTTACGATGAGGAGGGCAAGAAAACGCAAAAGGCGCGCGAGCTTGCCGCAGCCGACCGGATCTTTCAGATACTTCCACCGGATCAGGGAAAGAAATTCCGCGAGATCTGGGAAGAATTTGAAGCCCAGAACACGCCGGAATCCCGCTTTGCAAGAACCATGGACAATCTGCAGCCGATGATGTTAAATAATGCGACAGACGGCAAAAGCTGGGCTGACCGCGGGATCCGGCTAAGCCAGATCCTTGGGCGCAACCGCAATACCGATAAGGGTTCAAAGGCACTCTGGGAATACGCCAAAGAAAACTTTCTGCAGCCGAATCTTGACAAGGGACGCATCGTGGAGGATGTTCCATTAAACGGATAGAATACTAATTAAAATATAATTTCCGGTATCGGTTCAGACATGCTGCGATTTCCTGACGACGCGGCATGGCAAGACCGGAACGGACATATTCTTTATCATACAAAGCACTTAAGCCTTTGGAGGCAGTCAGCGCTTCGATATCATCCAGAAGCTGCGGAACCGTTCTTGATCCGTTCATACGGTTCAATTCCAGATATTTCAGGGCATAAGCAAGTGCATTTGTCTGCTCCGGATCGATCAGCTGTTCCAGATAGCGCAGTTCGATTGCGTCCTTTGCAAGCAGCATTTCATTGGTCCCCATCGTTTTCATTTTGAGACGGGGATCTTTTTTTAATGCCTGATTTGCCTTCGGTGCACGCATATTGTCTGAGACAGGGAAGTGCTCCTGCTGTTTGAGTGCCGGATAAGAGGCAGCCGCTTCTCTGGCACGCTCTGTAATATCATACGGAACATATTCCTTCATCTGAATGATCGTATCTGCAATCCCGAAAAATGAGCCGGAGCTTCCGGCAACGATAATGGAAGAGACGCCAAGATCGTCATATATACTGCGGACCCGCTCGATAAACGGCGTGATCGGCTCCTCCTCGCGGCAGATCACCTTCTGCATCAGCTCATCGCGGATCATAAAATTCGTGGCAGAGGTATCCTCATCAATTAAAAGCAGCTTAGAGCCGCTTTCCACAGCCTCCATCAGATTTGCCGCCTGCGAAGTGCTTCCACTGGCATCCTCCGTGGAGAAATGAACTGTGTCCTTTTTATTTGGCAGATGATTGATAAACGGAGAGATGTCCGTATGGGAAATACTTCGTCCGTCCTCCGCACGAAGCTTCCATGCACTCGGATCCGTGATCACATATTCTCTGCCGTCTCCGGCGATATGGTTATAAACACCCATCTCCAGTGCCTGCAAAAGCGTCGATTTGCCATGATAGCCACCGCCGACAAAAAGCGTGATGCCCTTCTTGATCCCCATACCGGTGACCGGACCGTGATATGGGAGAGTAACGGTTACTGCACAGGAAGCCGGACTCTGAAACGGCACAGCACCCTCCATCGGGCGGTCAGAGATTCCGCTTTCTCTCGGAAGCACCGAGCCGTCTGCAAGAAATGCTGCCAGTCCCTGTTCACTCAAATGCTCCCTGATAAACTGCTGGTCACGGGCAAGCTCGATCGCCGCCTTCAATGCATTTTTGTTAAGTCTGTCATAAAACAATGCACTTTGCGCTGCCTCCGGCACAAACTGAAACAACATTTTAACAAGCTCCCCTGCATTGACACTGCGCCCGTTCGCCGGAAAACCTGCCTCAAACCGAACCGTCACCGTGCCGTCTGATGACACCTCACAGGCGGTGCGCTCAAGTACCTGCTGTCCGCAGTGTGATACCGATAAAAGACCGCTTTTACCGGAGCCCTTTGCCTTAAAGCTAAACGGTGCCAGTGCCTTTCCAAAGCATCTTGTCAGATGATCCTGCAGCGTAATCCTGGAAATATCATCCTGATAATAATCCTTCGGAAAACCTGCCTTATGTCCATCAACATGCACCGACAAATGAGATGGAGACGCAAACGGATCTCCCTGCACATGATCGATGGACAATACATGATCTTTAAACTGATATCTGCCGCGAAGTCCCTTATAACCGGGATATCCACGATGATCCATCGCCAAAATATCTTTCTTAAGTTCTGCACTGCTTTTCATAATCTGTCACTCCATTTCTTAAATATTACTGAAAAAATCATAAACGATCCCAATAAGATTTGCAATAAAAAGCCCCTTGTGTTACTCTAAATAAATGATTAAAGCATATCATACTTAATCATATCAATTTGTATTAAGGAGAACAATAGAATGATTGAACAAAACATATTAAATGCCATGCTTCAGACAGGAGTTTTAGCAATTACGATTCCTGTCGTACTTATTGTTGCATGGAAGATGTATACCAAGCGCAGTCTCGTTCCGTTCTGGGTTGGTATTATGGTATTTATCGCATTTTCCAGAATGCTGGAAATGATCCCGCATTCCCTTTTTCTTTTATCAAGTAACCCGGTATCAAAAGCGATCAACGGCAATGTTGTTTTATATGTGATCTATGCGGCAACCGTTGCCGCACTTTTTGAGGAGACCGGACGTTATCTTGCATTCCGCTTTGTACTGACAAAGCATCCGAATAAGGAGACGGCTGTCACATATGGTATCGGCCATGGCGGTATTGAGTGCGTTCTTGTGCTTGGTGTTACTTATATTCAGTATTATGCGTACGGACAGCTTATTAACAGTGGTTCCATGGACAAGATGCTTTCTGCCTACAAGGACAGCTCACAGTCTGTGGATGCGTTAAACCAGCTGATCACCAATATCAAGGGGGTAACAAAGATGACCTGCTATATGGCAGATCTCGAGCGTATCTCTGCGATGATGGTGCAGATCGCATTATCGATCCTTGTTTTCCAGGCAGTCTATGTTGCCGGCAAGAAATACATGTACTGGGTTGCCGTGGCACTTCATTTTCTGATGGATGTACCGGCTGCATTGTATCAGAAGGGTGTTCTTAAGTTGTTACCGACAGAGATCATTCTGTTTGTCTATGCAGCGCTTGTCCTTGCACTCGGCGTGAGGATATATCAGGGCTTAAAGACCGGCGGCACGCCTGCAGATGTCCAGAAAAAGAAAAACCAAAAGGCATTCAGTGAGATTGCCAATGGAAATTATAAATCTGCAGGAGCACAGGATCACAAGGATGATCATTGACAATAATAACAAGAAAACAGTATCATAAAAGATGGACTATATTTTCATAATTGAAAAATTATAAATACAGAAGAAGGATAATTTTAACTATGTTTCGGAAATATTTTAAATTGACACGAAAACGAATGGCTTTTTTTGCCATATTAATGATCGCAATCTTTACATTGCAGTATTTTTTAGTGGGATCGCTTGTATCCCTGCAGCAGGTAACCACAGAGGCAGGCAACAGTAACAGTGCCGTGATCGGTATTCTGCCGGACACAGAGGTGATCCGCCAAAAGTTCTGTTTCGACCGCAGAGTCGTTTTAAATTCATTCTCCATCAGCTTTGGTTCCTTCAAAAAGAACAAGGTCGGAGATACGCTTCACATTCAGGTGATGGACGGCAACAATGACGTTGTATTCAGCGAGGATGTTGACGTGAAGGATATCACGCCGAACGCGGAATTTGTTGTTAATATGGATCATGCCGTTGTCATTCCAAAAGGAGTTACATGCTGTATCCGTATGACCTGCAGCAGCGAGAATACACCATATGCACTGATTCCAACCGTCAATACGACCAACCGGACAGATCCGAATACCTATATGTCGACGTTGAAGATGCAGACGCATGCCAAGTCTATGAATATCTCATATTCCTACAGCTACCGTCAGCTTTTCCCGATGGTGGTCTTTGTACTTGAGATCCTTGTGCTGTTTGTGATTGTCTTCGAGCGTATGACAGAGTATTCCACACGATACTACAAGATGCGTCAGAAGGAGCTTAAACACAGCAAAAAGCATAAGCGTACCACGAGAAAGTCACCGCGTAATTTTGTCAAATGGGTTCTGAGTGAGCCGAAGGTTTTACTGACCGCGCGGATACTGATCATTATTTTTAATCCGTTATTCCTGGCATCCATGCTGGAAATGATGAACGGTACGTTCTTAACGATTCTGCCGAATGTATGGCTGTTTACATGGCTGCTTTTAGGTGCGGTTGAATTGTTGTTTACAGCATTGATCGGTAACGCCGGCATTGCCATGCTTGTGATGGATCTTTTGCTGTTCCCGATCGGACTTGCCAATCTATTCATTATGAATGTCCGCGGAACACCGTTTCTTCCGGCAGATATCCTTGGTGTAGCGACAGCGACAGAGGTAGCTTCCACCTACACCTTCTCGCTTACACCGGCACAGTTTATAGTGCTTCCTGCATTTGCAATCTGGTGTATCTTAATCTTCCGGACACGCAGGAAGGGAATAAAACGCCCGATTCCAAAGAAACTGATCCGCTTTGCCGCTACGGTTGTACCGGGCATCGCGATCATTGCTGTATTATACAATACAAACATTTTGCCGGCATGCGGTATTCAGGATAATGTATGGAACAAGATTTCTTCCTGCAAGGCCAATGGATTTTATATGAATTATTTCATCAATTTGCATTATCTGCGCGTATCGACACCATCCGGTTACTCCGAGGACAAGGTTTCCGATATCCTGAAGGAAGCCGACTCTACCCGGACAACCACAGGATCAGATACCACAGCCACCACATCGGTACCTCTGACTGACGGCAAAGGAACCACACAGAAGATGGCTGATATGCTTTTTTTCAATTTATCAAAATCTACTATAATAGTATTTTTTGTTGTAAACGTCTCTGTGTCTCTCTCATTCATAATACTAATGCATATATCATTGCCATCAGAAATAGCGTTACGAATGCTTTCATCTTGTGATAGTTCTAAATTGGTTTGATATAAAGTATCAGTATAAACATCCAAAAGATAAAAGTCTTTGCCACTTCTTAAAAAAAATCCATAATAATTATCTTGTGTATTTTTACCGTTATAGGCTATACGCAAATTAGGCAAATCAAGAAGTGTTTTTACCTGATTACTTTCTATTTTTCCTATTGCGCCATAATCTGAAAAATTTCTTATATATACATAATTATCAAAACAATAAAATTGTACAATGCCATTATTAGAAACAAAATTTTTTAATTCAGAATCAAAATACAACTTACCAATTAAATCATAGTTTTTATCATCATAGATTTCTATATATGTATCATTTTCTGTTTCAATTTGATTTACCATCACATAAATCTTTTCGTTGTTGCAGGCAAATGCTTTTATCTGCTCACCTGTATTATCTGTAAACTCTTTTTCAATGCAAATATCCATCTCATTAGTATTTTCGTTATATTTTCTGATATAACTCGTTGCAGTTGAATTATCTTTCTTAGAACTTAACATATAAATGCCTGTATTCATTGTAGCAACCGAATCTATTGGATAAGAATTAAATTCATTAAATATCATTTCAGACGTGTTAGAATCAGCATTTATCTTCATAAGTTTATGTTCATTTGTATTTAATGTTACAGGTAAAATAACAGAATTATCAATAACTGCGGGTAGTCCACTTGAAATATAAAACCCATTTTCACATATGACATCAGATTGTTTTTTTGAAGCAATATCATAATAGCCAATTACCAAGGCATCGTCATCATTAATATAATTATAAACAATCGCATCTTCTAGTAAAGCAATCGGCGTATAATTATTGATATCTCCTATTTCATTTTCTTGTTTTAAATTTAATAGAAGTGTCGTCACAAATGCAAAAACTAATAGACTTCCAAATAAATATTTACCTCTTTTAAATTTTTTCATAATTATTCCTCATGTTAGATTTCACTAACTCTTGTTCAAAAGAATAAGCCGATAATCTGTCATGTAATTTTACACAAACAAATTATCGGCTCTGCGTCTTAGCGTCTGGCACTACTGATAATCGTATTTTCATGTTGTCAACATCTATCAAACATTCCTGTTTGCATTTGGGACAAAATATTGGAAAGTTCTTCAATGAAGTGTCTGCCCGTATCTTTGTCCGCGTTCTGCATTTACAAAAAGGGCAGTGTATCCATCCGCTTTCGTCCACACAAAATTCTTCTGTTTTCTGCATTTCCTTCGCACCTTCTTTCTATTTCCGGTAATATTCTTTCCAGCCATTCCCATAAAAAGCGCGTAACTCATTGATATAATTCTTTGCTTCTTCCATCGGCATATCATGAATCACCACTTCAAATATACCAGAATAAAAAGCACTGGAAACAACGTGCAGGAATCCATCTGTAACTCGCCCTTCCGCCAGAGCTTTACTTCCTACTTGAATCAAGAATTTCTTTGTGCAGTTCGTATCCAGTTCTACTAATCCTTCTAAAAATTCCTGATAGTAATTTCCCGGTGCTCCGGTAATCAGCAGCTTAAATTCAGAAAAATATTCATAGATATATGCAATCACAGCTTCAAAACCACGATCTGAGTATTCCATAAATTTTTCGTTCTGCTCGTGCCCCGTCAAAGAAGAAAAATCACTTAATGATTGCCGCAATAACTCTTTCAGACCTTTAGCTACCGGTTCCACAAGAAAGCGGAACAATCCCTCTTTATCTGAATACCGCGTATATATTGTACTGGTGCTGACACCGGCATTTTGAGCAATCGTCCGTATCGAAGCATCCGTATAGCCTTTTTCTAAAAATTCTTCTTTCGCGCAGGAAAGAATTTTCTCGTCAAATCCTTCAATCCTACTTGCCATCGCTCATCCACCTTTCTTATTAAAACGGCGTTTTCAAAACATCGTATTCAAAACACTGTTTTAAGTATAGTAGGAAAATCTCCTTTGTCAAGGGGGATTGACATTTTAATTTTAATTTTTTTACTTAGCTAAAGTAAAAAATCAATTTTCATTGCTGCGGAGGTAAGTTGATTTTAGTTTTGCCCTCAAATTTCACTTGATATTTCTGGTTATTCTCAAAAACAGTAGTAGAAATTACTCTTACACTACAGAATCAATGATTTTCGGTGAGGTTCAAGAATATAAAAAATGCAACTAATTTTTTCTTGTTCATGCTTTTTAACTATCATGACTAAATTCTACCGAAAAATCAATTTTGAAAATGAAAATAATCTTTTTACTTCACCCAATTTTTCCTTATTTTCAGTAAAGCACTTTATTAAATTGTGATATCTCAAAATTTCTTACTTTATAAAAATCATTTATAAAGAATTATTTCTTTTTACATCCGAATAAGTCGATTAATCATTTTAATATTTGCCCGAAAGAAAACTATACTAAAATAAACCCCAGAATATCCTCCGCCACGATTTCCCACGCAGGATCTAACATCATATTATGGCAATGCTCCTGATAAATAATCAATTTTGCCTTGAAAATTTTAGCAGTATCCAGAAGCACTGATATGGGCATACAATTATCATTTAATGCCCCCATAACTAATGTCTTATAATTCCACTCATAACCTACAGGTACTTTCTTGCGAATCATTAAAAGTTCAATTTGCCTTGACTCATCAGTAAACTTATCCAGATAAACGCTTTCCACACTTTCATCTAGGCGATTAGAAAAGTAGAAACAACTTTTACTCCTCATTATATTATGAAAATTAACAAGGAAGGCTTTTTGAAGTCTTTTTATTACTGGACTAGGAGTCAAAAAGACAACGGCTTCTAATTTAGGCGAAAACTTAGTAATATATTTTTCCACTATTGCAGTTCCTAACGAATGTGAAATAATATAAACTTTTCCACTAATTTCTCCCACCACTTCATTGAGATGTTCCATATAGTCATTTATTTTCACTTTTGGATTTGGATTACTAAAATTGACCACTATAACACTATATCCTCGTTTTACAAAGAACGGCTTAAAATTATCCTCCCAGCACCATGGGCCATGATAAGCGCCATGAACTAACACTATTGTTCCTTTACTCAAACTTCGCACATAAATTTTAGCTATGCACCTTGAAAACTCAATACCTGGCAGTTATTCAGTTGTCAATGTCCAGACTTTATGAGGCTTGTAGTTGTGTTTTCAACATGACCGGAAGTGTATTCATAAATGCATCTGCCAATTCAGCGATTTTTTCATCTGAAAGTTCAGTGTTATCTGAAAGCATTGTTCTGAACATTTGAAGCAGCATTTGAAAAGCCTGTATTCATGTGATATCCGACATTTCGTCCGAAAAGTATAGAAAAAGCTCGCCCAGAGACCGGTTATCATTGGATTCTCTGCTTTCTAGTGAAAGTATCATATATCGTGTAAAAACAACTGCAGTATGTGCGGTCATTGCATCATAGGAAAGAGAGTTGCGGACATAAACTACTTTGGCAGGAATGATTTCACCATCCTTTACAACATCAATCATAACAGAGAGCAGATATCTTGATCTTCCGCGTCTCTTTTTGTTCTTGTTGTAGATAGAAGTTAGAGGCATATCTTCGCCATTGTAGCGAAAGAACATCTTTGGTGTTTTCTTGACCATGCCGATTACATCGTAACCCATACTTTTTACTGCGTGAAGAGTCCTTGGTGATGAAAACCAGCTGTCAAAAAGAACATATTTCGCCGGAATTGCAGCTTTCTTGGCTGCATCCAAAAGCGTAAGCATGGCTTGTGTTCCTTTTTCCAAGGAAAGCTTCCGGCGTTTGTAACCAACAGTTCTTTTATCCACTTCTGTTGCTTCATTGATGCGGTTTTTCCTGTTTTCTGTGGAAAGAAGAATGCTGTTGACCGGCAGGAAAGAGCTTCCATCTGACCAGCCTAAGGTAAGCATTCGAAATCCAAAGAGGTATTTATGCTTCGCATGGTCATAGACTTTGGCAAGAAGCTCAGCCTTCTTTGAACGATTACGTTCAAACATGGAATCATCAATGATAAAAACATTTGCACGTTCTTCAGAATCTAACGGAAATATGGCATCCCTGATGATTCTGGCTGAAAGTATTGTTGTGAAACGGATCCAGTTGATCTGAATCATTTTCATAAAACGATATACCGTATCCTTTGCAAAATCAGGCGTGTTTCGTCCTGTGATCAGGTTCATGTACATGCTTCTGTTAGAAAAAATCAGCAGAAACAGATACTGGAAAATTTCCATTACTGGAACGCCCTTCTTTTTGTAGGCATTGGACGCTTTCAAAGCTGAAGAAACATGAAATCTCGTAAAAAATCTTTTGATAGATTTTGAAATCTGCTTATCATTTTGAGTTGCTTGTGTTATACTTTTATTCATAGCATGAGCCTCCGGAAGTATGATTGTTTTTTGGACAACTCAATTATACCAAAACCAGCTTGTTTCATGCTATTTTTATGCCAGTTATTATTGAATTTTCAAGGTGCATAAGCACTTATTCAAGTGCGAAGTTTGAGTAAATTATGAATATTTCATTCTATATAATTATACGTTTCCATACAGTTATATTTCCTCATGTGCGGTGTCTTTCAACGCCTCGCGGATTGCCATTGTCGTAAGCTTTGTTCCGTAAAAATCTTTTTTCGAGCATCCGGCTCTCCCGCCTCCGGCACAGGCACACGCACATGCGCAGGCACAGCCACCACTACCTCTGCCGCCTGTGTAATGGCTGCTCGTTCTGATATCAGTAAACGCATTGCCAAATCCGCTCTCCGCTCTGTAAGAATCCACCGGTTTGCCTTTTTTGTACGCCCGGATGATAAGTAAAAGCAAAATGCCCGGCACTACAAGAAGCATAACCGCCATTACAATTTTTGTACCTGTTCCAACCGGATGCGAAATCTTCTTGTCGTCTTCCGTCTGAAATACATCTGCATCATATTCTATTTTTACAGTGTATTTCTCCCCCTCCGCCAAAGACGTGCGAAACTGATAGTAACCATCCTGTTCCCAATATCCATTTAAAACATATTTTATATTGTCAGATTTCCAATAGATATTCAGTTCATCTACAACAATCTCATCAAACCAGCCCGGCGTAAATCGATACACTCTCATGCCATCTATAGTCTGGTATAGATGATGCTGGTGGATTCCAAATGAAAATTCTACCGTCTCACCCTCGTAATATTTCCGGTCAAAATCAATCCTTACATAGGAACCGCCATTTTTGTAATACCGAATATTTTCAATATTACTGCTGTAACCCTCAATCTCCTCTACATTCGAATTTGGGATACCGATTTTAACCCATTCCAGAGGACCGTCTGTGTCGCTATCCAACACTTTCCACGTAATATCATATTTCAGATAAACAGAGCCGTCTTCCCAGTCTGGTTCTGCGTAAATCGTGTAATTTTCAATCTCATCCAAATTGTCCGCCAAAACGGTTGTCGATGTCTCTTTTCCGAATATGGTCAAACACATGATACCAAGCATAAACAATAATTTTTTCACCGTCTGTTTCATCTTGTCATCTCCGCCTTTCCCCTTAATGGGCACTCCTGTTTCATCTGTGCGGTTTCCATGCGGCGCGCTTTACAGTCTGGATGATTCCAGATCTTTTCCCAGCGTGTCACTCCCATTTTTCCAAAGTTTTCTCCCGATAACCAGCTCTGGCACGGAACTACTTTTCCGTCTGGTGTGACTGCCATGTTACTTAAACATGCACCACAGGACGGTACATCCAGTCCAAGCTCCTGCAGCTTTTCCTGCGCGATCCAGCCCGGCGATGTAAAGTTGATTTCCATATTGTTTGCATGACAATATCCGGCTGCTTCTTTTAACACCTGATAAAGCTGTTCCCCTGAAAGCTGTGTCCGTACCGATTCATCCGTTCTTGCATTTCCCGTGATGATCAGTCCCGAACAGGTCACATATCGCACACCCAGATTATGTAAAAATTTCAGTGTTTCCAGATAATCTTTGTTCAAACTGCAAAGCGGTGTGTTAATACTCAGATTGATTCCTGCTGTCACCGCATTTCTAATTCCAGCAACAGTTTCCTCATAATGTGCACCGCCAACAAGTTCATTATGAATATCCGGATCTGCCGAATAAAATGTCACCTGCACACTGTCAAGTTCCGCCTGTACAAGTTCTGCGCAAAGCTCCTTTGTCAGCCGTATCCCATTTGTGTTTAACCTTGTTACAAACCATCTTGCCTCTGAAATTAATTTACATAAATCATCTCTAAGTGTAGGTTCTCCACCCGTAAAGGTCAATTGGGTAATTCCTGCTTTCCTGCATGCACGGATGATCTTTTTCCAGCTTTCAGTGTCAAGCTCCTGTTCTTCTGACAGCGGTTGTCCTGCCGCATAGCAGTGTATGCATTTTTGATTGCAATGCCATTTTCCTTCGCGTGTCATGGCAGAAACCATAAGATCCATCCGGTGTGGTGCCCGCATATACGGTGCATATTCCCCAAGACTTATTCCTGCGATCTCCATCTGTGGAATTTTTCCAGCGATCACATCCTCAAATGTATCCAGCATGACCGACAAGTCTCTGTGAAAAACTTCTGGGTCTGTTTTCGGATATATCTTTCTGACCGCTCCAAAGGTTTCCTTAAGAACCTGCTGCACCTCCTTCTCCTCTATCGCATGATTTTCATATTCATTGATCCGCCGGATAAACTCTGTGAGAAGAATCGCCCATGCCTCACTGACCGGTACGATTTCCTGCCCATTCAATATCACAACAGAAGGCACTATTTTTCCCGACAGAAAGCGTGGTGGAACAAGGTGAATCCGCATCACATTTTCCGCGCCCGGATTCCACGTTGTGTGAACCGCCAATTTCCAATTTTTCAATTCATATATTTTTTCCCGCAGCATATTCACTCATCCCCGCAGCCTGTCAGATATTTTTTCTTCCAGACCTTTACACATTATTTTCTATGTACTGTTTTTATGAAAAGAAAATAACCCATGCATTAAACAAAAGCAGACAGACGACCACAACGGCTGTGTATACTTTGCCAAAACGCGCATCTTTCGCCCTGATATAATCTGTCTCTTTGAATTCTCTTGTAATTTTTTTCTCATTTTCTGCTTCCAGAAGAATTGTTCCATATAGACTGAGCAGTGTCAGCGTTTCACAAAATCCCACGACAACCGCTGCGATCAGCATCACCGTTGCATCCGGATCAGAACTGTTATGGCAGAATACGCCTGCAAAAAAGCTGCCGATCAACAGCAATATCGTCTGACGTTTCCTGCATCTCCGATAAAAAGCTCTGCGGTCTAACAAATCCTGTCCTGTCTGCCTGAAACACGGCAATGCTGGCTCAATGTGTTTCTGAAGCATGTCGTAACACTGTCTTACCCGCTTTGCTGCTTCCAGACTTCCCGGCTCGTATAAAAAACAGATTTTATTTCTTCCTTTTCCGATTACAAGACCGTTGTTTTTACAACGGACCTGCCGTTTTTGAACCGCTTTTTCCATCGTCTGATATGCGATCATTCTGGTTTGTTTTCCCAGAATATTAAAAACATAAATCCTGTCTTCCTCAAACTTATAGCCTTTTTTCTTTTTTGCATCCATCCAGACCGGATGAATAAAAATGTAAAACAGCAGTAAAGCAATCCCAAAGTAAAACACGTTTAATTCCCACTGTTTTTCAAATTTATCAATACATGCTAATATTCCAAAAATGATGCTGATTCCAATGGAGATCATTTTCCAGAAGCTTCTTAACCCTTTTTGATTTTTGAAATAATTTTTTGGATATTTTGGAAGAAAATTTCCCATTCTGCTTTACTCCCCATTATGATGCGCAAACTTTCCTCGCAAATATGCAGTTTGCCGAATCGATGCACACTTCTACCGAGTCACTGCACAATCTGCCAAACCTCTACATTTCTTCTACAAACCGCAGCACATCCTCTGCGGTCTTTGCATAACGCTCTGCCCCATGCTCTGCCAAAAATTCTTTGTCACGAAAGCCCCATAATACGGAAATACATGGCATGCCGGAATTTTTTGCAGTCTCTAAATCCACATCAGAATCACCAACGTAAACCGCTTCTTCCTTCGTTTTTCCAAGTTCCTTCAATGCCTCAAAAACAGTATCCGGAGCCGGTTTTCTGCGGATGCCCTCTTTTTCACCGATTGCTACAGGAACAATTCCTTTAAAATAAAGGTCGTTTAATTCTTTGACTGCAAAATCAATCTTATTCGATACGATTGCTACTGCATAGCCTTTTTCCTTTAACGTCTCGATCAGTTCTACAACGCCTGCATACGGCTTTGTATTATCATTGCAATGTTTGCCGTAATATTCTTTAAAAAGCGCAAAGGTTTCCTCAAATAATGGATTTCTCTCCCCATCCGGCACCGCCCGGATCATCAGCAGACGCACGCCATTTCCTACAAATTGACGCACTTCCTCTAATGTACGCTTTGGCATTCCCTGCTGTTCCAGTGCATAATTGACTGCATTTGCAAGATCCTGTAACGTATCTAATAATGTTCCGTCTAAATCAAAAACTACAGTTGTCTTTTTCATTGTTGTTCTCCTTTGTTGCTCTTTTTTCAAAATCTATAGTTCTATTTTTTCTATCTGGTCACATATCTTTTTCTTTTCGTTTTCCTGTAAATATACTCGATTTATTTTTTTCTTTGTATATTGCAGATAACTGTCATGTGTTTTTTCTATAAGCAGTGCTGTAAAATATCGTTCCCAACTAAAAAACTTCTTACTGTCTATATATTGTTCTGGTTTCTCAAGAATTGTTCTTACTTCCCGATTGTCCAACACATCAGATTTCAAAATTAGCCATTCAAATGATTCCGGCAAAAATAATATAATGTTTTTCTTTCCTTTCAGAAGTTTTACCATCCGATCCATCTCTGCGCCAAATGCTGCTCCATCTGCAATCACGAGAATCATTTTTTCGCTAATATTTTGTAAGATTTTTCCAAAAATATTTGATTTTCCATTTGCCGATATAACATTATATTCCTTATTTTCTGATAAACCTTTAAAAAAATCAAACCCTGCATTTGAATCTTCTACAACAACTTTCGTTGGCTTTATTTTTTCGTGAAAATCTGTTAATCCGTAAATATGATATAACTCATTATATGTCTGTTTCAATGCTGCATATTTGCCTGATTCACGAATACCGTAAATTTCCTCGACACTATATGGAAGATTTGCAAGTCCCTCTCTTGTAACAATGACGTAATAATTATCTGACTTCTGAACTGCTTTTGCAAATTCTGTAGTATAAACAAATGAATTTCCCTCATCAATAAATATAATTTCTTCATGCATTGTTTCCAGTGCAGACTTCCAATTGCGACCTGCGAGTACCGAACACGTTTTTTTGCAAAACAATTCTATGCCACTTGACAGCCCATTTTCATAAAATTCTCCGATCATTTCTACAAGGGTTGTTTTTCCTGTCGCACTATCACCTTTGATAATGGTTATATTTCTGCGAATCTCAAATTCATAACGCACATTGGAATTCTGTACAATAATCTTATAGCTTCCTTTCATCCTCTGCTCCTCCTATCGTACAAACATCCCTGCGATCACAACAAGCTCTTCCATATTATGAACGATCTCATCTGTATTTAGAATATGGATTGTAAACTCCTTCTCGCCAAAATCCATCAGATGTCTTAAATTAATTGTAATATTTTTTTCCATTCCCATTTTCAAAAGCCAATGCGCACAATTATCGCCACATGTTGATGCATTAAACACTTTATCTGGCACCTGATCGATCAATATAAGTGTTTTTACACCGCCTGATAGTTCTCTTGGGGTAATTGCTCCCAACACCGGACTTTCAATGATTCTTGGTGCAATTACCGTGGATTTATCTACATCTTTTATCATCGCTTTTGAACGCTCGTTTGTAATCCAGCTATCCTGATAAGTATTTTTAAAATAAACAGCCGGATTATAAATTGCTTCTTCCATATCCCCAAAATAAATATTTAGCATTTATAATATGCCTCCCATTCTGATGCTTAGAAAAAATATATCCCTGATGTATCTTTGATTATACGAAAAATATTATGCTTCTTCAATAAATTCATTTTATTATGTATTATTTTTTTGTTTGAAAAAACTCTCTAACGAAAAATTATCCAGACCAAAGGTCTGGATAATTTTTTAGTGTAGTTACTTATTCCACATTTATTGTAAATCTCCACGTATCACTCACTGAATTGATTTCTGTTTTTTCTTCCGAAAATGGATTCTTAATAATCCATCCTGTCAAATCGTAGCACCCTTGCTCATCCGGCATTGTAATTGTTACTAATCCATCTTGTATCTTTCCTTTTTCCAGCTTGAAAAGCATATATTTTTGTTGATTCACATCCACTTGTTCCATACCCATGCATAAAATAACCAGTGCTTCTGTACAATCATCATATCCGCCAACATGATACACAAAGTCCTTTCTTTCATTTTTTTGTGCAACTATTTCTTTGTCGGGTACTCTCCTTTTGAAATCCTGTAATTCAGTATTTATCAGCACTCCATACCACATATCTTTATATGATTCCCTGGGATTCTCGTAATTGTAAAGTTTATTCATAATGAATTGGTCTGTATTTCCTGCTATATCTAAAACTGCATCAAGTGCTATAGAATATCCATTCGTAGTATATTCAAGTTCTGAATCTTTCACATGCTTATCAGAATATACTGTCATTGCAGCCATAATTTTATGATCAACACTCTCATCCAGAGTCTCCGCTATTTGAAAACAAAATTCTTTTGAAAAACTTTTATCAGCATCCGCAAAAAATGTCTGATACGTTTCTCCCTCAATTATAATCGGCACCTGGATATAATCAATAAAAATTTGTACTGCAATCTGCCTGTCCTCCCCGGCATTTTCAATCATAAAGTACAAATTATCGTTGCCATTATTTACAGAAATTTTTGAATCATTATTTTTTTTATCTCCTGATTTTGAATATACATCAAAATAAAATCCATAATCATTGCCCGCCACTAAATAATTCATGCCCTCCATTGTCTCTATGCCAACTTCATCATCAGACACTTCTATATTGGATTTTTCCTCTTTAGCACATCCTGCTAAAATGGTCAGAATTATTGTTAATATATATAGTATCTTTTTTTTCATTATTAATCACCGAATTTGCTGCAGTTTTCCGTGTTCCATTTCAAATACTTCATCGCATAAAACTTCTATGTCTTCTTTGTTATGGCTTGCAAGTAATATTGTTTTTCCCTGTTCTTTCAGCTTCAATAATAGCTGACGTATTTCGTTTACTCCATCCCTATCCAGTCCATTCATTGGCTCATCCAAAATCAATATATCCGGATCTTCCATTAATGCCTGGGCTAATGCAAGCCTTTGTCTCATTCCCAACGAATACTGTCTCACTGTCTGTTTAGATTCTGAATTTAATCCGAGCATCTGCATAACATCTGCAATCCTTTTTTTATCGCGTTTATGCCTTAACATATACAATAGCTCAAGATTTTTCCTTCCGGATTCATTTCCAAGGAATGCCGGTTCTTCAATAATAATCCCTGCGTTTTTTATCATTTCACGTCCAATTTTTTCTCCGTTGACTCTGATCTCTCCTGCATCTACATAAAGTAACCCACATATACATTTAAAAAGAACTGTTTTCCCAGATCCATTGTATCCTACAAATCCATAAATCCTGCCTTTTCTGCATTGCAATGTGATATCTTTGAGCACAACTTGCGATTTAAATTTCTTTGACACATTATTAACTTGTATTACAACATCATCTGTCATCTATGTTCCTCCTTACTCACCCAGTCCATTCTTTTTATTTTCCATTCACTGATTACAGCCAGTAGAAATAATAACATACAAAACGCCGTGTAAATGTAAATAAGGTCCGGTCTGTGCCTGTCATATCCAAATCTCCAATGCGAAGCAGATATCCATGAAAACGGCAGGAAATTATCCAACACTAACCCCATTTTTCCAAAAACAGATTGCAAAAAAATTAAAACAACAACAATGACATATGACCATATTTTTGACACAAATAAACTCAATGTATATAGCAGCATTCCCATGAATGCAAAGGTTAACGCATCAATCAGAAAAATATTCAGCATTAACGCATAAGGTGAATAATAACTCATTGCCTTTGAATTTATAATCACACAACCTGCCGTTCCTGAAAAAGCAAATGTCTGATAAAGCGTTCCCCATTCATTTTTTAAACTAATTGCAGGTAAAATTGTCAACAAGCTAAGCACCGTAAGCAATGTGCTTAGTAATACACCACTCAAGACTATATAACAGCAATTAATCTGTGACCACTTTTCTTTCCCAATCTTAAGCACTACATAAAGTTCTTCTCCTGACATAAAGGGAATATCTGCAAAAAAAATCATGCCACCAAGCAACATAATTTTGTTAAAATAAAAATCATTCTGGACATGTGGCAATATTGCAAAACTATCTTTTAACCCTAATGTCATTGCCATTGATCTGTAATCAGCCAAATATACATCCAATATAAACAACCAGATAATGGCAATCAGAAATATTTTTACATTTTTTATTCTATATTTTATAATACCTAATTTATTTGCTCCCCACATTCCTGTCACCCCATATATCATTATGCATTTTACTATATATTAACTTTCCTGTTATTGCTGCAATTGCAACTGCGACGAACAGTGCATAGCAAAAACAACTAAAGGATTTTTCAAATATTTTTCCATTTGATATATAGATCACATTCAACTTAAAATAATCATTCTCTCCAAATATTCTTGTAAAATAATTGACAAAAAAGTAAAACCCTACTATAGGAACCATAACTGTAAACATTTGATTTTTTACAAATAAAGACAACCACATAGCGAATACAGAAAAAATGCCAGCCATTAGCCCTGTCATTGCCGCATCCGCTATCAGATACCAAAATATTGTTTCTGGCGTAATAAGCTGACTCAGATAATCACCATCAGCAAGATATTCCAGCATATCATTATCCGGTGACAAGAGCGGCATTTTAAAATGAGCCATTAAGCAAAAAATGGATGTTCCAAGTACCATCACGATAACAGCTGAGATAAATGCCGTAATTACTTTAGACCAAATATATTTTCTAAAACTTCCCTTTTGTATCTGCAAATAGTAGTTTTTATACTCCAAATCCTCCATCATGGCATTAGAATATGCAACAGCGCCAAATATCAGCAAAAGCATATATGTACTATAGAATTTAATGTAATAATTTAGCAAATATACATCCTGACTTTTTAACTGCATCAGTGAAAGTCCATATACACTAACAACACCTAATATTCCAATTCCAAAATACTTCGATGTTAACATACGATAAAAATCCATTTTCAAATATGACTTCACATTACCCCTCCATATCGTAAAATTCCTCTCCTGTAATCGCATTAATCGGAACATATAATTTTTCTACATACTCACTGCCTTTTGTTTTTCGCTCTAAAAAACATATCCAGACCGGAACAACTGCATTTATCTCCTTATCAGTTGCTAATGGATAGACACCCAATACCATTTTTTTTACAGTAATACAATTCTCATCTAACGTTTTTCCATATTTTCTTTTGATGCATTCTTTAATGTTGTCAATTGGTGCAAATTTTACCTTGTCATCCCCTATATCAAATAAAAAAAACCATTTCATATACAGATAACGTATTCCATCAATTCCAGCACACACAATAATCTGTGATCGTTCATCCCCTGAATAATCATTTACACTTCTTTTAGAAAAAACCGGGAGTCCTTGTGTCGTTTCGTCCAAATAATAATAATATGCCTCATCCGAAGTTGACCATGACTCTTTTTTCTCACTTTGTTCTATGTCCCCTGCTTCAATCTTTTTTTCTTCCTGTTCCTTTAACTTATCTACATTTAAATCATATTCCTGGTGAACTTCCAGCTCCGCTGCATCTATTCCTATTTGCTGCATTTTATCTAAAACGGAACGTAAATTATCTTGTCTGCTTTCAAAAGAGAGATCCATCTTTTCAGAAAAAAGCTTTCCATTATTTTGTGGACTATACTCATTTGTATCCAGGACATTATAAATAAATACCATATCCTGCTTTGCCCACAATGCTTCCTCTGATGTTAAATACAAAGTATTTTCCTGTTTATCTGTATACGTCTGAAATTCGATTTTATCCCCTATACGGCTTTCTGTTTCATAAACATTATAATCCCACGTATTATCTACCCCAAAAAACTGCTTCCATTTTTCTTCATCCGGTTTCATAATCCTTGCCGTACTCACATAAAAATTATCAGGGTCAAAATTTTCTCCAATTACAACCTCTGCATCAAACACCAGACCATCGCTCACTTTTTCATTGATATAATCCGGAAATTTGATTTCTTCTACCTCTTCATGTTGCATATCAGAAGTTTTATCTGAATACTCATCATAATTTATATGCGTCCTTTTCCATAATACAAGTAACATCATGCAGAGCATGCCACAGCCAATGATCCATTTTATAAGCACTTTCTTTTTCATAAATCTCCTTTTTCACACCGGGGTCAATCAGACTCCGGTGTTTTTACTATGACGTATATCTTCCCGAAATTACAATTTTATGAGGTTTACTTACGTTTTCATTTCCACTGACATAAAGAGAATATGTCCTATTCTTTGTAACTTGTTTTTGATATTTTATAGCTCCACTCGACGTCGTTGTCGATTTCAGTGGATATGGATTGAGTCCTTGCATTGCCGGATCAACATCATTTGATATAGCCAAAGCCCTTACTTCTTTTGAATCCAACTCACTCTTTTGTGTTAAAGTAAGATACCAATTCTGTTCATTGTCAACTTTCGCTTTTGAAGTCACTCTTTCCCATTTTTCTGCATATGGTATAGTTGTAAATGTAAAGTTAGCAAATGAAACACTAGATGCCATTGCCCCATATGTTGGCAACATCAACATAGCAGCCATTGTGCTTGCGGCAAAAATTTTTTTTATTTTTCTCATATAAGCAATTCTCCCTTCTACTACTAAATCCTCGTGAAATCAATGACAACTTCATTATCTCTTATGTTGTCATGATTTCAATATGTTCTGCGCCAAACGACATTTTTTGCTATTATTTGGTCATTCTTTAATAATTCTCTTTAGAATACATGGCACTTGAAGTCCTGCAGTCAATAATATCCCCACACAAATACATACTGTTTCACGTTCGAAACCAATACTCCTTAATATCCACACTGCCATATATGCCACACTTGTAAATATACCTATGACTTTTTTATATACTATTTTTTCCTTCAAACCAAGAATTCTATTTTCATGATCAATTGGACTTAATATTATCAAGTTCAAACATGCAATTAATGTAATAAACATTAATATTGTATTGGCAGGGATGCTGCAAGCAATCAGAATGCACAAAAGCAGTAACAGCAAAGAACATATCAGACATACACTTAAATGCTTTGCATGATATCCCCCACTATATTTTCGAATTATCATAAATGGAATTATTACAAAAATACTTTCTTTAACCTTACCCATAATGATTCCTAACAATAATGCGATAATCATAGGCGACCAGAATAATATATAGCTCTCCATCGCATAGCAATATAATTCTTTTTCCTGTTCTTCAATAACCTGGCATTTTACCAACCACGCTGCTACTGCTTCTGTATATTTTTGCATTACTTCATTCTCCTGTATTTGGATAATTCTTTTGGTGCTTTAGGCTGATACATAACGAAACAAGATGTTGAATTTGCCTCAACCTTTAACGTTGTTTCTAAAACTTTAGCAATACCTTTTGCCAAGTTTTTTTCCGTTTTTGCTTTCATCCTTCGTTTCTCCTCTCTCCTTGATTTTTGTCATTGAATTTCACATCTTTATCTTAAGTATTTCTACGAATAAAAGCGAGAGGTTCTGGCTGAACAGACGTTTTTTTGTCTATCTTGGTATTATCTTCTCGTTTTTCTTTAAAAAAACATTTCACACAGAATATTCCAACTGTTATTTTTAACATTAATACAATTATTGCAGAATATTCATGTTACGCATTGTTTGTTTTGTAATCAAGCACTGATAAGATAAGTGATAGCAGATAAAAAAAGAGGGTATACATGGAATCGCAATATACAGAAATGGGCAGACGCATCAAACTACGTCGTAAAGAACTAAAAATCAAACAATCCGAAATGGCAGAAGCACTCAACGTTTCCAACAATCACATTTCATCCATAGAGACAGGGAAACAAAAACCTAGCCTAGATATGTTTATATCCATTTGTGAATATTTGAATGTTACTCCTGATTACCTGCTTTTGGGAGCTCTTCATTCCTATAATGTTCCTCTGGATATTCTTGACAAATTACGTCTATGTTCACAGGAAGATATCGAATTGGCTAAAAATTTTGTTGAACTTCTGGTAAACAGAAACTCTGCAAGCCACACTACATTCCATACCCCAACAAATAAATAACCAAAATCTGCTCTTTTTTGTCGTTTTGCGCATTACTTTTGCCAAATATTATATTTCTCGGTATAATGTAAAAAAAATACGAGGAATACCCAAATGCGAATTTTAATATGTGATGATGATCCATTAGCAATTGAACAAATCCATAAAAATTTAAAATCTTTTTTTACATACAATCACACAAAATGTCCTGAAATTATTTCATACTCCTGCGGAGAGGATTTATTAAGTGACACTGGAAATAAAGATATTGTTTTTTTAGATATTGAAATGCCCGGCATGAATGGCATTTATGTAGGAAATGAGTTAAAGAAAAGTAACCCTGCTGTGATTATTTTTATTGTCACATCTTACACAGAATATTTAGATGAAGCTATGCGCTTTCACGTATTCCGTTATCTTTCCAAACCTTTGGAACGTCAGCGCTTTTTCCGCAATATGCAGGATGCGGTCAACCTCTACCATACATCCACCTTTCTGATACCAGTTGAAACCAGAAATGGCATCCATACCGTTTCTGCTTCTGATATTATTGCTGTTGAAGTTACAGACCGCAAAGTAATTGTTTATACTACCCGGAACAATTTTGAATCGGTTCACAATATATCCTATTGGATGGATACACTTCCCAAAAGTCGTTTTTTTCAAACGCATAGAAGTTTTATTGTGAATTTTGAACATATAACAGACTTTGACCACACACTGATTCACTTAACGAATCAGCTCACTGCTTATTTGACGCGGCGTAAATACCGCACTTTTAAAGATGCTTATCTGCTTTATCTGGAAAGTATGAGGTAATATCCATGGATGAAATGATATGTTATTTTTTTAGTTTTTTGATAGAGGGAATTGTATTCTGGAATTATGTATCTATCCTGTTTGTTCCAAAATGCAGTGCAAAAATCCGTTTGATTTGTTTATCCTTAGGTTTTTTTATCCTCTTTTTATTCAGCTTGTGTAATCTTTTCTGGCTTAATTGCATATTGTACATTACAGTTTGTTTTCTCTATCTTATATTTCTCTATAAGACTAACTGGTATTATGCACTTTTTCATTCACTCCTATTTGAAGTAATCACAGGAGCTTGTGAGCTTCCGGTATATAGTTTCCTGTCTACTTTTTTATCCGCTACGAATGATCCTATTTCCAATTTTCATTTAAAGCTTCTTTTTGCTGTAATCAGCAAAACTCTGTTTTTTGCTGTAATGTCACTCCTTCTTTTCTGGTTAAAGAAACGACAGAAACCATTTTTACAGTATGATAAATCTGTTTTCTTTACGATTTTAATTCCGTTCATTGCCCAATTAATCGTATTGATTCTTCTTGCAGTCTGTGATTCTACCGCAATGACAGCCACCCAAAACCATCTGATCAACACCTGTGCTTTTTTCCTTCTGATTGTTAATCTGTTAATTTTCGGTCTGAATCAATACAACCAGAAAAAACATCTTGAATTTACAGAAATGCAATTGCAGTTACAAAAAGAACATGATTCTGCAGAATATTATAAAATGCTCATTGCACAAAATGAAAATCAGCGTATTTTAATCCATGATATGAAAAAACATCTTCAATCAATTGCACTATTAAATGAAGATAACGAAAATGAAAAAATCAGAGCTTACATTCATCAACTAATGCAGTCCTCTGATTTATTGGAATTTTCTAAAATATGTGATCACAAAATATTAAATAATATTTTGTGCCGCTATAAAAAAGTGTGTAATGATCTGCATATTGCATTTCACGCAGATATCCGCAGTAATACCACTGCTTTCCTCTCGGATTCAGATGTTACTTCCCTATTCTGTAACCTGCTGGATAATGCGGTGGAAGCGTCACAACGCATCAAAGATTCCTATATTGAAATCTCTGCCGCCCAAAGAGAACATACACCATTTATCATTATTACAATGATTAACTCATGTGCCTGCAATCCGTTCTCTCCAAATGGGGAACTTATTTCTTCCAAACCTGACCCACAGGCACATGGTTTTGGTATTAAAAGCATAGAAAAAATTGTCCATAACTATAACGGAAATATGCAGATGTACTATGATGAGGAAACTTTCACTTTTCACACGATTATTATGTTGAAAATGAAGCCATAGCTTACCATTACGGATTTTTTATTTCACACTCACTTCTCCCGCGAGCACTCTCTTGTAATCCTCATAATTTTTCTGCAACAATGCTGGTGTATCAAGTCCATATGGACATTTGCTCTTACATTTGTTGCAATGTAAACAATTCTCAATCTTTTTCATTTTCGCCTGCATTTCCGGTGTAAGCTGTGCATCCGATGGTGCACGGCGCAGCATCAGCGACATTCTCGCACAGTTGTTGATCTCAATCCCTGCCGGACATGGCATACAATAACCACATCCACGACAGAATTCCCCGCTTAACTCTTTTCTGTCATGCTCGATCAGTGCTTTGATCTCATCATTCATCACCGGTGGATTATCGATATAGGAAATAAATTCCTCTAACTCTGACTTTCTCTGCACACCCCAGATAGGGAGCACATTGTCATACTGCGCCTCAAAAGCATAAGCTGCGGCAGAATTATTGATCAGTCCACCGGAAAGTGCCTTCATCGCGATAAAGCCCATATCCGCTTCTTTGCACTTTTTCACAAGTTCCAGATCCTTTTCTGTCGCAAGATAGCAGAACGGGAACTGTAATGTCTCATACAGACCGGAATCAATGGCTTCGTTTGCCACTGCCAGTCTGTGGTTTGTAATTCCGATGTGGCGTATTTTTCCCTGCGCTTTTGCCTCCAACATCGCTTCATACAATCCTGTGCCATCTCCCGGCTTCGGGCAGAACGAAGGATTGTGGAACTGATAAATATCAATATAATCGGTTCTTAAATTATGCAGGGAAACCTCTAAATCTTTCCAGAAATCTTCCGCATTCTGGGCAGCTGTTTTTGTGGCAATGCAGACTTTCTCTCTCATTCCATCAAAGGCTTCGCCTAATTTTTCCTCGCTGTCCGTATAAAATCTTGCTGTATCAAAAAAAGTCATGCCCGCTTCATATGCTCTTCTGGCAAGCGCAACTGCATCATCTGTGCTGATCCTCTGTATCGGGAGCGCCCCGAATCCATTCTTATTGACCGTGATCCCGGTCTTTCCAAGTGTCACCATTTCCATTTATTCTACCTTCCTATCTATCTTTTCTTTCCCAAGTATACCACCTATCGCTTTATAGCGAAACTACCCTATAAAGTAAATTTAATTATGAAAAAGCAACAGATGCGTAAGAAAACACTGGGGAGCCGCCGGTCCTTAGAAGTCAGATTCTGTATTTCATTCTGATTTATCAGAAATGAAATGCAGGAGATGAGTTCTTAGTACCGTTGCGAGCGACACGTAGTGAAAACGTGTTTTCTTATGCACCTGCTGTTTTTTCATAATCTTCATTACCTATATTGAGTTTCGCAACACATTAATTTTGCAGATACGGAAAGAAAACCTTACTCTGCTTCTTTTTGTCGAACATATTGTTATACTGCAAAATCTGATACCGATCGATCCACTCAGCCTCTTCTCCCACTGCCTCTTCCAGATGCTTAAAACAGCCACTGGAAACAGAATAGTATCCCCTCGAATTAATTGCAGGAATCGTCTCCTGCATATCCGCCAGAAACTGGTTATACGACGGGAGTGCGATACCTGCACGCTCCAATGCCATGGTCGAAAGATAATTCAGGCTTGTGATTGGAACTTCCTCTGTCTCTGTCTCATAGTTCGTCCAGATGAAGAACGGCACAGTATAAAGATTCTCCAGTTCATCCTCTGTCAGCCCCGACAAACCTTTTCCGTTCAGCCCTTTGTAAAAATTCGTGTTCAGGCTCGGCTGATGATCCCCGAAAAAGACGATCTCCACCGGATCATCCACGCTCTGGAAATAGCTGATGAGATATTCCAGCGCTTTATCGCTCTCATGAAGTAAGGACAGATACTGATTCGCATCGGAATAACTTGCTCCGAGTGTCCGGATCTGCTCATTAAAATTCGGGTATTTTTCCGTGTAACCGCCATGGTTCTGCATGGAAATACTCATGATAAACAGGTCTTCATTCGACTTTTTGCTCTCATAGCGCTCTACAATGCTCTCGTAAAGTTCCTGATCGGTAATATATTTCCGCAGCAGTTTGGTCTGGTCAAAATCATCTATAAAATGTGTCTCATCGAATCCCATAGTCGGGTAAACCGCATTGCGGCTCCATCCCGTTTCATAATAAGGATGCATTGCCACACAGGTATAACCGATATTTTTCAGATTCGAGACAATGGATGTCGGTGTGTCACTGATATACTGCTGATACACGACAGAACCACTCGGCAGAAATGCCATGGAATTTCCGGTCATAAACTCCCATTCAGAGTTTGGCGTTTTCGCACCAAAAACGGAGGAAAGGGCATGTCCCTTCATGATATTGTCCTGCAGGGAATCATAATACGGTGTCACCTGTTCATTCGTCAGAAAATCTCCCACCACGGAAAGATCCGCATACGATTCACTCATCACAACGATGATCGTAGGTTTTTCTTCTGCGTCTTGGTTTACATAACTTTCTCCATCGCCGCTATACTGGTTTTCAAGTTCTGTCACCACTTCCTCGGAATATCCGTCCGGCTCCGCAATAAAGCAGTCACGGATACTCAACACATAATTCAAGATATAACCGTTGCGGTAGCTTCCCTTCTGCTCCCACGTCTCAGTCACAGTGCCTTCTGTCTCGGTTCCAATATAAGCACAGCAGAATACCGCAATGGAAATACATACCACTGCCATCCACAGCCTTTTTTCAAATTTCACATGGATTTTCCGCACGAATGCCACATAAAGTACCGACAGCAGTACCACGTAAACTGCTCTGTCATCCAGCACAAACTCATAATTTCCAGCCACACTTAAACCGGTGGAAATAGAACGCAGATCGCTGAAAATAAATTCATTTCCCCGGAACAGATAAACGAAATAGTCAATTCCGGCAAAGCTTATCAGTGTGATATGTGAAATAATACAGGTCAATCCCGCATTTTTTGTAAACACCTGCACGACCACATAGACAACCAAACAGCACAGGACATTCAAAAACATCTTCGTGTCCGTAATCTTCGCCCGAAGTTCCGCATCCAGCAAAAGATACTGCACCATGTACGCCGTCAGCACACTGCTTCCGCCAAGCAGCACCACGTTCAATGCCAGTTTTAACCATTTATTGTTAATTTCAATTTCCAGACTTTTGATCAGGAAATAGCAGGCCCCAAAACCTGCCAGCACATAAACCGGAAATGTTACTTTATAATATAATACCGCTGCAAAAATCATTGCCACGATAAGACGTATCAGATTTGTTTTTTCAAATTTCAGACGAATCTTCATCTTCCTGCTCCCTGTAATTGTTGCACACGCTGCATCCGCCCGTGCATCTCACCTCGATTTTACCCATTTTTTACACTTTACCAACGATATTCTATCATCCCATAAAAATTTGTCAATTTTGTGAAGCTTAATCTTTTCTTAAGACCTCTTTTTTCTCAAAAAAATACCCCACAATGACTTTTATGGAAAAATCATTATGAGGTATCAACCCTTGCATCTATGCAGACTGCGTCATCAGAGATTTTCCATTGCCCGCCGTTCCCTGATCTTTCGTGTGATCACCACAACCACACCGATCAGAAATGGAAAAACAAAAGTAGCAAAACGATATAACAGAGACGCCGAACCGGCTATGCCCGTCCCAACAATCCCTGCAAACAATCCTGTAAATACAAACTCTGTGGAACCAATCCCCGCCGGTGCCGGGATCACGGCAGCCAGCATAACAGACAATGCGGTGATCGCCATGGTTTCCACCAGATTAATATTTTTATCTCCTGCAAAAAGAAGGTACGGCATTCCATACCAGAAGCAGAGCTTTAACAGGTTTAAGCCGATCACACCTGCGACCATTTTCTTCTTATGCAGAAGATATTTAGAAGCGGCTTCCAAATCTGCGCACTGTTCTCTCAACTGTTGTTCCAATGCGTCATACTTTCCCTTTTTATTAAAGAAATCAAGCATTGCAAAAATCAGCTGATGGAACTTTGTGGAACAGCAGAACAGGATCAGTGCCAGTGTGATCACCATGGTGATAGCATACCCCGCCAGAAGCAGCCAGGTATAACCTCCAAAATGTCCGCACATATAATTCCAGCTTAGGAAAAAGAAAATCGCCGAATAAATCGCTATGCTGATCTTATGGAATGCATACTGGAGCATGTACATTCCAAATCCTTTCGAATAATCAACACCGTGTTCATTCAGATAAATGATCGCTGCAACACCGGAGCCGCTTCCAAGTGTCGCAACACGATAAAAGGAACAGAAAAACATGTTTTCTATTCCCCATTGATAACGAAAATCAGGGTTATACTGTTTTGCCAGCACTGTAGTGATCAGTGCCTCAACAAGACAATATATCCCTGACATCACGCATATACCTGCGAGAACAGACGGTGTCGTTTCTTTTAACTGCTCTAAGATTGGTCCCGCTGTATCCCGGAAGGTATATACGATCGCTCCTATAATTAAAATTACAAATAGCCATTTCAAAAGATTTTTCTGCTTTTTACTAATTGGTCTCGCCTCTTATTTCTTCTTGAAATTTGTGTATCCTTTCTGATGATAAGGATGCTCTTCCCACAGTTTATCCGCAGTCTTCTTCCACTCACATGCATATGCTTCGCATTTTCCGCATAAATGTTCTACCGGCTCAGCCTCTTCCACATCGGTAGAATGTGCTCCGGTCTCATGTACCATCTTCTGTAACAATTCCGGATTCTCAAGCATTGGACATGGTCTTAACATATTGTCATTGAATGGCTGACCATCCCTGTATGCCATGAATAATGGCTGTTTCAGACATTCAAGCAATGATTTCTCACGGATATTGGCACTGGAGTAGTGGATAAATACGCAAGGCTCAACATCTCCCTTTGGATTGATGTGGCAGTAGTTTCTGCCGCCTGCGATACATCCGCCGACAAACTCACCATCATTCTGGAAGTCCATAACGAAGATTTCTTTTCCGCCTTCTTTTGCACGAACTTCACGGATTCTGTGGTAAATATATTCACGCTGTTCTGCTGTAGGCATCAGTTCCGGAGCTGCCTTCATACCAACCGGCATCAAATGGAAATACCATGCAAAACGGCTGCCATGCTCGATCAGCAGATCGAAGAATTCATCGGAAGTAACTGCGTCCATGTTTTTACGAGTATAGCATACGCTGTTACCAAAAATCAATCCATTTTCATGGAGCAGATCCATTGCGTGAAGCACTTTATCGTATACACCGGCTCCTCTACGGAAATCGTTCGCATCTTCAAATCCTTCCAAAGAAATAGATAAGGAAAGGTTTCCGACACGTTTCATCTCGTCACAGAATGCCTGATCTACCAGCGTTCCGTTTGTATAGCAGTGAAATGCGCATTCATTGTGTTTCTCACATAACCTGATAATATCTGCCTTACGTACCAGTGGTTCGCCACCTGTCATCATATAGAAGTAAATACCAAGCTCTTTGCCCTGTGTGACAATGCTGTCCATTTCATCAAATGTCAGGTTTAACTTATTACCATACTCTGCTGCCCAGCATCCGGTGCAATGCAGATTACATGCAGATGTCGGATCCATTAAGATCAGCCATGGAATGTTACAGTTGTGTACTTCCCTCATCTTACGGATTGTCTTTGTTCCTAAAAATGCAGCCTGAAAACCAAGGTTTAATGCTGTCATTTTAGCAACGTGTGGATCTGTTTCGTCTAAAAGACGGTTTACATATCTCATCCATTTATGATCTGGATTTTTGATCATTGCTCTCGCGCCATCATACGCTTCTTTGCTGAAGTTGTTTTCCATAAATTTTTCTGCAAGGTCAACAATCTGCAGAAGTGCTTTCTCACGATCTTTATTCAGATTTTTTAATGTTGCATCGACTGCGACACCAAATGCTTTTCTTTCCACTGTCTCTACTAAATTTGCCATCTCATAATCCTCCGTTTTCCACACCAATCAACCTATCTGTCTCGTTTGTATAGATATTTAGGCTTTCACAACTATATTCTCTCTTACTAGTGGAAAGTATATGAAATTTCATGTTTTTTTTAAATATGCAAAAATTTTTCTTTGTCGCATGTCAATATACATTTTCCACTTATTGTCTATCATCTATATACAGAAACCGCCATATTGAATATCAATATTATGATATGTAGTTTTTAATACTATATGCATTATAACATTGTTTTTTTCAAAGTCAACCGTATGATTACGGATTATTCTTTTCTGGCTTCCTTTACTTTCCTAAAATGTCAGCATTTCATACTGTCCTTTCAATTCTGGTATGATTTTGTGACACACATAAAGAACCATAGCATCTTCGGCTAACAGTATTTCTTCCATCTCTCGGGCATTCTGCTCATCTAAAGAGGAAGTAATCTCATCTAACAGATACACTTGCGGCTTTCCAACCATCGCTCTTGCCAATGCAATCCGCTGCTTTTCACCTCCCGATAATTTTGCTACCATTTCTGTGTCAAGTTCCACATCTGAGAAGCGTTCCAACAAATAGCCCAGATTTAATTTTTTCAAAATTGCTTCGTAATCGCTGTCTTTTACATTGCGCCCCATAATAATATTTTCTTTTAGTGAAAATCCAAATAAATACGGCTCCTGAAATACGATTCCCATCTTTCCATATAAAGAATCCATATTTATCTCTTCCAGTAAAATGCCGTTGATGCGGATATTTCCCTGATATGTACCTTCCTGTAGTTTTCCTATTAATCTCAAAAACGTTGATTTTCCACTTCCGCTTGATCCAGTCAACATATATTTTCTGCCCTTTTCAAAGGTGAAAGAAACATCTTTGATTATTTTTACTCCGTTTCGCCCGTAGGATAAGTGTTCCACACAAATATCTTCTATATCGTTGATATCTGTTTTTCCCCGGTCTTCTTCTGTTTCTGCAAGCTGTTCATATTTTTCTACAAGTGGTCTTGCTTCATTTTTTGCATTTAACAGATAGGCAAGTGTTTCTGCCGGTGCAGCCAGTACTTCTGCCAACTGGACTGCTACCAAAAGTCCCCCTACCTTTATGATATTTCTATAAATTAGATACACGCCTACCGCAAGAATTAAAAATCTTTTCAATATCTGCATACCTCCGGCAAGCCCGTAAACACTTACCTGACAGTTTCGCAAACGTTTTTCCTCTTTTTCAATCTCATTGTTCTTATTTTCTATCATTCTTTTGGCATTGCTTCTGTACAAACACACCTTTACAGTTTCTGCTCCGCTTAACAGCGATTGTTGCACTGCATTAAATTTTTCGAGTGCTTCTCCGTAATTTTTTCGATTTTTCGACGCATATCCACGCATGATATTCGGAATCATAATAATCAATATGCTGCTTCCAAAAATAATTACCGCCAAAAGCCAATGAATCTGAAAAAGTTCTAATGCAACACAAATGATGATACAGACACATTTTATAATATCAACTGTACCACCATAATAATTCTCTACAATATTCGGCACATCATTATTCACAAACGATGTAAATGCTGCAATTTGCTCTTTTTCCTGATTTCCTCTCTTTAGGGATGCCTGAAACAGTTCGTTTCGCATTGCATTCTTTTCCTTAATCTGGAAATACTGAAAAAAATACTGATCCGCAATGGAAAACAGTAGTAAAAGTATATATGTTAAAACAAGTAAAAACAAATATACTTTCACATCTCCCTGACGGTAAATAACCGCATTTACCAGTTCTCCGGATATAGATGGTGCAACAACACTGATAACAGAAAAAAGAACTCCCACCACCAGATAAAATCCTAATAATTGTTTATTTTTTAAAAATGTCTTTTGTTTTTTCATGTTTCCTCCATAAATGGACATACATCTTCTAAAGCTTCTAATTTTTATAATACATATAAAATTGTTTATTGCCATTTTCAATTCTTGATAAAGTTGAAATTGAACATATTCCATTACAAACATCGCTCTGTTTAAAGTCATATTTTTCTCGATAAAATCGTAAAATTTCCCCTATTGTATTTAAATTCATTTTCTTCTCCTCTTTCGCATATTACTTTTATTATAAACATTGTCATAATTTTATCCATCTTTTTTCGCAGTTATTATATTTTTCTTAATAATGACTTCTCTGCTTAACAGCTCCTGATTTTATGGGTATAATAAAAATGTACTGAAAATGAAATACTTTTACTTAGGAGATGACTTTATGCCCGGCTATGTGACACATTATATTTTTGGTCGTGATATGTATGAGAAATTGAACGATCCGGTTTTGAAAAACAATTTATATAAAAACAGGGCGGTTTATGCCTTAGGTCATCAGGGACCGGATATTTTTTTCTATTATCTGCCGGCTTACGTACTGCACGGACACAATCTGGGCGACATGGCGCACACCGAAAATACCGGCGCTTTTTATGCCGCACTTTTAGAGAGCCGCAGTATCTTTAAGAAGCCGGAAGATCTGCAGATCGCAAATGCTTATCTGGAAGGATTTTTGGGACATTATATATTAGATTCCATCTGCCATCCGTTTATTTATGGCCGCACCCATTATAAGAAAGATGACAGAGGTTATTTTTCCCGCCACGCTTATTTAGAGACCGAGATTGACTCCTCTCTGCTTGAGCTGAAGTACCACAGACGGCGTGCTGACTTCCATATGGAAAATACGATCATGCTGACACCTCGTCAGAAATGGATCGTCGCACGTATGCTCCACTACGCTTACCAGCACACTTACCACGGTCTGTTTGTGAGCCGCTATACGATTTTTATGGCGATTTTTGCAACGCAGCTTGGTTTTCGGATTTTATACGATGGCACCGGACAGAAAAAAGTGCTGTTCCGTTTTGCAGAAAAGCATACACTCGGCTACCCGGTATTTTCACCGTTGATCGCCAACGACTCGCTGTTATTCCGCACTGATCCTTTTAACATACAGCACAAAAAATGGACGAACCCGTGGGATTCATCCATTTCATCTGTGGAATCTTTCTTCGATCTGTATGAGAAAGCCGAAGTAAAATACCTTTATTGTTTAAATGAGCTGTCCGCCCTCTTGAAAGAACGGATACACTCACCGAAAGCATCACTTCTGACCGAACAGTTTTTGAAAGACTATGGAAACGCCTCTTTTCACAGTGGGTTATCCAGTGAACTGCCGTCTTAAAAAAGAATTACAGCCTGAGCACGGAATTGTCTCAGGCTGTGTTATTTATAATTTGAAATATTCCTTTACCTGACCAAGAATGATATTCATCAGTCTTGTTCTTGCCTCAACACTCGCCCATGCGATATGAGGCGTGATGATCAGCTTATTGCTGTCCTTGATCTCACGGAGCGGGTTGTCTGCACTCATCGGCTCGACACATAGCACATCCAGTCCTGCCGCTGCGATCTCATTGTTTTTCAATGCATCTGCCAGATCCTGCTCCACCACGATCGGTCCTCGTCCGAGATTTAAGAAAATCGCAGATTTCTTCATTTTTGCAAAGGCTTCAGCGTTCATCAGATTCTGTGTGTTGGCATCTAACGGCGCATGCACGGATATAATGTCGGAAGTCGTCAGCAAAGTATCAAAATCGACTCTCTCATACCCCTCCTGGTTATTCTTACCGGAAGTTGAATAGTAAATGACATGGCAGCCAAACATTTTTGCGATATCTGCAACACGTCTGCCGATATTTCCAAGTCCGACAATTCCCCATGTCATGCCGTTTAAGTCATGGAATACGTTCGAGAAATGTGTGAAAATCGTATCTCCGATATATTTTTCTGATTTTACATATTGATCGTAATAGTTCAATTTTTCCAACAGATAAAACAATAACGCAAATGTATGCTGTGCAACAGTCTCTGTAGAATAGCCTGCGACATTGCGCCATTCAATCTGTCTCTTTGCCAGATATTCCTTGTCCAGATTATTGGTACCGGTAGCAGTCACGCAGACCAGTTTCAGGTGATCTGCCCTGCCGATTGTCTGCTCGTTGATCTGTACTTTATTGATAATGACAACATCTGCGTCCTTCGTGCGCTCCCCTGCTTCCTCTGGTGTGGAGAATCCGTACTTTACTACTTCTCCCAGCTGGTCAAAACCCGAAAGATCAATGTCATCTCCAATGGATTTTGCATCTAAAAAAACGATTTTCATCTTTTTGTTTACTCCTTTTATCATTTTCATAAATAGACAATTGTGAAACTCCTCATCACATTCTTTAAATTGTTCGAAATTAACAAAAACATTCAAGACACGCTCTCGCTACGTGTCGCTCGCAGCGGTACTAAGAAGCCTGACACAACCTACCGTTGTATCAGTCTTCTAAGTGCCGGCGGCTCCCCAGTGTCTTTCATGTCTTTTGTCAATTTCTCACAATTCAATTTAGGTTTTAATAAGTTTCGCAAACGCCTAAATACCATCCTAGCAATACAAAATGACTGTTCCGTGACAAAAGAAATTATTATTGTGACAATTTTGTCACTTAGAAACAATTCCAGGTCTTCCAGCATAAGTGATATCACTTGAAAAATTTTAAAATAAAAGTCGTTCCCTCTCCCCTGCCTCCAAAATCAACATCAATGTCGCCACACTGTCCTTTCAGGATAGAGAGTGCAAGCGGCATCCCGATTCCAAATCCATTTTCATTGGTAGAATTTTCAAACCGTTTAAAAAGAGCAGCATACTCTGTTTTGTCCATTCCCATACCGCTGTCCCTGACCGAAATCCAGCTATACATGGGATTTTCTCCGCTGTCAATCTCAATCACACTTCCATCCGGTGAATATTCGATCGCATTTTTGATAATGTTCGTAAGTGCTTCTGTGGTCCAGCGTTTATCACAATGTATGATGCAATCCTGTTTCAGCTCTATGGTCAGATTGTGGATATCCAAAAGGATTTCCACTGATGGTTTTACCGCCTCTAAAAGTTCTGACGTGCGAATGTCATTTCTGATAAAATCAATTGCATGGGCATCAAGCTTTGCCATCTTAAGAAGTGCCCCTACAAGCCACTCCATTTTATTTAACGAAACCTGTATGTTATGAATGAACTCTGTCTGTTTTTCCGGCTCTGCCTCCTCCAGTAAATCTGCCATAATCATCATAGATGTAATCGGTGTTTTTAACTGATGGGAAATATCTGCCATATAATCAGAGAGACTGTCTCTTTCTGCCTCAACTGCCTTTATCTGTTCATTTTTCGTGTTCACAAGAGCATAAATATCATTTTTTAATATGTTAAAAGAGCCTTCCTTATTCTCTCGAATATCCAGTTCCTCGCCGGAACTATAGCCTTTCACAAACTCCGACAACTGTTCTATCTCTTTTTTCTTAATCCACACGATATCCCATTCCTCTCACAGTCTCAATATGTATTGCCTCTCCAAGTTTCTCCCGCAGCCGTTTCACATAAACGGTAAGTGTATTATCCTCAACAAAGTTGCCGTCTGCGTCCCATATTTTGTCAAGAATCTGCTGCCTTGTCAAAAGGATTCCTTTATTACTCGCAAAAATAAGCAGCAACCGATATTCCAATGCTGTAAGTTCTATGCTTTTATCATTCACATAAACTTTTGCCTCATCTGTATGAATGGCTGCATGACCCATATAGATTATGTTGTCCTTCTCTCCATTTTTGATATTGGCAGATAAAATGCGCCGAACTCTCGCCAAAAGTTCCCTGATTCTGAAAGGTTTTACAATATAATCCTGTGCTCCTTCATCAAATGCCCTCACAATTGTATTTTCATCATCCACAACTGTCAGGAAAATCACAGATGTAGCATTATTTTTGAATATCTCACTTACATCAAATCCAGTTCCATCCGGAAGCTGCATATCTATAATTGCAAGGTCAAAATTATAATGTTCAATTAAACTTCTGGCATCTTTTATACCTGTGGCATGATTTGTTTCATAACCTTCTGTCTCAAGTGCATACAGAATCCCCGAAGCAATCATTGTGTCATCTTCCACCAAAAGTATTCTACTCATGAATTATAGTCCTTTCGTTATCGTTATAAGATATTTGCCTTACGATTATCTCATAAGGGCAAAAATAAGGGAAAATACATATCATTTCACTAATGAACGGACTGGAAAGCCTGTAAAATAGGGAAAATTAGAAAGATATTTCTACAAACTTGAAGTTATCGCTTTACTTTTGTTGTATCTTAGCCAAAATACTTTCTATTACAAGT
>OKRU01000336.1_pt1 | contig 45959 bp, 39 predicted proteins | sample 1601131 | NCBI WGS metagenome assembly OKRU01 (sample SAMEA3541558, study PRJEB24748) | human gut metagenome | biome: human gut; feature: human-associated habitat; material: faeces | place: China | collected 2012
ACTATATCTTTCAGCCGCTTGTACAGAGCCTGCTTGTTTTTCTTCGCGGCGGAAGGATTGCTGTGACGCTCGGGTTCCCAGGCGTCATGCTGGGGATTTTCCATCTCCCTGAAATACGCATTTATCTTTTCGTCTTTAAGAATGCATACTCCTGCGAAGAATATAGTGCCAGAAATACGATTCTGGTCGAATATCTTCATTCCGCTGCTGCGGCTCATGAGTATCTTGCGGTGCAGATCCTTCTGAATGAGAAGATGCAGCTCTATCATGCCCAGATCCTGAAAACGCTCGTTTATTACCACAGCATCGTCCGAAGTCATCGCCTGATAATAGTTGAATACTTCCGGTATAACCTCGCGGTATTGTTCCACGAGCGCCGGCAGCGTCTTTGAGGATATCTCGCAATCGCCCACGCTGACCACAAGGTCGTCCTGGAAAATAGATATCAGGAATTCAGAGAGAACCGCTCTGATAATATCGTCACGCCAGTTTTTCCCCTCGGAAAACGCAGCGATGAACACATCTGTGCCGCTTGTCCGGCGGCGGAATTTACGGTCGAGGGATATGCACTCCGGAATAGCTGAATTTTTTCTTGTATCGCCGTAGAAGCCCATGCCGGTGGTCATGCTGTCCGAGTCCAGACCGAAAATATTCTTTTGCCGGAACGAAACCAGGCGTGCAACTCCCTGGAACGCTTTCAGTCCCCTGCTGTCCAGCGTTGAGTAGAAAACGGTGCGGAAGTCCGAGCAGGCGAACGGAGCGGATTTCCCGATGCCGAAGCTGCCTCCGGACGATCCGCCCTTTGACGAAACTCCGGAAGCCTTTACAAGATTCTGCCACGGAGAATTATATTCCTTGTCCGAGCCGGTAAGCCCGGTGGTGTTGAAGTCGCTTATGCGCAGCATGGGTATCTTATCAGATTCAGAACGTTTCAGCGCCCTGGTGAAGAAATCCACGGTTTTCTTGTTGCCCTGTTCTCTCCAGAAGCTGCGGCAGGATTTAAAAGCGTCCCTGAGAGAATCGAACTGCTTTATATCGCCAGGCGAAATGTATGACAAAGAAAATTCGACTCTGACAGGCTTGCCGGGATCCAGTCTTGCGTCAAGCGAGTTCTGGCATATCTCCCTTGCGAGGGAACGATAGGGCGAGCCTTTGAACGTTTCTATTCCGGCTTCCCCGATTCCGCTCACTGTGCCGAAATTGTTGCTGGGGAAATTCCAGTCTATGCTCATGTTTTCAACTCCTGACATAAATGATATGCTTATATTTTAACACATAATATACTATATTTCAATATATTTTTGCAAAAATAGCAGGGTTCTGTGTGAAAACTTCAGGCGGTCTGACAGGTGACCTAAGGCAATACCGCACAAAGATTGTGCGCGTATTGCGCAAGTCAGATTGTACAATGAAGATTTGTTGACGGAAGCGATAGCATTTTCAAGTCAACAAATATCGACGCAAGGCTGATCTGTCGTTAGTTTGGTGCAACACAAACTTCATCGTTAACCAAACGATTTTGATTTTGCGCCAAACTAAAATATGCAGGCAAGACACGAGCAAAATCCAATAAAAAGTCTTTGTGCGGTGCTGCCTTAACTCCTGCATAAACTTAAAACGGAGCTGTAAAACAACTCCACAACCAAGCCCGAACAACCATTTGATGGATGTTCGGGCTTACTTATATTGTGAAAAGTAAAAATAAACCGAAAAAACGTATAGCAAAAAGCCAGTAGAGAAATGTCATGTACAGAATGCAACAAGTCGTGAATCAAGCGGTTTTTACAGTGCCTTGCACCCCCGCATGTCGCTTGGGGCGCTCCTCAAGCATTGAACTATCCTCCCTGGCATTATTGTAACACAAGATTCCCTATGTGTCAATGTACAACTTCAGCAAAGGTGTTCATTTCGGGCAACGCGCCTGCTCAACCTGAGCAATATATCTAATGTCCACAATGTAGGTATTGTTTCCGAACGCTCAGAACTCACCACAGTAGTCGTATGCGCACTCGTTCAGAATTTCGCATAATGCTTCTTCAATCACGCCGGGCTGGTAGAGCATTTCTTCGATTTCCTCTACGAAATAACCGTAGCTCAGGAGCAGGTCAATGTCCTCACGGGACACGCCTATTGAGCTTGCGAAATCTTTCAGCTGTTTCACGTCCTGCGGTTCACTTTCGCACGATTCCGGGACATTCCACCAGTCACGTCGGAAGTAATGGTAATCATACATCATCAGGTTTGTTGTGTCAAACATTCCACGCTCCATTGCGCCTGTGTTGTCGATTTTCAGAATGTCACCGCAGCTCGTATTGACTTTCTGGTGCTCTATGCTGAGAATGCCTAGCCTCGTAAGTGCTCGGTCAAGAATTGCTTCTGTACTGGCGTAGATGTACAGCCCACAAGTTTCATAATGATAGAGTGCAAGCGGATTATCGCCCTTGACGAAGTAGAGGTTACTCTTATCATCAAGCACGGTAAACACAAAAGACCCCTCGACAAGCTCAGCTATTTCAGAAATGGACTGAATGTCGAGGGTTTTCTGTTGTTCTAGGAGCTGTACGGCTATATAGCTATCCGTTTCTACTGGCGTGCTCGGAAGCGATAACTGCTTACGAAGTCTGACATCATTGTGAAGAACGCCGTTGTGAGCAAGGGCGAAGCTCGTATTTCCAACCTTGCCGGGGAACGGGTGGTTGTTTCTGTTATCAAGCTTGTTACCTTGCGTTGCCATTCGGGTGTGGCCCATGATGACATTGGAATCTTCGTGAAGATGCAGGTGCACTTTGTGAGCGGCGAACGGACGCTTGAAAATCGTCAGCTTGCCATTGTGGTTGAATGCGTAGCCGGTAGCGTCGGTTCCGCGCTCCTCGCATTCCTCGGAAAGAACACGAAGCAGCTTTTCACGCTGCTTCGCATTAAGAGTGTGATTGTAGTCTATCAAGCCGAAAATTGCACACATGTTAATCGTCCTCCTCTGCCGTAATGGGCGTGTTTATGTAGAGCTGGCGCTCTTTCAGATATGTAATGAGTTCGGATTCCGTGCTGTCGTCCAGCGAACCAACGAAATCCGACCAGCTTACTGATTTCAGTTCTGTGTCGGTCAGGTCAGTCGCTAGTTCGCAGATTTTATCCACAAGCTCCAGAGTGGCAATGAGTGTATTGTACTTTAATGTACCACGGAACATACGAAACTCAATCGTGTGGTAGTTCGTGATGTTCACGCATGCATAGCGACCATTGCAACCTTTCTTGGCGTCCTCCAGAATTTCTTTCGGACTGTTCTTATAGCCGTATCTTGCCGCCCAGCGGTTCATCTGGTATTCCGTCCTGCGGCTGAATTTCAGCAGTTCTAGCCAATGGTGCTCCACAAAATAAAGAACCCGGGAAATGCACTCGTCCTGTGCTTCCCGGGTACTGCCGAAGGATGTTCTATTGACGTGAACGTGTAATCCACAAGTCGAGGTTTTGTGACTGCGGTAATCCATGTGGATAGCGGATTTCATTATCTCCGCCCAGGGCATTTTGTCCTTATGGTATTTCAGGGACATGGGGTGAGTTACAATTTCCATGCCATCGTTCAGACTGCCGTCGGATTTGATGTAGATATGCTCCGCAATCCGGTTGCCGATACCCAGAAGCGTATCAGCGTTGTCGCTGTTCTTGCCGCCCTCATCGATTTCAAGTTCCACGCCGAAATAGCGCTTTGAGTCACCATAAAATATGGGTTCGGGCTTGTAGTTGTATTCATGGATGGAGCTGTTCTGACGTTCCTCATAACACCTGTCGCAATAGGCGTAATCGTCTTCATCATCGTAGTTAGCGTAGTCGCGATGGATAATACGACCACAGCATTCGCAGGTCGTGTAATAATCGTCATAGCACGATTTGCAAAGCGGCATACTGTCTGTGCCTGCATTATCGTCCGCCCAGATTCTGTCGCCACAGTGCTCGCAGGTGACGGTTTCGCTGTGGTAGCAGTCATCACAGAGTATGCTGCCTTCAAAAGTGTAATAGTCATCGGTTTCAATCGTCGCTCCGCAGCAGCTGCAGACGGGACGGGTGGTTTCGTTGTTGTCCATGGTGTGTCCTCCTCAATATTCTTCTGCCAAAAGCATAGTGGAATGTGTTTCATCGTCAATAACGAAGATTTTCGCTGTAATCGGTTCATCAGTGGGGAATGTGATTGTGCGCTCATAAGCTGGTTCTTCCTGACTGTGCGTTACATGCTGATTTGTGCCGTTCGCTACGAGCTTAAACACCTGCAGGTAGTCTTTCCGCTCGACTTTCATGCTGTCGATGCAGTCCCAGAGTATTATCTGAGTGACAAGCGGCACGGTGTTTGTTATGCCTCTGGTGGCATAACGCTGATTGTTGAACATACTTTTTTCCTTTCCCGGATGCATAAAAAAGCCCCCGAAACTAAAATTGTTTCAGGGGACAATTCTATGAGCCGATAATTATTCGGATAGCTTACGCAGCTACATGAATATAATATATAATTGAAAAATCCGAATACAGCAGTTCAACCAAGCTCTGAATACACATTGATAACTTTGCGTAAACCTCGATTTAATCCCGAATTACTTGTTAAATCTCGTACAATAATCTATGATTTCTCCTTCGGCAAAAGCCTTGAAATTATTCATATCAACAGCATTGCCGCTGTACATCATGCCGTCAACGTAGCTTACCGTATTCATGATAAAGTGGATATGAATATTCCTTGTGTCGGTATGAACGCCGAACACTATCTGATACCGGCTGCTGTAATACGTGCCTATCCTTAGCGCCAGGAAATAAAGATCCTGCGGAGTAAGCCGGAAATAATACTGCGTGTCAGGACTTACGATAATATGCCTGAGCTGCCTGCCCTCTGTCTTACGGAAGAATCTCTTGACATACATCATTTCGTCAAGCGCATACAGCGGCGCCGTATTTATACCGCCTGTGTATTCGCACCATGTGCCGGTTTGTTTATCGGTCATTGCATAGTGCAGGAGGTTTTGCAGGTCTCCAGGCTTATCATAGGGGTGGTTTACAAATTTAACAGTGTTCTGCATATAAAATCCGCCTCCATATTGTAGCAGTTAATGTCATACTGCGTCAGCATATGCTGCGGCGTTCGGAGTATGGTGCTGATATGCCGCAGGTAGCAGTAAAACTGCGGACTGTATTCTGAATGGAACGGCTCCAGCGCGGTTCTAACCACATAGGAATTAAAGGACATATTCGACTGTTTCGCCATGCCCTCTATCCTTGCGCATTCATCAGGTGTAAGCCTTATTGACTTTACTATTGTATTTCGTACTGTGTTTTCCTGCTTCATATGAATTCTCCTTTCGTACACTTTGTATTACCCTATATATGCATGCCTTCCATAAAGGAAGGCATGAGCAGGATAACGCTGTGGTATTACCATCTGCATTATCCTTGTTTATTAATTAGTTGTCAGCATATTAAAAAAATAATCACCGCAGTAAAACCACGGTGATCATCAGAATTTCCAGACTATTTCGATCTTGTCGTCCCAAAGCAGTATTTTCTGGATGAACTGCCTTGCAATAACGCTGCGGTTCTCTATCGGCATCTCGTCGAACTCCGAAAGCAGGGGGAGAACGTCCTTGTATGTAAGCGCCTGCGGAGTACCGGAGGAATGCTTCCTGATTTCGGCTTCGACGCTTTCGCGCTCCTTTATGAGACTTTCCAGCTTCTCTTCGAGTACCTTCCCGATAGCTGAGGAGGTTTCGGCGATCCGGTCAACGAGGTTGTCTATCTGCGATGAGATCGTTTCAAGCCGCATTTTAAGCTTGTTCACGGCAGGGCTCTGCACCGGCTTGTCCTCTTCAATGGAGATATCCCGTATCTCATCGAATTTCTGAAAAAGCCGCTCCTTTACTGCCTGCTCGATATCATCTATCCGGGGATTTCCATCAAAGCCGCCGCAGACTTTCTTGTTCGCCTTTCCTGAGCAATAGAAATAATCCCTGTTGATGACCCGCAGGGCGTAGCCGCAGTTTCCGCATTTTATCAGTCCTGTGAGCCACGAGCGCGTGCCCGTCTTTCCCTTTTTGAGCTGTTTGTTTCCGTCTAGCTTGCGCTGGACGTCCAGCCATATCTGTGGCGATATCACGCCGTCATGCAGCCCGATGGTCAGCACATGGTCTTTCACATCGGTGTACTTGCGCTCGTTCGTGGCGCGCTTGCCGTAGAGGAAGCACCCACGCTCCCCGGTAAACTCCTCCACCGGAGTGGGTATCCTGCAGCCTTTTTCCTTAAAGTAGCGGTAGACATCAGTATCCGCCATGACGTAGGAGGGATTGCGGAGGATACGGCTTATCATGTTGCTGTCCCACAGGGCACCCCCGGGGGACTGCACCCCGTCGGCGTTGAGCTGTTTTGCGATGTCCCCGAGAGAAGTGCGCTCCACGAGGTAGGAGTCGTACATGTACTGCACGGTGGGCATATCGGCGTTCGGAATGAGCACGGAGGTCTTTATTCCGCCGAGGGTAGTCGGGGTCTTATCAAACCCGAACGTTGGAGGACCTCCGAGGTACATTCCCTTTTCGCCCCGGGCGTAGTAGTTGTCCTTTACGCGCATGAGAATATTCTCGCGCTCCAGCTCCGCGAAAACCATGATTATCCCGAGCATTGCGCGCCCTATCGGTGTGGAGGTGTCAAAAGTTTCCACCGTGGACGCAAACTCCACATTGTACTGCCTGAACAGCTCCATGAGGTTGGAGAAGTCGTTCAGCGAGCGGCTTATTCTGTCCAGCTTGTAGACGACGAGCTTTGTTATCGCGCAGCGCTTTATGTCAGATAACAGCCGCCGGAACTCAGGGCGGTCTATGTTCTTGCCGCTCCAGCCCTTGTCGGTGTAGACGCGGCACTCCTCCGTGCCGGCAAAGCGCCGGCAGAACTCTATCTGGGTGTCTATTGAAATGCTGTCCTTTTTGTCGATACTCTGTCTTGCATATATTGCCGTCATTTTTTTGTCCTTTCAGCAGTCAGGCGGTTTTCTGTTCCGGCTGTTCAGATTTGATTTCCATGTAGCGGAGCAGCTCACGGTAAACGGCTCTTGAGGCTTCGGTTTTCAGCTTTTCTTTCTGCGCGTCTGTTGCAGAAGAATATGTATTAACCACGGTGTAATTTGTTTTCATTGTTCACCATTCCTTTCCAGTTCAGTGGTATTACAATGTTATGAATTTGGTATAAATTGTATTACCATGGTTATAATATATAATTTAATTGTTTTATATAAACAAAATAAGTGTAACAAAAACAATAAATTTAATAATATTGCTTTTTTGTTACACTTATGATATAATTATTTAAGAAAAATTATTATAATGGAGGTATGACAAATGTATTATCCTGTTGCCCGGGAAAACGAACTAACGGTTTCGGACATTGATAATAATCCTGTTATTGCAGGATATGTAAGCGCCGCTCAGACTATTCATACATTCGATATAAAATATTTTCAGCCAGTTTATAATGCCGACTCTGCACCCGTTGTCCTCCGATTTCCGAGAAAGGTTATCGACCCCGGCAAATGCGTTTACGCTGACTGCAATAACCGCGTCTGTGTTTATATTAATGACCAGCAGGGAACGCAATATCGGTTTTCTATTCCTGGCAGTCATTATTTTATTGATCTGCCCGTATATCCATACAGACGAGAATACTTCATAGGCGACCATCAATGTGCGCCAGCTTTTCCGAATAATACGCCGCCGACGGCAAGCGTTGTTAAACCGGAACCCACCCCGGTCATGCCCGAAAACCCAGAACCCTACGAGAAAAGCAAAAGGAAATTCGAATACGACCGCTATTTCACCTATGAAAATAAAATCTACTCTTTCTTCGCCGATGATAAGGGTGGGGAGATTGTCACGAATCTCTGCAATTTCGCCGTGTATCCCCAGAACATAGAGCGAATCGTGGACGGAAACGGCTCTGTTACGATATTACTGCGGCTTATGATAAGCTGCGGCATGAATAGCTGCTATATCGCAATTCAGCCGGATAAGACCGAAAAGCTGATAAAGGAGATCCAGAAACAGATACCGCAGGCGTATCTGAACCCGGACGAGAAGCGCGCCGCCAAGCAGCTTTCGGCATATATCTCCATGATGTTTGAGAACAACTACTATGCTAATACTTTCAGGACTGCTGGCTGGATCGCACTTCCCGGGTCCAATAACTCTACACAGTATATTTATGCGAATGACTCTACTGGTCAGAGCGCCTTTTTCAGATGCGAAACAGGGAAAAAGCTGTGCTGGAATCCCGGAATGACCCAGCAGGAATCGTTCTTCCACGCAGTCAGAATGCTGACGCTTTCCGCCGATATGAGGAAAACGTTGCCGCTCTGGCTTGTCTCACACATGGGAGTTATGTTCAGCCTGTTTGAACAGGCGGGATTTGCTCCACGGTTCGTTACGTATCTTTACGGCTCGTCTGGCAGCCTGAAAACTTCCGTCAGCAAGGTTTTCTTCAAGATCCTGAAAGATGGATATAACGACATTCCGGCGAATTTCAACGACACCATGACGGCGCTTGAAATAAAAATGGGCAGCACCAATGACGAGGTGCTGCTTGTGGACGATTACCGCCCGTCAGCCACGCGGACGGAATCGGTGAGAATGAACGGTAACTTTGAAAGGCTCGTGAGATTCTACGGCGACGGCATCGGCAAGGGCCGCGGAAATGCGCAGCTAGGTCTGCGCAGCGAGTTCAGACCGCATTCCATGTGCGCCGTCACGGGGGAATATCTCCACGGAACCTCCTCTTCACTGCTGCGGCTTCTGATAATCCATGTTGGCAGGAAAACCTACGACAAGGCGCTGCTGAAATTCTATCAGGATCATCCGATGGTGTTCACCACCCACATTAAGTACCTGACCGACTACATCGCTGAAAAGTACGATGAAATTGTACAGTACATTCAGACGCAGTTCCCGGTATACAGGGAATTCTTCAGCCTGGGCCTTACTGAAAGCCGCCTTATCGATGCCGCAGTCTGCATGAGGATAACCGCTGACATTGTGCTTGAGCAATATGCAGGTCAGTGCGGACTTGTTGTACCAAGCGAAATATCGACCCAGCTTGATATATGGAATACCGTTATTCTGGAGGTGGTGCGCGAAAGTCAGGCGCTTGCCAGCCACCTTGAGCCGTATGACATGTATCTGTACGCGATGGTGAAGTCCATAAACGAAAAAAAGCTGGTCGTCTGCGACGGAAAGCAGAATTATCAGGTCAACAGTAATATGGCAGGCTTTATCGACCGTAAAGCAGGCTACCTGTACATTCGTCCGCAGGATACATACAACCAGGTGATAAGGTACTGGGATTCGCTTGACAGAACGTTTTCCGCATCCGACAGATCTATCCGGCAGGACCTTGCTGTTCATCAGTTTATTCTTACGCAATCCGAGGAAACTAAGGATAATACCACAAAGGTGGTAAGGCTCGCTGGAAATGTCGAGCGCAGGTTCCTTGTGTTCGATCTTGGAAAGCTTGAAAGGGAGTATGAAAAGCTCAGTTGAGCACAGCTGTATTTTCCTCGTATATAGCATGAAAGTACCATTATATTCTAAATTCAAAAAACGCTTCCAAGTCAGATGAGACTTGGGAGCGTAATTGTTTTATGCGAACCAATGAACATGGCGTGTTTTGTCAGTAACTCAGTGTGAAATTCTGGATCTTATCAAAATCTTCGAGCATTTCAGTATAAGATTTATCGTACTTTATAAACGTACTATTGACACCGTGAAGCCGGATCTGAAAAAATAATGTAAACGCGAATAAACCCGAAAAACGTACCCGAGTTAAAAATGCAGCGAAACAGGGCAACGCTGGAGAGCGCCCCGACGCAGCTGCAAGATATACAGTGAAGAGCAGCGGAGTCAATTTGCTGCTTTTCTACTTCACCGGTATCTTCCGGCGGATAAACTCCAGGTGCCGAGAATTCCCTTATGACCATCCATGTTTATACCAAGTACAGAGTACACGCATTTCGTGACAATTTTGTTATCCTTGCGCGAATTGAACACGATCCCATCGAAGAAAACGACCGGATAAACTGCCTCCAGAGGACAGTCTGCCACTCGTTGGCCTCCGGCAGAATTTTGTCGGTTATACGCGAAACCAGGCCTTGTGAAATTTCGGTTCCGTAGATCTGCTTTAACGCATCTTCGATGTCACGTTGAGACATACCTAGCTGAACTTTGTTCAGCTGGCGTAAGTATCTGCATGATTTTCTGTTCGATCTCGTTTGTTCTTGTCTGTCGCTTTTCAATGACTTTAGGCTCAAAATCGCCGTTTCTGTCGCGTGGGACAGCGATTTCGCACTCGCCATAGCCGCTGATTATCATCTTTTTCCCGTAACCAATTCCGCCTGCTGCCCTATGTTGTGCGGCTTCCATGCCGCACTTTGGGGGCAGCTGCGCAAACATCCTGTTTGCGACTGTTTCCGGAGTGGTCCCCGGCTACGGAGTTCTTCTCGTAGCCAAGATGTTCGTCCATTTCTGCTTCGAGCATCTGCTCGATGGTTCCAGCAAACAGCTTTTTCAGCTTTGCCTGAATGTCTCCGGTTGTCTAGCAATCTGCCATCAGCAGCTTCACCAGTTCCATCTCTCGCTCGTCTAATCCGTGTGTTTTTTTCATGTGCAATACCTCACTTTCTGTGGGTATTATTGGCATTTACACGGTTCGGCATTCAGCCTCAATACGAAACATATTCTAGCTCCGTTTTTCCGAAGATAGACTACCCATCATTTTTCACCAAGTAGGCATTCAGAAACGGCATTAGCCACATACCAGAACATAACGGGAGGAATTGCATTTCCCAAAGCCCTGTACTGATCTCCGTCACTCCCGGACAGAATAAATGTTTCCGGGAATGATTGAATTCTAGCAACTTCCCTAGGAGTGAATCTTCTATATCTTCCATTCTCAAATAGAACAGGATCTGTGCTGTTCAGCGACACTTTTGCCAGGTGCGCCCCGACCGTGTTACAGGGCTTAGTTGTATCCTGCGCACGACCTTTATTCATTGAAGCCCTGTTTCGCATCATCCCTTCCACAGCTTTTTCACTGAAATAGTATTTTTCAGGCACATCGTGGTCAATGCATTTTGAAAGTGGTGTATATTCGTTTTCGCTCAATAATACTGCTTTAGGGAAAGAAAACTGCACCTTTAGATCTTTACGAAAACCAACAATAATGACTCTTTCTCTTTTTTGAGGAACTCCGAACTCCACCGCTTTCAATATGGTATATTTGACGTCATATCCGCTTTCTTCAAATTCTTTTATAATTAGCGAAAAAGCTTCGTGTTTGTTTGCTGTCAGTATTCCTTTAACATTCTCTGCAATAAAGCACCGTGGCTGCCGGTCTCTAAGTATTCTGCACATTTCAAAGAATAGCTTTCCTTTGTCGTCTTTGATTCCAAGCCGCTTTGGATTTTGTGCAACGATTGAGAATGACTGACAGGGAAATCCCCCCGTGAGAATATCGAATTCTAGTAATTCGCTCGATTTCACTGTTCTGATATCACGGTTATCGGGCTTTAGTCCAAAATTTGCCTCAAAAATGTCACAAGCGCTTTTTTCAATATCGTTTGCGTAGACGATTTCCATATTATTGGAGGCATAATGCTTTCCAAGAAAATCAAATCCTCCAAGGATGCCTATATCCGTGCCGCCACATCCGCAGAATAGAGATGCTACTTTTAATTTGTCCATGCTAATAACTCCTCGTACTGCCCAGCCTGTTCTTTAAATGTGATTTCCATACCATCGCGTACAGCGATATCAATCAAATCTTTTTTGAACAGTTCGACAGGATTGCACATGATAAAGAGTTTGATGCTATGCTTGCTGACCATCAGTCTGTAAATCCAATAACGATCGCTGTAGCTTTTCGCTGCCTGCCATTCATTTGGTGTCAAGTGAATCTTATTAAACATAATCGGCTTTGAGCTTATGGTTGTCTTAACTTCAATGTTTCGTAGCGTAGCATCCAATTCCCTGGAACTAATGTCGTATCCGACGCCGAGTTCCGTCGGAATTTTCGTAACCAGATGAACAAGATCAATCCGTCCGCCGATTTTGAGCCGTTCACATTCATGACCATGGACCAAGCTTTCACCAATGTCTCCGATATCCTTGGTATTCAGTTCTTCCAAAGTTGACAGTTTCTCAAAATAAGTTCTAAACCGAGCCACCTGTTCCGTAATAACTTCCATAGGTTCGGGCGTAATATAAGCAGTAATGTTCGTGCTGAAATCGGTGTCTTCGCTTTCCTGATTAACATATTCAAACCACCTGCAACGGCTGGTGTTGATTGCATCTAATGTCCCGGCTCGGTTTCTTATCATAGCATCATAGCCGGCAAACCACTCAGTAGAATTGATAAACTTAATTATCGTCTCGTTTTCATTTCGGTTAATAAAGAACTCCTTGTTGTTATATGAGTTCACAAGATTTCCGAGTTGCATATAATCCAGAATATCTCCAGCATACCGAATGACATCTCCGATAGCTTCATATTCTGTTCCCATTTCCCGGTTGTGAACGATTCGCCGCCATACGCTTCTGACATCCTCGTTATCTCTTGTACAGCGCAAGTCATTCAGTATGCAATAACACGCTTCGGCTTTGGTAATACCACAGCGTTTGCCGGTATCTTTTTCCGCCTGGTCGAGAACCCTCAGAATATACTGAGCAGGCTTAAAATGAACCCCTTGCTCAATCTGCTCAAGGATTCTGTCCGGCTTGATATGAGCGCCAGGATACTGGAAATAGAACATAAACTGTTTAAAGAACTGAACAAGGTCGTTGCTGTCCGCCAGTTCTTTCGCTCTTAACATTGCATGGTTGAACCTGCTGTCATCTTCGTAAAACAGCCCGAATAAAGAGGATATTTCGGTCCTCCAGTTATTAATGGTTTTCAGCGTGCTTGTAGCATTCCCGGGGAAACAACGAATAGCGTCGTTAAGTGAATTATTAAATTCATCTCTGGGGCCGCTCCCAATTCGCGTTATTTCAGTTGCCATATAGATCAGGACGTTTTCAACATTGCCCTTAAATCTTGGACGGCAGTGATGTATTCTAAATTCATATTCCGTTGGTATTCTATAAATCATCATTCATTCCTCCAAGAGTTTTGTAACCTGCCGCGCTATAGCTTCCGCCATTAACGGCGGAACAGCATTTCCGACCTGCCGGAACTGTTGAGTTTTGTTTCCGAGAAATACAAAGTCATCCGGAAAGGATTGAATTCTCGCGCATTCGCGAACAGTCGGTACACGATTGTATTTATAATGAAAGTGGTGTCTATGCCCGGTATCAATAGTTGGAGCAGGGCGATTATCCGGGAATCGTGTCCAGGCAACATGGAAATTGCGAGTGTTCCTATATTCCTCTGGAAGGTCCTTATAATTGCCTCCTGCAGGAACGAGTGATATTATTTTCTGAACCTTCTCAGAATGATTCGCCGCAACATGGTTATGCACGATATCCGATTTCTCGCGCATTATTCTTTGATAGTCATTTTGTGCCGGAGTTGCATATGGCATTTCTTCAGCACCTAGCGTGTCAACTAAAGGAGGTAGATCAGAAAGAGCCATTTCGCAGGAAATATAGTTCTTATCCTCAAGTGGGTACTGAAATTCACCATCGCGATATCCGACAAAAACTACACGTCTTCTCAATTGAGGCACGCCGTAATCAGCTGAACATAAGATTTTATATTGAATCTTGTAACCCATATCCGTAAATTTCTTGTTAATGCTGTCTTTTATCTGTCCGCCGAACAAGCCGACAAGCCCAGGAACATTTTCAATAACAAAAACCCTGGGGCGTATTTCGTCCACAAGACGAATATACGATAAGTACAGCTTGTTTCGCGGATCATCAAATTTTCTGGGGCCAGATAAAGACATACCCTGGCAAGGAGGACCGCCTATAATCACATCAATGGAAGCATCTCCAACAAGTGGCTTTATGTCTTTTTCGTATGACACTTGAGTGATATCGCCACAGATTGATTTCGCACCATTATGGTTCAATGCAAAAGTTTCCAGCGCCTTTTTATCGTTGTCAATGCCCAAGAGGATATTATAACCTGCGCGTTCAAAGCCACAGGAAAGCCCTCCGGCCCCACAGAACAAATCAATCACATTATACTTTTTCATTGTTACCATCATCCTTGCGTCTTTTATCTTCCAGCTTCTACATGTCGGAGGGAATTAACCCAGGCTTCGCCTAATTTAAAATCGGTCCTCAGAGCAAAGCACCTAAACGCGGCGCTATGATATCTGCCACTTTCTTGGTAGCTTGATTTGCTGTCAAATAGTCCATCTCATTACCTCATAGATTATAATTAAAAGACAATCATATTTATTCGACGGAGGCGAATAATATCAAGGCTTTTATAGCTTTTATACACAAATATTTCTTCATTTAACCATCCTCCTCGAATTTCAGCTTTTTCATTGCAGGGTAGATGTTAAGAAACGGTTTAATGGATTGGAGAGTGAAGTCCTGGGGAGGAGAATTGATTAGTTTTTCACGATTATTTAGGCAAAACTTACCTGACATAATAGAACCCACTGAACAAATTCAACACAACTATGGCTTCCGATATAACTTGCTCCACCTGTTAACAATACTTCAATTATATATTATTCTGTCGTTACCGACTTGGCAAGATTTCTGGGCTTATCAGGATCATTCCCACGAAGCACTGCCGAATAATATGCAATAAGCTGCAAAGAGCAAACCGTCGGCAGTGGGAGCAGCATATCAGGAAGCGTAGTATCTATCTCAAATTTCAAGTCCACGGTATTCGCCGCAAACGCTGTTCCTTTGCGACACACAGCGATAATAAACGCACCGCGCGCCTTGACCTCCTCCAGGTTACTGATTGTTTTTGCAAGAACAGCCGCTTGAGTCGCAATAGTTATAACAGGAATATCATGTTCTATAAGTGATATCGTGCCATGTTTTAGTTCTCCGGCGGCATAGGCTTCGGAATGTATGTAGGTTATTTCTTTAAGCTTAAGCGAACCCTCAAGCGACAGCGCATAGTCGAACCCCCTGCCGATGAAGAACAGATTTTCTGCATTCACCAGCCGTGAAGCAATGTACTGACACTCCTCTTTCCTGTCAATGACGCTCTGTATAGCGGCAGGGGCCATATCAAGTTCAGAAGTGTATTTACAAAGCTGCTCCAAGGTTATCGTCCCCCTAGCGAAAGCAAATCTGAAAGCCAGCAAATACAAAACAGCTATCTGCACCATATATGCTTTGGTGGAGGCAACCGCTATCTCGGGTCCCGCAAGAGTGAATATGGACATATCTGCCTCTCGCGCGATAGCGCTGTATTTTACATTAACTACCGCCAGGGTCTTTGCGCCGCGCTGTTTTGCAAGGTGAAGGCTTGCCTTGGTATCCGCTGTTTCACCCGACTGTGACACAAGTATCACCAGATCCCCCTTGCCAACTATGGGATCCATATAGCGAAACTCGCTTGCCACCTCTACCGTAACAGGAACTCTCGCCATTTTTTCTATCGCATACCTGGCAACGATTCCAGCATGCATTGCAGTTCCGCAGGCAACAATAAAAACACGGTTTACCCCACGCAACAATTCGTCGGTAACTCCGTTTTCGCTGAAGTCCGGCAATCCATTTTTGACGATGCTACTAAGCGTTTTGTGAACGACATCTGGCTGTTCATGTATCTCTTTTAGCATATAGTGCGAGAATCCACCTTTTTGTGCTTGCTCAACATCCCAATCGGCAACGCTCACGGTTTTTGATATTTCCTCTCCATGTATGTCATAGAAATGAATATCTTCTTTTTCCATGCACACTACTTCGTTGTCATTCAGTAAGACATAGTTCTTGGTATATTTTAGGAATGCAGGAATATCTGAGGCAATAAAATACTCTCCATCACCCTCGCCTATGATGAGGGGACTTTCCTTGCGCGCCGCATACACTCTGTCAGGGAAATCGCGAAACATGATGCCGAGTGCATAGCTTCCATCTAGTTCCTTCATTGTTTCTGTTATAGCGCGAAGTGGATTTCTTTCAGAATAGTGGTAATCCAGCAGGCAGGCTACGACCTCGCTGTCAGTCTGCGACACAAATTTATAGCCCTTGGTCATTAAGAACTCCTTGAGCTGAATATAGTTCTCTATAATGCCGTTGTGAACTATCGTCACCCTGCCGTTGCTGTGTGGATGGGAGTTCACATCGCTCGGTTCACCGTGAGTTGCCCAGCGTGTGTGACCTATTCCGCAGTGACCCAAAGGCGCACCCACGGTCTTTAATTTTTGCTTCATATCCACAAGCTTACCCTTTGTTTTTACGGTTTTTATAACTCCGTCCTCAGATACAGCAATACCCACACTGTCATATCCGCGGTACTCCAGTTTTTCAAGACCGCTAACCAACACCTCTGTGCAATCGCGCTCTCCGATATATCCTACTATTCCACACATTGCTTTGCTCCTCCAAATTACTTATGTGCTGTTTTAACTAGTTTCTTGGCCAGAAACCGCCTCTTGCTCTGCGGCGGAAACAGTTTGAACATCAGCCGTTTCTTCATGGCGCAGCTGATATCCAGCCTCGGCAGTTCTTTTATTTTCATGCCTCTGGTTCGGCAATATGCAGCGAATATTCCGACAAACCTCTCGCCAAGATAGCCGTCGGTGCGGTCGTCCTGAAAGCTGCCATGCAGCGTCTTGCGACGGTCAAACTCCTCCAACAGCGGAAACAGCAGTCCGCAGTATTCGTTGAATAATTCCCTGCGCATTATGAACATATTGCAGAAATACTGCTTTGTCTGCGGCAGGTATTCCTCCGCAAACGGCAGAAGATGCGGCGCTTTTTCGCCGATTATATCCATGAACAGCGCAAGATCCTCGGAATGGTGATGAGCAGATGTGCAGTAGTGTTCCTTTACCGTGACACCCATATCCTCGCTTCGCGGAAGTATCATGTCAAAGCTCTCACAGAGCCGCTCCGCTGTCTGCAAATCTCCAAGGAAGCGCTTCTGCTGCTTTTCCGACAGCTTTCCGAGCGCAAGATACGGATACCGAACGCTTTCGTCAAAGCAAAAGAAGCGGCGGTAGTGACAAAAGCCGTAATAGTCCAGATTTTCGTTTTTCCAGGCGTAGTATTGAACGGTGAGTTCGCAGTATTCGCGGTTTTTTTCTGAAATGCTGTCGCCGCAGTCGTCGCCCATAACCCCGGGCACTGCGAGGTTGATCGCCCGACCGCCCTGTATAGGTATACATAAGGGAGGTACAATGCTGAATGATTTATGACAGCACAGAAAAATTTTTATGTTCATACAGCACCTCCAATATTCTTTGTCTGGATTTGAACAAACACCAATAACAAATCCGCAAACTATTCAGCTATAAAAAACGACTTTATTTTCTTGTTCCACAGGTTCTTTATCACCCAAATAAGCAAATAGTATACAACGCAAAGACAGATCGTAAAAACGAACATCAGCAGTGTACAGAATTTGTAGCTCTTATCCGTAAACAATGACTGCACTATACATTTTGCCGCAATATGGTTTAAATAAATTGCTAGTGAAATTGAACTTAACCACTTCATCCAGCTAAATCTAAACAGTTTGCCAACATAGCTGACTCCGCTGAAAGTAATCGCAATAGGAACAGGCATAATTAACATTGCACAGTAAATCATAGAGTAATTGTTTTGCGGATAAAAGCAAATTGCAAAAATCAGCAAATATAATAGTATTTCAACTACTGTAAAAAACCATCTTTGGCTATCAGTATGTTTACACGAGAGAATCTTTTCTGCAATAGTCCAACACACAACGCCGAAGCACAGTCCGCATATTCCTCGGATAATTCCGCCGGTTAAAAATGAATATGTATTATACCAAGTCAACCAATGAGATTCTTAACAATACATATAACCGAGCAAAATCAATGCAGTCAGCGGAGAAAACACATAAAGGAAAAAGTCCTTGTTTTTTTGGAGCATATAGTATAACGGAAGCATACATATGAGCATTGCGGAAATATACCATGTTTGTCCATTGATCATTGATAGATCTGTTCCACAAAGACCCGAAAGCTCTATCGCCAGTATTTCCGGTATTGATTTTACAAGTGATTCAAAAACGTTCAGCTTATATAAAATAAGAAAAACCACAAATCCGATTGAAAAAGCAACCCAATATTCAATTGCAAGTCCTTTAAACTTTCCTATAACAAACCTCATGGCTGTTTTTCCATAATCGGTTGATTGGGGCTTCTTCATGTAACTGTTTACCATCAACAGACCGGAAATAATAAAAAACAGATGAACACTCCACCAGCCAAGACCAAGTGGAATGCTAAATCGTGTATTCTCACCTATGAAACGATAGGTGTGCGAAATGAACACAAATAATGTGCATAAAAGCTTTAAAAAGTCAAGCTGATAATTGCGCTCAGTTTTTACCGAAATTTCTTTTACGTTCACCATCTTACCCCAATCTTGTGTATTGTCACACCATATCCCAGGTCAGCACGGTATCCTCCGGGCAATCCTGAAGCAGCGCCCTGCCGATAACTATGTTCTGATATGTGGGCGAAATTCCTGTGCCGGGACGCTTTGCGATAAGGTCGGTTTCGGTTATGACCTCGCCCTTCTTCATATCCCTTGTGAGGACAAGGGAACGGCGTGCCTCGCGGCGTGGGATAAGCTCACACGGAAGAACGGTCTTTTCGCTCTGACCGAGAACGGTGTTCACAAGGCGGAAGTTGTTGACAGCCTTGCGGAAATCCTCGGGGTCGCCGGCATGATAGTGGTCGTTTCCGGGCAGCGACTTGTCAAGCGTGAAATGCTTTTCGATGATCTCTGCGCCGAGAAGATAAGCCGTTGTGAGTATTGTCATGGTATCGTCGGGCAGCGTGTGGTCGCTGTAGCCTATCGTGATGTCGGGGAATATGCGCTTGAGAGTAGATATAATGCGCAGGTTGGCGTCCTCGTTCTTGCAGGGATAGGACAGCACGCAGTGCAGCAGCGCGATCTGGTTGTTGCCAGTTTCGCGGATAGTGCGCACAGCCTGCTCCACCTCGGAAAGATAAGAAGCGCCGACGGACAGATATATCGGCTTACCTTTCTTTGCAATATGAGTGATGAACGGGAGATTGCTGAGGTCGGAGGAGGATATCTTGTATATATCCACCATATCGTCAAGATAATCCGCCGAAGCATAGTCAAACGGAGTGGACATGAAGTCTATGCCCACCTTCTTGCAGTGTTCGTACAGAGCGCGGTATTCTTCCTCGCCGAATAAGTCAAACTTAGTGAAAAGCTCATACTGCGACTGCGTGGTTTCCTTGGTGGTGTCCCAATATGCAGGAGAGTTTTTAGAAGCTATGGTATTCGCCTTGTACGACTGGAATTTTATTGCGTCAATGCCTGCTTCCTTTGCCTTATCGACATAGTGCATTGCTTCTTCCAGCGGCGTAACTCCGCGGAGCTTTGCGGTGTCGTAAAAATTCACTCCTGCTTCTGCAATAACATATGGCTTGTTCATTTTTGTCCCTCCATTAAAGGTTGTCAATAATATTCATGATATGCTTTCTTCCGCTGCGCAGATCGTGAGACAGAAGCTTTCGCTGCATCTCGGCGCGTGTTTTCTTGTCTGAAAACGCCAGTTTGTCCAGCGTCTGTTCGATCACGGCTTCGCCCGGATCATAACCTATGTAAAGATAGCCATTCTTGTCCGACATGAAATTATGCCGCTCCTCGCGGTCATTCTGGGCAATAGATACTGCCGGAATGCCAAGCACAGCCAGCTCGTATCCCGTTCTTCCTCTTGAACTGAGGGCAATATCACACCTGCTCATGACATCAGGCATATTTGTGATGTCGTAAAGCACCTTGATGTTTCCGCATGCGCACTTCAGAAGGCTCTCAAAATTCTTCTTCGCCCTGCCTATGACAAAGGTGAAATGAATATCGCGGTATTTTTCCTTCTTAGCAAGAGAAAGCACTATATCGGTGTAATTCATAGGGTCTGCGCCGCCGAATGTAACCAGAACATTTTTAACCCTGTCATTTATGCTTATCGGGTCGCACAGCAAGAACAGTTTCGGCACAATGTAGTAATCGGCGCCTGCCCTTACATTGTCGGCGGTGCTTTCATCATAAAGCGCGTTGAATACGATGTCCGCGTATTCCGCACCGCTGCCCTCATCCTCGAAATTAACAGTTTTCATGGCAGGCATTGCTTCTTTCAGCCGAATCATATAATCCGCTTCGGTCGAAAGAATGTCGTTTATTAGTATGTCGCAGCCGTTTTCACGCAGTGCGTCAACAAGACCGCCGACGCCATCGACAGGAATTGTGTTATAATTCGTTTCCCCAAAATACTCCGCCTTGGTCAAAGCGCTGTCAAAATAAATTGCTGGCTTCGTGAAGAACTCGTCGGCAAGCTGAAGGACTCTGTAAATGTGGCCTAAACCTCTGATGTTGTTTCCATTTACATAAAAGGCTATCTTTTTTCGGCTGAGAATATTTTCAGCCTGTTTAAGGTCGCCGAATGTGAAAACATCAAGCGCCTCATCGCTTTCAAGCTCGTAAAGGCTGCATTTCTCACCTATGCGCGTATCTATTTTTATGCACTGCGGCTTTGTAATGAAAAACGCACCTGTTTCCATGTAAAACGGCGGCAGCTGATGCTTGTTCATGCGAGTGTGCGTCAATGGAACACACTCGCCGTTCTGGTTTTTGCTCCAGTAATATTGCGCACGGTCTACGACGGATATCATAGTGTCCGCCTGCTCTGAAATACAGCGCTCTATCGCCTTATCAAGCGTTGTGTGCTTGAGTATGGGAGAAATCGGCTGCATAGTTACTATATAGTCGTACTGCGAGAAGTCCACAGTGTCCTTAACGTCGAATACCACCTCGTCAAGTGAAACGCTTGTACTGCTCAATTCGCTGCGGCGCTTTTTTACCATCGCACCCATCTGCCGCGCAATCGTTATCACCTCGTCAGAATTTGTGGTGACTATCGTATCGGTGATATAACGGGATTTTAGTGCGTTATTTAGTGCATAGTAAACCATCGGCTTACCGTTGATAACACGAAGATTTTTGTTCGGCAGCGACTGTGAACCCTCACAAACCGGAATTATCGCCAGGATCTTCATATCTGCTCCTTGATGAACGCAAAATACTGCATTCTGTCATACTCAGCCTTATCAAGGAACGGAGCCATATCGTCGATGCCCGATGAAACGATATTGCCGTTTTCATCCTTGCGGTTCATAACACGCGGCTCAATGACCTGCGCTGGATCCTGCGGCCACTCGACAACGACCGCGCCATCGGTTGAATAGATCTGGCGAAGCTTTTCGTCAAGGTCTGCATGACCGTTAATTTTAATATATGGCAGCTCAAATGCCGCTGCTATCTTTGCAAAATCAGGCATTTCAACGCCTGTGTCCTCGGTGCAGCCCGTGTATCTTCCGCCAAACATATTCGACTGGGAGCGGACGATCCCGCGGTAGCCGCCATTGCAGCTTATGAATATCTTTATCGGAAGCTTATAGTGCTTGACAGTCATAAGCTCCTGAATGTTAAGCATAATGCTTCCGTCGCCGGTAATAAGCGTGACTTCTCCATGGGCAGTAGAAGCGCCGACAGCCGCAGGCAGGTCATAACCCATCGAGCCGCAGTTCATGTTGTTGATTATCCTCTGCGCGGGCTTTTCAATGCCCATCTGAAGAATATGCGCAGCAATGGTGCTGTTGCCGAGGACGATAACAGAATCGTCCTTCATATATTTTTTGAGCTGCTTTGCAAAGTAATACGGATTTACCTGTCCCTCGGGCGCATTATCGAATTTTTCCTGATAAATAGGATACTTTGCGCGCAGGGTCTTTGCATATTCGAGCCAGCTATTCTCAACGCCTGTTTCGATCTTGTCCATAGCAAGCAGGTCGTCGATGACATTTCTGATATCGGTGTGGATAGGAAGGTCAATACGAAGCGTGGGCTTTTTAAGCTCATACTCGTCGGCATCGATAACAACGCGGCGGGAATCCGGAGAAAAGTTCTCATAGTTGAAGCCTATCTGTCTGAAAGTCATGCGGCAGCCCATGCCGATAACAAGATCTGCATTCTGCATAAGGAAATTGCCCGCACGTCCGCCGATAATTCCGAAGTTTCCGAAATAAGCCTCATCGCCGTTGGCGAAAAGGTCTGCGTTGTAGGTCGCTGCCATCACGGGTATGCCTATCTTCTTCGCAAGCTCGCGGAATTTCTCAGTATAGCCTGTGCTTCTGAGCGCAGAACCGCACAGTATAACAGGGCGCTTGGCAGCTTTCAACTCCGCAAGGAACGCAGCCTTGTCCCACGCTCTGCTTTCGGTGGGCTGCTCAAAATGGCGCAACTCGGCGGGGTCTATCTCACGGCTCTGAATATCCATAGGGACATCGACCCAGACAGGGCCTTTTCTGCCGTTTTCTGCGATGTAGGCGGCCTTTTCTATCTCATACATGATATCCTCGGGCTTTTTTACCATGACCGCATACTTTGTAAGCGGCTTCACAGTATCGACGATATCATGCTCCTGCTCGCCCATAAAGCGCAGAGGAAGTCCCGTGCTGTCAACGCAGGTAGGATATCTCACCTGCCCCGAAAGCACCAGCATGGGGTAGTTGTCCTGGAATGCGCCCAGTACACCCGTAATAGCGTTTGTTCCGCCAGGTCCTGTGGTAACGCAGACAGCCGCCATCTTGCCACAGGCTCTCACATAACCCTCCGCCGCCATGGAGCACGCCTGCTCATGCTGGGTGTAGGTCACATGGAGCTTCGGATTATGACCGAATGCGTCGTTCATAAACATTGCACCGCCGCCGACAAGGCAGAATATGTCGTTTATCCCCTTGTCTGCAAGGTAATCGGCTATTATGTCGGAAATTCGTTTTTTCATGATACTACTCCTATATATTGATTTACAGATCTTTCTCTGTTACAAACAGCCGCTCGCACTTTATGATCCTGTCGTCTGAAAATCCTATGCTCTCGCATATATCACCGGCAACTCTGACCGCAAGATACGCCGTAATGATGAGGTAAAACTCATTATCGCCAATATGCTTTTTCAATTCCTCGGGCTTAACGGAAGTGATCCCCTTGAACGTGACCGTGCGGAACATATCATAAATATCCACAAGCTGTGCCTTAGGAAATTCCTCCGAAATAAGCCTGTACAGATTTTCAGCATTATCGTTCAGACCCCAGAATGCATAACGCACGGACTTTTCACGGTTCCAGCTGTTTTTGATCTGCTCCCATGCTTTCTGAAAGTACAGCGTCTGGTTGGTTCTGCCCTGCTCCGGTTCGCTGTCAGTACGCTGAATATCCGTCAGTTCAAGAAGATCACCGTATTTCTCTACGGTATCCCTGATACGCCGAAGCGCGATTTTTTCGACTAGCTTTCTGACCGGAGTATAATCAACATCTGGCATATTCCAGTTGATCTGATCGTACTCTCCATCGGTGAATATCGGCAAATGATTTTTTATCCAGCTAAATCGGAACGTCATTCTTTCCAGTGTTATCGCCGCCGGAATATTCTCCGCCAGAGCCAGCACTGCGCCGTGAAATCTTGATGTAACGATCATACGCGCACCTGCAGCGTATTCCTGAAAAATACTCTCCGCCCACTTCGACGGGACAAAATCTGCCGGCATATCGCTGCGCCGACAATATATTTCCTGACTTAGGAACTGAATCTCACCTTTCACGCTTTCAGGAATGCACTCTGCCGCCGCCTCGGGGACATCAATAAACAGTATCCTGTCATTGTTCTTTTCGCTACATTTCGGCAAAGCTATACAAGAAGCTGTGCAGCCGTTCAAGTAGCTTTCAATACCAAGTTTCTGCATTAGGTCATATGAGCGCTGATCCCGACATCCAATCGGGCTGAACCTTTTCAGGCACTCTATCTGCTTGGGGGTCAGATTGCTGTCAGTAAAGCACATTCCAAGGAAAACCGGAACTATATCCGGGGAAAGTTCCTCAAGTATCCTGTTATATCCCACATAGCTGTCCAGCGAAATATTCAGCGCAACGATAAGCTTCTCGCCACGATAAGAGGTCAGCTCGCTGATGCAAAGCGGCAGCGTCTTTTCATCTGAGATACCAAGTTTCCCATAAAGCTGATGTATTACCTTATATTCCGCCGCGTCACCGATATTAAGCAATGCCTTGTTGTTCCATGAATTGTCCCAGTACCAGTTCACCGTGCGGTCAAAATCAATATAGCCGAATTTCATTATTACCAGAGCCCCTTGTCAAAAACATATGTATGCTCATACTTCTGCGCGTTCCAGATAAGCGCAGTTCTCATTCCGCTGGACATTGAACCGATGAGCGTATCGCAGCGTGACAGCAAAGCGATTTCAGTAACATAGTCAAGATTTGTCTGATATCTGTTTCCGTCATAATACATTGGGTTTTTAGTGATTCCATCCATGGGACGCTCAAACGTATCTCGCATTCTGGGCAGTACGATCAGCCTGTCGCCAAATTCCTCTCGCATTTCGTCCACCATTTCCTGCATTTCATTAACAAAAAAAACAAGATCCATGCCCCATTCGTCGAGGAGTTCCCATATCGTCTTTTTCAGCTCTTCCATACCAACCTGCTGTGGGTGACTTCTGTACGGAGTTCCTCCATGACCATAAGCCGCACCGCGCAGTACAACACCCATGATCCTCTTTCCCTCAGGAAAGAGTTCCTTCTGAGCATCGGATACATAATTCTCGGTGATTTCGTTGAGATGTACATTTTTAAGATACGGAGGGCACTGTTCTGCTAGATCATGAGCATATTTATCATAAGGCGGTGCCATTGAGCAATGTGGAATATATCCAAAATCTCCTATATTCTGTGTAGAAAGGATAACGTTCTTGCTCTGATATACCTCTTCAAGCGTAAAACTACTGGGCTGCGTCCAGTAATACTCCCATGAATTCTCGGTACCATTTACGGGATAGTTCTCGGCATGTGGCATCAGTCCATAGTTTTTCCAATCCACCACTGGAATGTACCCGTTTTCCAGTGCATAGCTGAGCTTCTGAAGAACGTAATAATATTGCGTAAGCAGATTAGCAACGTTGCGGTAAATAAGCACATTAGGCTGAAGGAAGTAATATGGGCGTATAACATAGAATGTGAGATCTGGATTTTTATCGCCATAAGACTTTTGGGTCTGCGCGCCCTTTGTAAGCAGCTCATTCCGCAACGAAGCCCTCTTCAGCGCAGTAGGAAGCCCAATTCCTCTCTGCGCGATGTCAATAAACATCTGCTGGAATATATACACAAGGTTCACATATGTTCTCTGCGGAAGTATCAGTATCAGAAAACTCTTAAAGAAAGCCAGCAGCAACGACAAAGAAAATGTCAGCGGGAAAAATACTATCTTCCAGAAAACCTTTAAGCTTTTGGTACTGGTCATAGCCGCCTTTATTTTGCCCACACAGAAGTTGAAACGAGGTTTTAATTTCTTTGGCACAAGTGCCTGAACCACCATTTTTCCGATTTTTCCAACCCCAGTCATATTGTCCTCCCAAATCAGTATAATAATTTCATGAGATCAATATCATTCCTGATCTCTCTGTAATAATCGTAAAGATGATTAATTCCATCCACCGCAGAAGTAAGCCTAAAATCTCCCAATTCGCTTCTCATTCTGGAATTATCAGCAGTATATTCGTTTGCCAATCCATCCCTGCATACAATAACCGGAACGTCAGAGCCGCTCACTTTCTTCACAAACGCAGCAAGGGATTTCAAATCCACCTTTGTCCCAGATGTAACGTTATATGTATGATACTTAGGCTCTTTATCAACAAAACATTTCACTATGCGGCAGAAATCATCAATATATAAGTAATCGAAATACACATTCTGCCGAATAGAAATGGGAAGTCCCTTCAGTGCCTTACAACAGGCGCCCGAAATAAAAGTAGTTCCATAATTCTCGTATTTGCCGTAAAGCCCGAATATTCGCAGATTATATATATTGCGGCTGCGGTCGATATTTTTCCCTATGATGTATTTAGCAAGGCCGTAATCATTGAAAGGGATACTCCTGCCTATGTCGTCCTCGGTAACGCTGCATATGGGGAAGCGCTTGTCGTATTCGGCTCCAGAGCCGAAATACAGCATCTTTCCGTACATATCCGAGCAGCGCTCCAGGTTGCAGAACATTCTGATGTCGCACTCAAGCTCGCTGGAGTTCTTCGTGAAACTGGAACGGCGCGGATTGGCTATTGCCGCGTTCACAACCACATCATAGTTTCCGTGGGCGAGCCAGTCATGTACTTTTGTTTCATCAAGCAGATCCATCTCTGAACTGGAGGGCGCGTCTATTGTATATTCCGTTGGGAACTGTGACAGATACTCCCGCAGGTTCCTGCCGGCGAATCCGTTTCCGCCCAGAATGAGCAGCTTCTTCATATCACGATCTACCCTTTCTTCCTTTTGTCTTCAAAAAATCCTCTTTCAAGAATCTCACAATGTTCATATGTCATATCGTTCCTCACCACAGCGTACCTCAGGCCACTGGTGATCGAACCTATAAGCCCATTGCAGCGCGACAGCAGCTCCATTTCTGCCAGATATTCAAGCGTAGTGCGGAACATATTCTGCTCGCAGTACATGGGGCTGTCATGATTGGATTTATACGCAACGCCCTCTTTTCGGCGTATTCTTGGCATAATGATGAGCCTGTCCCCGAATCTTTCGCGGAAATACTCGACAGAATCCATGCTGTCCGATGTCATGAACACGCAGTCCATTCCCCACTCGGAAAGCCGCTGTTCCACAATATCCGCAAGCTCGTCTATATCTGGCTGTACCGGGTGACCGTCGCCGTGGTAGAAGCAGTTCCTGGCATGGCCGCCATATCTGAAGCACACACCAAGCACCTTGCCCTTTCCCGAAATAAGCTCATTGTACTTTCTTTCGACATAATCCTCTGTCATCGGATTGAGCGGTACACACAGTGCGCTAATCTGTCCCACCACTGCAGGATCTCTGTATTTGGCGGCGTCATATCCCATGTCCCACTGCCCGAACCATTTGCGGCGGGAAAGTATCACATTCCTGCTGCGGTACGCCTCGTCGAGGGAAACATCAGACGGCTGCTTCCAGTAGTATTCCCACGCGTTCATAGTGCCGTTGATGGCGGAATCAGCGCTGTTATACACAGGATAGTTCTGCTGGTCAACCACAGGGACATAGCCGTTCACCCGGGCATATCTCAGATGCGTGAGTACATAAAAATAATTCGCCATGAGGTTGTTGATCGGCCCGTTATAAAATCCGGACTTATCATTCACACAGCGAATGATGTATATAGTCTTGTCTGGATTTTCATCACCAAAGGACTTATGCAGCTCCCTGTTCTCTATCGTGTACATCAGGTTCTGAAAGGACGACCTGACGCCCCACTTTTTCACATAGGAAATGACTTTTGACGGGCTTACCATTTCTTCCACGGAGCTGTGCCGCTCTCCCACATTTTCTCAAGCGCATCGTGCTCTTTTTTGGTATCCATGCACTGCCAGAATCCTGTGTGCAGGTAGGAAGCAAGCTGACCCTCAGCCGCAAGCTTTTCGAGTGGGTCCTTTTCAAATATGCAGTTCTTTCCGCCGAGATAACCAAAGACCTCCGGCTCAAGCACCATATATCCTGCATTTATCGGCTCTGTATCCAGCGAAGACTTCTCACGGAAAGCCCTGACCGTGCCGTCCTCGATATCCAGCACGCCAAATCTCTGCTCCAGCTTTACGGCAGTAAGCGTCGCCTTTTTTTCGCTGTTCCTGTGGAAATTGAGCAGATCCATGATATTCACGTCGCACACACCGTCGCCGTAAGTCATAAAGAACGGTTCATCGCCAATGTACTTCTGAACTGCCTTTATACGTCCTCCGGTCATTGTTTCAAGCCCGGTGTCCACTACCGTGACCTTCCAGGGCTCGGTCTTTTTATCGTGAATTATAACGCTGCTTTCGCTCTGCGTGAAATCAAACGTCACATCACAGGTATGCAGGAAATAATCCGCAAACCATTCTTTGATCATATGCTGTTTGTATCCGGCGCAGATAACGAAGTCATTAAAGCCGTAATATGAATATTCCTTCATGATATGCCAGAGGATCGGCATTCCGCCGATCTCTATCATAGGTTTCGGGCGAAGCTGGGATTCCTCGGATATACGAGTGCCAAGACCGCCTGCTAAAAGTACAACCTTCATTTCTATTGCTCCTTAACCGATCGCTTCAAGTATGGTTTTTGCCATATAGTCGATCATCTCGTCGCTCATTCCCGGGTACACTCCTATCCAAAACGTATCGTTCATGATTCTATCGGTATTTTTTAGAGTGCCGACAATTCGATAGCCTTCACCAGTCTTTCTCATTTCGTCAAAGCAGGGGTGCTTCGTGAGATTGCCAGCAAACAGCATTCTTGTCTGAACTCCCTTGCTCTCAACATAACGAACAACGGAATTTCTGTCAACGCCATTCCTGCAAGTAATAAGGAAACCGAACCAGCTCGGGTCGGCGTTTTCTGCCGCTTCGGGAAGAATGAGTCTGTCCTGTGCAACAAGAAGCGCCTCTTTAAGCCTTGCAAAATTATGCTTTCTTCTCTCGACGAACGTCGGGAACTTCTCAAGCTGTGCGCAGCCGATTGCAGCCTGCATATCCGTAGCCTTGAGATTGTATCCGAAATGTGAGTAAACGTACTTGTGGTCATATCCTAACGGAAGCTCGCCGTACTGCCTGTCGAAGCGATGACCGCACATATTATCGCAGCCGGATTTGCATACGCAGTCGCGTCCCCAGTCGCGCATAGACTTGATTATCTTTGCCAGCAGCGGATCGTCTGTATACACGGCGCCGCCCTCTCCCATGGTCATATGATGAGGGGGATAGAAGCTGGACGTTCCGATATCGCCGATGGTGCCGGTGAACTTCTTTTCACCGTTTATGGTGTACTGAGAACCGAGGGCGTCGCAGTTGTCCTCCACCAGCCATAATCCGTGCTTGTCGCAGAAAGCCTTTACGGAAGCGAGGTCAAACGGATTGCCGAGCGTATGCGCGATCATGACCGCCTTTGTCTTATCGGAAAGCGCACTTTCCAACATATCAACATCAATGTTATACTGGGGAATGGTAACATCAACAAAAACAGGCACCGCACCGAACTGTATCATCGGAGTTACGGTTGTGGGAAAACCTGCAGCAACAGTGATAACCTCGTCGCCGCGTTTGATGGCTCTGTCGCCCAGCAGCGGCGAAGTCAGGGTCATAAATGCGGTCAGGTTTGCGCTGGAACCGGAATTCACAAGCGCGCAGTATCTTACGCCAAGATACTCGGCGAGTTTCTTCTCAAATTGGTCGGTATATCTGCCGGAGGTCAGCCAGAATTCCAGCGAGCTGTCCACCAGATTTACCATCTCCTTTGAATCGTATACTCTTGAAGCATACGGGATCCTGTCGCCCTCTGTGAACGGCTTTTTCTTATTGTGAAATGTATTACAGTATTCCTCTGTGAGTTTCAGTATCTGCTCACGGGCCTGCTGCTCAGTCATATTCTCAAACACGCAAATTACTCTCCTAAATATTCTTTGATTTGTTTTTCCATTACTGCAACGGTGTCGGCATGTGAAATATAAGCCTTGCTCCATTCTACAGTCTTTTCAACTGCTTCCGAAATGCTCCATTTGGGTTCCCAGCCAAGGATTGATTTTATCCTGGAGCAGTCAAGCTTCAGGAAGTTAGCTTCATGCAGTGCATTCTTCTCGCTGACATTTTTCCACGATGCTCCGTTACCCCATTTTTCGCAGAATAAGTCTGCGAGGTCGCCGGTATTGACGCAGCTGTTGTCATCAGGACCCACATTGTAGTTGCCTGCAAGCGATGGATCATTCAGCTGTTTCAACGCCAGCATGAGATACGCAGTAACAGGCTCTAAGACATGCTGATAAGGGCGGGTGGAATACGGATTACGCAGTAGGATCTGCTCGCCCTTTTCCATTGCCCTGACGCAATCGGGAATTATCCTGTCCTTGGCGAAGTCACCACCGCCGATAACATTACCTGCACGGCAGGTAGAAACCGCAACGCCGTTCCCGACAAGAAACGATTTTGCATATGATGAAGTAACAAGCTCGGAACAGGATTTTGAATTGGAATACGGATCGTACCCGTCGAGCGGATCCGTTTCCCTGTATCCCCATTCCCATTCGTTGTTTCGGTAAACCTTGTCTGTTGTCACGTTAACAAACGACCTGACGTCGGGACAGTGTCTTATAGCTTCGCAGACGTTCACCGTTCCCATGACATTGGTCTGATATGTGTATACGGGATCGGCATAGCTTTCACGCACTATGGGCTGCGCCGCCATATGTATCACGATCTCCGGTCTGCATTCCGCCACCGTCTTTTTCAGCATTTCCAGATCTCGTATATCACCGATGACCGAACGCATATTTTTCTCTATGCCTGAGATTGAAAACAGATTAGGATCCGTCGGAGGTTCAAGAGCAAATCCAGTAACCTCTGCGCCTGCCATGATAAGCGTCTTGCAGAGCCATGAGCCCTTAAACCCAGTGTGCCCCGTTACCAGAATCTTCATTCCCTTATTTTTTTCAAGCAGTTTTTTCATAATATCACCTTAATGATTACAGCAGCTCACAACTGACCTCGAGCAGCTGAAAGCGCCGCCGCAATAACCTTGTCCATATCGTAGTATCTGTACTCACCCAGCCGTCCGCCGAAGATAACGTCTGTCCTGTCGGCGGCAAGCCGTTTGTATTGCCCGTAGAGCGCATTGTTTCGCTCGTTGTTTATTGGATAGAACGGCTCTGCGCCGTCAGCCCATTCCACGGGATATTCGCGGCTTATAACAGTTTTGGACTGCGTTCCGAATTCAAAATGCTTGTGCTCGATGATACGCGTGAACGGAACTTCCGCCGACGTGTAGTTAACCACAGCGTTTCCCTGCCAGTCAGGGCAGTCCAGAACTTCCGTTTCAAAGCGCAGGGAGCGGTACTCAAGGCTGCCGAAACAGCCTCCGAAAAACTCGTCGATCCGCCCTGTCCACACGGTTTTTGCTGCCCGAATTTGGTTCTTCACCGCAGAATAATCCGTTTCAAGGCGTACATCACAGCCGCTGAGCAGCTTTTCAAATATCTGCGTGTAACCGCCGATCGGAATTCCCTGCCATCTGTCCGTGAAGTAATTGTTATCAAACGTGAACCTCAGCGGAAGCCTTTTTATAAGAAACGCAGGAAGCTCCTTGCAGGGACGCCCCCACTGCTTCTCCGTGTAGCCCTTTACCAGCTTTTCGTAGACATCTCTGCCGACCAACAGCAGCGCCTGCTCCTCCAGATTCTGCGGCTCTCCGATATCAAGGCTGCTTATCTGCTCATCAATGACGCGTTTTGCCTCCTCCGGGGATTTCACTCCCCACATTCGGCTGAAAGTATTCATGTTGAAAGGCAGATTATACAACTCGTCATTATATATCGCTATGGGTGCGTTGATGAAATTGTTGAACTCAGCAAACTGATTGACATAATCCCAGACTCTCCGGTCAGAGGTGTGGAATATATGCGCGCCGTACCTGTGAACGTTTATTCCCTCCATTGGCTCCGTAAAGCAGTTTCCGCCGATATGGGAACGTCGGTCTATAACAAGGCAGTGCTTTCCGCGCGCGGTCATTTCATGTGCAAACACCGAGCCAAAAAGCCCGGCGCCCACTATTAGATAATCATACATCATTATCGCTCCGGATATCGGGCAGGATCCCGGTTACCAGGAACTCCTGATAAGCGTCGCAAAGCACGTCTGCGTCGCCGAATGCCACCTGCCTGCCATGATCCAGCCACAGTATTTTATTGCACAGTCTGCGTACCTGATCCAATGCATGGGAAACGAGTATTGTTGCTTTTCCGTTTTGAATTATCTCGCGCATTTTCGCCTCGCTCTTATCGCGGAATGCGCCATCGCCTACAGAAAGCACCTCGTCGAGAATGAGTATCTCCGGCTCAATCATACTGGCAATGGAAAACGCGATACGCGCTTTCATTCCGCTCGAAAGCTGCTTGAACGGACGATGCTCAAACTCTTCAAGCTCAGAAAACTTCAATATCTCCGGGTATTTTTTGTCCATGAACTCACGGGTATAGCCAAGCATGGCGCCGCGGAGATATGCATTCTCTTTCAGGTCAAGATCGCCGTCAAACCCACTGGTAAGCTCCAGCAATGCGGCTATTCTTCCGTTCACCCTTACATATCCGGTGGACGGCCGCATAATTTGCGTCACCACCTTAAGCAGCGTGGATTTACCCGCTCCGTTAGTCCCCACGATTCCCAACATATCGCCCTGACAAAGTGTAAACGACACACCATTCACCGCCATGAACTCCTCAGCGTGATAAGTGCGCGTCAATTTTTTCATGACGTATTCCTTCAGACCGATATTTCTAAGATCGCCGGTTATATATCTGACGGAAACATCTTTTGCTTCAATTATTACCTGATTCATTTTTTCTCCGATCAGATGTAGTATAGGAATTTGTAGTTTTTCTTCTTATAAATAAGCGCACCGACAGCAAGTACTACCAGCGCATATCCTGCCGCAAGCAGATGGAACGAGAACTTAGGGATCACACCATCCAAGATTATCTTGCGGAAATATCTGATGTAAACATACAGCGGATTTAGATAGAACAAGTACTGAACCTGCTGATCGTAAACATCTATTGAATAGAAGATCGCCGAAACGTACATCAGCATGAGCGTGAAGATATCATAAAGATATTTCAGGTCTCTAAACATAAGATAAAGGGCGGAAAGAATCAGCCCTGCCCCCAGGTTGAACACCACAAGGCAGCAAACGGGATACAGCAGCATGATGAACTTCCAGCTGAACGCCACGCCATCAATAATGCAGAACACGAACAGCAGGACGACGTTGATCCCGAAATTTATCAGAGCCGAAACATTCTTTGACAACAGGAACATATATTTCGGCACATTCACCTTGGAAAATATGCTGGCATTTTCGTACAATGCAGTCATTCCCGTGGAAGTGGATTCCTTAAAGAAACTGTACAGCAGATTTCCGCAGAACAGGTAGATAACATAATGCGGTATATCCCTGCCGAAGAACTGAGAAAACACAATAGCCATAACCGCCAGCGTCATCAGTGGACCAAGCACACTCCAGAGCATTCCCAGAACTGTACGTTTATATTTTTTTGTAAAATCTCTTTTAACGAGTTCTTCAAACAAAAAACGATTCTTGCTAAACAGCATTGCTATTTTTTTCAGCTTATTCTTCATATTCCCTCAAGCATACCAAAACAAGATATAACATTTTCACGCCAATGGAATATCCAATAGAAATCCTATTGTATTATACAACCAAACAGGTTATTTGTCAATAGGCAAAACAACCCACAATCCTCATTGATAACACAAAGGAACGCCGTGCACGGCAGATAACCGGGCACGGCGAAACGAATTATAAATCGGAGCTGTAAGCGTAATTTCCATCGGATCTTGCGGTCACTGAGGGAACTGCCCTCATCACAGGGCGGAGATCCACAGCGGCTGCGCTGCCGTTGCTGCGCACCTGGTAGTAACGCTGGCATTTCAGCAGCTCCATAGCAGTGTCGGGAGCCTTGAACGGCGTCATATCAGCGCCCTTCTCCAGCTTTATCCACCTGAGCGTATAATGGGTGCAATTGGTATTGTTGATCACCAGACGGTGATTAGGCGTATTACCCCAATCAAATGTAATTGTATGCACGCCCGGCGCAGAGATATTCAGCGTACTCAGCTTATTTCCGTGCTGCTGAATACTTATGGTACCTTTTATCTCGCTCACCTCAAGTGACAAAGTAACTGTTTTTCCGACAAGATTTGCGCCGTCTGCTATCACCTGAGTGAGTATTGCGTCATCGGCGCCCATCGTTCCGTCCACAGCAATCGAACCGTCATCGTTTACTGTAACTGTGCCGTAATTGTCGCAGTTGTATTTCCAGATACACCATCTGTCCACGGTGTAAGTATATGCCGATATCCCTGTATATATGCTTTGTCCTCTCTGATTAAGGTGAAAATCCGGGTTGTCCAGCAAATTCTCCGATTTCATAGACTTTGCAGTCAGTAAAAGCGCCCTGCAAAGTCCGCCGTGCTCGTTGCTGATAAACTCTATCCCAACTCGTCCGCTACCCAGAAAATAACAATGATCGCTCAATCCCCATGAATTCGGATTGCACCCAGAACAACCTGGCTCCACCACCATTACCTCGTTATCGTCCAGTCTGTCAGCGATATCCGGATCCTTTGAAACGTATACCGTATCATCGGTCATATTGGTAACAATGATGAACTCCTGCGGCACATTAGTCAGCTTGTCCTCACCGCTGAGCATCAGTTCTTTTTGATTGTCGTATTCTATAACCGCCATATGAACCTCCTAATAATAAATAATATTCTATTGAGCTTTCCGCTCAACTAAATAATAAGTCGTGAACAAGTGCAAAATACTGCAAGCCATATTTGGACACACTGATTAAGGATACGTCACAAATAGGTCGCGCGTGTGCCGTGCTGTCAGTTTTGTGATTATTATGCTGATTTTACTACCAAGTCCCATTTATTCAAATAAACGTAAAGATAATTGTTGAAAGAAGTCAGGCCTGCTTTTAGTTCGACACAGCACGGGACATATACGCAATTTAACCAGTGCTTCCTTTTATAAGCCACCTTCCATCCATATCGAGCGGTGACAGCATAGACTGGAAGGAACCCACCCCCGAGGAGATCGTCAAGAAGGTCACCGGCGGCGTGAAATCCGGGTCGATCGTGCTCTTCCACAACGATCTTGAGAACACCACCCAGGCGCTTCCGCAGGTGCTGGAGCTGCTTTCCGGGGAGGGATACGAGTTCGTGCCGGTGGGCGAGCTTATCTACACCAGCGACTACACCATCGACGCCAACGGAATGCAGATACCCACCGTGCAGAGCAGCACCGTCATCACTCCGGACAATGCGGACGAGGTGCTGGCGCAGTATTCCGACGACCTCAAGGCGGCTGGATTCACCGACGAGCAGCTGACCGCGGCGGTTCAGGCGGTGAAGGACGGCGCGGAGATCCCGGAGCAGGTCGCGGAGGTTCTCGCAGGACTGTCGGCAAATGCCGTGAGATCCGCAGCAGACACGACTTCAACGTCAGCGGAATATGAAAAATAGGTGAAATTAAATTAAGTAATTTTACCAAACATTAAGTAATTGCAGTAACTTTGCTATGCGATTTTGCACAAAGAAGCCGGGTTTAAATTATCTATTATAGATATTGCATTATTACGCAAATTACTGTATAATGTAACTAGACAATTTATTTGTCCCTGCTTTAACATTTTACTTAATGGAGGTTTATTGATGAACAAGTTCAAGACCGCTGCTGCCAGCGTGCTCGCTGCTGCAATGATCCTGTCGCTGACCGCATGCGACGAGGAGCCCGCAGTTTCCGGCAGCAACTCCGGCGTATCCAACGCTGACGCACCGAACGCCGACGGCACTTCCGGCAACAACGCGCCGGTATCTGCTGTAACAACAGCAACATTCGACACCGACCCCGACGTTCAGGAAGCTGCAAAGAACGCAGCTGACAAGCTCGACAACCCCGACCTTGAGGTAGACACCCGTATCAAGTGGATGGCTTGGTGGGAGATCGACGAGACCGCTGCAAACGCAGAGCTGTTCAAGGAAGTATACGGAATCCCCACAAAGGGTATCGAGAAGAGCGAGAATTACGACCACACCGGAAGAATTTTCGACTACATGTACACCGACTACAACTCCCGTTACGACAAGCTGGCTACAGCTATCCAGGCGGGCGACTCTCCTGACCTGTTCCCGTTCGAGATCCGTGACTATCCTTACGGCGCTCTCCAGGGCAGATATCAGCCGATCGACGGCATTGTCGACCTCACAACTGATAAATGGGCTCCTGCAAAGGACGTAATGGATCAGTTCGAGCTGAACGGCAAGCAGTACTGCGCTATTTATGAGATCTCCTTCGACTCCCTGCTGTACTACAGAAAGAGCGTTATTGAGGACGCAGGCCTTCAGGATCCGCGTGAGCTTTTTGAGAACGACAACTGGACATGGGATACCTTCCTTGAGATGGCAAGAGCATTCCAGAAGTCCGGCGATGACAGATATGTGACCGAGGGCTACAACACCGAGATCGAGCTTCTGGTATCCACCGGTACGCCTATCATAAGCATTGAGAACGGTAAGCTCGTAAACAACATGAACAGCGCCAACGTTCAGAGAGCAATGGATCTTCTGTCCACACTTCAGTCCGAAAACCTCAGATGGCCGATCCAGGAGAACGGCTGGTCCCTTAACCCGAAGCTGTGGGCACAGGGCAATATCCTGTTCTACGCTAACGGCGGCACATGGGAATTCGAGGGCGATTCCGGTCTGAAGAAGTTTGCTGACAGATTCAGCTGGAACGACGACGAGATCTGCGTTGTTCCTTATCCGAGAGATCCGCAGGCTGACAAGTACTACCACTTCATGAAGCAGGACGCTCTGATGTGGTGCAAGGGCTCCACAAACGCTAACGGCGTTGCCGCATGGATCGACTGCTGCGTAACCACCTCCCTTGACCCTGAGGTAACTGCTACTTCCAGAAAGCAGGCTAAGGACAAGTACGGCTGGACCGACTACAACCTCGACTTCATCTACAGCCAGACCACTCTTGACGGCACCAGCAAGATCACTCCTATCTTCGACTTCAAGAACGGTATCGGTAACGACATCGCAGACGCAGGCAAATCCGAGTCCCCTGTAGAGGCTCTGACCAAGACTGTATACCTGTCTGGTGATAAGACATACGCACAGCTGAACGCTGAGTACTTCACCCAGATCGACACTCGTATCAACGAGATCAACGAGAAGATCAGCAAGCTCTGATGATTCAGTTCGCAGAATACGCTCCGGGATCCCGGGGCGTATTTTTTTGCATATTCCACGACCTCCCGGGCATAATACTACCGTGCCGGAAGCTGGGCTGAAAAAAATCTCAGAAAAATATAAAAAAATATAAAAAAGCTATTGACAAACCGAGATCTTCGTGCTATAATATAATACGTTAAGTCACTGGGGTGTCGCCAAGCGGTAAGGCAGATGACTCTGACTCATCCATTTCGAGGGTTCAAATCCTTCCACCCCAACCAAAAACCTCGTCGAGTTTCGACGAGGTTTTCTTTTTATATGCGAAAAACCTGCCGGAGTTCTCCGGCAGGTTTCTTTTATTTCCAGCCGCGCAGCTCCCGGAGGGTTTCCACCGTTTCCCGGACTGTCGCGGCGGCACGCTCCGCTTTCTCCATCCTGGTAGATTCCGACAGGGTGAGCCGCAGGGAGCCTTTCTGGAATTCCGCCGGGACTCCCATCGCAGTGAGCACATGGGAGGGCTTCTCGTCGCCGCTGGCACACGCCGACCCGGAGGAGGCACACACTCCGCGGAGGTCAAGCCCCAGGACAAGGCTCTCCCCCTCGATCCCGGCAAAGGATACATTCACGTTTCCGCACAGCCGTGGGGATTTCCCACCGTTGAGCCGGCTCCCGGGAATTTCCGTCAGCAGGGAAATGAGCCTGTCGCGCACCTCGGACATCGCCGCGGATTTCCCCGGAATGTCCCTGCACGCGTATTCCATAGCCGCGCCCATCGCCGCTATCGCGGCGGTATTCTCCGTCCCGGAGCGCAGCCCGTTCTCCTGCCCTCCGCCGTTCAGCAACGGATTCACGGGGATCCCCCTCCGGCAGTACAGCAGCCCGGCGCCGCGTAGTCCGCCCAGCTTGTGCGCGGAAATCGAAAGCATGTCGCAGCCGATGTCGTTCACGTCCAGGGGAATCATTCCGGCGGCCTGCACTGCGTCCGTATGGAACAGCACACCGCGTTCCCGGCATACCGCCGCAATCTCATGAATCGGCTGTACCGCTCCGACCTCGTTGTTCGCCGTCATCACCGTGACCAGCGCGGTATCCGGCGTGATAAGCTCCCGGGCGCGTTCAGCGGACACATATCCCCCGCTGTCCACCGGGAGGTACTCCACCGTGAACCCGAAACGCTCCAGCGCGCGGCAGCTTTCCAGCACCGCCGGGTGCTCCACCGCCGTGGTGACTATCCGCCGCCTGCCCTGCTCCCATCCGGCTAGTGCTGCGGATTTCAGCGCCATGTTGTCGGATTCCGTGCCGCCGGAGGTGAACACGATCTCCTCCGGAGCCGCGCCAATCGCCCGGGCGCACTTCTCCCGCGCCTCTATGAGCGCCAGCGCCGCGCGCCTGCCCTCAGTGTGTATCGACGAGGGATTACCCCAGCAGTCCCTCAGAAACGGCTCTGCGGCGCTCAGGGCACAATCCAGCACCGGCGCGCTCGCCGCGTTGTCCAGGTATATCATCGTGCCGCCCCCTTTATCCTGTCGATAGTCCACTCCCACTCCGGGAAATCCCGGAGGATCCTCGCAATGCACCGCCAGATGAACTCCTCGCGCAGCACGGGGTTGTCCCTCATCTGCTGCTTCGCCCCCCACAGGTGCGTGTACTTGTCCTGAGGGAAGAACAGGAAGTCCTTTTCCAGCAGCGTTTTCACCGGGGTCCCGGTGTATTCCGCGCACATGGCAGCCATGCGCTGCTCCGCGAACACCATGTACTTCAGCCGGTCGCCGCAGCTCTCCGCGGACTTCATGAACGCTATCGCCTGGGAGGTGTAGAACTCCTTGAGGGAGTTGTCCGGCATGTACAGGAACGCCGTGTTCAGCGGCAGTACTTCCCGGCTGAATTCCGGAATGCTGTGCCCGGGCGCGGAGAAGTACTCCAGCGGCGGATATATGTCCGGATTCAGATCCTCCCGGTGCGCAGCAATCAGCTCGCCGCCGAATTCCGGCTTCTCCCAGACGATGAGGTCTGTATCCACCATCGCGCAGGGAGCCGGCATGCGGCGCAGCGCCAGCAGCTTCCCTGCCGCCCAGAACATCTCCGGGTCAATTCCGTCCAGGTCGTCCGGTACCTCCTGACGCAGCCCGTCCCAGACGGATTCCAGCCCGGAGTTTCTGATGTAATCCGCCGCCGGTCCGTCGCAGTACAGGAATATCCTGCTGCCGTCCCTGCGCCACTCCAGCGCGGAAATCACGGCGCAGAACAGGTCGAAATCCTCTAAAGCAAAAGCCCCGTTATTTTTCGCGAAAAACGGAGCCGTAGAAATTATATGAAATGCGTCCAAATCGTTACCTCTGTCAGACTATGTGTATTCCGTAGCCGAAGCAGTCCAGCGGACATCTGCGCAGCGTCAGGTACATTATCCTGTCGTATTCGTCGGCGGTGATGAAGCAGCTGCCGTTCGCCATTGGGAACGCGAACGAGCCCCACCCGAAGGAGCCTGCGAAACTCCCCAGCCAGCCGCTGAAGGAGCCGAATCCGAATGAGCCGCCGAGGAAGGAACCTCCGGCAAAGGAGCCGCCCCTCCACGAGGAATTTCTGAAGGAGCCTGCAAAGGAGCCGAAGCGCCATTCCCACTCCCATTCCCACAGTCGGAATCCGCCGAAGCTGCCGACCGCAGAGCCGTAGGAGCCATACCCCACAGCGTAGGAGCCGCCAGTAAAATAGGAGCCGTACCCTGCTGCGCCGGAACCCACGGAATAGGAACCGCGATTCCACCCGGAGCCGCTTACAGCAGGGGCAGCGTAGCCTGCGCCATCGCCCCGGAATACCTCATTCTTCTCCGCATCAGCCTGCCCGAATATCTCCGCGAGCCTGCGGTCAAGCGCCGGGTCCTTGGGGTCGAGTGCTGAAACGCGGTCTGCCTGTTCCTCGCCGCCGTGCTCCCGGAGCCACTCTTCAAGACTACCCCCGAGAAAATAGCCACGGAGCGACGCCATATCGAAATGTTCTGCGATCTCAGACGCACTGTTTACCATGCACCGTCCGAACCATAAGGAACAATCCAACGGAGCCACCTCCTCTGCTATTCCGGGACAAATCCCCTTTGTATATTATAGCATATCCGGCGCTATAATGCAACAATTTTTATTGATTTTGTGGCTAATTAACAGCCGCGTTACATTCCGGCACATCAGCCATGGAAGTTCCGCTTCCGGTTGCCCATCATCAGCCGTATCATCACCGTGGTGACGGATTTCCTCACCGAAGCGATGAGCACGCGCTCGTCGTCCGTGAATCCGCTCCATTCAAGTCCCTCGCCCTCGGGGAGCCTGATGTACCTAGCCGGGAGTTCCTCCGCCGCCAGCCGGGAAAGCTCCCTCCGGCAGGTGTCGCAGTCGCAGGCATTGAACCGCGCAAGTATCAACGGCGCGGCGTCCTCCGCGGTCATTCCGGTCAGCTCACACATCACAAGCGGCGCGCTCTGCTTCTCTTCCAGCTGCTTCTCCGCCTCTGCCTCCCGGCGGATAACCCGGGACAGCGGCTCGATTCCCCTCAGCTGCCGTGGGATACGGCTTTTCCCGGCGGCGATGACCTGGTTTTCCATCGCGGCGGTGTCCTCCACCAGTTTCATCACGCTGGGAGTTTTCACGCTGACCGCCTGCTCCTCCGTATGCGGAGCCTTCGGAGCTTCTTTCCCGGGCTTCTTCGCGGTTTTTCTGCCGGATCCGCGCATCTTCCCGGAGCTTTCCGCGGCTCTCTTCCCGGGAGCCGGATTCCCAACTACCGCCGGCTCGTCCTCGCGGCGGACAAGAACCGCTCCCTCGCTGTCGTAGCGGTCGGTTATCGCATTCTTCTCCTGCTCTCTCATTTCTTCTTAGCCGCTTTTCCGCCGCACTTCGTGCCGGTGAGTTCCTCTATGAACGTCAGGTACTCCGCCGCCGCCTTCGACTTCGGGGAGTATGTGATCACGCTCTCGCCGTGCGCCGGCGCCTCCGCAATGCTGACGCTGGTGCTTATGCGGCTCTTGTAGATCCTGGTGTTCAGCTGCTCCGCAATGACGTTGGCGAGGTCCTCCACATCCCTTGTGAGCGTGAGCCTGGGATTGTACTTGTTCAGCAGTATCCCGCCCACGGTGAGGTCCTTGTTGTAATACCTCTGCACCGCGAATATGGTCTGCTTAAGCTGGGCAATTCCCTGGAGGCTGAGTATTTCGCACAGCATGGGGATAACCAGCTCGTCCGCCGCGGTATACGCGTTGATGGTGAGCACGGACAGCGCCGGCGGCGTATCCAGTATGATGAAGTCGTACTCCTCCCGGATAGTTTCCAGCTGCTCGCGAAGGATATATTCACGCCCCACACCGGTAAGTTCCAGCTCCACGCCGGAAAGCAGGATATTGGAGGGTATCACGTCGCAGATGTCGCCGTGCTGTATCGCGTCGGAAATATCGCAGTTCCCCTTGAACACATCATATATCGTGTAGCAGTCCTCCGCCTCCACGCCGAGCGAGAAGCTGAGATTCCCCTGCGGATCCAGGTCTATCGCGAGCACCTTTTTCCCTGCGCCCGCCAGCCCTCCGCAGATGGAGCAGCAGGTCGTGGTCTTTCCCACGCCGCCTTTCTGGTTTGTCAGTGCGATTATCTTAGCCAATTGAAAATACCCCCGTTGCAGCACCTGCTGCGGTTTATTCAGACATCACAAGGGCGCACATAAAATGTCCGCCCTCGGTCATGTTCAGATGTTGATTAATAGCCCTCAGGATCCTTGTACTCGTCTGTAGCGCTGTCCTCGGGTATGTAGATGTGGTAGTTCGTCTTACCGTTCTTCTTAACGAAGTACATCGCAGTATCCGCAAAGGAGAGCAGCTCGTTGACGTCCTCCGTATGCTCGGGGCAGAACGCAACGCCGATACTTGCCTTGACATCGATGTGCATTCCTCCGTCGGGAGTGTCATAGCCCTGGTACAGTTCGTTGATGATATCCATGGAGATGTTCTCGATATTCTCGATATCCTCCTGGTTCGTGAAGCAGAGCACGAATTCGTCGCCGCCGAAGCGTCCTGCGAATCCGCCGCGGTCATCGACCTTCTTGCGGATCGTGTCAGCCACGAATCTGATTACCTCGTCGCCTATGGTGTGTCCGTAGCGGTCGTTGATGAACTTGAAGTCGTCAACGTCGATGAACAGCGCGGCAACGCGCTTTGTTCCGCGGCGGTCGATCTCGGCGGTGAGGTTCCTGATGAATGTATTTCTGTTGTACAGCTGTGACAGGAAGTCGTAGCTTGCACGCTCGGAAAGCTGGAGCTCCAGCTTCTTCTCGTTGTCGATATCGGTCATGACGCCGATAACTCTCAGCGGCTCGCCCAGACGGTCGGTAATGCATACCGCGCGGAGGGAAACCCAGATCACCGCTCCACTCTTGGTCTTGAGCTGATATTCAGCGCTGTAGCCGTTCTTGTTCTTGAGCAGCTGGTTGATGTCACGCTTGTATTTCTCCGCGTCCTCGGAGTTCATCAGGGAGTCGATAAACTTACCGTTGGACAGCGTGGAATCCTCGGTCTTGATATCGAATTTAGCCAGCATGTTGGGAGAGCAGTACATTCTTTCCTTGTGGAAATCCCACTCGAACAGCATGTTGTCGGACAGCTCCGCAATGGTGCGGTGGCGTTCCTCGCTGAGGAACACCTCGTCCAGCAGGTCGTTGAAGGAGGTCTGGATCTCGCCCAGCTCGCTCTTTCTGTTGGTGACCTTGAAGCGGATATCCGTAGCGCCCTCTGCATCGGAGATCTCGGTCATGGTCTTGAGCATTCCGCTCATGTTGCCGAGGAATCTGCCGATAACCACCAGGGAACCTACGGAGAACACAACCGCCGCAGCCGCAACGACTACCCAGCCGAGAAGGTTAGAAGTCATGGAGAAGGAGTGGAAGCTGCTGCCGTCCGCTACGCCCACCCATCTCCAGTCGGAGATGGTCTTGTCGATAAGCCCCACGCAGTAAACAGTGCCGCCGGCGCTGCCGACAATGGATCTTACATCAGAAGCGTTCTTAAGCTTGTCAAGATCGCTGCTGTTGGTGTTATAGAGATCCTTCACGCCGTCGTTCCAGACGCTTGTGCTGCTGAAGTCCTTGTCAACGCCGCCGCTGGTGTAGTTGAGGGCAACACCGTTGGAATCCACCAGCATGAACTTGCTGTTCGCAAGATCGCCGAACTGACCCGCGACAGCCTTCTGGATACCGCTCTCAGGGGCAACGGAAACGACCTCGATGAACGCGCCGATCTCGTTCTTGTTGTAGTCCTGGATCTTGGAGTAGAAGTAAACCGCGTCCATGCGCTGACCGTAGCTCTCCCAGGAAAGCACGGGAGATACGCTCTTCAGGCTGGAAATGCCATCGGAAAGGTTCTCGAACGCACCGCCGGTTTTGCCGCAGGCGGAAGCCACGACAGTACCCTCGCTGTTGAGTATGAGCACGTCAACGATGTCGCTGTCCGCGGACTTGATCGCTGTAAGGACCTCGTCTGCGCTGCCGTCGCCGGTAACTCCGTCCTCGACTGCGACCAGCTTGGAAGAAGCCGTGACGCTGTTGATGTAGTGCGTGAACAGCTCGTTGATGCCGGCGGACTTAGCCTCCGCCACCTGCCTGAGCGTGTTCTGCTTCGCGGAACTTTCGTAGTTCATCACGGAAAATGTTCCGACTGTGCCGACAATGACCGCCGGAAGTATAGAAAATACCAGCATGATCACCGTCAGAACTATCTTCAGTCTGAAATTGCCCATACCACTTATCCCCCTGAATTATGTATTTTTCGCCGCAGGGAACCCTCCCTGACGTGTGATTTATTCTTCGCCGTTCTGTTTTGCGCGCAGCAAAAGCTGCTGATGGTTGATATATTTGCCGATGGAGTCCTCCTGTGCGGCGGTCAGGCTCTCAAACGCGCAGCCGTAGCCGAGCACCTCGTTGTCCTGCCCTGTCTGCACCCTCAGCACCCTCGCCATGGTGTTCAGCCGGTATCCGTCGTTCAGCTCGACGTCCACGCACACGCAGTCGTCCTGCATGAACTCATAGCTGCTCGACATGAAAATACCGCCGACATTGATATCCTGTATCCCGATATTTACCGGCTCCTCGAACCGAATGGTGTCGTCGCCCCTCACAAGGAACAGCACCCTGCCCTTGAGATCGACCTTGATCTTAAAATACCTCCGGCGCTCCTCAAGCAACTGAGTGTTGCGGTATTTCTGGAGTGAAACGTTCATCTGCCGGCTGTGCGCCATGGATATTTCCCCGAGGTACTTTATCCTGTCGCCTGCCTTGGAATATGCGATGACGGTCACCCTGACGCCGCGCTCAAGCTCCGGAAGATCCCTGCCCTTTATTATAAGTATGCTTTCTTCGTCAGAGTCAAGGTTTCTCGGGAACACGAAGCCCTTGTCAACAGAAGCCAACAGCGCGCCGTTCTCCCCAAACACCTCAATCTTGACAATTTTATATCCGAAAAGCAATAGCATCAATCCTCTGTTCGTTAATAATTACCCACCGCCGATGGAAATACCATACCCCGGCACAGCGAAACGGCGCCGGAAAATGACGCAGACGAAAAATGCCGGTGGTCATTCAGCAGGCAGAAATCTTCTGACCGCACACAGGCATATGTCGTATGCTTATCGAAAAAAACGTACACGCGTTCACAAAGAACAGCATTTGTCAGAATACTCTTGTTTATATTATACAATAAACCACTATCATAAATCAAGACATAATGGTGATTTTCTAAGAAATAGACAAAAAAATTTTTGTTTTTTTGGATAACATAACAACAATACCACAACACCGGCAGACAAATGCTGTCCGCCGGACCGGGTATTGTGTGCCGAATGCGTCACGCCTTCTTAATCCTGATCTTGAACCGCTTGCCGCAAGCGCGCATAAGGCGGTCGCGGAGCTGCATGGGAGTGCCGCAGATGAAGAGCGTCTTGTCGCAGATTATGGCGTCAAGCCTCTTTCCGTCCACCGGCTCCGGGAACAGGTAGAAGCTGTGGCTGCATTCGAACGCCTGTCCTATGCTCTTGTAGGGTATCTCCACCACCTCGGCGTTCCTGTCGCTGAGCGCAACGGAGGCTCCTGCGGAGCTCTCGGAGTCCCCACCGTCCTCGTCGGGCAGGGAGCTTATCGTCAGGACTAGCCTGTCCTCGGCGGTGAAATCCGCGCTGATGAGCTTGCCGAAGCTGTCCTCCAGCTTATCCGCGCGCTTGTTGAAATATTGTATGCGCATGTTGTGCGGCGCAGTCGCCAGCACAAGGAATATCGCCGCGAATATCGCCGTCAGCAGCCACTCGCTGCACCAGACAGCCGCCAGCATGACCAGGAAGAACACCGCCGCGCCGTAATAACACGCGGTCTGGAGCGGCCTTACCTTCATCAGGTACATGAAATCAGAGAAGGAGCGTATCCTCGCCATGGTGCACCGCGTTTCGCACACCAGGCGCCCATCGTCCTCCGGGTGATTCTCGGCGTTGAACTCCTCGAACATCTTCGCGAGTTTCGCTTCAGTGGATTGCACGATCTCCTGCTGTCTTTTGCTTCTGAACATATTTCAGTTTCCTTTCCCGGAATTGTATTCGTGATACTAGTATATCACAATCCGCAGCAAAATGCAACGGAATTGCCGCAGTATGCACGAAAAATTATTCGGAACCCCCGGGCAAAATATTACAATTTGGATACAATTTAAGGAATCCAGGCTCCGGCGGCGCCAAAAAGGTTGACAATCCGGCTGATTTGGAGTATATTATTAAAGTGGTGGTCTGTAAGTATCAGACCAGTATTTACAAGGGAAACTCTAAAAAACGGTTTGAAAAGGGAAAATGGGTAGAGTGCGCCGAATGCGATGAAAGCCGACGAA
>OKRU01000341.1_pt1 | contig 45503 bp, 34 predicted proteins | sample 1601131 | NCBI WGS metagenome assembly OKRU01 (sample SAMEA3541558, study PRJEB24748) | human gut metagenome | biome: human gut; feature: human-associated habitat; material: faeces | place: China | collected 2012
AAATCTGTAGACTTTTTTATTATCCTATCTCAGACACACTTTTTGAAACAGTATCTAGGGCCCAGATTGAACTTGTATTTCAATGACAGCATCACATATCTGTTGAGCGAGTTCACCCTGTATTCGCTCGAACCCTGCGAGTTGACGTTGTAGTAGGTCGATGAGAGCTGGCCGAGAATGTCGAATCCGGTGATTGCGGCTAAGAGTTTGCCTTTGCAGAATGAGCGGGTCTGCTGTGCATTCCATATCAGGTCGTTCGTGTTCATGCTCGATTTGTTGTAGCCTCTGCGTGAGAACATCTTCATGTCTGTGCCAAATTCGATTTTCCATGGGAGTGTGTATTTGAATGTGAATCCGTAGCTGAAATCAACCGCGTTCACGTCGTTGGCGTTGAATATGATGGTCTCGCCTTTGTAGGCTATGCGCCCTTGGTGGCTGTCACCTTCACCTAGTCAAGCATCTGATTGAGGTCTGCATTAGGGTCTTTGCGCTTCATGTAGTGCCACGGTGCATCCATGTAGGTATTGCGTGTTGTGTTTTTCACTTCGAAGTCGACGTAGCGGTCTTCGTAGTTGGGATGCTGGGCTAGAATGATGTATTTCTGTCTCTTTGCAGGTATCTCGAATCTGGAGAAGGAGTCGTATTTCATGCCTACATTCTTGCTTGGCTTGTTGACTGTCATTGTGTCTACGATTGTGCAGTCTTCAAGCATAAGGGGGATTTTTGTGTCTGGAATACCTACATTTGTGAATGAGTTTTTCACAAGTCCCCACAATGAAATTTAGCGTTCCTTTTTCTCTTTTTTCTTTGCCAGATCAGTCTTTTGTTTTTCAGTACCGATGGCTATTCCATTTGCTTCGGCGTGGAAAGTACTGCCTAGAAACAGAATTGCTGACAGTATAACTGTACCGAGATTGATTGTGTGTCTTCATGGATTTTGTATGTTTACGCATTATTTTTATTTTAATAATGATTTCATTGTTTCGACAGTGCATTCCTTTTCTGTCTTGTGATTTGCCGAGACATTAGATGTTCGGACTAAGAATGTTTTTTCACCCTCTTCGGTGAAGCTCCTGTACTCTTGTTTCATAGAGAGCCAGGTCTTCACCGAAACCAACTAACTAACTTTTCAACTTACTATTGTTTTATTATACACACTTCATTTGGTGGAGCGGGTGTTATGCATTTTGTGGTTATATGTTTTAAAATCCTTGATATGTGTATGCATAGTTCGTAAGATGCTTTTGCGCAGTGCCATATAATTAAGAATGAACTTGTCATGCCTACTGTTGGATTTTCTGACAGGATTTTTGTTGCTTGGTGTATCTGAAATATGAACTTCTTGTCGGTACTGTTGTTCCTGAATGCGCTGTCGTATCTTGAATCGATGGGGCAGTTCTTTAAGCCGTCGATTATGTTCTTGAGAAATGCTTCCGATGAACCGAAGTTTTTATCTGTTCTGTTTGCTTTTGTAGCGATAGTCTGTTTTTCTGTATTTTCTTTAACGTTTACGGCGCATCCAGCACTGATGGCTGCGGAAGTCAAGAAAATAACTATTGCCGACATGATGTATCTGGTGTTCATTTTGTAAATATTTAATTCGTTTGTATAAGTTATACGCAGGATGCTTGATTCCATAACACGAAATGATGTTAAAAACGCTTTTGTACGTCTAACCTGCTTGTTTGCAGATAAGATGTTGTTCGTTTCGTATTAAGTATTGGCCTGCATATTCTGTTATTTATAATACATAATTCATGCCAATAATGTAATAGCTTGATTTTTAATGTTGTATCAAAACCTGACGTTCGCACCACTGTAAAGAAACTTTACACCACTGTAAAGTTTCTTTACAGTGGCCCAAGTTTTTATGTGTTTGCGTATGAGAAATAAAATGATGCGTTTTTTTTGCCGGAGCTGTATTTTATTTTAATAAAGGCTTCATCGTTTCTATTGTGTTTCCCCTATAAGTATTATGATTTGCCATAATTACTAAACGTACGGATAAGGGAAGTTTTTCACTTTAATAGGTGAAGACTTTGTGCTTTTTTTATAGAGCACAAAGTCTTCACCGGAGTCACTAATCTTTTTTACTTACTATTGTTTGTTATACACACTTTATATTGTGGAGTGGGTTTTGGGAAATGATGTTTGCTTTCTATTCTTTCAAATCTTTGTTCCAGTTCATCGGGATAAGTATTTCGTTTGGAGTGTCTCCCTTGACGCGCATGAAATATTTTTTCCCGTTTTCGCTGCGTGCACCGTAAACAATGTTTTTATTTTCATTGTCCATAAACAGTACGATACACTCCTTGTATTTCTCGTCTACTTTCAGCAGGTCATAATAACTGTTGTCCTTTATTTCATCAATGATTTTGCAGAACTCGTAGTATTCGTCATCCAGCAAGGATTCCGTACGGCATATAGTTCCGCTGGTCTTGCAGGACTTGTTGTCATCTTTCTGCTTTTCGCCTATGTAAATGAGATTATATCCTTCAGACTTCAGTGTAATGTCTTTTCTTACGGTTCTTTCTTTTGATGCAATTTTGTAGAAGAAACTGTCAAGCTTGTCCTGCGTTTCTTTGTCTATAGGCTTGCTTGCTGAATACTTCGACTTGCCGATGGATTTCAATCCTCCTTCAATGTTGTATGAAAGTTTGAGGTTGTTTCCGTTGAAACTGAGCATAGCCGCCGGCTGTCTTCCGTCGTTCAGCTTTTGCAGTATGATTATGTGGTTCAGTTTCATTGTTCCGGCGCTGTCTGTCCGTTCGCGTATGGATTTTATTGATTCTATCTCATCCATTCTTTTTGATATACCGCTTACGAAACCGTTAAGCTCATCCTTGCTCCGTTTCTGCATTTCTTCCATATAAATCTTTTTGGATACAGAGTCCTCATAGTTTAAAAAGGATGAGATGTATTTGCGGATTGAGTCCTTCTCATCCGGTATATTTCTCATGAGGTTTTGCATGTCTATGGCGTTCCGCAGCGAGTCTGCATCTTTAAGCAAGTTTTCAAAATGTCTGTTCTGTATGTCTTTCCCGACGTTTTTGTTGTCATACATGTATTCATATATGGATTTGCTGGCAACTTCAAATATGGTTCCGCCGGGAAACTGTTTTTTCAGTTCGCTGATGATTTCTTTCATCTTCTGCATGTTCGTGTCTTGTGCCGTAATGGTGTACGGTAATGAAGACAGTGCCGTAAGCAGTAATAATGATATGATGCGTTTCATTGTTTCTGATTATACTGATTGGTTTTACATGAATATTGTTGTAGAGTCGGTTGTTATGATTTCACCGATATATTTGTCTGCAAGTTCGTCCATGCTTGATGACATCCTTTCGTATTCAGCATAAATGTCTATTCCGTTGTTGTCTATAACATTGCCTCTTTCTTTCTTTACCTCTTGTGCGGTGAGGATGTCATCCAGTACTGGTTTTGCAGGAACGTGTATTTTCTTTTCAATGAATACTGTGTCGCGCAATCTTACTGTGTCAGTGAGGGTAATTGTTTTGACTGCTGTATCCTTCCGCTCTGACATCAATTGTGGCTCTGGCAATACAGTGGCGTCTTCTCCATTTCCGCCATTTCTCACAACAGTTCCAGCTATGAAGGCCAATATGCAGGCCGCAATTGCAGATGCGTATTTCAGTGCGCGCTTCAGTGTGTTGCGTTTGTCGGTTGTTGCGTGTTCTTTCAGCATGGCTTCGTCCGGATTTTCTGCGAGCATGCTGCTGAGCTCTTCGTCCGTGAAATCAGGCATGCCTGCATCAAACATTGCAAACATGTCGCGATACGGCAGCAGATCGTTAGGCAGATTGTCCGTTTCGCGGAAGAAACGTGCCAATATCCGGTGCTCTTCCGTTGTTGTCTCACCGTCCATGTATTTATTGATGAGATGACGTATGTTGTCTATATCCTTATGCATGTCTGTATCTGGCTTTAAGTTGTTGTAACATTATGTTTCTAGCCTTTGAAAGCATTGCTCTTATGCTCGCCTCCGTAGAGCCTGTTATGCCGGCAATTTCGCTGTTCGACATGTTTTCCACTTGGCTCATGTGGAGTATTGCTCTGTATGCCGGAGGAAGTTTTGACGTTGCGGCGGTCATCCATTGACGGTCTTCGCTTTCCTCCATCTTTGTCTGTGGCGTCGACTTTGTCGTCATTTCTGCAATTCGGCTTGTGTCCTGCATCTCGTCCAGATTGACGGTTTCGTGCGCCTGGCGCAGTTTGCTGATGGCAGTGTTGCGTGCAATGGTGATAGCCAGAGCTGTAAGCTTTTTGTCCGCCTTATCGATTTTCCCGCGTGCTATCCAGAGTTTGAGCAATGTTTCTTGAGCTGTGTCCTCGGCTTCGTCCCTGTCGCGCAGGATGAACAGCGCTGTGTTCATGGCCTGTTTTCTGAGTGACGGGACCAGTTGCTCAAATTCTTTGCGGTCGATCATATCGGACTTTTATGTTGTGTATGATGTTTATGTGCATTTTATCTGTAATTGTGTGTAACGTTTTGTCTTTGCAATCCATCTTTTACAGATAGACAAAGAATGTAAACATGGAGTTGTACACGTTTTCAGGATGTGTCTGTCTGAATATAGGTGTCAGTCCCATCCGGCTTATGAATCCGAAGTCGCCGTAACCAATCTGCATGAGCAGGTTGAGTCCGAAACGATTGATGTCAAGATCATTGTCTATAGTACGTTTTTTCCCGTCGAGTTTGCCTCGTGAAAGTACGCTGAGCTTATAGTCCACTTCCGGACCTACGGAGATGAAAAATGATGATTTGCGCCCTTTTACCGGAATCTGGAATTCCACACATACAGGCAATCTAAGGCTCCATGTCCTCAACCATGTCTTGCTGTAGTCGTCCTTTGATTGTATGCAGTCTGTAGAATTGTCGTCGCTGACAAACATATAATCGTCCTTCAATCTGTTTATGGTTTGTGCAAATCCTAAAGAAGAAGTAACGGCGATTGTTCTTTGCCTGTTGAGCGTAATGGGCTTGAAGAGTCTGAACAGATACATACCCCATTCATACGACTTGCCTGTGCTCTGCGGTATTCCTGCATAAGAACCCGTTATGCCGATGGACGGACTTCCTGTCAGACGTGTTGCTCCCCAGTAGATTAAAGGAAAGTGTTCTTCAAATTTTCTTCTTGATTTGAATGCCGAACCCTGTTTCTTTTCTGTTATATTATTTACAATGTTGCTGTTGATGATTACGCTGAAGAATGCGTTTGATGAGTCTCTGGAAGCTTCGGTTGGGGGCATTGTCAGATTTGAGTTGACGCTGCTCCCGTTCAATTCTGTATTTTCACTTAAGTCGGGAATACATCTTGCAGAAGCCGTTGCCGAAGCAATTGAAATCAGCATTGCTGATACGATGAATCTTGTTTTCATATTTTGTCATTTTTTAATTTCGTTACTATTAATACGCAAGAAGTACGATTTTGCAATATTAAAAAATGTAAATTTAATATTTTTCTCCGTATCCTGCATTTGTAATTCGTTCGGTCTTGCAACTTTTCTCCTTCATTTTCAATAATTTGATGACATTGCTTATGTCAATGCTGTAAATTGTCGTTTTTCTTGTTTTTATGTGATTTGCTGTTTGTGCCCATTGTAAAGAATCTTTATAGCCGTACTAAGCCTCTTTACAATAATGTCTTTTACAGTGAATAAACAAAAAAGGAACCGCTAAACTCCCGTTCCGCGATTCCTTGTGTGAATGAAAACAAATTTACTGTCTTTTCTGACTTTATTCAGTCATATTTATCCAAAACCTAAAAACAATCTTTTACCTTTTCCTTTTTACCTTAAAAACACCTATTAATATCTTTTTTCAGGCCTTTTCCTAAGACTTCGGCCTGTTTTCCATGTCCTTTCTTTTTTCTGATGCAAATATATATTCATAGATATGCACCAATAAAATCGCAAATGAATTTTTCTGCAAAAAAATCATTTTTTTTGATTTTTGTCAACTCTGTTTGCGAGCATAGTGCATAAAAAGTGCCGTTTGACGCTTATTGTACATTTTGACTGCACAACATCGAAAACCTTATATCTGCTTCATTTTACAGATATTTTTTCAATATTTCCTTATACGTTTCAAGAGTATATTGGTCGAAACAACAGAAAATCACTTTTTCTATTCCTGTATGCGTTTTCAGTGATTCAATTGTTTCCCTTACGGCTATTTCGGTTGCATCCTTTACAGGATATCTGTATACTCCTGTGCTGATAGCTGGAAAAGCTATCGATCTGCATCCTGTTTCATCGGCAAGACTGATGCTGTTTCTGTAGCAGTCGGCCAATTGTTCTGACATTTTGTTCTTTAAATTTGAATTGTAGATTGGGCCTACAGTATGTATTACATACTTTGCTGGCAGGTTATATCCCTTTGTCAGTTTTGCTTCACCTGTTCTGCATCCATGGAGAGTTCTGCATTCTTCCAGAAGTTTAGGTCCGGCTGCACGGTGTATAGCTCCATCGACACCGCCTCCACCCAGCAGTGAACTGTTTGCCGCATTGACTATTGCATCGACATTCAGCGTCGTTATGTCCCCCAATAGGGCTTCTACCGATTGTTTACACATGAGCATGCAGTTTTTCATAGAAAACGTTTCAAATATAATAAATATTTGTTACAGTACAACTTTTTTGACTGAATTTTTTATTAGCTTCATATTTGCCCTTCAATAACAGGGAGTAAGTGGTCGTGCAGATATGTTTTGCTTTTGCTAAAGTATAATCTTTAAATGGAAACTTTATAACTTTGCTGTGTCTAAGTTTTCGGCATACAAATTGCCGTTTTCGTATGGTTTTCTTATAAATAGGTAGATAGGAATGAACTCTGATATGGAAATGACGGCTGATGAAACGGCCGTATCGTTGCGCAATCTTTCTTTCGGATTCGGACGCGGTTCCAAAAGTACAGTTTTGGGCAGTCGTATTGATGCATCTTTGAAATATGGCGAATTGGCCTGTGTTGTAGGTCCTGTCGGCGGTGGCAAGTCCCTCCTTGCGAAAACAGTTGCAGGTCTGCAGCCTTGTTTCGATGGCGATGTCTTTCTTGGCAGGCGCAGGGTGGGCGATTGTTCAAAGGCCGAACTCTCCCGTCATGTTGCATATTTTTCTTCAGAATCAGCTTCGAACGGCAAAATATCGGTTGCCGATTATATAGTGTACGGACGTAAGCCTGTTTGGCCTTTCCGCCGAAAGATGTCGGAAAAAGACAGCAATGCAGTAAGCCGTTGTCTCGACTGGCTCGGTATCGGAGATTTCGGCAATCGTAAGATACGTACTTTGAGTCGTGCCGAGCGCGATAAGGTCATACTGGCAAAAGCCATTTTTTCAGACGTACCGGTCATTTTTCTTGACGGCCTGCTCGACAGTCTTTCGTTTCCCGACAATGTCGAGGTGCTTTGTCTGTTGAGACGCATGGCTCACACTTCAAAAAAGGCTTTTGCCGTTCTCATGGGCAATACTGCACTTGCTATGCAGTTTGCCGATAGGATATGGTCGGTTGACAAGAACCGCGGCTTCAACTCCGGCATTCCTGAAGACTTGTTCCTCAGAGGTGTTGTTGATGAATGTTTCGGAAATGAAAGAATTTCTTATGACATAAGCACTGGTCGATTCGTCTACAGTGGTGACCATATACGCAGTGTCATTGTCGAAGGCGATGTTGCCGGCAAAGAATATACTGCCGTTTGTAGAGCTTTGGGCAGATGTGCTGTCGATGTTGAGACACCAGAAACCGCATCCGGCTCTTCCGTACTGAAAGTCGTTGTCAAGGGAAACGGTCGTTTCTGTCTGCACCATCCTGATGCTTCAGAAGAAAACTTCACGTCTGTCGAACATTTGCTTACAGCACTTTTGTCGGCGATGTCGAAATTGCGCATCAGCCTTTTGTCTGAAGAAACACCTGAACCGTAAAAAGTATTTTATAATAAAGAAAAATCACAGTCAGTCCACTATGAGAAACTTCATTTTAACAGTAATGCTGTTTTTTTCGGTTGCCGCATTCGGACAGGACAACCGTGTAGAATCGGATATGTTTGCAGACATGCGAGATGGCGATAAGGCCGCGCTTGTCGTAGTCCATTCCGGCACAGTGTCAGCCAGTGCCGAACAAGGAACAATTGCTCCGTTCAACCAGCTTCTGAAGGCCGCCTTTCCCGATATGGATTTCCGCGAAGCGTGGAGCTCGCGTGCCGTTGTAAGGCAGATGTCCTCGCTGGGCTTGTATAAAAAGACGCCGGCCGAAGTCCTTGCCGAACTCAGGCGCGACGGTTACACTCATGTGCTTATTCAGTCGTCAGACATTGTCGACGGAGACGAAATGGATGTACTGCGCCGTGAAGCCGCGCGTGCACGAGCCGATTTCAAATGTGTCCGTATAGGCGAACCGCTGTTCCATTCAGTCGATGATTATTCAAAAGTTGCAGAGCTTCTAGGGAAAATCTACACGACGAAGAAGACGGCCAACGTTTTCCTCTGCTTCGGTTCTCCTGTAGGGGGCAACGAGTCCTACGCCATGTTCGACTATGTGCTCCACGACCAGGGATTTGAAGACAGTTACGTCGCTGTTGCCGACGGTTATCCATCATTGGGCAGTCTCCTTAAATTGCTCAAGCGCGACAAGCAGAAACGCATCAACCTTATTCCATGTGTGTTTGTAGCCGACGATGCTTTCCGCACATCTGTACTTCAGAAGTGGCAGAGGCTTCTTCTAGGCGAAGGCTATAAGGTTAATGTCATAGATGAAGGAATAGGCGAATTGCCTGAAATCCGCAACATTTTTCTGCGCCATGCCGAAGACGCCAAGAGGTACCGCACTTTGTCGGCTTCGGAGATAAAAATGAGAAACGCCGTCGGAGCAGAGTAGTCTGCTTGTCGAGGCCGTTGGCTTATCGCTTGTTTCTGAGCAGATAATCTTATCGATATAACAGTTTCTTTTTGAGGCCGTCAGACTTAATTGTCTGGCGGTCTTATTTGTTATTTATTTGTGTCTGCAATATATTTTATCCGTACTAACAATAATTCTCATCCGTACCAACTTTGCATTGATGCAATGTTAAGAGAGATGCGTTGCGGTGTTCGTACAGATTGCGCTTTCTGCAGGTACGTTTTATTTCTCCATGCCCTTGTGTGGAAAACTATGAGCGCTCGCGGTAAAAATTCCGAGCGCTCAAAAAAATCTTTGCGGGCGCTCGGAATTTATCTGATACAGGCTCGCAGACAAATTCTCGGATAAAAATCAAGGGCTGAAATCCTTTTCTTGCAGATTTCAGCCCTTGACCATGTTATATACCGAATGCTTTGTTTCGGCTTGTAGTTGTTTGTGTCTGAACTTGTATAGAGACAGAGGAAATTGCTTACTCGCTTACAACAACTGTTCCTCCTTGAGGTCTTATTGTCAGTGTGATCTTGCCTTCAGAACCGATTTTCTTGCTGTTCAGCGTAGGCTCCATTTTCTTGTTGTCTTCGTATATCTGAACGTTCTTGCCGGCAATGAACGGAAGTGCCACTTTCAGGCTCATGGCCTTGTCGGTCGCATTTATACCAGCAATGTACCATTTGTCGCCGTGCTTTCTTGCGAGTACTGCGTAGCGTCCTGGATAACCGTCTACGAATACTGTTTCATCCCATTCTGTTGGAATCTGCTTCATGAAGTCCATACAGATTTTCGGTGCGTCGGTGAGGTTGTTTGGTGCAAGTGCAAAATTCTGTATAGGGTTCTGGAACAGAATTCCTGTTGCGAGCTGGAACACGTCGCTTGTCTTTCTTGTAGTACCTCCGTCGTTGTTGCGGTTGAGGCGCTTGTTGAGCACGCATCCTCCGAATTCCATACATCCCACAGTGTTTCTGATGAAAGGATGCAGGCAGGCGTTGAATGCTTCGTTGTCGCAGAAGTGCTGGTTGAACACGAGATTTTCCGATGCAAGCACAGCCTCGCTTCCGACATAGTTAGGATACATTCTTTCCCAACCGCGCGGAATGGTGCATCCGTGGAAGATTACCATGAGTCCGTTGTCGTCGGCATCGCTCAGGATTGATTCGTAAAGGCGCATGGTTTCCTGTTTGTCGCCTCCGAAGAAGTCAACCTTTATACCCTTTACGCCGATTGAATTCATCCATCTCATTTCGCTCTTTCTGCTTATAGGGTTGTCCATCAGGTTTGTAGGTCCCTGTACAATGTCGTTCCAATATCCGCTCGAACTGTACCAGAGGAATACATCTACGCCTTTGCTCTGAGCGTATTTCACGAGCTCTTCCATTTTCTTGTGACCTATGCGTGTGTCCCACCAGTTGTCCACGAGCACGTATTCATATCCCATGTCGGCTGCGAAGTCGATGAATTTCACCTGGTCGTCATTGTTGATGCTTCCGTCCTGCCAGAGAATCCAGCTCCATGTTCCGCGTCCCATCTTGTATTGGTGCTTGGTGGTGTAGGCCGGTTCTACCACGTCCCATGTGACGGTGGTTTCTGCTATAGGCTGCAGAGTTTCGCCCACTGTGACTGTACGCCAAGGAGTTTTTCCAGGAAGCGCAAATGCCGGTGACGATGTTCCGTTGCCGTTGTTTTCTTCCGGCATTGGGAATGCAACCGTGTAGAGATTGCCTTCCTTGCAGTCGCTCAGGCGCGATGCACAGTAGCGGCTGTCCACTCCTGTCTCGCTCACGAGCACCCATCCTTTTCCACCGATATTGAAGAGGGCTGGGAAGGTGTATCCGTGGCCGTACTTCGAACGTGTGTCCATCTTGTCGTCAGGAATGTATTCTTCCTCATAGCTAGGCTTTGTGCGTTTCCAGCCTATCATGGCGTCGCTCTGCGGAGAGAGGAAGGTGGTTGTACCTGTCGGCAGTCTGAATCCTGTGGCTTCTTCGTTTATTACGATGCTTCCTGTTTCGCCCTGACGGGGTACTGCATAGCGGAAAGCTACATCGTTGGCGCTTACTCTGAATATTATGTCCATCTTCTGCCCCTTGGCGTTGGTGAAGGAGCATGTAAGCTCGTTTGCCTTGTAATGGATGTTCGACTTCTTGATGCGTGTCTGCACGTATGTCGTGTCAATGCTTCTGCCGTTCTTGGCATCGAGGGTGAGACCTTTGCTGAAATCGCCGATGTTGGACTTGAATCCAAGAGGCGACTTTTCGAGCATGCGTGTGCCGTTGTAGTCTACAGTGTATACGGCTTCGCCTCCTTTAGGACAGTAGATGTCCACCTTGAGCTGGCCGTCTGGACCTGACACCGAAGCCTCCTGCGCGTTGATCTGAAGCACCGATGCTGACATCATGAGAAATAGCATTTTGATTTTCATAGTGTTCGTTGTTTTGAAATGTTGTTTTTATAAGTATGTTGCAAAGATACTAATATTGATTATATATGCATATTTCTATAAATAATGTAAAGTGTCTGTTTTACGCTTTTTTTTAGACGCCTGCACTTTTTTTTATTCAAAAAACATGAAAAGAGTGACATCTTTGGTTGTCGCTCTTTTGCTGTGAAAAGGATCTCATGTCGATAAAGTGCAATATATTGACGATAATGTCCTTTTTATTGTTTGTGCTAAGGCATATCTTTGCATCTACGATATGCCGCACGGAAATGAAAAATACGAACAATGGCCATGCCTTGTTGTCTGCCGGGCGTTGTTTCAAAAAAATAGTTTAAGGTTATGTTAAAGAAAATTTTAGTCATGTCAGCGTTGCTCGCATCGATGGGTGGTGCGAATGCGCAGGATTACAAAGTGAAAGTCAATACTGACAAGGAGCCTGTTGCAAAAGGCAAGTTCGAACCTAACTGGGAGTCTTTGGGCGAGTATCAGACACCGGAATGGTATAAGAATGCCAAGTTTGGAATATGGGCCCACTGGGGACCTCAGTGTGCAGCTGAAGACGGCGACTGGTATGCCCGCAGCATGTACATTCAGGGCGACGGCAAGTATCGTCATCATATCGATGTTTATGGACATCCGTCTGAGTCTGGATTCATTGATGTCATCAACGACTGGAAGGCTGAGAATTGGGATCCTGACAAATTGGTGAAACTTTATAAGGATGCCGGTGCACAGTATTTCATGGCAATGGCCAACCACCACGACAATCTCGATATGTACGACAGCAAGTATCAGGAATGGAACACCGTCAACATGGGACCTAAGAAGGATATCATCGGTGGATGGGCTGAGGCTGCCCGCAAGTATGGACTGCCGTTCGGTGTCAGCGTTCATGCAAGCCATGCGTGGAGATGGTTCGAGGTGGCACAGCAGAGCGACAAGAAGGGTCCGCTCAAGGGTGTTCCATACGATGGAAAGCTTACGAAGGCTGACGGTAAGGGCAAATGGTGGGAAGGCTACGACCCGCAGGAACTTTATGCTCAGAACCATCCGTTGAGCAAGAATTCGGAAGATCCGGGTTCGATACATGGACAATGGGCTTGGGAGAACGGTGCCGTATTGCCGGATCAGGCATATTGCGACAAGTTCTACAACCGTACGATTGAACTTATAAACAAGTATAGTCCTGAAGTAATATACTTCGATGATACAGTGCTTCCTCTCTATCCGTTCTGCGATGCTGGATTGAATATCACTGCACACATGTACAACAAATCTATGGAGCGCAACGGTGGAAAGAACAAGGCTGTAGTGCTCGGCAAGATTCTGAACGACGAACAGAAGAAATGTCTGACATGGGACGTAGAGCGCGGAACTCCTGATAAGATTCAGCCTCAGACTTGGCAGACATGTACTTGTCTTGGCGATTGGCACTACAACAAGTGGACTTATTATGACAACTGGTACAAGTCTTCAAAATTTATCGTTAATTTCCTAATTGATGTTGTTTCAAAGAATGGTAATTTATTGTTGTCGGTTCCTGTGAAGAGCGATGGTACAATTGATAAGACCGAAGAAACAATCGTTAAAGAAATTGGTGAGTGGATGAAAGTCAACGGCGAGAGTATATACGGCACTACACCTTGGAAGGTTTATGGTGAAGGGCCTGCTGCCGACAAGGCTAATCCTATCAAGGCTCAAGGATTCAATGAGGGTGCAGTTGGCAACCTTGGTGCGGACGACATACGTTTCAATCAGAAGAAAGGTACTCTCTACATTTCTTTCCTCGGAGTTCCTCAGAACAAGGAAGTTTCTGTTAAGTCATGTGGTAAGGATGCTCGTCTGCTAAAGAAGATAAAGAACATTACAGTTCTCGGAAGTGACGAGAAAATTACATGGAAACAGAATGCAGATGCACTCGTAATGTCTGTACCTTCAAAAGTTCCTTGCACACAGGCTGTTGTATATAAGGTGACATATTGATAATGTACAAATATTGCTATTGATAAATGTGTTTATGAATTAAGGCCTCTGATACCCTATATATGAAAATGGTATCAGAGGCCTTAATAGTATCTGTTTATTTTGCTTCTTCTTCGGCAAGTCGCTTCAGATATTGTCCATATTGATTATTCAGCATCGGTTTTGCCAGTTCAAGCAATCTTTCTTTTGTTATCCATCCATTTTGATATGCTATACCTTCAAGGCAGGCAATCTTTAGTCCAGTGCGTTTTTCGAGAACTTCGATGAATGTAGATGCTTCGCTGAGGCTGTCGTGCGTACCGGTATCGAGCCATGCAAATCCTCGTCCGAGAAGCTTTACTTTCAAATCTTTTTGTTCAAGGTATGCTTGATTTACAGACGTTATTTCCAGTTCGCCTCTTTTGGATGGCTTTATTTCTTTGGCAATGTTTACTACGGAGTTTGGATAGAAGTAAAGTCCTACGACAGCGTAGTTGCTCTTTGGATTTTCCGGTTTTTCTTCAATGCTGAGGCAATTTCCTTCGTTGTCGAATTGCGCCACTCCGTATCTTTCCGGATCACTTACCCAATAACCGAACACCGTAGCCTTGCTTTCTTCTTCTGCAAGTCTTACCGACTCTTTAAGCATATTTGTGAAGCCTCTTCCATGGAATACATTGTCGCCCAAAACAAGGCATACACTGTCGTCTCCAATGAATTCTTCTCCGATTATGAAGGCTTGTGCCAGACCGTCCGGCGAAGGTTGCACGGCATATTCAAAATGTACTCCATAGTCGCTTCCATTGCCGAGCAGACGCTTGAATGAAGGAGTGTCCTGAGGTGTGGATATGATGAGGATTTCGCGTATTCCTGCGAGTATAAGTACAGATATAGGATAATATATCATCGGTTTGTCGAAAATCGGCAGAAGCTGTTTGCTTACTCCTTTGGTGATAGGGTAGAGGCGCGTCCCGCTACCTCCTGCCAATACTATTCCTTTCATAGTAATGTCATTTAATTTTGATTTATGATTAATCTTTTGCTTATGGTGCAAATATAGTGAAAGCCGAGCGCAGAGACAAATGAAAACCGCGTTTTCGATTTGTCTCAGCCGAGGCGCATCCTATATTATCAAAATATAGTGAAAGTCGAGCGCAAAATATGAATGAAAACGGTGTATTCGATTTGTCTCAGCCGAGGCGCATTCTATATTATCAAAATATAGTGAAAGTCTACAGAATAAGCACAGGAATCAGATTTAAAATAATTACAGATATAATCATGATTGTCTCGGCTGTACGTGTAATTTTTAATGAGAACTCCATGTCATCAGTGCTGAGTTCGCGGTTATTGTTTCCGATGAACGGTTTGTAGACCATTTCGCCGAAATAAACATGCGATCCGCCGAAACGGCAGTTCAATATACCAGCCAATGCGGCTTCGGGCCATCCGCTGTTGGGACTGGCGTGTTTCGGTCCGTACGTGGCAATGAACCTTAGCAGTTCATTGGCTTTTCTGGCTGAATGTTTTCTGATGTAAGGAAATATCAATGTGGTAGTCATCAGCAATGCTGTAAGTCTTGCCGGCACATAGTTGGCGATGTCGTCTACTCGGGCAGCCACGCATCCGAACTTTTTGTATCTTTCTGTTTTGTAGCCTATCATAGAGTCGAGCGTGTTTGCCATTTTGTATGCCATCATTCCTGGTACACCGAGCAGAAAATACCAGAAGAGTGGGGCGATGACACCGTCGCTTAGATTTTCCGCCAAAGTTTCAAGTGCCGCAGTCCTTATTTCCTGCTTGTCCAGTTTTGAAGTGTTCCGACCGACGATTCGTCCTACTTGTATTCGTCCTTCTTCGAGCGAACGATCTACTGCTTTGAAGGTGTTGCGCACTTCTTTTGCAAGAGTGGTTCCAGCAAGGCAATAGAATATGAGTATTGATGAAACAGCTATGTATGGTATAAGCAAGGGAAATGACTTGAATGTCTCGTTGGGTGTTATACCTGCTGATTTGATGAACTGGGCTGTTTCAGAATGTTCCATACCGAAGTTGGCGAACAAGTACATTGGACTGATTACGGAGACTGACAATATCAGATCGGTTATGAAGAATACCGACAGTATGCAGAACAGCGCCCATAATCCGCCTTTGACAGTGCGCCATCGTCCTCTGTTTAGCGCCCGTTCGCCTACGGCTATGATTTTCCCGAACCACACTACAGGATGTGGCAGACGTTCGGGGTCGCCGAAAATTCTGTCGAGAATCCATCCTATTATTAATGGTAGTATTGTTGCTGCTATGTATGAAATCATATAATGATTGTATCTTTTTTGTTGGTCAGTTTTTGCTTATTCCATCAGCCATTCTTCAATTGCGTCAAGCAAGATGTTGTCTTCTTCGACTCCCTGTACTGCAATACGGAAGAATGTGTCGTCGAGACCGTTGAAGTTCGAAGCGTCCCTGATGAGGATTTTGTGCTTTTCAGCCAGATATTCTTTAAGTGCTGACGATTTGCCCATACGCAGTTTGCACAGCAGGATATGTGTGTCGCTCGGCCATGTTGTCACGCACCCCATTGCTTCCAGTTCTGAAGCAACTCTTCTTCTTTCATTTATTAGTTCCTCAGCATCTATTTTGTATTCAGCCTTGTGTTTTATCAGATACATGGCTGCTGCAGATGTCAGATGGCCTATCGGCCAAGGCATGCGTAGACGTCTGATTCTTTCAGCCAGTTCTTCCGAAGTTGTAATATAGCCGATTCTAAGTCCTGGTACAGCAAATCTTTTTGTCATTGAACTTATGAGAATGACGTTCTTGAATGACGGAGTTTTTTCATGGGATATGGTCTTCTTTTCAGTGAAAGCAGAGTAGCTTTCATCGATTATGAAGATCTTATCCTTGTTCATGCTTATGCATTCTGTCAGTTGGTCGTACGGTATTACTGTGCCGGTTGGATTGTTCGGGTTGCACAGCCATACAAGCCTTGCATCTGTCGGCAGGTTGTCAAGCGAATATATGGTTACGACCTTATGACCGTGCATTCTGCAAGCATCGGCATATTCTGAAAATGTCGGATTTAGAACAGCGCTTGTTTCATTTTTGAAAGCCTGTGCTATCAGATATATTGCTTCTGTAGCTCCGTTTGTTGCGCACACTTCATCGGCTTCGTTGCCGTTGCTTTCTGCAATGACTTTTTCTAGAGTGTATGGTTGAGGCTCCGGATATGATGTGAGTCCGTCCATCTGATTGCGCATGTATTCAAACAGTTTGCTGTGGTCGAATTTGTTGCAAACATTTGAACTGAAATTATATTTTATTTCAGCGTATTTGTATAAGTCGTCTCCGTGTCCGTTGATCATTGTGCAGTGTTTTATCTCGTGATTATCTCATAGAGTTTATCCATATCCAGATGGCGTCTTACGTGGTCTGCCAGCAGGTCATACTGATGCTCTTTGAATTCTTCGGCAGTCATTACAGAAGTTTTTTCCTTTATCTGGCATTTGTCGCGGATGGTGTTCAGCAGATGGTCAATGAATGCTTCGTTGTCCAGAATGCCGTGTATGTATGTACCCATGCATCTGTCGTTGTCCGTGCATCCGTCGAACGTACCGTCCGAAAGCGTACAGAGATGATTGTATCCGTCTTCAACTATGCTTTTGCCTTGATGTATTTCGTAGCCGCGGCATATTGGACTGTTATTCCCGTCTGCATCTGTGAAGGTGAATTCTACCTGACGTGTAGTCTTTCCTTCGTGCATAGTTGTGCGTATCGGCAGAAGTCCGAGGCCTGGCATGTGGGCCAATCCTCCTTCTATGCCGTAAGGGTCATTGACTTCAAGTCCCATAATCTGGTAACCTCCGCAGATGCCTAGAACTGATGCACCGTTACGATGAGCTTTCAAGATGGCTTTTGCAGTACCGTTTTTTCTCAATTCGTAAAGGTCATCTATAGTTGCTTTAGTTCCTGGAATAATTATAATGTCAGCTTTTTCGATGTCTTCTGGATTGTTTGTATAAAAGAGGTTTACCCGTTCGTCGCGTTCTAGTGTATCAAAATCTGTAAAGTTGGATAGGTGCCTGAGGAGGATGACTGCAACATTTACTATTCCATCGGCTGATTCACGGCGTTTGCGCTCCAATTCTACAGAATCTTCTTCTTCAATGATTATGTCTGTGAATGCAGGAATGACTCCAAGCACCGGCACACCGCATATATCTTCCATCATTTTGCGTCCATTGTCGAATAAACGCATATCTCCGCGAAATTTATTTACGATGATACCTTTGATGCGTTTTCTGTCTTCTTCGTCCTGGAGCATTATAGAGCCGTAGACGCTGGCAAATACTCCTCCGCGATCGATGTCGCCAACCAGCAGAACATCTGCATCTGCATGGCGTGCCATCCTCATATTTACAATGTCTGTATCCTTAAGATTTATTTCGGCAATGCTTCCTGCCCCCTCCATCACTACAGGATTGTATTTCTCATCAAGTCTGTCGAATGCTTCTGTGACAGCTTTCCATAATTCTTCTCGACCGTCTTTCCTGAAATACTCGTAAGCACTTCTGTTTCCTATCGGTTTGCCGTTAAGGACTACTTGCGTTGTCAAATCAGAATTGGGCTTGAGAAGTAGGGGATTCATGTCGGCCGAGCATGCAACGCCTGCTGCTTCTGCTTGAACAGCCTGAGCGCGTCCTATTTCAAGTCCGTCTGAAGTGGCGTAAGAATTGAGTGCCATGTTCTGGGCCTTGAATGGAGCCGGCGTGAATCCATCCTGTTTGAATATTCTGCAAAGTGCTGTGGCCAATACGCTTTTGCCCACATCACTTCCTGTGCCTGCGAGCATTACCGGATGAAGTTTCTTTTTTTCCATATATGCAAATATAGAGCTAATTTTCCTTCGTCCGTCCCGAGTATGACCTTTTGTTGATTGTCAGGTATGCTGTATTTTGATTTTAATACATTATTGAATATGCAACAGCAGATGTTGTTATATAAAAAGCTGTTTCGCTGATGATAAACATTGCACCGCAGCAGTCGCCTGTATATCCATTTATCTTTGAACGAATGTATGACGTCATTACAGCACTCACAATATAAGCCATTACTGTGCCTGCAAAGAATATCGGGCCTCCGAAAATTGTTGCAGGCAGTATCCCGATTACACCACCGGCAAGATTTACAGCCAGTTCCTTACGCGTCATTCTTTCATAGATAAGCTTATTCTTAGCTTCTTCCTCTTTGCGTGCATAAGGCAGATTGTTTATTATGGAAGACGATGCAAATTTAGCTGACATGTCTGCGCTTATCATCATCCACGGCAGAAGTTCTGCAGGTATGGAATTCATTGAAGCAAAAAGCAATGCATAGTATACAATCAATCCTATAACTCCATAGCTTCCTATGTGGGAATCCTTCATTATGTCCAGTATGCGTTGGCGGTCTCTTCCTCCTCCGAAGCCGTCGCAGAAGTCTGCAAAACCATCTTCATGCAATGCTCCAGTTATAAGCAACCGTACAATAATGGCTGATATCACTGCTATCGTATGGGGAAGAATCATTGACATTGCAACGAATGTCAAGGCCATTGCACCTCCAGTCAGAATACCGGTATATGGCCATAGCACAACCACCCGCCTATAATACTCTTTGGGAACCTCAGCTATTTTCCAGAACGGAAGGCGTGTGAAAAATATTAGTGCGGCAAGAATTCTTAAACCTATATCTTTTATCATGATTGGTTACAGTAATTTTTTCAGAAGTAAGAAACATCAGAAATATTTTGTTATTTCTGCATGTTCAAAATTATCCATTTCGTTCATCATTCTTACGGCAGACTCGATTATCGGATAGGCACATACAGCTCCAGTGCCTTCGCCGAGTCTCAAACCTAGATTAAGCAATGGCGATGCTCCCATATTTTCTAGCATCTGCTTATGTCCGGTTTCGTCGCCGCAATGTCCGAACACCGCATAGTTCATTACTTCAGGATAGAGCTGTGATGCCGCCAACATGCAAGCTGTCATGATGAAACCGTCTACAATTATCACCATACCTCTTTCTGCTGCACGGAGCATACCGCCTATGGCTGCTGCCATTTCGAATCCACCGAACCATCTTATTATCTCCAGAACATCGTCAGATGTATATTTCTTTATTGTCTTCTTTGAACTGCATCTGCTGTTGTCTTCAAATGGTGCAGGCTGTTCAATACCTGTAGTTTCAAAGAAGTTCTGTTCAGCCCTTTTCAGTATATCGAATTTCCTTCTGATGCCTTCGCTTGACAATCCGGATCCGGCGCCGACACATTTTTCCAGTGGTATACTCTCAAACATGTGCATCCATATTGATGAAGGAGATGTATTTCCTATTCCCATCTCTCCGAAGCTTATGATGTTGCATCCTTCTTCCTTGCATTTGTCCGTCATTTCTCTGCCTATGGAAAATGCCTTTTCCAATTCCAGCATGCTCATGGCTGGTGAATGGAGGAAATTCTCGGTACCCCAAGCAATTTTTCTGTCTATAATTTTTTCATTGCCGCTGAAGTCGTATGCAACTCCAGTGTCTACAATATAAAGTTTAAATCCGTGTTGACGGCAGAACATGTTTATTCCCGCCCCTCCGCGTGCGAAGTTTTCCATCTGTTGCCATGTCACTTCTATAGGCGACAGGCTTACTCCTTCGTTGGCTATTCCGTGGTCTGCACCGAAAAGAATGTGGCACGGATGTTTCAGTTCCGGCGACAGTGTCTCCTGAATCTTGCATATCTGCATGGCAAGGGTTTCCAATCTTCCTAGTGACCCTTTAGGCTTGTTTAGGTTGTCGATTTTTTCAGCAATTTTGTTTTCAAGTCCGGTGCCTGGCACCTTTATTTCATAGTGAATCATAGTATTGTAGTGTTTGTTCTCAATTTTTCATTTTACTTTCATCGGAATGCCGCAAACCATCAGTATTACTTCATCGGCCTTTGATGCAATGTATTGGTTCATCCATCCTTCCACATCGGTGAACTTGCGCTGAACCTCATTGTCGCTGACGCCTCCCGAACCGATTTCGTTTGTAACGAATATGAATGTTGCTTCCTGATTTGTGAATTTGTCGAATTCCTGTTTGAGCGCGTCCAGTGTTCTTCTCACATGTTCTCCTGCCGCTTTGGCCGATTTTCGGCATTCCTGTTCAAGGTCGAAAAAGAAGTTTGTTGCCCACAGTGTTACGCAGTCAATCAGTACTGTGCGTCCTTCAACGCTGTGCTTGCTCAGTTCTTTTTCTTCCTCTATGTTTGTCCACTGGCTTCCTCTGCGTTGTTTGTGCATTTCTACTCTGTGTCTGAATTCTTCGTCCCAGATTCTGGACGTAGCCATATATATAGGCGCATCGCTCAAGGAGAGCGCCAGCCTTTCGGCATAGTCGCTTTTCCCTGAGCGTTGTCCACCGGTTATGAGTATTATTTTTCTCATTTTATATTTTTCCTGATTTTTGTAAGATAGGCCTGCATCCTTTCTTCATCTTTTGTTTCAATGATGGAGATCAGTTCTTTCATTTCCTCTCGGATTTGTTCCACTTGATCCTTTGTATAAGGGTTGAACAGAATCTCGCGCAGCAGACAGTCATCTTCACTGAGCACGCCCTGAGCAATTTTCATGTGGCGCTTGAAAGTTGTACCAGGGGCATCCTGATGTTTCATAACAGCTGCAAAAGCAAAAGTGGATATGAAAGGTATGCTGAGCGAATATGCCACAGTTCTGTCATGTTCGTCGAATGTGTATTCGCATATGTTTAGACCCAGTTTGCTGTACAAATCTCGGAAAAAAATGCGTCCCATGTAGTCTCCTTCGCTGATTATTATTGCATTTTCTGTGCTCAGCTTCCCTAGATTGGCAAAAGTCGGGCCGAACATTGGGTGCGTAGAAACATATTTGAATCCGCAGTTGTCATAGAATTCCTTAAAACCGGTCTTCACAGATGAGATGTCGCTCAGTATGCATTCTTTCGGCAGCAAAGGCATAATCTGCTTGAATACGTCAATTGTATATTTCAGACTTACAGCATTTATCACCAGCTCAGGCTTGAATTCTTCTATCTCCTCCAGTTTTGTGAATCTTTGTGTGTTGTACATGAACCTCAACTTTTTAGGGTCGATTTCGTATACTGCCACATCGTGGTCGAAGCTTAACAGGTCGGTGAAAAAGCTTCCCATCTTACCTGCTCCTAGAATTAGTATCCTCATCTTTCTGCTATGATTTTGTTTTCTGTCATTTGTTGATGATTTCCAACTGCTGTCTTACTGATTCCTCGTGGATGGCCTCGAAAATCTCTTTTATACAATCTGCGCCTATTCCGCACAGTGCACCTTGCGCTCCGCGTTTTTCCAGAATTTCAGTGTATCTGCCTGTCTGCAATACCGTCATGTCATGTTCTTTCTTGAACATTCCGATTTCCCTGGAAACCCTCATACGCTTAGCCAGAAGTTCAATCAGCTGATCGTCGTATTGGTCTATTTGTTTTCTGAGGGCACTGAGGCTTTCTGTGCTTTGTTTTGTATCCCGTACAACAAGAAGTCCCAGAATGTAGTCAAGTATATCTGGAGTAACCTGCTGGCTGGCATCGCTCCAAGCCTCGTCCGGATTGCAGTGGCTTTCAATTATCAATCCGTCCATACCCAAGTCCATTGCTTGCTGGCAGAGCGGTGCGATGAGGTCTCTGCGTCCGCCTATGTGGCTCGGATCGCATACAAGCGGAAGAGTAGGGATACGTCTTCTCAGCTCGATAGGTATCTGCCACATAGGCAGGTTGCGGTATATTTTTTTATCGTAAGAAGAGAAACCTCTGTGTATAGCACCGAGACGTTCTATTCCAGCCTGATTTATTCTTTCGAGAGCACCGATCCAAAGTTCCAGGTCTGGGTTTACAGGGTTTTTCACCAGTACTGGCACATCAACACCCTTCAGTGAGTCTGCCAATTCCTGTACGGCAAACGGGTTGGCGGTAGTGCGTGCTCCCACCCACAGAATGTCAACTCCGGCGTTGAGAGAAGCTTCTACATGTTTTGGAGTAGCGACCTCTGTAGCTATGAGCATTCCTGTTTCTTCTTTTACTCTTTTGAGCCATGGAAGGGCCTTCTCACCGTTGCCTTCAAAACCTCCTGGTTTTGTGCGCGGTTTCCATACTCCGGCACGGAATATCTTTATATCGTTTTTGGCCAATGCTTTTGCGGTAGCCATAACTTGTTCTTCTGTTTCGGCACTGCACGGACCGGCAATAACTAAAGGTCTTTTGTTTTCTATGCCCGGCAGATTAAGTGGTTTCAGTTTCAGTTCCATATTGTTTCCTTATTTAGTTCTTTGTTTTTTTTACTTTTTCTGGACTGTCGAATCTCGCATGTATTTATACGTTTTCAGAAGCATTCTTTTATTCTCTTCAGAGCTTCTTCCATACGTTCATTTTTTGCGCACAACGAAATTCTGACATATCTTTTTCCGTTGCCTCCGAAAATAAATCCCGGAGTTATGAATACACGGGCCTCGTGCAGAACTTTTTCTGTAAGTTCCTCTGCATCTGCATACTTTTCTGGAATTTTTCCCCACAAGAACATTCCAACTTGATTCTTGTCGAAGCTGCATCCCATTATTTTCATAATTTCTTCAGCAATGTTTCTTCTGCTTCTGTATGTTTCAATGTTGGCCTGAGTGTGCCATTCATCAGAATTGTCGTATGCTTTTGCTGCGGCAAGCTGCAATGGACGGAATGTTCCGGAATCAATGTTGCTCTTTACTTTAAGAATCCATTTTATAAAAGTTTCGTTTGTTGCAATCATTCCCACTCTCCATCCAGGCATGTTGTGGCTTTTGCTCATGGAGTTGAACTCGATGCATATATCCTTTGCTCCTTCAATCTGAAGAATGCTGAGCTTTTCTCCTTCGTTCAGTATGAAACTGTAAGGATTGTCGTTTACGATTACAATTCCATGTTTCTTGCCGAATGCCACCAGTTTTTCGTATGTCTCTCTGAGAGCTCTGCCGCCTGTAGGCATGTTGGGATAGTTTGTCCACATTATTTTCACACCTTCCAGATTCATGCTTTCCAGTTGGTCGAAATCCGGTTGCCAGCCATTATCTTCGAGCAGGTCGTAGTTCACTACTTCGCATCCGAGAATCTTGCTCAGAGATGTGTATGTCGGATAACCTGGATTTGGTACAAGAACTTTGTCGCCTACATTTGCAAGTGCCAGTGTCACATGCAGTATTCCCTCCTTCGAACCAATAAGAGGCTGTACCTCCTTGTCGGCGTCCAATTCCACACCATACCATCTTTTATAGAATCCTGCCATCGCAGTTCTAAGCTCTTTTATACCGACCGTCGGCTGATATCCGTGTGCGTCTGCTCGTCTTGCGTTTTCGCACAATGTGTCGATGGTTTCTTTTGACGGAGGCATGTCCGGACTTCCGATGGCAAGGCTCACGATGTCCATGCCTTGGGCGTTCATGCCTGCAACTTCTTTCAGCTTGCGGCTGAAGTAGTATTCGTTGACGCCTGCCAGTCTGTCTGCAGGCTTGATGCTGATGTTAGAGTGTAGATTTTCCATCCTTGTATTCTCCTAATATTTTGAATTGCTTGGTAAGAGGGCGCACAGCGTCTATAGATTGTCTGTAGCGCATGTAGTCGCTGTAGCTCAGGTCTACGTAGAACATATATTCCCATTCACGTCCGATGATCGGCAACGACTGTATTTTTGTAAGGTTGATTCTGTAGAAAGAAAATATTGACAACACCTGTGAAAGGCTTCCTTCGTTGTGTGGCAGTGTAAACACGATGCTCGACTTGTTCGACTGTGTAGGATTGCACAGCTCGTCAGCCTGCCAAGGGTCGCACATTACCAGAAAACGTGTGAAGTTGTGCTTGTTTGTTTCTATTCCTTCTTCAAGAATCTTCATTCCGTATATAGGTGCTGCAAACTTTGAGCAGATTGCGGCATGACCTCTCATTTTCATACGGCTTATCATTTCTGCACTTCCTGCAGTGTCATCTGCTTCCACCACTTTTATGGATGGATGTGCTGTCAGCCAGCGTCTGCATTGTGCCAGAGCAACAGGGTGGCTGTTTACCTCCTTTATGTCTTCCCAATTGTCTTCCGGCAGACACATAATGCTGTGCGATATTCTCAGTTTCAGTTCGCCTACGATGCTGAGTCCGCTTTCGCGCAGAAGCTCGTAGTTGTGCAGAAGGCTGCCGGCAATCGTGTTCTCTATGGCCATCATGCCTATTACCTTTGTGTCTCTCGCCATCTGCTCGAACAGTTCTTCAAATGTTGCGCAGCATATCAGCTCTATGTCTTCGTTTTCGAAATATCGATGAGCCGCCATGTCGTGGTACGAACCTTCAACTCCCTGTATTGCAATTCTCTTCATATTTTTTAGTTCTTTTTGCCGATGTTTGTTTGTCTGTGTCTTTTGAACAACAAAAAATCCCGCTCCTTGTTTGGAAGCGGGATTCAAGTATTCATAATCTCTAGTATATCCTTGTTGGTTGTGCGTCTTTATTTTAGAGCAATACCTTCCCGCTTCACTTCATTGCTAAAGTAAAAGTAAAAAAAGTAATAAAATGCTCCAAAAAATGACTTCATACGAATGTTCTTTTGATTTGTTGGTGCAAATGTAACCAATTCCGTTTAAAATGCAATGATTTGATTGATTTTTTTATCGTTTGCTTACTTTTTTATGTTTTAATCCAGTTCTTGTGGATTTTAGATTGGCATTTTATATATATGTGTAGATTGTTGTCGATAGTGATGTTTCTACACCATGTCTTCTCCTGTACGTATTACAGGTACGCGTACAGTCTTGTGAAATGGTATAAAGCACGAAATTACGGCAATCGCAAGTGTAATCACAAACAGCCATCCCAATATATGTTTAAGCGCAAGCAGGGTGCTTTGCTGCTGCAGTATATTGTATAATGTGTTGGTTGCCAGTTTTTCGGCTGTATCCATGCCGTGTCCCTGCTGCAGGTTTGCCGCCAGTGCTGATGTATATCTTGATGCCGGCAGTGGTTCGGACAAAGTTATGTTTTCTGATATCTTTACGAAATATTTCTGCTGAAGTCTGTAGAGAACGTTGCTGTAGAATGCCGATGCGGCGGCAGGTGTCAGCACAGAGCGGAATGTTATCAGGAAAAAAGCGTTCGAAAGCAGATATTTGGGCGGAAGATCCTCTACGGCAAAAAGTGCAAACGCAATTATAAGCGTCAGCATGCCGAGTCCTCTCAGGAAAATCGGCAGAAAAAGCATTTCGTACGTACTTGAGGGAGAAATTGTAAAATACAAAGTTCCGAAGAATATGGCGAAGCATGCCATGCCGGCTCCGATGAGGCGACGGAAACGCCAGCGTTGCCATCTGAACCACCAGAAGCAGATGAATGCTCCTGCTATGTAACCCGGGAACAGCCATGCGTACAGAGTGTATGTGCGTGTGCTGTCTACATGAAGTATTGTTGTCATGTAGCTTGTCAGCAAGCTTGTGGACGTACTGAAAAACATGACAAGCATCATGTAGAAATATCCCACAATTGCTTTCCATTGAAAGAGTGGCTTGAGGCTGACGTACGGCTTGGGCGAATTCAGCTGTTCCCATAGAAACAGCGCTATAAGCAGTGGAGCCACCACTATGTATATGCAGATGCGAGGCGAAGCCATCCAGTCGAGCACCTTTCCATAAGTGATGACATAAATAAGCATCAGAAGTCCTGTTGAGATGATGAGCATCTCGCGAAGGTGCAGTTCTTTGACTGCTACGCTGTGTGAAGGCCTGTCGTGGCGCAGAAGTATGATGACTGCAAGTATTGCTACGATGAGGAGTATCATCATGAAGTAGTACATGTATTTCCAGTCATAGCGATATGCAAGAAGTGCTGTGACGACCATCGACAACTGTCCGCATCCGAATACAAGCGGGTAGAAATAGGCATAGAATTCGCTTCGTATGTCTTTCGGGCTGAATATGAATTTTATGCGTCTGATAACCCACAGCATCAGGAATCCTTTCAGGAAACCAATCACGAAACTGAAGGCTATGAGCAGTTCCATGCCGGATTGTCTGGCACATACGGCACTCAGAATGAATTGCAGTGTGAGGTCGGTCAGAAGAAGCGTCTTGCTTGAAAGGGCATTGAGAATCTTCGGCACAATGGGGTAGGCCACGGCCATCCCCGCAGAAGCCGCATAGTAGCCTATGGTTATGTCTTCAGTATATACTCCCAACGTGTTCGACACCTCTACCATACTGCCGGTGTATGTTCCGTTAAGCATGGATATGGGCAGCATGATAAGGAAGAGCAGTGCCACGGCCGCGATATCCGGAACCCAGCTCCGCACCGGAATGTCTAGTTCTTTTGCTGTTTTCATCATTTGCGCAGTGCTTCAGTTTCTACCATCATGCCGGCACGCAGCTGTCCCATGTCTTCAGGACTCACACCGTCTAGGTCTATTCTTACAGGTATGCGCTGCTGGACCTTGACGAAGTTTCCTGCTGAATTGTCGGTCGGAACAAGTGAATATTTCGAACCGGTCGCTTCAGATATGGCGCTGACGTGGCCTTGCAGAATCTTTCCCGGCAATCCGTCCACTTTTATTCTTACCGGTTGGCCTATATATATGTTTGCAATCTGTGTCTCGCGGTAATTAGCTGTAATCCATTTGTCTGAACGGCGCACGATGTATGAAAGCGTTTGTCCGGCCGACACGTATTGTCCGGGTTCGAGCGTACGTCGTCCCATATATCCATCGTATGGAGCTGTTACTACCGTGTATGACAGATTCAGATTTGCCAGATCTAGTGCCGCTTCTGCCTTCAGGATGGCAGATTCGGCATTTGTCTGCTTTTTTGTAGCCTCGTTGTATTGCGAACCGGCGGCATCCTTTTGTCTGACCAGTGCATCGCGTCTTGCACGTGCTGCTTCATAGTTGGCTTTTGCCTGTTCGTATTGCTGTTCTGGTATGGACTCCTCCTTGAGCAGACGTTCGTATCTTCTGAAGTCCTGTTCGGCCTGCCAGAGTTTGGCTTCGGCCTCTGCAATGTTGGCCTCTTCCTCTGCTATTTTCATCTGCGATGTATGTATGCCCGAAGTCAGCACCTCCCTCGAACCGCGTGCATCCAGAAGAGCCGCCATGGCTTCTTTCTGACGTATCAGATATTCGCGATTGTCAAGGATGATGAGTGTGTCGCCTTTTCTTACAAACTGATGCTCCTTGAACCGCACGTCCTGTATGTATCCTGCAACACGTATGTTGACAGGTGCAATATATTGGTCTACGAAGGCATCGTTTGTAATTTCATAGCTGATGTATCGCCAGAAATGGTTTACTGTCCATGTTAAACCAGAACATGCGATTATGAGGCATACGGTTGTAATTATGATGTTTCTGCGTTTCCTTCTCTTAAGCTGCTTGTATTTCAGATATAGTGACGGCATGTTTGGTGTATATATGTGTGTACGTTCCTGTTTTCTATCTAGTTTATTCTTTGTTCGGCTCTGTTTACAAGTTGCCGACAGCTCTCTGCAGACGGTAGTATGTATATATTGCATCGGTTCTCGCCTGAGTGAGTTTAAGCTGCGCATTGAGCCTGAGATTGTCGGCATCCAGCAAGTCTGTCAATATGGCCATCTGATTTAGATACCTGTTGTGCATGATGCGGTAATTCTCTTCGGCTTGTTTCACTGTCAGCTTGAGCGCTTCAGTACGCTTCAGAGCCTCGCTGTGTTTCAGCATAGCTTCTTTCACGTCGGTGCGTATGTTCTGGCGCTTCTGCTCTTCGGCGTTGACCATGAGATTCAGGTTGTGTCTGGCTTCATTTATGCGGTGCCGTGACTTGTAGATGGACGACAGTGGGTATGTGATTGAAAGTGCTATGTTCCAGCTGTTGTTGTACATGTCTGCCATTGTACGTGTGATGGGTCGTGCCAGTGCGTTCGAAGCTGTAAGTGACATTTTGGGCAGCATTTCTGCTTTGGCCAATCTGATTTCGTTGTCGGCCAGTTCTGTCTGTTTTTGCAGGAGAAGCATTGACGGGTCGGAAGTATAGGCCATGCTTACGTATTCATCGTATGTGCTGACACTGCATGTCTGGTCGAGCAGTGAGGAATCAGGCAATATGATGAGATTTTCCTCCATGCCCAAAAGAACGTCAAGGCGCTGTGAAGCTATGCGTATGTCGTTGCATGTTTCTTCAAGGACAAGCCTGTTGTCTGTGAGCTGCATTTCGCTCCTGAGCACATCGTTGTTGGTGATTAGTCCTTCCTTTTTCATGTGCCGTATGTCGGTCAGGCGTCTTTCAGATTCCTCTATGTTACGTGTCAGCACACGTCTCTGACTGTAAAGCGTGAACAGGCTCAGATAGCTGTTCAGAAGTGCCAGTTTTATATCAGCACGGTCCGAAGCTGTCTGCAGTACTGCAATGTCTTTTTCCATATCGGCTTGCTTTATGGAATATCTGATGCGTCCGCCTTCGTAGATAGGTTGGGTTACATCTACGGCATAGTTATGCTGCCAGTCGGGAGTCTCCGGATAGGTCGGCGAGGACAGTCCCTTTTGAAACACGACAGGTTGCCCCAGTATTCCGCCCTTAAGACCGATGCTTATGTCCGGCAGACGTGATGTGCGTGCTGTGCGTCGTCGTTCTTCCGCCATCTGTTCTTTTAATCTGTCGGCGGCGAGGTGCAGGTTCTGCGACGTTCCGCGGTCGAACAACTGTTCAACTGTTAGAAACACAGTGTCGCATTTCTCAACCTGTGCACATACGTTTGCCGTAGGGCACGATAAAAGCAGAGGCAGGATTAGTGCCGATTCAATATTCTTCAAGTGCATGCTGAAGCTCTATTAGTAGATTTTCAATCTGTCTTAATTTTTCATTGCCTATACGCATTTCAAGTTCATGATAGTAGTCGGCCAGGAGCGGAGCAATCCACTCGTGGAATTTTTCGCCTTCCTCCGTGAGGTATACAAGTTTGTTGCGTCGGTCGGAAGGATCTTCCTTGCGGCATACATATCCCTTTCGTTCAAGGTTGGACATCAGGTTTGTCAGGCATGCCTTGTCCTTGGCTGTACGTTCGGCAAGAACCTGCTGGCTGATGCCTTGTTCTGTCCATAGACAGCTCATGATCTGGAGCATTTCGAATGTTATCCCTGCTTTTGTGTTGCGTATGAAGCGCAGCATTGCCTGGCGCGAGGCCATACGTGTGCGTATCAGTTGGTGTATACATGTCCGCGATGGCGGATTTTCGTTTATTTCCATTTGCTTTAATAATGCAGTTTCATGTTTTGGGAGTGCAAAGTTAGTGCTTTACTGTAAAATGGTCAAATGTTTGACTAATTATGTGCATAACCTGCACCGGTATTATTTTCCTGTTTTGACTTTATATACATAATATCACGACCGGTTGCTTCAGAAGGGGATGTTTGTTCACATAGATGCAAAGCCTGATAATTCTGAGGGCTCGCAATATGAATTGCGTGCGCTCGTAATTAATCTTGTGAGCCCTCGCAATCTGCAAATCTCTTTACTGAACGCTCGAGATTTGTACGCCTAACGCGCAAGCTGTCGATAATGTGCTATTTTTTGACGATATTATACAATTTCATTCTTTAGCGAAAGAGATATTTTTGTATTCGTAAAAACACAAACCTACATTTATGAATAGAATGAAACTTTTTTCAGGCTCTTTACTGTTTACAATGATCATTGCCGGATGCGGCAGTGTGAAAGACAGTGCTTCTGGATTGAACTACCAGCTTGAGCCTATACCTGATACAGGTGAAGTATTGGCAGAAGGCAGTGTGCCTATGGGCGACTCAAAGGAATTTGAAGAGGTGAAGCTCGATCTTGATATATGTCCCGGACCGTTCAAACCTACATGGGAATCCATAGAACAGAATTATCCCGGTACACCTGAATGGCTCAACGATGCCAAGTTCGGAATTTGGGTGCATTTCGGTCCCCAGTCGGCAGGTGAGAGCGGCGACTGGTATGCGCGCAAGATGTATGTGCAGGGTACGCCGGCATACGAAAATCACCTGAAGAACTACGGACATCCATCAAAGGTAGGTTACAAGGAGGTTCTGAAGTCATGGAATCCTTCGAAGTACGATCCAAAGGCTCTTGTGGAACTCTACAAGGATGCAGGTGCACGCTTCTTGATTATTCAGGCTGTTCACCACGACCAGTTTGACATGTGGAATTCCAAATACCAGCCTTGGAACTCTGTCAACATCGGCCCAAAGAGAGATTTCATAAAGGAATGGGAAAAGGCAGCACGCAAGGCCGGAGTACGTTTCGGATTGACATTCCATCACGAATATTCATGGTGGTGGTGGCAGACAGCATTCCAGAGCGACAAGGAAGGAGAGCTTAAAGGCGTTCCTTACGATGGAAATCTCACCCTTAAGGACGGTGAAGGAACATGGTGGGAAGGACTTGATCCGCGATATCTCTATGGTGTAAACCTTCGCGAATATGAAACTGTGGCCGATGCGGCCAACTCAAGATGGTCGCCTCCAAAGGCAGGAATCTTCAGCCGTCATCTGAAATTTGCCGAATGGTATTCAAAATGGTGGGCGCTCCGCATGATGGATGCTGTGGACAAATATAATCCTGACTTCATTTATACTGACGGTACTGACCAGCAGCCTTTCAGCGGAAGCGGTACAGGTACGGGATACAAGTGTGATGCCATGCAGCGTGTGATGGCCGATTTCTACAACAAGACTTTGAGCCGCAGGGGCAAGGTCGATGTGTTCAGCATCGTGAAGTTCAGAAAGAAAACCAACGGAACTGTCAATACATGCGAGACAAGCATACCTGGAGGAATCAAGAACGACCAGGCATGGATTGCCGAAACACCTGTAGGCGACTGGTTCTATGCTTCAAATTTCACATACAGCTCGAGCGCGGTAGTTCGCTACATGCTTGAAGAGGTTGCACGCAACGGCGCATTCGGTCTTTGCATTTCGCTTCGTCCTGACGGTTCGCTCGACGAGGAATGTGTGAAGATGCTCAAGGAAGTGGGCGAGTGGATGAAGATAAATGGTGATGGTATATACGGAAGTACTGCATGGAAGGTTCTCGGCGAAGGCAAGGACGGAAAACTCAACGTAATGCCTGGAGGACGTATTGACAAATGGCAGGCCGACCATAAATATTACAACACTGATTTCCGTTTCACAGTCGGCAAGGATGGTTCGCTTTATGTTTGGTGTATGACTGTTCCTTCTGAAGGCGACGAGCTGAATGTCACTTCTTTGGGCAAAAACAGCAAGTTGCTTGACAAGGAAATAAAGTCGGTTGAGCTTCTCGGCGGCAAAGGCAAGCTGGAATGGGAACAGGGAGAAGACGGATTGAAGATTGTTTATCCGGGTTCAGACAAGATTCATTCAGTTGCTGGATTCAAGGTTGAGTTTAAATGATTTTTGTACGACATGCATGAGGCCATGCGTCGGCTGCATGTTTGATTGAAATAAATAAAAAACGTCAGATGCCTGATATTGAGGCGTCTGACGTTTTTGATGTACAGGTAATTATTAGGCGTGAATTTCTTTATGTGGCTTCTATCAGAAAGAAACACGCACGGCTGCATAAACATTTCGTCCCGGTGCGTTTATTCCTGAAGCAAAGATTCTGTATTCCGTGTCCAGAATGTTTTCTATGCCTGCCTGCAATGTGAAGTTTTTCGAAAGGTTGTAGCTTCCCTTCACATTGAGTGTGAACCATGCCGGCAAACCTTCGCCGTCGGCACCCTTCACTGTTGCATAGTCGATGTTGTCTTCGCCGTCCATGTTGTAGGTCGATTTTGCCTTTTTGCCGTTGTATATCGTGTAGAAGTCGAATCGTCCCTTGCCGTTGCGTGTGAGGTAAGCAACGCCTGCACGTCCGTAGATAGGTGCAATGTGGTCAAGCGGCTGATGTGTTTCGCCGCGTGTTATGCGTCCGTAGGTGTAGTTGAACGTAGCGTTGAGCTCAACCTGGTCGATAGGCTTTGCGATGAGGCTTGACGAGAATCCCCAAAGCACAGCTGCCTTTGCATTTGTCTGAGTGTAAACGTCGCACATCTCGCCCTGATACTCCATCTGCGGGCTTCCGAAGAATGTGCCCCTGCCTGTAGTGATTGCGTCGAAATAGTATGTGCCGAAGAGCACGTTTTCCCAGGTGAGGCGGTCGCCTATGTGCTTGGTGATGTTGAGGTCGACAGATACAGTTTTTTCTGGACGCAGGTCAGCGTTTGGTATTGTTACAGTGTTCACTTTCGAGTCGAACACCTTTGACGTGTTGTCGATGTTCGGCACACGGTAGGCTGTTGATGCCGAGAATGCAACCTTCCATGTCTTCGACGGGAGATAGTTCAATCCCAGCGAAGCACTGTATGTGAGGTTGTTCTTGCGCTGGCTCTTGCCTCCGAAGAACGGGAACACTTCTGTGTCGAGCACGCTTGAGTAAGTAGTGGCATATCCGAGTCGCAAGCCGTCGTGTAGGCTGAGCTTGTCGTTGATTGTCCATACGTGTGTGGCAAAAGCCTCTATGGTGTGCATGCTGTTGTCGCCGTCGGGATAGCGTGTTGTGTTCGACGATATTTCGCCCGTTGCCACATTCTCTGTTTCAGCTGTCGATTTCAGGTAGCTGAGCATTCCGTCTATGCCAAGATGGAGCTTGTTTGAACCAATGTATTTTATCCAGTCGGTGTTGAGGGTAATCATGTTCACGTTTTCCCATGTGTGGTACAGTTCCTCACGTCTGAACTGGCGGTCGTGGCGGCTCTCCTTTACGTTCTGGTATGCCAGTGTCAGCTTCACGTTGTCCGCACCGAGCTGATGGCGTCCGTCGTAGGTGTAAGCTGTCATGAGGCGGAATTGAGGACCGTAGTACCATTCGGCAAACTTAGGCTGAATCTGTCCGTTCTTTTCCTGCATGACGCTGAGGCGGTCGTAGCGGTTGAACTCGTTGGTGTTCGACAGCTGGAAATTTACAGCATGGCTCGCATTGCTGTTCGGCTTGTAGAGGAACTTCTGCATGATGTCATACTGAATGTAGCCGGAGCGTTTCTGCAGTTCTGGTTTGTCGTTTTCAATCATCTGATCGTCGGCACCGTTCTGCGGTTTTACATATATGCCGCAGTTGATGTAGCTGTCATCGTCGGGTAGGAAAGGGTTGCGCGTCTTTCCCGACCTCAAATCGCCGAAACTGCTGAAAGTGACAGAGGTGAGCGATGCAAACTTATCGGTACCGTAGTTGAGGTCGATATGTGCCGTACCCTCCTGATTTGCACTGCCGTAGCGCACTGCCGCATTGCCTTCGAAAAGCTGTTTCTGTCCTTCAGGAGCCAGGCGAGGTGCTATGGTGTTGAAGGTGATGACTCCGCCCAATGCGTCAGAACCGTAATTTAGTGATGCAGGGCCGTTGAGCACCTCGATGTTCTGCAGTGTGAACTGGTCGACAGTGATGCAGTTCTGCAAATGTCCGCTTCTGTATATAAGGTTGTTCATGCGTATGCCGTCGACAACCAGCAAGATACGAGAAGCCTCGAATCCGCGCAGCATAGGGCTTCCTCCTCCCTGCTGGCTTTTCTGCACAAGTACCTGTCCGCTCTCGTTGAGAAGGTCGGCTACGGATTGCTTGTTCGTGTAGTCGATATAGTCTTTAGGAATGGTTACGATGTGCTGTGGCGAATTGATTTTCCTTGTGTTGTCGCGGTTGACGCTTACAATGACTTCGTCAAGGTCTATGTTGCGATATGTTGCCGTACTGTCGGCTTCATAGGCGAATGCAGAAGTCGAAAGTCCGATGGTGAGCGATAAGCAATATGTAATGTTTCTTTTCATCTATATTCTTTTTCTTTATGTATTGTTCTATGTAATTATGCAACTTTGCCTGTTGAGATATTCTAAATTGTTGTTCCACACAAAAGAGGATGCGCTCTTGGTTGCGCATCCTCATATTTTTAAAAAAGTTTTTACTTGTGTTTTTGCTTTGCCCGGTCCGGATTTACTAGAATAGGTCGTCTTCGTCATAGCTGTAGAATCTGTCTCTGCCGCCGCTTCTGGGATCAGAAGGCAATGAATTCATCATTCCGTCGGATATACCGCTGCTTCCTGCAATAATGGTCTCTGTCTCTATCTGTACCACTGTAATTGATGGTGAAATGTAAGTTTTTTTCATCGTCATTTATAGTTTTGTAATTTGTGTCGGCAAAGATATAATATAAGTTTGTAATATGAACAAGTTAAATATGGTTTTAAATATTGTTATGAATCTGATAGTATCTTGTAAAGTTTTGTATAATGCAGGTTTTGTAAACAAATGTAAATATTTATTATTGTTTTATTAAAGTTAATATTCTTGCATCTGCGCGTGCAGTTTGTCGCTCTCCTTTATTGTATATGGCAATAACTCGTATATTTTCTCGATATATTGATAATATACCTATTAATATATAAGACATAGTTTTGTTTTAGCTTGCTATATGTCAATTTCTATTCACGGCATTACGATATATTCAAATATGATGTCTTGAAGATTTATTAACATTATTTTCGCTGAAACAAAATGATGCAAAATAGAAAAATATTTAATTCTATGTCTTTTCTATGTGATAATATGTCATCTATATGGTGACAAATTGTAACTTTGCCGCCATACAGCTGAAAGCTCATATCGGGTGATTGGAAAAAATATGTAATCGCAGAAAAGGTATTATGGTAAAAAGAAATTTATTAGGATTATTTGCTCTTTTGCTTCCTGCTGTTTGTATGCAGGCGCAGTTGACCGACGGTACAAAGTCGGCCGTTAAGGAGAAAGAAAAAATGGAACGTGCAGTTTCCGCTTTGCCGGATTCTGCATACGAGCAGGTCAGAAAGGAGGATCTGCTGAACGATGAAGTTTATATGAAGTTGGCAAGGGACGGATGGTTCCCTCAGGAAATTACGCGCATCATGGATTGCTACATCAAGAGTAATCGCAGCAAGGTAAGAGGCTCGCGCGAGTACGGAATGTATGCAAAGCAGTGGCTTCCTATGTATGGACATACTCCGGGAAATGATACTATTTATCAGTTTGTCGATACTGCTTATTATGGTGAGGCAATGAAGTCCGTCAGACAGCTGTATGCCGCTCAGCTTGAAAGCTATTATCCTGAGATTCCGTATACTCCGGATGACAGAATGAAGGGCATACGCAACAAGGGATATTTTCGTCCGGTACATCAAAAGCCATATACCGGACGTATCCACTGGATTGTCGTTCACCCGACAGATCCTGATGCACTCATGGTTGTGCCTGATGGTGCAGGAATATTCAGAACTTCAGATCTCGGAAAGACGTGGGATTGTGTTACAGACAGGATACCCGACAGAGAATTCAGGAAAATATGTTCACACTCTGCTATTCCTGTAGATCCGGACGATTGGAACCACTTTTTTGCCTTCATGAAGAATGGCGGCAGTACAGCTGTGTACGAAACTGCTGACGGCGGACAGAGCTGGACACGTGTGCCTGGAGCTACCCACAAGTCATTCAAGCGTGGTTACGGTTTCAGGGATACTGCTGGGAATCTGAAGTTTATAGGTGCCAATCAGGGAGGTGCCAATTATCTTGACAGCAAGGTTTGGTACAGCGACGATAAAGGTGTTACGTGGAAGCAGGTTGTGCTTCCGGACAGCTTGAAGGAAATTCACCCTGTGACAGGAGCAAAGGGTTCTTTCTTCCAGAATTTTGCCTTTGATCCTGAAAACAGAGATAAGATATATATAACAACATCAAGAAGCATATATTATTCGGAAGACGGTTTGACGCCGCAGGCAGGTGCGAACGGAGCCACGGCGTTTAATATCAAGCGTTTGACGTTTGATGTGTATAACCAAGATGGCACCGTACTGCGTGCCGGCAACGTAAACGAGTTTCCTTTCAAGGCTACGACGCAGAGTTTCCTTGAGATAAATCTGAACAATCCTAAGCAGATGTGGTTTGCAACTGCATCCAGAAATGTCAGCTACGGAGTTTACTCTGCTGTTTACCGTTCTGATGATGGCGGTAAGACTTGGCGTACGCTTCAGGAGCCGATGAACGGAATAGGAAGAGGTCTTGCTTTCGGCAACGAGGCGCCTTGGGGATGGCTCGGAGGGTTCGGCGTAAACTTTGCTGACCCTCAGTGGCTTTACGGTTGTTCAATGAGTTCGGCCATAAGCAGTGATGGAGGACTCAATTTCAAGGAGTTTTTGTGGGGCAACCGTCTCAAGGCTGAATATGACGACGGCGTGTACTACTCAACCACCAGTGCGCGCCACAATGCCGACAACCACTGCATCGTTTCCCACCGAAGCGGACGTGTGTTCAGAGGTTCCGATGCCGGTCTTCTCGTGAAAGACAAGAACATCAACAACCACGAATGGACAAACATAAACGGAACGATGGGCAACCAGCTCCACTATTCAATAAAGGTGAACGAGTTCGGCGACCAGACAATGCTCGGCAACACCCAGGATGTCGATGCACAGACCTACCGCTACGGACGATGGGGCAACTGGCGAGGATATGAAGGCACTGAAGCTTTCATCAATCCTTATGCCGGCACATGCTATTTCTCCGGCGGTGGAGGAGGTGGACTTGAAAACGTTTCTTTAAATTCATGGTATGAAGGATATTCGTGGGCAGATGTGTTTACCGGAAACTGGTATCTTATACACAACCCTGGAAACAACAACGTGTCTTTCTTCCGTATAGAAGACTTCGGACGCAAGACTGTCAACCTGTCGGCTAAAACCGTTGATGACAGCGGAGCTGGTGCAGGTGCACGCGACATGGCCATTACCCGCGACGGCGACCGCGCTACAATCTTTGTGCTGAATACCAACAATACGATTGTGCGTTCAACCGACGGAGGAAATACGTTTGAAACCGTCTATGTTAAGAACGGCAACTCCAATGTTCCTGCAAAGTTCACCGGTTCATGGATAACCGTTGATCCTGATGACAGTAATTTCATATATATAGGCCAAACCGGCAAGCTCTTGAAATATGATCTTACTACGGGGCTCAGCGAGGATTTGTCGGCAGGACTTCCAAATATTTCGTGTGAAGACATTATCTTCCACGAAGGTTCAGGCGACATATATTTCTTCAGTTCATCATCCGGCATCTACCGCCGCGACCATGCCAGCGGACAGTGGTCTTTGTGGATGAAGGGCTACAACCCGTTGGCAGCAAAGCGTCTTGCGCTCAACTACACCACACAGGAGATGGTTATCGGCGACTACGGACGTGGTGTATGGGTGGCCGATTTGGAGAACCCTTCCGACCGCTATTTCAAGAACGGTTTCGCATTGAAGGAACTTTCGAATGTCGACGGACGACGCACTTTCGGAATTGATACAAAATGGACAATACCTTTATATTATGATTATACTTGGTATGTTAACGGACAGGATGTGAACAATCCTTACCAGTATCTTACTGCACAGCTCAACGACGGCGACAAGGTCAAGCTCAAGCTGACATTGCGCGAATCGCCTGACGTGAGCACCACTTCAGCCGAATACACCGTGAAGTCTTCTGCTTCGAAGATTGCCTATGAGCCTAAGCCGGGTACAGCATTGTACAGCGACGGCAGCGGACGCGTCGATCTCGGCTACGTCGACTGGTTCTTCAACGATTTCACCGTAGAGTTCTGGATAAAGCCCGAAAGCAACGGAGTTGTATTGTGCAACCGTCCTGTCGAGCTTCAGCGCGACACCCGCGGCTGGGCATTGCTCCTCGATCAGGGCAAGCTGAAATTCCGCTACGCACCGGCACAGCTCTTCGACCGTGCCACTTACGATGCCAACGAAACACAGCAGGAAGACATCGTCGGACCTGCATTGACCATGGGACGCTGGACGCATGTGGCATTGAGCCATGACCGCGACGGCAGCGTGGTGCTTTATGTCAACGGCAATCAGGTGGCATCTTCTTCACGCATCGTTCAGTGGGCACCGCTCAACAGCGCCGTTTACCTTTCGCTCTTTGCCGACGGATTCGAGAGCATGGCAATGAAGGGAGCCGTGGACGAACTCAAGATATGGAACAGCGCTCTCAACGCCAATGACATCCGCCGTGCAATGTTCTCGCACGACACATCGATGCCTCAGTCGTTCGTTTACTGCAACGACTTCAATGCCGGAAGCCTCGACAAGGAACACGAACTCTTCTCTCGCGGCGGTATGGCACCTCGAGTTCAGGCGGTGACATTCTACGTCAAGATGCCTGTTGCCGTAGCGGCTGTCAAGTCGGAGGTCAAGACTCCTTCTGAGCGTACTGCATACGACATCGGCGACGGCAGATCAGTATATCTCACTCCTGCAGACGGCCAGATGCCTGAAATCGGAGTATACAGATATGCACATCTGCATCCGGACAGCATGGGAGTGAACTCCCTCTACTACAAGGCCGTTTCGGAAGTGTTCCAGATACGTCCGTTCTCTGATTCTGAAAATGCAAGTGTCGACATTGAGATACCTTTGGCCCTTGATGCAAGCAAGCAGTATCAGCTCTACGCATGCGGATTGTACGAAGAGAACAAGGTTTGGCAGAAAGTGTCCGACCTCAGCATCAGCTCCGACGGCAAATATCTGGTGGCACGAGGTGTCAAGCTCAACCGTCTCAGCGACAAGATGCTTGCCGTACTCGAGAACAAGCCAGCAATCGAGGCTTCTCTCGAAGGTGGAGCTGAAGGCAATGAAATATATGTATACGATGCCGAACAGACAAATTACAGCATAGATGCACACCTCGTCGGAGGTATGAGCGAACCTACAGGCCTTTATGAAGTAAAATCAAAGACTGGCCTCTTCAAGATTGCCGACAACATGAAGTTCGTTAACGGCAAGGCCACAGCCAAGCTTGTTCTCGATCTCGACAAGCTGAATGGAGCCGACGCTCTCGCCGATACAATTGTCGGCAAGGCTGACGAAAAGCTTGTTCCGCTTGCAATCAAGGTCAACAACAGACTTCTGCCGACGGTTTCGGGCAGAGATATGACTTTCCAGAACGGAGGAGCCTATGTCTCTTCATCCAAGATTACCGGCGGACTCAACGGCAAGACGACTGTGACAATGATGGGATGGGTGCGTATCGACAATACGGACATGCTGAGCGGAGTCAAACCTCTGATATTCTTCCGCGGAAGCAACAGCGGTGTCTGCGGTATACACCTTGCCAGCGGTAACCTGCGTTTCCATTGGAACGACGGATACTACGGATGGTCGACTACTCTCAACTTCACAACTGCCGATATCGGCCGTTGGATGCACGTTGCACTTGTTGTCGAGCCTACACAGTTCAGAGTTTACCTCAACGGAGCTGAATATTCACGCGGTCACGACAAGATTACCGGTGGTATAATCAATTCAGCCTTGATGTTCGGACAGAATTACCAGAGCGACAAGTGGTTCAACGGAGCCGTCGATCAGGTGATGCTCTGGAACCGCTCTCTCACAGCCGAGGAGATACGCCGTTACATGACTGTCAACCCTCGATTGGACGACCCTTCGCTTGTTTCGTTCATCGATATGGACCATGTCAACGCCGACGGCAAGATATATGATCTTGTGTCAGAGGCTCCTCTCGCAACCAGCGGAGTGACATCCAACGACGACTATTCGCACATGCCGTTCCATCCGTCGAACAGCTTCACCCAGAACAGCCAGGCACCTGCCGTAGACAACATCATCTTCGTCGAGTCGCCTAGCAACGTGAATGCCGACTATAGAATGGGTGTGTTCAACGGAACCCCTTACAACTATGCCAACTCTGAGCATTCAAATCTGACTCCGCTCTACGGTGCATACTTCACGCTCACAATGAGCAAGCCGTCCGTGTTCTCGTCGGGTCAGAAGGCCGTAATCGGATTCAATATGCCTCAGACAGCTGTCAGCTCCGGTGCGGTACTGGCCATCCGTCCTATCGGATCACCTGAACCGTTCAGCACATATCAGCCGATGACATCGCTCGTCGACGGCAAGATGCGCTTCGAGGTCGACGGCACACTTCTCAACGGAGGATCGGAGCTCATGCTCATGTATGACGGCACGCAGGGCGAACTCCCTGTCAAGGTCAACCTCTCTGTCAATAATTACAATGAAGGCGACACGCTCATCCTCAACTCCGAGACCGACCGCATCACGGTCAAGGCCGACGTTGTCAGCGCCAACCCTAAGAGCAAGGCCCTCGTGTCAGTCGTTGAGTCAGAGTACGCATCGGCCGATGTTTCAGAGCTCGACCTCAGCGGAAGTGCTGAAAAGAGTTTCGTGATTACCATCAACAAGGACAACCTCAACAAGCTCGCCGTAAACCCTGTTACAGTGACACTGTCGGGCGTATCCGAGGGAGGCGAGCTCAAGCTCAACGTGGCCCTCGAGCCTATCGTAGAGCTCAGCCTTGCCGACAACGACAGCGAGGACAACTCCATCGTCGTAGAAGACCCTTATGCTTCCTTCGGAGTGAAGGCCAAGCTCGTACAGGGAGTCCTCGCCGGAGGTGTAAAGATAAAGACCACTGCCGATATGCCGAACATCGTAAACACTGCCGTCGGAAGCATGCTCAGCAACAACGATGTTGCCTACACCGACATCCTCGAGTACTATCCGTCGGCCAGCGAGTTCGATGCAGGATGGAACCTCATCGGCAACCCGTACCTCTCGAACATCAACCTCACCAAGGAACAGAACGTTTCTCTCCATGAAGACGAGGTGGTGAAATACCTCTACCAGTACAACCCTGAGAGCGACACATACACCGCCTGGGATATGGTCGAGAACTACGACGAGACACAGAAGCTCATGCCGTTCCAGCCGTTCTTCGTGCAGACACGACAGACAGGAGCATCGCTTGTCATCAAGCCTGAGTCGAAGAGCACAACCATCAACCGCCGTGTCTTCGACCACTACATGCTCCACGAGAGCCGCATGCTCCGCCTCGGCCTCTATGCCGGCGATTCCGACAAGCTCTCCGACCGCACCGAGATAAAGATACAGGAAGGCACCTCTACTGACATCGTCTTCGGCGAAGATGCCGTGAAGATGTGGGGAGGACTCAACTCAAAGACCAACGAGATGGCAACAGTTGCCGGCGACAGATACCTCTCCGTCAACGTCCTTCCTAACAAGCGTGTAGAGATACCTCTCCACCTTCAGCTCTCGGCTCCGGGCAAGTACCGCATCGCATCGATTTCGTCCTACGGCTACGGATTGAACGACAATGCCGAGCTCGTCGACAAGGCCACCGGTGCACGCTGGAAACTCCTCGACGGCGAAGCCTACGAGTTCAACGTTGCCGACGTGAAGGAAGCCGCATCGCGCTTCGTCGTATGGATAAGCATCCGCGAAGATGCAACCGGCATTGAAGGCGCCGCTGAGGCGAAACCGTCGGTGAGCGTAGAGTCGGGCGCATGCCGCATCGAAGGCCTCTCGGGCAAGTCGGTCATCGAGATATTCGACACGGCAGGTCGCCGCATCGTCTACACCACTGTGACTTCCCCAAGCTCGGTACACAACCTCACGGCCGGCACATACATTGTGCGTGTCCGTACATCGAACAAAGATTTCTCTAATAAAATAAACGTAAGATAAATGAACGCAAAATATATATTCGCACCCCTTCTTTCTATGCTCGGAACATCTCTGCAGGCACAAAAAATAGAGATTGCCGGTATACTCCCGACTCCTGACGGCGGACTCGACGGACGCATGATTATAGCCAAGGCCGATGGAGGCCCAAAACAGATAAAATCGCTCGACCTCGTGTGCTTCAGTCTCAGAAACGGCCAAAGCACCAAGCATACCGACGGCATCGCTCCGATGCCCGACGGCTATTACCTGATTCCCATACCGAATCTCGACCGCACCTTCGAAGTGCCTTATATTGACACCGACGACCGCTATGCCTATCGTGTAGGGCTCACCACGGATGATGATGTCAGAATCGTCACCGAGTTGATTGAAGACAACGGCCTTGAGCGCTTTCTGTGGCTTGGTTCAGATGTCAAGTGGACATCATATACCCAAGGCGAGATAGGGCCTAAGTTCGACCAGTCATTGGGAGGTTGGAACCCTTTTACTGTTTCCGGCATCAGTTTCTACAAGAGCTTCAGCGTGCACGGCAAAGGCAGTTTCACGTTTGACCTGCCTGCCGGCAATCCCTATTCGCGCTTGTTTACATACTACGGTATCCAGGATGACCGTCCTGGAGGCGATGTCCGCTTCTCATTGATAGTCGACGGTGAAACTCTTGAGACGCATGACATGTATGCGAAGTCGAACCCATCAAAGCCTGCCGACCACGACGGCATCTACCTGCGCAGGTTCGAGACGCCCATCGACGGCAAGACAAAGATTGTGCTTGACGGCGACATCATCGACGATGCCGCCTACGACCATATGAACTTCCCCATGGGGCGAATCTACCTGAAGTCCGACACGCGCAAGCCTCAGAAAGCAGGATGGCCGTCCACAGCCGTTCTGGCATCCGACAAGCCGTTCACACAGACAATCGATGCCGAATTCCCTTCCGGCGGAACCGCCTACTACGAAATTCTCTCCGGAAACGAATACGCCACCATCAACGGAGCCGTCCTCAACGTCCACACCATCCCCGACGACAAGGACGCCTGCATTGAAGTCCGGGCATACCAGTTCGGCACAGACGAGTATCTGCCCGCACCACCGTCAACGTGCCGTTTCTACATACGCAACAACAAGACCGTCGCACGCGACGAGAAGATCGAACTGGCCAACGGCGACGTAGTCGACCAGCTCACAGTCTATGCCGACCCCGAGTCGCGCGGACAGGTAGTCGTTTCCAACGGCTACGCACAGGTCAAGAAGCTCTACTTGAAGTACACCTTCCGCCCAGGAGAATGGAACTTCATCACCTTCCCTGCAAACATGAATCTCGACCGCGTCAGCAACCTCAACGAACTCGGCTACAAGTTCAACGACAACAAGAAGGCATACTTCATCTGCGAGTACAACACGCGCCAGCGTGCCGAGAACCCCGAGAAGACGGCATGGACACAGCTCGCATCGCCCGACGTCGTCCGCAACAAGGGCTACATCATGGGCGTGTCGCGTTCGGCCGACAATCCCGACAACACGCCTGTCGAAGTAACCTTCACGTTCGAGAACACCACGCTCGGAGTCGATGCCTCCGGCGACGGCTCGATGAACGTCGAGCTCGACATGATGCAGGTTAAGCCCGGAACCACGGTTCCCGTCTACGTCCAGCCCGACGGCGTCAAGGGAGCACCGCTCAAGGTCATGGTCACATTCTCGCCCAAGGACCTCTCACAGCTTCCGGTCAACTACGCGGTGGCCCTCGACGAGGCGCGCATCACCTTCATCCCCGACCGCTCCGGCATACGCCTGACGCTCCCTACGCAGGACCCTGCCAAAGTCGTAATCTTCGACCGCAAGGACCGCATCGTCAAGGCCGTCAGCTACACGGCTCCGTACGTCATCGACATACGCACGCTCAAGCCCGGCGAATACCGCGCCTACATACAGTACGGCAACGCCTCGGCCGTGAAGCCGTTCACCGTCGAAAAGAAGTAGGACACGGGGAGAATATACTCCAACCTTTCGGCCGTCGAGCCGAAAGGACACAGACATAAAGAATAAGAAAGCAGGTGCACGAGGACAACAATCTATACCTCGGCAACCTGCTTTCTTCTTTTCCCATCGTCCTTCCCTCTTTTCCAGATTTCCCCGATTTGGGGGAAACCGCGGAGATGCAAATCGATTTTGTTACAATGTTACAATGTTACAATGTTACATTTTTTCCCAACCCGTGCACTGCTATGCCGTTACGGCAACGGCTCTTCAGGCTCCAGCGGAGTCACCTCGCCCGAACCGCTGATGGCGTAGCCTCCGATGATGCATGCTCCCGGCTTGAAGCGTTCGAGAGGCATCGTGCGGAGCACGGCTCTGAGCTCGTTCGACGGCGCAAACAATATCTTCACACGCTTGATCATCTCCACAGTGGCCTCGTCGGCTGTGTCCGAACCCCTCACGCAGAGCGATGCCCTGATGGTGCCCAGACGTCCGAGCGATACGGGATGCCCGTTCTCGATGTACTGCGACGCTATCTTGGTGAGGGCCGAGAGAATGCCCACCACGTCGCCCTTCGTCAGCGACGACGAGTAGGCGATGTCCGTCGCCAGCTGTTCGGTGGTGTATCGGCCTGAATATACAGGTATGGCTACGACCATCTCCTTGTCGGCACAGGCAACTCTGATTTTCTTCGTCTTGTAAAACATAATTTTCTTCCTCCCTGCTGTTTACTTCTTGCGCGGAAAGATAATCATTATCACATCGATTATCTTCCACAGAAATTCAATGATTTTCTTCATACTTCACACACACTCTCTTTTTTTCGTTTTACGATTATCTGTCAGCATACATTCGTGCTACACGTCCTACTCGGCTACGACGTTCTCCGCATCGCCGTTCGAGAAGTTCGTGATTTCGGTGTATGCAAACGGCATCGCCTTCTTCACGTCCTTCAGCTCGCCTCGCGGAGTGAACTGATAGCGCAGGTACTTCAGGTTGTTCCTTATGTCGTACTTGCCTCCATCCACGTTCTGTGCCCTGGCACGCAGGATGATGCGCAGGATGCCCAGCTCGCCGAGGTCGCAGATGGCACCGTTGGCCAGACGTTCCGACATCAGCTCGCCCATGCAGTGAAGGGCGCTGAGCACGTCGGACTTGGTGAGCGACGTGGCGTTTGCTATGTCGCCAGCCAACTGCTCCACTGTCACCTTCGGAAACGTGACCGGACGCAGGATGAGCAGCTCCCTGTCGGCTGCCGCACATCTCACTTTCACTTTCTTCAGTTTCATAAAATCCTCCTTTCTTTTCAATCAAAAGTTCAACAATCCTTTTACCGGTAAAGCATGCGCAATTTAGCCTTTTGACACAGCGCGGCAAACTTTTTACGAAGCGTTTTCCGAACCCTTTGCATAAATTTGCATACACCCCCGAATACCCCTCCTGTACCATGAAAAATTGTAAAAACCGCTATCCTGCGATTTTGTAACATTGTAACATTGTAACATTGTAACAAAATCGATTCGGATCTCAAAAGAAAAAACGAAATAAAAAGAAAAAAGATATATTATAATATTATATATATA
>OKRU01000348.1_pt1 | contig 45316 bp, 30 predicted proteins | sample 1601131 | NCBI WGS metagenome assembly OKRU01 (sample SAMEA3541558, study PRJEB24748) | human gut metagenome | biome: human gut; feature: human-associated habitat; material: faeces | place: China | collected 2012
GATATGCGCAACTTTTCAAACATATTATCAACTCTAATTAATTCCGCCAACAGGTTTACATTATTAAGCTCCAGTGTGTTGAACACTCTAATTTTAATTTTCTTTGCCATAATAAATGAATTTAAAATAGGTTTTATAATTAATTTTTTGCATTATATCCAGAATAGCAGATTCCTTTACCTATCCTCGACAAAATTTCATTGTTAAATATCAATGAATATATTCTGCACATGAAAAAATAAGTTATTTGTATTTCAGCCATGCTTGCAATATTTTCATAGTATTGATACCAACTATTTATAATTTCTAAAGAAGAGTTGTAACTATATATACTGTTTTAGAATTGACTTTTTCCTAATGCTTGGTCAGTATATTGCTATGCAACAATACTATATTGTTCATTTGCAGCTCTAAATCCGAAGATGAATTTACATAAAAGTTCCTCGCAACCATGATTTAATCAGCTTCCAAAGGAGTAAAAGATAAAATTACATTGAGGAACATAAATTTTATCTCGCGAATATACACTGGATGACAAACGGACGTATCAGTAGAATTAATATCGTTGCTTTACCAGGGGTATAAATGCAACCCCATCAAAAACAAATCTTTATGTTTTTTGATGGGGCTTTATTTAAACTCGCATCGTACTGGGGTATCCACTGCAAGAAGAGCAGTCGAAATCAGGTTGCTAATGCACACCTGCCAGCCTAAAGACCCTACTGCTGCTTGACCAGCTCCCTGTTACGCGATTTCACACTGGATGGTTCTCATCCAGCGACTGGTTGTCTCGGCAGCGATACAGCATGGACTCATTCGTATTAAGTAAAACTTCTATACTACAACTTAGAACAAAAGCAACCAACGAACATACGTTCCATTGCGATGCACAACCCCTAACTACGCCTTCTTAGCCGGTATCCCTCTTACAAGCCAAAGCAGCGGCAAGAGTTCATTCACAACATAAGCATTATTATTAAGAGGTCACGTCCACAAAAACATCTGCCGAAGCAAACGTCAGTAAGACCACACGTTCATAAGTCAGTCCCCCTATCAAAGTAGGTAACGCCATTACCGCTCAATGTAATAGGCCAGGTTTTTCTCAAAGTGTTGTTTCCAGCCCTAGGCTCAATATTGAAAAAATCATCATTCAAGTATTCTAAAATTCCGTCTGTTTTAACAATCTTTTCATTCTCCCTGCCGGACACTTTCTAAACTAAAACTAATGGTCCGACAGAAGCTGAAAATCCATTATCTTACAGCATGAACTCTATATGTACTATCAAATCACTCTTCAAAAAGAGCTGTAACCTTCAGTATCTTATCTTTTTAATCCAAAATATGACTACTCGGTCGGCGGTTGCATTGGTAATCCGAGTATCGATGCGAGCGTTTGTCTTAACATTTCCTGTTGATTGAGCTTCATAAGCAGGTTGAAGTACCCACCTATTTCAGTTATATTCATCGGAGCAGGAATTCGAGAAAGTTTGATATCACTTTCTGTTGCAATCCTGCGATATATCATTCTTTTAATTTCAGCCATTTCTTCCGAAGTTTCCTGTTCAAGTAACTTGGAGGCTAATTCGAATAAATAATTATCATTTGCCATGACTTAAATGTATTATCATAGTTATAATTTATTTACCATTCTCGTTATATGTTTCGGTTATCGTTTTTAGATAGCCGTTGTCCCGAATCTTCAGAGGTTGCAAGTTTTCCAGTTTCAGGATTATTGTTTTTGCCTGTTTCATCATTGCCGCCTGTTCCTGTTGTCGGTTTACCGCCGGTAGTTGTTCCCGATTCTACGGAGCTAGTAGGTTTTCCAGATTCAGGTTTATTTTCTTCACCTGTTTCACTATTGTTGCTTTTGTCTATTTCAGGTTTTAACTTTAGTAAATCTATGACTTTTCCCAACATAGCACTATTACTGTCCAGAATCTTATCTCTACCCGATGACGCACTTTTGGTACCTTCGTTCAGAATGTCCTTCAATTGCTCTAATCCGGTAATATTGCCGAACTGTGGTGTCTGTTTGCCAGCCAGCACACTAATCAGGTCTGTCATTGTAACAGACTGTGGTGCGGTTGCACTTTGAATATTCAAAGCTGTAGTTCCGGCAGGCGCCTTTCCGTCTAAATAGTCGGTGTTGTTAAGGTAGTCTTTGCCGATATCCATTTTATCGATAGGAGAATCCTTCCAATTCCAGAATCGTGTCAGATCTATAAGTTCGCTTACATTTGTTTCACCGAGTACGGCTTCACCTATCATGCCATCGGTAGGCAGCGAGATGGTAGTTGATGGTACTCTGAAGTATGCAGTGTGATAGCGATAGAGGGCATCCTGTATTTCGGCAGCCGTTTTGTCTAACTTTTTGGCCAGACTTTGTGGATATGTGAATGGCAGCAAAATGCAGTTTCCATAAAATCCTAATAGTTTTTTTATGTTTACACAATTCAGCAATGGGATGTCTGTGGAGTCGTTTTCAGCTTTTTTGAATTGTGGCCTTAGTATGACACTACCTATATTGTTGTTTATTATCGGATTATTTTTTAAACTTTTATCTACAATACGAGTCTTTTGACTGATATTATCGGAATTAACTTGATCCATGTCTTCAAGTCCTTTCAGATTGTCAAAGTTCATATCAATTGTATATCCCTCCAACATCATTGCACGCTCGTCATCACTTAGCGAACCCCATACTACTTGAGAGTAATGTAATGTATCGGACAGTATATGATGCAAAGTCGATTCCATTTCTTGCAGTTCCGAGTTCCGCAATACTCTGCAAGACATCTGGACATTAACTCTAAGCGAAGGGTTGAATGTTGAAGACGTAAGCAGACCCACGAGGTCTTCAGATCCGGAATACGATAATGACACATCCGACACAACAGGTGAGCCATAAGAATACAGCTCGCGCGAAGAAAGTGTAACTATTGGAGCAAGAAAAGCTTCAGGCAACTGAGATTTATAGTGTGCTATTTTGTTCCTGTCGCTGCCACTGGAATCATTGTCTTTGGCTAGATCTTTCTCTTTGCCGAGCATATTTGCCAGTGCCGTTTTCTGAGCGCTCGAAAGATATTCTTCACTTTGGTTAAGATTATAGCTGAACGAATCGCAGCTGTGCTCCAGACGTATGTAGTCAATATCACTTCCGATAACATTGCTCGGGATGACAAAACTGAATGTGTATGCTTTGCCTCTTTGGTTTCTTTCATTTATAATCTCCTGCTTCAATTGGAGTGAAGTTATAATTTCCGTACTGAGCTGTTTCCTCGCGAAATTATTCAGATTGCCGGCAATGATTCCTTTTCCATTTTTGAGAACCAAAGTCGCTTTTATGTCATCGAACTCCAAGATGTTGCAAGTGAATTTCAATTCCAGCAACTTACTGCTTACACTCTCAGCCTCTTCACGCTTCCACGTAGGATATGACGCATATTTCTTTATAAGTTCCAAACCATTCCTGTATTTATAAGGCAGATGAGGAAGCAGTAAATCGGCATAATGCAGCAACTGACCATAACGCGATTCAAAAGATTTTATATCGAAGTTTGCAACATCCTGCTTCGACAGTACGTATGGCAGCTCCGGTTTTATGAATGATATAATTTCCAAAGGAACAAACAATACCAATTCTACACCGTCTATGCAAGTTTCCATACGGTAGCGGCGCATTACCTCCCAATATTGGATAGTGAGAGTATGCGAGTGGTTGTGGTTGGCAATGATTTTTGTTGCCACCGAGTCGTTTTCTACGCTTGTAGCAGCCCGGACGCTAATACGTTTTGCCTGTGCCACTTTCTCCGAAGCGCTCTTGATGCTATGTTGGAAATTCTGAGCAGCAGAAGACACTTCATTGTGCGCATTGGATTGGCTTGCCGATGAAGAGGCACTTCCACTTGATTTGGAATGAGAACCGGATAAGCCTAACATAGCCGAAAATCCGCCAAGTATACCTCCAGCCCCGAAACCACCTCCGTAACTTGACGTTTGGGCAGAATATCCAGATTGGGAATTGGCTTTTGAAAGCTGGTTAAGCGCATAATTGTACACCGCCATTGCATCATCGTCCTGCGTGAGTGTATAGTTTTCACGGGCACTGTCCGAAGCTTCTGCGTTGTCGGATACGGTATAAGTCTGGCTCTTCTCCCGCACAACCAAGCGCTGTTCTTCGCCCGGAGCCAACACCAAAGAGTAGAGCAGCGAACCCAAAGCAAACCCATCAGGAACCCATGCCTGATGCATATTAAGTACATAGCCAATGCCCAAAGACGACATTTTAGGTATACTTTTCGGCTTCTTGTACATATTCTCCTTGAATGTCATGACATCGACCGGCGAACTCAATTTCTTTCGAGGTGTATCTTTTTCCGCATAAGGGGAAACCGACGGCTCTACCAGACGCTGGAGCATGCTGTAGCTGAAGATACGAGCCGGAGCTGTATCGGTAGAAAGCCGTACTGCCTTGTTGTCGTTTTCCATAAGTTTCACACTTGGCAATGTTTTCTTTAAGCCAGTTGAAAGGCCTTTGAAAATTTCATCGGTCAATATCAGCACGCCTAAATCAGCTTCGAAATCATTTCGGCTCACAAGATTGTTAAGGAGTCTTTTCAATGAAATAACTGTATTGTCGGCTACTGCTTGTCTGATTTCTTTTTCGGTGTTGATATAGGCCTGTGTCTGGAGTTCGATTTCAGCCTCTATTTCCGGCATCAAGGGTTTCCACCTTTCGATTTCCGTTTTTATCTCACCAGCACTGTTCGGATTTGTTTCCAAACTGTTGTTCAACCTAACGTAAATATCTTTTTTGGCCTTCTCGGTGTCAAGAATTCCTTTGATGAAATCTAACTTATGGAAAAGGTCAAGAACCTTTTGTTCTTTGACAGAATTTATAATGTCGGATGCACTTTTGATAAATGTCTGTTTATCGGCTCCTTGCGAGACTGTAATAGTGACAGCCTCCTGGAGGTTGTATCTATCGGGCATTACGATGATAAAATTTCCTTCACCGTCGGTATACCCAAATGGCTTTTTGCCTACCTCGCTTTGGTCGGCAGACGAGCTTGAGATACCCGATATTTCTACTTTTGCGTTAGCGAACGGATAATTGTTGAGTTCGGGTTCTCCTGTTTTTTTCATGTATATCCGCCCTCTTATAATATGAGGAAGCGGAAGCGCAGGAATTATGTCATCCAATGAATTCAATCCTTCACGTATAATTTCTCCACTGGTTTTCAGCAACTCTTCGATGGTTTTGTCTGTTTCGTCACGAAAAAGAAAATCCGGTTCCGGTTCATTTGTTTCGAATGTCAACAATAGACGACGTATACCGAAATTGTTGTTTACCAACTCTGCTGCATTTTCAATTATTTCCTCTATAACATTTTGCTCTTCAAGCAGGAAATCAGCTTGTGTAAAGCAAAGCCGCTGCATGATGGGATAGGCTTTGTTTGCATCCACTTTTGCCAAATCATGCACATTGCGTACGCCTATTTGCACCAGAAGGAATGCGGTATCTGGAGTCATGCCTTCTACTTTCCACAGATCTGCCTGTTTTACCCACGAGTTTACCAACTTGACATCTACACCTAACTTCGAAGCAAGTTCGTTGCGTTTGCTTTGAGTCTTACCTTTTTGCAGCAAACTGGAAATGTCGTATATATAATAATCTTTCAGCTTGTTTGTCATAGCCTGGCTGATACCTTTGATTGGTATCAGTGCCGAAGATACTTTATTATGCTCTTTTGCAACTTTTACTAAATCAGGCGTAACTCTACAAACTGTGTCAAAAGCTATAATAAAACCTCTTAAATAACCATCTGGTCGATTGGGGAGAACCCATTTATTAATAAATTCTTCATTCTCAATGCCTAATCTATCCCTATCAGACTTATACTCCACCAAGAGTGCCAAATCTTGTTTAGTGATTCTGTCATTTACACTCAATTTATTATTCAGAAGATTGTCCTTTAATGTATTATAGCTCAAATCATTAAACTTTTTCAGCTTATTACCTAAAATCTCCAGCTTTTCAGCTTTGATGGAATCTTTGTTTTTGATGTTTTGTGTACTCATAACTATAAAATTAGATTTAGGCATAAATATATTTTATTTCCTGAATTACACCGGCATACGGTCAAGGCCTCATACTCGCCTGCGGTTTTAGGCCGCAGGCGGGCAAGAGACTATTATCATTATTGTTTAAGTGTAACATTTGCGTTTTCCGGATATTCGCTCCAATATGTATTCCAGTATTCTATCCTTGTAGAATATATCCTAAGTTCAGCTGTCAGTGGCGTTCCGTCAGCATTTGTCTGCTGACCGCACTTCAACTCGTACAATTTGTAGTAGTTAGCAAGAAAAATTTTGGGCATTTGGTTTTGATGGCATTCCAGATGACTAAGAATATAATCACCACCATTAATATCTATGTTGGTCAACTTGTTGTTGCTGCAACACAATTTGGTCAGATTCTCGGGAAACAATATTTCCAACACACCGGTTAGCTGGTTGTTGCTGCAGTCTACTTCTACCAAATTTCTCAGATTGAAATTGGTCAAATCCAATGCGGTCAGCTGGTTGTCTCTACAATACAGATATGCCAGTCCCCGCAAATTGCTCACATCCAATGAGGTCAGGCTGTTGTTGTTACACTTCAGAGTTCTCAGACTGGCAAAACCGCTCACATCCAATGAGGTCAGCTGGTTGTCGCTGCACTCCAGAGAGATCAGATTGGTTAAACCGCTCAAATTCAATGAGGTAAACCGGTTGTTGCTGCAATCCAGATAGCCCAGCGTAGTTAAACCGTTCAAATCCAATGAGGTAAACTGGTTATTGCTGCAATACAAATCTTTCAGTTTGGTCAAACCGCTCACATCCAATGAGGTCAGCTGGTTGCCGCTGCAAGACAATTCTGTCAGACCGGTCAAACCTTTCAAATCCAATGAGGTCAGCTGGTTATCGGCGCAAGACAAAGTTGTGATCATAGGCAGATTACTCAGGCTCAATGAGGTCAGCCGGTTGTTGTTGCATTTCAGGGTTGTCAGCTCAGGCAAGTCGCTCAGGCTCAATGAGGTCAGCTGGTTGTTGTTGCAATTCAGGTTTGTCAGCTCAGGCAAGTCGCTCAGAGTCAATGAGGCAGCTCCAATGTTGTAGCATTCCAGTCTTTGCAGCTTCGTTAAGCCTGACAACTCCAATGAACCTAAATTATTACCGTAGCATCGTAACGTGGTCAGACATTCTTTCTGGTCGGTCAAGTCTAAAGAGGTCAGTCGGTTATCGGTGCATTGCAAACGCTCCAGTTTGGTCAAACCTCTCAAATCCAATGATTCTACTTGGGTATTGGCACATACCAGCGAAGTCAGATTGGTCAATCCGCTAACATTTAATGATTGCAATTTACAATCCATGCACTCAAGACTTGACAGATTCGTCAAATGAGACAGCTCCAAAGAGGTCAATTCAGTATCACCCATATACAGAGTGGTAAGACTGTTCAAACCGGTCAGGTCTAATGAAGTCAGCGGACAACCCTTAATGTTCATATAACTAAGTTTGTCCAGACCGCTCACATTCAGCGATGTCAGTATATTGCAACTATTGCAATTTATAGATGCCAGATTCTTCAAAGCAGTCAAATCCAGTGACTCCTGTTCTGTTACCCTCTCGCAATAAAACTCTGTCACGTTAGTAAAATACTCAAGTCCCGATACGTTTTTTATATTATAGAAGCTCACATAAGTAACTTTACTGATGATATTTCTGTTTTCTTCGGTCAGCGTAACGGTGCCGTCGGGATTCTTCACAAATCCGGTACCCGAATCATACAATGCCACATCATTGGCCGCCTTGGTGGTTATCTCCACTCCTTCAGCCGATGCCATTTTCTTGCCTCCTCCCGACGGAAGGTTTGCTTCAATCTTCTCAATGAGTTCCAGATTGATGATGGCTTCTTCAAATTTATCAAAGGTTTGTGTTCCCAAATCAAGCACCTTTCCGGCTTTGAGAGTCACCGCTTTGTTACCTCCTCTGCGGAATGCCGTACCCTTGCTGTTCACGTAGAAAAGGCTGAGTCCTTCCGTCAGCACGGCAGGCGCCACCGTAAAGTAGTAGGTCTTTCCGGCCTCGAATGTACCTTTCAGTTTTATTTCGTTCAAGGGGGCATCTGCGCTCACCTCGGCCTGTGTGCTTTCTCCAATGGTATAGGTCATGGTTCCGGCCAGGCTTTCACCCTTCACGCCTCTGAGGATAAAGGTTCCTTCACCTGCCATACCGTCGCCTACCGTAAACTTCACCAGCGCACTGAGGTTTTTAAACTGCAGGGAGGTACTTCCTTCGGCAGTCTGTGCCCATGAAGGTACCAGTCCGCTGGCAAAGCTTCCGGATACTGCGGTCTGCTCACCGGGCAGATTAAAGGTAATGGTAGTAGCAGTGATTTCAGTCACATTACCAAAAGGATAAAAAGCCGTATAGGTATCGGCCTGATGTGCCGTACCGGTAAAGGTGACAGAAGCACCTGCATCCTGCGTAGTAAACTCATTAGTCTCCGTTCCGTCGAAAATGGCAATCGCATCGCCTTTCACCCAGTTCACGGCCGTGCCGTCATCACCCAATGCGGTGCGCGTCTGCACCGATCCGGCCGTAAATGTCATGGGTACTTTCTCTCCATTGTAGTTAGTTAGTTCATCATCTTCATTTGTACATGCACCAAGCAAACTACCTGCAACGGCCACACATGCTACTCTATAAATAAAATCCTCGATTCTCATCTTATTCCAGATTTTAATTTCTTTACCATTCATAATCATCTTCTGGATCATAAAAGCGATCGTGAGTGGCTTCCCTATTATCGTTACTTGCGCAGATCAGACCTTCGCTCTGTATTACGACTATTTCACACTTGGGAGCTTCGTAAGCAGCACCATTCAGTAAGTTTTCATTTTGATTTTCCATTATAATTCTTTTTTATTATTAAATAAAGTATAATCTTAAGTGTCTATATCCGAATTCATGAGCAGAAATAAATGTAGTAGCCTGATACCATACCGGCTTTTCTACTTTACTTTTTTTTCCACCACCTTATCATCTTACACAGTCTGTTTTTTCGCAACGATAGCTTGCTGTTGGTTGAAGAAATATCAACCTTTTTTTCTTTTTCAACAAACCGTGCAATCCTTTCGTCAATGATTTTTTGGACTTCCTCTTTATCCATGGCAGACTGTTTTTCATTGAGATTATCGCTCATATCGTCATTTATTTTAAAAGAATCAATGCAGATAATTTCTCCGTTTTATACATTGCAAATTTATGAGCAAACAGTGTTGCAGGCATCTCAATTCAGGAACATAAAATATTAATATAAGAACAAAAATTATGTTTTTAGGTATAAAAAAAAGGACAAATCCCTTGTTTTTAGTGATTTGTCCCTTAGTTTTCATTTTTTTAGAGTCCGGTAATCTAAGATTTATTTCTGTCTCTTTTCTTATATTGTAATGGGGTCATACCAACTGTTTTCTTGAAAAGAATACCGAAATAAGTGGCATTATCCATACCACATTTTTCCGCCACTTCCCATATTTGCAGATCAGTGGTGTCAAGTAGGCGTTTTGCAAGCGCTATCCTTATATGCAGTATATATTCGGTGGTGGTAAATCCGGTAATAGCTTTAAGTTTGCGGTTTAGTTGTGCGCGTGAAATGCACAGGTCGTATGCCAATGCATCATAATCTATCTTTCCCTTCTCCATCATGGAATGAAGAGAGTCTGTCAGTTTTGCAACAAAAATCTTGTCTCTCTCCGATAGAACTGGTGCAGCATTGTCCGGTTCGTTATTTTCCGTTTCTATTACATGCGAATATTTCTGGCGCAGCAATTGCCGTTGCTCGAGAAGTTTCTCAACCCGTACTTTGAGTTCGTCTGCGTGAAAGGGTTTCTCCAGATATGCATCCGCTCCCACTTCCAAACCTTTCAGACGGTCTTCATGTGATGCCTTTGCCGTAACCATTATGACCGGAATATGATTTAGCAGTTCTGAATTCCTCACCTGTCTGCACAGTTCCAGTCCATCCATCCCTGGCATCATTATGTCTGTTATTATAAGATCCGGTACAACATTCCCTGCTTTTTCGAGTCCTTCTTCGCCTGTAGACGCAAAATAGAAACTGTAATCAGGATTAAGCTGCCGCACCATGTAGTGTGATACCGCCGGTGTATCTTCTATAATGAGTATTCTTATGTTATCTTTGTCGTAGTCATCATCATCTTCAGGTAAAGGAACGTTTTCATCAATCAGTATCTCAGGTTTGACAATTTTCGATTTATCTAAAGCAATCGGCGATTTATCTTTACTTTTAATCGGTAATGATATTACAAATGTAGTGCCTTCGCCAATGGACGAATACAATTCTATTTTACCGTGCATGGCTTCTACCGCCTGCTTCACAAGCGAGAGTCCTATTCCAGTTCCTATGTTTGCAACATCATTGGAGCCCTGATAAAAAGGGATGAATACTTTTGATTTTTGCTGAGATGTCATGCCTATGCCCGAATCGCTTACATATATATATAAGGATGAATCTTTCACATTCGTGGTGATAAGCACGTCGCTTCCCGGGTGTGAAAACTTCAAAGCATTTGATATGAGATTTTGCATGATTTTCAACATATAGTCTGGTATAAAATCCATCTCTACCAGTTCTTGCTGCGGCATATATACCAAATTTATACCTTTATCTGCAGCGTATGCTGTATAGCTGTCGCATATCATCTGTATGAATTCAACGACATCTCCCCTCATAAAGTCAGGCTGGGCAGTATGTGCAGGTGAGGTCATTTTGGCGATGTCGAGTATTTGGTTTATAAGATTTAGCAGAATGTTGTTATGGTGGAGTATATTCTTGATGTCACGCTTAACATCTTCGTCTTCCGGCTTTCGGTATAACACGTCGTTTGCAGCCGACTGTATTACAGTAAGCGGAGTACGGAACTCGTGCGTGATATTTGTGAAAAAATTAGTCCTCATCTGCTCCATCTGCTGTAACATCTGATTCTTTTGCGAACGATACCTTATAATGAGCCACATGGCAAATAGCAGTATGCAGGCAAGTATTATCACTACAATTGAAGCCACAGTCACTTTTTCACTGTACATCTTTTCGCTTTTATAGTTTTCCTGCCATAATGAAATCTCGTTTTGCTTGCTCTTACGCTCATAAAGTATATGAGTATTCAGGACTTGTGTCATCTTTTTCTCATCATGCACGCTATCGCGGTATTCCCTGCTCTTGATAAGACTGTTTAATGCTTTGCTACTATCGCCTTTCTGCAAATTCCACAGATATTCAAGGTGGTATATATCTGCTATATGTTCCAGAGAATGAATCTCCACAGCTTTCTTTTTAGCCTTGTCTATATAAACGGAAGCAGTGCCGCAGTCGCCTTTCTGTATGTAAACACGGGCCAATGACAGACACGACTCTATCCAATGCCATGAATCGCTACTGAATTGCATTGTATTGTATGCCTTGAGATATTCGTCTATGGCCTTGTCTGTTTCTCCATCCTTTTCGTACAATCTTCCAAAATGAGTGTGACACAGAGAAATGCCGAGCTCGGATTTTGCCTCCTTGTTGAAATTCATTGAAAGTTGATAATAATATCTGGCGGAATCCATTTGCCCTTTAGATTCAAATATAGAACCTATATTGGCATAATTGATAGCCTGCCCTAATGGGCTGCCCAGAAACCTCTCTCCATCAAGTGCCATACGGAAAACACTGTCGGCCACCTGATAATTTTCTAATGTCAGGAACACATTGCCAATGCCGTTCAGCGATATTACTCTGTTCTTTAATAACTTTTTATTGTTTTTGTCGCTGTATGCCTCGCAGTACGACAACGCCTTGTAATGATAAGACGAAGCATCTTCAAGGAAACCTATCCTACGATAATTAGTTCCGATATTGTTTAATGCCTGGATAATTTGCAACGTATCGCATAGGCGGACAGAAAGCATAAGTCCTTTCTTGTGTGTCTCTATTGCTTCCGAAAAACGGCTTTCCTCTCTATAACATTTACCAAGTTCGTTATAAGCGGCCATCTCGCCAAATGTATTTCCGTCTTGTGCAAAACGATTTACCAGAATACGAAGGGAGTCTATGCACCGATTTGCATATAATATACTGTCTATCGCTTGAGTTTCTCTTTCTGAAAATGTTTTTTCATACTTTCCCTTCTCTTCGCAAGATGTAAAGAAGCATATCAGACATGCTGTAAGTATCAATATGTAATAGTTCAATCTCATAGTACTCAAGTTTCGCAAGCGTTAAAATGATGCAACAAAAAAGGCTAAAGTATTTAATAATCCAATGATAATCACAATATTAATATTGCCGAAAGAATAATATTCCCCTTGGGCCATGAACAAAAATAGATATATTATAGGAGAACTCCAAGAGTTTCTGCGTACTATGCCCCCAACTTCCAAAGACCGGATTCAAAACAGAGAAGATTGTCTATGCTTTCTATCACCCAAATGATTCCTGTATTTATCTTAAAGGCAATATTCCTATGCTTTATATATGTGGTATTTCGGTTTCTCCTTGACTTTTCTCTTCATGGAGAGGAGGGATAACGTAGCGATAGGCCACAAGGCTTATCCAAGAAACGGACAGAATAACTTACAAAAGTCATTGCCGAGTATGAAAATCCATATTTCCTTGTTTGAAGCATATAAAGCAAAAAATCCCCATAACTCATGGAGTTACAGGGACTTATTATATTGATAAGATATCAATTATTTGCTCAATGCAAGTGCTACGTTAACGGCGCAAGCAACTGTACATCCAACCATTGGGTTGTTACCCATTCCGAGGAATCCCATCATTTCAACGTGAGCTGGAACTGATGAAGAACCTGCGAACTGAGCATCTGAGTGCATACGACCCATTGTGTCGGTCATACCGTAAGAAGCTGGACCTGCAGCCATGTTGTCTGGGTGAAGTGTACGACCTGTACCACCACCTGAAGCAACTGAGAAATATGGCTTACCTGCGAGTACGCGCTCCTTCTTGTATGTACCTGCAACTGGGTGCTGGAAACGTGTAGGGTTAGTAGAGTTACCAGTGATTGAAACGTCTACGTTCTCAAGCCACATGATAGCAACACCTTCGCGAACATCGTCAGCTCCGTAGCAGTTAACCTTAGCACGTGGGCCGTCGCTGTATGCAGTACGCTCAACAACCTTAACTTCGCCAGTGTAGTAGTCGAACTGAGTCTTGCAGTATGTGAAACCGTTGATACGGCTGATGATCATAGCAGCATCCTTTCCGAGTCCGTTGAGGATAACGCGGAGAGGGTTCTTACGTACCTTGTTTGCCATTTCAGCAATCTTGATTGCACCTTCTGCAGCAGCGAATGACTCGTGACCTGCCAAGAAAGCGAAGCACTGAGTTTCCTCGCGGAGAAGACGTGCAGCAAGGTTTCCGTGGCCGAGACCTACCTTACGGTCGTCAGCAACAGATCCTGGAATACACATAGCCTGAAGACCGATACCGATAGCCTCAGCAGCGTCAGCAGCGTTTGTGCATCCCTTCTTGAGAGCGATAGCTGTACCGATTACGTAAGCCCATTTTGCATTCTCGAAGCAAATCATCTGTGTGTCCTCACAAGTCTTGTAAGGATCCAAACCTGCCTTCTCGCATATCTCATTTGCTTCCTCGATTGAAGCAATGCCGTTTTCATTCAAAGCAGCAAGAATCTGCTTGATACGGCGGTCCTGTGATTCAAATTTTACTTCTCTTATCATAATTTGCTTCCTCCTAATTATTCTTTACGTGGATCTATAGATTTAACAGCTCCCTGCTCTGGTTTTGTGCGTCCGTAAGTTCCAGTAACGCTCTTCAAAGCCTCGTTTGCATCAACACCCTTCTTGATTGCATCCATGAACTTGCCCATGTGAACGAATTCATAACCGCAAACCTGATCGTCCTTATCAAGGAACATCTTTGTGATGTAACCCTCAGTAAGCTGCAGATAACGTGTACCCTTAACCTTTGTACCATACAGAGTACCAGTCTGGCTGATAAGACCCTTTCCGAGGTCCTCGAGTCCAGCACCGATTACGAGACCGCCTTCAGAGAAAGCAGACTGTGTACGTCCGTAAACAATCTGGAGGAAGAGTTCACGCATAGCTGTGTTGATGGCATCGCAAACAAGGTCTGTATTGAGAGCCTCGAGAATTGTCTTTCCAGGAAGGATTTCTGAAGCCATAGCTGCAGAGTGAGTCATTCCTGAGCATCCGATAGTCTCAACCAAACATTCTTCGATAACTCCGTCCTTAACGTTAAGGCTGAGCTTGCATGCACCCTGCTGAGGAGCACACCAGCCGATTCCGTGAGTCATACCTGAAATGTCTTTGATTTCCTTTGCCTGAATCCACTTTCCTTCTTCTGGAATTGGAGCTGGTCCGTGGTTTGGACCTTTGGCAACACAGCACATGTTCTGTACTTCTTTAGAGTAAACCATATCCTTTATTTTTTAAATGAATAAAATATGTTGTTTAGTTGCTATAAATTCCATACGGCACCGACGGCCGCAAAAAGCCCCCGCTGTGGCCCTTTAACTAAAATGCTGTATGTCAAACCGACAGCTGCACGCTAGAACCATAACAGCCTCTTCTGCATACAAAAGCTATGCAAATATAAGAAAAAAGTTCATTAACATGAGCGCCTTACAGCTACAAAATATGCAAAAGTTTCACGCTTCCAGTGCTTCATTGCGCCATACGCTAACATGAAAATATTTATGCCGTGTCAGCCAGCAATTACGTTTGCTCTGCATCATTGGCGGAAAATTCCGCATATTACAAACAAAACGACACAAAAAGGTGTGGTTATCGTAACGTTGTCAAACTTTAAATGACGTGGGAAAGCAAGTTGATGCAAACAGAATATCAACCAACACACGCGCTTAACCGGCGGTTTGCAGACGGAAAACAGCAGAAGCAACTACACTTATGAATTTTCAAAATTCTGAGGGCCAAAACAAAAATTGCGGGGGCTCGCATTGCAATCTGCGAGCCCCCGCAATTTGAAATAAACATAAGTGCAGAGGGAAAAATCTATCACTCGTATCTTATTGCCTCTATAGGGTCCATGTTTGCAGCCTTCTGTGCTGGGAAGTATCCGAAGCCGACACCGATGATGGTACATACTGCGAAACTTACGAATATGCTCCACATAGGGATGGAAGTAGGCAGACCGAAATTTCCGCATATCAATGTGCCGAGATAGCCGACAATGATGCCGAGCACACCGCCTGTAAGACTTATTATGATGGACTCTACAAGAAACTGACTGCTGATATCGATGCCACGTGCACCGACTGACATTCTCAAACCGATTTCCTTGGTACGCTCCGTCACCGACACAAGCATGATGTTCATGATGCCTATACCAGCAACGAGAAGAGAGAATGCGGCAGCCACGACAAGGATTATCGTGATGGTATCCATCGTTGAACTCATGGTTTCCATCATTTCCTGCTGTGAACGGATTGTAAAGTCATCTTCGTCCGTTTCCTTCAGCTTGTGATTTTCTCTGAGGATGGCTGTCAGTTCGTCTATGGCCTCATCTGTCATTTCCTCGGTGAGGGCCGAACAGTTGATGTTGTTGAGGAAGTCCTGCGCAAGGATTCTTTTCATGACGGTGGTGTACGGCGCAATGATGAGATTGTCCTGGTCCATACCGAAACTGTTGTATCCCTTCGACTTCAGCACACCGACAATTCTGAAAGGAATAGACGTGAATCTTATGGTCTTGCCGACAGGGTCTTCACCGTTGGGAAAGAGTTCGTCGGCAACAGTTTTTCCGATTACGCACACCTTGGCATTCTTCTTTATATCTTCATCAGTGAACATCTGACCGTCCTGCACATTCCACTGCTTTATGTCGAGATACTCGACAGACTCACCGTAGATAGAAGTGGACGTGTTGTTGGCTCCGTAAATGGCCTGACCGGAACTGCTCACCTCCGGACTGACGTAGGAGATGAATTTAGTATTTTCCTTTATGCTCGTGTAGTCGGCAATCTTCAGAGTCTGCATTTCGCTCGGGTCTCTTCGCACACCGCCTCGCATGTCAGCACCAGGACGAATCATTATGATGTTGGTACCCATCTGCGAGATATTTTTTCTGACGCTCTCTTTCGAGCCCTGTCCGATGGCCATCATTATGATAACGGCGGCCACACCGATGATGATTCCGAGCATCGAGAGGAACGAGCGGAACTTGTTGTTTGCAATGGCTCTGAATGCCACCTTTATAAGATTGGTAAAATTCATGGTCTCTCGTTTTAGTCATCCTGCGGTTTAGGAAGCTTTGCCAAAGCATCGGCCGCCGACAGAATATTGTTGTTTATAACATCTTCACGTATCTTGCCGTCCCTGAGCATGATGTTTCGACTGCTGTACTGCGCTATTTCAGGATTGTGCGTTACGAAAATGATTGTTCTGCCTTCGGCATACAATTTCTGAAAAAGCACAAGAACCTCAAACGATGTACGTGTATCCAGGTTACCTGTTGCCTCATCGGCAAGTATCACTGCCGGATTGTTTACGAGTGCACGTGCGATAGCCACACGCTGCATCTGTCCGCCGGACATCTGATTGCTCTTATGGTAAAGGCGCTCACCGAGTCCCACAGCCTTGAGAGCCTCGATTGCCGCCTCTCGCCTCATCTTTGCACTGAATTTGGAGTTGTACATCAGAGGGAGCTCCACATTTTCCACAGCAGTTGTCTTCGGAAGCAGGTTATAGTTCTGAAAAACGAAACCTATCTTGCGGTTACGCAGCTTCGCTCTCTGTGCCTTGCTCATCTTACGAACCGACACGCCGTCGAGATAATACTCACCGCTTGTAGGAGTGTCGAGACACCCAAGCTGATTCAGCAATGTCGATTTTCCAGATCCAGAAGTACCCATGATTGTTACAAACTCTCCTTCATAAATTTTGAAGGATATTCCTCTCAACGCATGGACAACCTCAGATCCGACAGTGAAATTTCGCTTCACGTTGTCAAGTTCGATGACAACCTTTCTTTTATCGTCTTCCTGTTCCATTGTCCGTCAACATTTACAAAATTACTTGCTGTCTTTCTTTTTCTTATCTGGAGGTCCTGGCATGAAAGGATTCTTCTCGGCCGTTTCCTCTGTTTCTTCAGGCTGGTCGTTTCCTATAATGAAATCCGTAAGGACTGCATCGCCTTCCTTTAAGCCTGAGATGATTTCAGTGTATGTACCGTTGGTTACTCCGATCTTAACTGGAACAGCCTTGAAATTGCTTCCTTCGCGCATCCAAACCTTATCCTTGCCTTCGCAGTCGGTTATGCTTTCACCTTCAGCAAGCAGATTTTCGTTAGGAGCAAATCTGAGCGCCTTGCTAGGTACTGCAAGCACACCGTCACGCTCATTTGTAAAGATTGTGACATTTGCGGTAAGTCCCGGTTTGAGCTTCAGGTCGTCGTTAGGTGCAGAGATAACCACTTCGTAAGTCACAACGTTGCTCTCTTCTGTAGCCTCCTGACGTACTTGCGTCACCTTACCTTCAAACAAGTCATCAGGGAATGCATCGACGGTGAAAGTTACTCTCTGTCCTTCCTTGACACCACCTATATCTGCTTCGTCAACATCGGCAATTACCTGCATGTCTGTAAGGTCCTGAGCTATGATGAACAAAGTTGGAGTCTCCATTGCAGCGGCAACGGTCTGTCCTTCTTCAACTTCCTTGCTGAGCACGATACCGTCGATCGGCGATGTGATTATGGCATAACCAAGGTTTGTCTGCGCTTTCGAAACACTTTCTTTCTGTATTGCATACTCCTCGCTTGCCTGTTTATATGAAAGTTTGGCATTTTCATAATCGTCAGCACTTACCAGTCCCTTGCTGTAAAGTTCCTTATAGCGGTTGTAGTTTGATTTCTGATACTCCATCTTGCTCTTTGCACTCTCCATGTTGCTCTTTGCACTGGAAAGTTCGCTCAGAAGGTTTGTCTTGTCAAGTTCAGCAATGAGCTGTCCTTTCTTTACAACGCTGTTGTAGTCAACATATATCTTGTCAATGATACCAGACACCTGAGTACCGACTTCAACCTCTGTCACTGGTTCGATAGTACCTGTAGCCGTGATGCTGGTGCTGATGTTCTGTTTTGAAACCTTGGAACTTTCGTATTTCACTTCTGTTTTTTTGCCACAGGCCACCATTGACAACACTGCAATCATAAGCGGCAATGCTGTCCGAAAACTATTCAAATTGTATTTCATAATTATGCTTTAATGCTTAACTGATTCTAATTCTTATTCACGGATAATATTATAGATCAAGCTCATTACCGCCGTAGAAATTCAAAAGGGCGATATTCAGAAGAGCTGTATATTTACACTGGAGATATTGCTGCTGAGCGGAAAGCAGATTGTTCTTGCCGGTTGTAAGTTCCACTATATTCTTGAGTCCTAAGCGGAACTGCTCGCTGACGAGATCGTAGCTCTGCTGCATGCTTTCAACATTTGCCTTTGCATAGACATACTGCTGTTGAGCAGTTGTGGCGTCAAGCCAATATTTTTCCACCGAGCTGTAGAGTTTTTTCTGTGCATCTACAAGAGCAATTTCACTTGACTGAAGCGACAATTTTGCTTTCTGAACATTTGTCTTATTGCGTCTCTGATCAAAAATAGGAACGGACAAGGTCAAACCCAGCGAGTTGCTCCAGTTGTTCTTGAGCTGAGTGCCGAAAGCAGAGTTCATACCGCTGGCATTGCTTGAACCGATTCCTGCCGAAAGACTGATTGTCGGCATATATCCAGCTTTTGCAATAGACAAGTCCATCTTAGACGATTCTATTCCAAGTTTGGAACTTTCAATTTCCGGACGTGAATTCAAAGCTGAAGCATACACACTCTGTTCGTCAGGTATTGGCGACAAAACCTTTTCATCTGCCACCTCAGGAACAGCTACTTCAAAACTCTCCGCACCATGTATTTCGAGAAGTTGCTTGAGCTGAAGCTTGTAGTTGGCAAGCTGTGACTGAGCATTTACAAGTGAATACTGATCCTGAGTCACCTGAGCTTCAAGCTGTGCAAGGTCGACTTTTGCAAGGCTTCCGACCTTAACCATCTCCTTTGCTCTGTCGCGCTGCATAATAGAAGCTTCGACAATCTGCTCATTGACTGCAACAGCCTCGTTTTCATAAAGAATCTGAACGTAAAGCTGAGCAATCTGCTCCTGAATTGAATTGGCGGTTTCTTCTACTGCCAATGCTGAAGTCTGTTCTGTTATCTTGCTTTTTTTCAAATTTTTCTGCGTTGCACCTCCATCCCAAACTGTCCAGTTGGCGTTCAGTCCATAACTGCCGTTGTATGACACCAATGACTCGGAACTTGTCATTGTACCATTGGTGAGGTTCACTGTAGTCAAGCTGTATGGCCTATAGCTCACATTCTGGTTGGTACTGAATGAAAGGCTCGGGAACAAAGCCGACTTTGCCTGCTTGACATCCTCACGGTTCTGCTCATTGGCAATCTTATTTTGCTTGAGCTGAATGTTGTTTTCCATTGCATAATCAATGCATTCCTTTAGTGTCCACTGCTTTTGGGCATAAACTGAAGCCGAACCATAAAACAGCATCAAAGCTCCTAAAAGCACTTGTTTTGATTTATCCATACGTAAATCTTGTTTGTCTCTTTATTTTATCAAATCTTGAATATTCATTATCTACATGCATATACTGCTGTATCCGCTTGCACAGGAAATATATGCATTCTGCAACGTTTTTGTAAAAAAGCATGACAAATATCCACAAAAATATTCATCCGGACAACTCAAAATCCCTAAACCCCTATAGGATTTTCCCTAATGAGTTGCGACATTCCCTACATTCATGCTTCCAAACAAAAACTTATCACCAACAAAAAAACGTATGCCGCCAGGTTGCATTCCCGACGGCATACGTTTTATAAAAAATATGTATAAACATTATAGCACTCCCATAGCCCTTAATATATAAGGTGTAAATATGGCTGTAAATATGCCGTTGAGCGTCAGGCCCAAACTTGCATAGGCACCATATTCGTTGCCTCGCTCCATAGCAGCCGAAGTACCAACAGCATGCGAAGCCGTACCGAGGGAAATTCCCTGCGAGTCAGGCATGCCGATGCGTCCGAAGCGCAATATTCTGAAACCTACCACAGCTCCGAATATTCCTACACAAACGACAATCGTAGCAGTGAGAGAAGGCAGACCTCCTACAGAACGTGTAACCTCCATTGCAATAGGTGTTGTTACAGATTTTGAAGCAAGGGAAAGAATAACAACCTTCGAAGCTCCCATCAGCTGAGATATCGCAACAACAGAACTTACACCTATTATGCAACCGGCAAGCTGCGAAACGAGTATAGGCATGATCTGTGCCTTTATGGAATGGAGCTGTTTATAAAGAGGCACACCCAAAGCCACAACAGCCGGTTTAAGCCAAAACTCAATCTTTGAACCGCTCACTGCATAAACATCATAATCAATGCCTGTAGCCATCAGAAAAGCAATCATGAAAATGATGCTCACGAGTATCGGATTAAGTATAGCAAAATTGAATTTGTTTCTTATGAATTTGGAAATAAAATATGCACCGAATGTAAGTGTCAGCAGAAAATAATCGTTTTCCAGATACTCATGAATCGGCAGTTCAGATATCTGCGATGCTAAGTCATTCATTTTATTATATTCTATTTTTTACGCACATCTTCGTGCTTGTTTGACGAAAAACCTTTAAAGAAACGGTTGAGGCTTGGATTGATGCGTCGCATAAGCTGGTGCACCCAACCTGTAACCACAAGTACAATGACCGTGCTGACCACTGTTGCAATCAATATAGGCCAAAACTCCTTGCCTATGATGTCGAAATAGAGCATCAACGCCACGCCTGGCGGAACGAAAAAGAATCCCATATTCTTCACAAGAAAATTAGAAACCTTCTCTACCCACTCCAGTTTTACCCATCCGAGTTTCAAAAGCAGGGTGAGCAGAAGCATGCCTAGAATACTTGAAGGGATCGGCACAGCCGTAAGCCACACGATGAACTCTCCAACAGCCAGACATCCGATAATGATTGCAAACTGTCTGAACATACCGAAAAACTTTAATCTTTTTACCTAAAAACAAATTATAACACACAACCCCACATATCACCTCCGCGAAAAGTCCTAAGAGACGACACGCACGGCCTTTCGGGGGTGCAAAATTAAATCATTAAATGTTTGAGTGTTCTTCCAAAAGCAGAAACATGTGCACAATGTTGAAAAAAACTGAAAAAAGGCTTTCAAAAAGACACACATGACGTTAATATGTGCATTACACTTTAAAATAATGCAATAACAAATGAAAGAAGCAATGTTTCATAAATTACATTCCCCAATATCAGAATTGAACAACAGCTTTCATCTGAATCATTTTTTCTCAGGATTCTTGTTAAACTTCAGCTGTACGCTCAACATGAAATATGACGGAAGACTAAGCTGCCATGTCTCAATTCGTCCCTGCGAGTTGAACGTTGTATGCGTAGACGAAATCTGGTGCAGAATGTCAAAAGCTTTAGCTGCAACAAGCAGACGGCCACGGCAGAACGGACGGCTTATCTGTGCATTCCACAGCAGGTCATCGGTGCACAGCGAACGGTCGGCATAGCCACGACGGCTGTACATCTTAATGTCACTAGACAAACGTATCTTTAACGGCAAATCAACTTGAACATTGGCACCATAGTTGAAATCCACATTATTGATATCATCAATATCAGCCTGTCTCATGCCGTTCCATGAGATTCCGCCCATGAGCGCTAAAGTAAACAGCCTATGCTTGTATTCCAATTTCAGATTCTGTCCAATGATATGCTGCACCACAGTGCTCCTTTCATTGTCCTTCATGTCTACACTGTGCAGGTAACCGTAGGATGTACTGCTCTCAACATTCAGATTGCGGTCGGCAGTCAAGTCGCGCCGCAAGTCAAGACTAGTGCGACTGCTCCAGTTGCCGTTCACATTAACCGGCATATATGTGTAAGCACCGGTATTCTCATTATATATGGAGTTCACAGCCACAAGATTGTCCATTATTGAGGCTGAAGAACGCAGCATGACGAATTGCCCATGTGTACCAAAACGAGAGCTGAACAAGAATGAAAAATTATGAACCGTGCTCGGACTCAAATCCGGATTACCCATCTGCACCGCAAGCGGATTTGAAGTATCTGTCAGATCGGCCACCTGCGAAAGATTCAGAGGACGCATGTCCGTATCATAGTGAATGCTATATGTATCATGCCATTTGCGCGTCTGATATTCAAAATCCACACTTGGCCTAAAAAGCCAACGGTAGACAGAAGGGCGTGCCGTGTTTTTACCTCTGGTATAAACACCGTCCTGCCAAGAATAGCACGCGTTAAGCGCTGTCGTGAACGAGAAGTAGCGTCCGCGATTGCTGTCATAATTATGTCTGTGCAGCGAAGCTGTTATATGTTCCTCACGCTGTGTGTTGACACTGTGAGGACTATTGTCTGCATCAAGCAGATGCAGATAATCCGTTACTGACGGAAGCATTTCCTCGGGACGATAGTTCTCATCCCAATCCAAGCGGTAAAGCTTGTTGTCTTCATCACTGTGATATTGGTTATGGGCAAAAGAAAAATTCAAGTGCCAATCCGTCAAGAAGTGTATTGCGTAGTTGACACCGAAATTCAGATTATAGGAATTGGATTTACCTTTGGTAAGCCGTTCCTGAAAATCATCCGGTGTTTCCTCATCGGCATATTTCAGCTGATAGTGACTGTTACCGTCGTCTTTTGTTCCGTTCCACAAACCTTTAGCAGTCAACATGAGATCATCACCCCACGGAAGAGCCTTGTGATAGTCAAACTTCTGTTCAACCGTCCATTTATGCCCATTGCCATTTGTCGCATCTTGCACATTGTTCACCATGTACTTCAGCATCTCGCTGCTCTGGTTTGTACTGAATATGCTGTCCATAATCTGCTCTACCCCTTCACTCTGCTGTTTCGAGAACTGCACACTGCGTGCAAGCACGTCGTCATCATAATCGGTATAGTCAAATTTGGATTCAGAAATAAGCCCGATACGTTTCAGCGTAAGATGATTTTTCACATTGAGGGCAAAACCGCGCTTTGTCGACTCGCTGTTGCTGTAACCGAATGCATCTCTCTGCTGTATAAACTGCTGCGATGCTGTACGCTGTTCATTCCTCGACTTGTTCCACATAAGCGAAGCATTCAGCACCTCTTTAAAACGCTCCTGCTTGTCGTCTATAAAAAGTTCACCACCCACGTTGTAAGTATCAGTGTCACCTTCCGGATTACCCGACTGTCCCCAGCTTCCGTCACCGCCGGGACGACGCTGTTCATTGATATTATTGACATTACCATAGAGAGAGAGTCTGGAATTGTCAGTAAAACGCAGTGCAAATCCTCGTCCCATCCAACGTTCGTGCGTACCTGCCCCGGCCTCAACATTGCCCATATATCCGATGCTGTATTCCTGCTTCAATTTTACGTTCATGACGAAGTCCGGACGCTCTATATCTTTCCCAACCAACTGGCTGCGTTCGCTTCGCTTATTGAAGAATTGAAGTTTATCCACAGTATAATAAGGCAGATTGTCAAGCATGATGCGGTTGTTGCCTTTGAAAAAGTCTTTGCCGTTGAGCATAAGGTAATCCACCTTCTTGCCGTTCATGTATATGTCGCCGTTGTCGCGGAGTTCGCATCCAGGCACATTCTTTACCAGCGACTCAAGCATGGAACCTTCTGTCAATTTGAACGCTCTGGCATCTACTTCTATCGTATCGCCTTTGTAGCACAACTTAACACGTGTGGCGCGCACCGTCACCGCATCCAAATCGATTGTTTCTTCCTCAAATCTGCGTTGCAAAAGCATGTCGGGGAATTTATACGAATTAAGCCTTGCCGGATTGGCCATCTCCACCGTCATCTCTCCGGTTTCATATTCAGGATGTTCCACCCTTATACGAAATTTGCTGGCACGCCGCGGAACAAGCAACGACCAGATCTGAGCATCATGCCCACCGCTTCCCGGCACCGTACGCAAAGTGTCAATTATGCGTCCATTATCGTCCATAACCGTTACGAGCGCATTTCTCACACCGTATTGTGTAAATGAGTTTCTTACATACTGATTGATATATATACTGTCTTTACGTGCGGCAGATGCCATAGATGATATAAGCAACAGAATATACAGACACAATCCCCTCATGCTTTTCATCGGAAGTAGTATTTTAAGGTCGAAAAAAGAAAAGCAGCCGGACTATAAGCCGGGTTCTGTTCCGTTTCTTGCGAAACGGCGTCTGTCATTTATCCACGCCGTATGTCACCACACGGCTCTAGCGTTCTACCCTCTGGCTCGGACGAGCAACCCTCAAGCGCCAGTTTACATGAACTTGCAGCCCCCGGCGTGCACAGCCGATGTGTCACCACACCTCTGGTAGGCTCTTACCCAACCTTCTCACCCTTGCAATGCGACCGAAGCCGCTTCAGCGGTTATTTTCTTCTACACTTACCAGCCCTCACAGACTCCTTCTACATTAGGAAGCGGGGCGCCCTATGCTGCCCGGACTTTCCTCTCGTGCAAAAAACATGCACCAGCGACAGACCGTCCGACTGCTTCGAGAGGCAAAATTAACGAAAATAAATCAAATTATCAGCCAATCGGAAAAATATCCTGCAATATTGGATAAATTTGCACTTACCGACAGACAGAAGATGCCGGAATAATGCCGGCAATACACTCACGAAGAATAAAAATAAAAAGCATCATACAACATGAAAGAACTAAAATGTCCTAAATGCGGAAGTGTATTCAAAGTAGACGAAGCAGACTACGCATCCATACTCAATCAGGTAAAAAATGCTGAATTCAATGCCGAGATAGAACGGCGCCTTGCTGAACTTTCCATGCGCCATAAAGCCGAACAGGAATTGTCAACTGCAAAGACCGAGCAGGAGTTTCAGACACGCCTGAACAAAAAAGAAATTGAGCTGGAAGCAAAGAACGCGGAAATCGACAGAATCAAAAATGAGAAAAACGCGGAGCTCGCAAAAATCAAAGGCGAAAAAGACATGGAGATTGCCCGCTTGAAAAGCCGGCTCGAAAACATCGAGGCACAAAAGGAGTCGGAAAAAACACTTGCACTGGCTGAGAAGGACAAAACCATAGCCGCACTGAATTCGGCCATCGAAAAGGAAGAATCAAAACTGCAGATTGCCGTAATGGAGGAACGAAACAAATCGCAGCAGATTCTTCAGGAAAAAGATTCAAAGATTGCACAACTGAAATCTGAGGCCGAACTCGAAAAGACAAGAGCACAGGTGCATGAAGCCGAACTCATAAAGAATCACGAAAACGAGTTGAAGGCAAAGCAGGAACTGGTGGACTACTACAAGGACCTGAAAACGAGAATGAGCACAAAGATGGTCGGCGAGACACTGGAAATCCACTGCTCAACCCTCTTCAATCAGATGCTGCGTCCGATCATGCCCAACGCATATTTCGAAAAGGACAACGATGCATCAGACGGCACGAAAGGCGACTTCATCTTCCGCGACTCGGAAGACGGAACCGAATACATATCTATAATGTTCGAAATGAAGAACGAGATGGACACAACATCCACGAAGCACAAAAACGAAGATTTTTTCAAGAAGCTCGATGAAGACCGCCGTAAGAAAGGATGCGAATTTGCCGTACTCGTATCATTGCTCGAAGCCGACAGCGAACTCTACAACGGGGGTATAGTCGACGTATCCCACCGATATGAAAAAATGTACGTCATCCGACCACAATTCTTCATACCTCTCATCACACTGCTCGTCCAGACATCAAGAAAAAGTCTCGAATACAAAAAACAGCTTCTCCTTGCACAAAGCAAGGAAGTAGACGTGACAAACTTCGAAAACAAACTCACCGACTTCAAGGCCAAATTCGGACGCCACTACACACTCGCATCGAAAAAGTTTGAAGACGCCATAAAACAAATCGATGACAGCATAGCAAAACTGCAAAAAGTTAAGGAAAGTCTTCTCGGCTCAGAAAACAATCTGCGCCTCGCAAATCAGGACACCGAAGAACTGACCATCCGCAAACTAACATACAAGAACCCAACAATGAAGCAGAAGTTTGATGAAGCGAGACTTCTGGACGAACAAGAATAAAAAATATAACTCATGAAAAAACCGACAATGTTATTTTCATTGTCGGTTTTTTCATAGGTATCTCAATAATCGTAAACCTACCGATTCTCCCTCACCACTTTATCCACAACCTCCTTAAGGTGCTGAAACTTTTCTTCGCTGTAGCCACGTTCCACCATACGCACTATGCCTTTAGGATCTACGACGAATGTCTTCGGAAATCCGTTGTCGGCAAACTTTTCGAAAACTTTTCCAGTTGGATCGTAATATAGAGGGAATGTGGATTTGGACAAATCTCTGAATTTCTTTGCACTCTCTCCACTCTCTCCAGAGCCAATGGCAATGAATGCAAACTCGTCGGGAGAATAAATGTCCATAATCTCCGGACCTACACGTCCGAGTTCTTTTCTGCAAGGCCCGCAGCTGCTTATCCAAAAACTTACAACAAATGTCTTGCCCGAAAGTTCAGAACTTTCCAGCTTATTGCCGTCCTCATCAAAAACGGTGAATGATGGACACTTGTCTCCTTCTATGCAATACCAATTAGTAACCGTCACACCCATTGGCAAACCACCGATTCTGACAGTATCACGCTGTACCCTCCGCTGAGCATGCATCGGAAACAGAACTATTGCAAACAACAAAAAGAAAAATACCTTTCGCATAAATACACATTATAAAATATAAAACAAAGATACATATTATATATAATGTGAAGAAGCAAAGAGGTGATTTGTCAGACAAACCGACCTTGATGCCGACATATTAAATATAGAGGAATAAAAAGCTCAATAATGCAAATGAGCATAAAAAGCAGAGGACGTGCTTAAGCAAAATAGAAACTGCGGGCGCTCGCAATGAAAATTATACGCGCTCGCAGTATTCATCGCGGGCGCTCGCAGCATCGGCTCCGACGATGCTAACAAGTGTAAACATCTTTGTATGAACAGAAAACATAGACTCCGAGAACGACTTTAAAGAATTGTAAAGAATGCCGATTGCATGACTAACTGCTGTTAAGTGCCGGACACGTACTGTTAAAGATTTTCAAAAGCTTAAATTTTGTCGCTGAAAATCTTTTGGCGTTTCTGAATTTTGTAGTTATTTTAACACCGTAAAAGTTAAAAAGACACGAGAATTTAACATTAAAAACCATATTAGTTATGAAACAGTCAATTAAAAAAGTCTACGGAATATTTTCCGGAGTAGCACTGATGGCAGGAGTGGCAGGAGCTTTCATATACTCGGCAACTGCCAATGCAATGGTTTCATCGGGTGAACAGAACGCAACAGAAGAAGTACCACAAGTGTCAAGAAGCGCAGCAGCTGTAGGCGGTCCTTACATCGACCTGACCGATGCTGCAGAGAAGGCTTGCAATGCCGTTGTATACATCAAGGTTGTTGTAAACGGCAAGACACAGACAGTCGAATACCGCGACCCATTTGCTGATTTCTTCGGTGAATTCTTCGGACGCGGAGGCGATGTACAGCGCCGTCAGATACAGACACCAAAGAGGGAGGCAGCCGGTTCGGGTGTTATCATTTCGAGCGACGGATACATCGTTACAAACAACCACGTTGTTGAGAATGCAGACGAAATAACCATCACACTCAACGACAACAGGGAATTTACAGCAAGAACCATAGGTACTGACCCGGACACAGACCTTGCCCTGCTCAAGATAGACGGCGAGGATTTCCCAACTCTTCCTATAGGCGACTCTGACGCCCTGAAGGTCGGCGAATGGGTTTTGGCAGTGGGCAACCCGTTCAACCTCACATCTACAGTAACAGCCGGAATCGTAAGTGCAAAGGCACGTTCGCTCGGCGCCACACGTACCGGAATCGAATCGTTCATACAGACAGATGCAGCCATCAACTCCGGCAACAGCGGCGGTGCACTGGTGAATGCACGCGGCGAACTCGTCGGCATCAACGCAATGCTCTACAGCCAGACAGGTTCATTCACAGGATATGGATTTGCCATCCCAACATCCATCATGAAGAAGGTCGTAGAAGACCTGAAGCAGTATGGTGTCGTACAGAGAGCAATGCTCGGTATCAGCGGTACTGATGCAAACAAATACATCGATGCACAGAAGGCTGAAGACAAGGAAGTAGACCTCGGCACTATCGACGGCGTATACGTAGCAGAAGTAACAGAGGACGGTTCTGCAGCCGATGCAGGTCTGAAGGCTGGCGACGTCATCATTTCTGTCAACGGCAAGCACGTATCAAAGATGAGCGAACTCCAGGAAATGCTTACAAAGTTCCGTCCGGGCGACAAGGTGCTCATCGGCTACATCAGAGACAAGAAGGAAAAGAGCACAAATGTCACTCTCCGCAACTCAAAGGGCACTACAACTGTTGTCAAGAACAACAACATGGACATCCTCGGTGCAGACTTCGTAGAACTGAGCGACGATCTCAAGAAGACTCTCAACCTCAGCTACGGTGTTCAGATCAAGGAGCTCCGCAACGGACGCATGAAGGACGCCGGCATGACGAAGGGATTCATCATCCTCAAAGCCAACAACCAGAACATCAGAACTGTTGAAGACCTCAACACTGCGTTCAAGACAGCAAGCAACTCTGCCGAACAGACTCTCTGGATATGGGGTAAGACTCCTGCAGGCAAGTCACAGAGCTTTGCAATCATTGTAGGCGAAGAATAAAGAACTACAGGTGCAAAAAACTTAAGCACCAACAATCATGAGAAGCGGATACAGGAAACTGAAAACTCCCCTATCCGCTTCTTTTTATTAAAAAATCTGAACACTTGAACAAAGCCGCATACATGCACGTTATAATTATATATCATGCAAGAACCGCCTTAACATAAGGAAAAAATAGAGACAATAAAAAAAAGGAATCATCAACTGAAAAATCAACAGAAACATGAAAGTAGACAATTTGGTGAAATCTGCTGTCATACTCTCTATCGGAATAGTGATAGCATCTGTGTTCATTGCACACGCCGCATCGGAGATGAAATCAAACGAAAGGTACGTCACCGTCAAGGGACTGGCCGAGCGCGAGGTCAAGGCCAACAAGGTTATATGGCCGATTGCATTCAACGATGTGAGCAACAATCTCAATTCGCTCTACGAAAGTATAGAATCGAAAAACAAGACCATCGTCGACTACCTCAAGAAGAACGGCATAAAGGATTCTGAGATAAACATCTCTTCGCCGTCCGTGTTCGACCGTATGGCACAGAGCTACGTGGCCGACAATGTAACGGTGCGCTATCAGATAAGCCAGGTCATCACCGTAACGTCGACCGATGTCGACAAGGTCATGAAGCTTATGTCCAAACAGTCAGAAATGCTCAAGCTAGGCATAGCCGTAGGATCGAACTACGAAAACCGCGTGCAGTATCTCTACACCTCGCTCAACGACCTGAAACCGGAAATGATTGAAGAAGCGACAAAGAATGCACGTCAGGTTGCAGACAAATTTGCCGAAGATGCCGAATGCGACCTCGGAAGCATCAAATATGCAAATCAGGGACAGTTCAGCATAACAGAAGACTCGAACACACCGCACATCAAGCAGATACGCGTTGTTACGACAGTCGACTATTTCCTCAAATGAGAACATACAAAGGATGACTTCAACAGACGCCCGGCACTGCTCTACCCAAACCCTCACGGAGCAGTGCCGGTTTTTCTATGCTTTCCCCCAGAGTTTCATTCCACGGCTGAAAGCCCTTTACTCATCCACAACTCCCATCACCCGACGCACGCATTTCCAAATCTCGCATTATTGTCCTATCTTAGTGGCCGAAAAGGGAAATTTGCCCGAAGAAACACATATTTTATAAATATACAGTGCACACAATGAAGACAGCAATCATAGGAGGAGGAGCTGCAGGATTCTTCGCAGCCATAAATTTGAAGGAGCTATGTCCCGAAGCAGAAGTATGCATATACGAACAGGCTCCCAAGGTACTGGCAAAGGTTGCTGTCACCGGTGGAGGCAGATGCAACCTCACAAACACGTTCGAGGAAATAAAGAACATCGGAGATGCCTATCCGCGAGGCGCAAAGCTTATGAAACGTCTGCTGAAGACATTCAGCCATAGGGATGCATACAAATGGTTCGAGGCCCACGGCGTAGCACTCACCGTACAGAGCGACCATTGCGTATTCCCTGCGTCCCAGGATGCGCATGAGATAATCAAGATGTTCCTCTCTATGTGTTCAAGAACAGGTATCAGCATACACTCAAACCACAGGGTTGTCCACATAGACAAGCACGAGGATACCTTCGAACTGACATTTGCAAGCGGCAAGAAGGTGCATGCAGACTGCGTCATAGTCACCACTGGCAGTTTCTCGGCCTTGCGCCACGGCTCCATGCTCGACTCTCTCCCGCTTAAAATAGAACCGCCGGTTCCATCTCTTTTCAGCATAAACATCAAGGAAGACATTGGCAAACTGTCGGGGACGGTGGTAGAAAATGCATCGGCACGCATTCCGGGAACATCATTCAAAGCATCAGGCCCACTGCTCGTCACCCATTGGGGCATGAGCGGACCAGCCGTGCTTAAGCTCACCTCATACGCAGCACGCCATCTGCACGAATGCGGCTACACTACGCCCATTGCTGTAAACTGGTGCGGCGAAATGAACGACGAGGAAATCAGAGCATCTCTCACAGAACTAATGAAAGCAAACGCCGGCAAGAACCTTTCATCTGTCCATCTGCCGTCACTTCCCGGACGCCTGTGGTGCCGGTTGCTCGAAACACGCGCCATACCGTCCGACAGAAAATGCGGAGACATCAGCAAAAAAGAACTGAACCGCCTCACAGACGCCATTGCAAACGATTCCTTCACCATGACAGGCAAATACCGCCGCAAGGAAGAGTTCGTCACCTGCGGAGGTGTCTCGCTGACATCCGTTTCCCCTTCCACCCTCGAGTGCCGTGAATGCCCCGGCCTATATCTTGCCGGCGAAGCGCTCGACATAGACGGTATAACCGGCGGATTCAACCTGCAGGCAGCCTGGACAACCGGATTCACTGTTGCAAAAGCCATATCGGAAGAAATATAAAAGAGAAAATAAAAAACATAAGAAAAGCCATAAAGACGGAAAAACAAGAATCCGTTTTTATGGCTTTCTTTTCAATTATAAAAGAAATTATTTGAACTTGACATTCTTGACGTACTCATTTGTTTCGAATCCTTCAAGACTACGGATGCGCTTGCCGTTGACTGTGACATTGCGGAAAGTTACTCCGTCAATGCATCTTTCTTCAGAATATCCTGTCACTACCGGAGGATTCAGTTCGAAGAAACGTCCTTCGTAGGAAACATTTTCAAGCGTGATGTTGCTGATGCCGCGTCCAGGCACACGATTGTACTTTTCGTTGAACAGAACGTTGAAATTGACTAGTCTTCCCAACTGCACATCTTCTATACGTATGTTGCGGAAAGTGACATTCTTAACGGTGTTGTTGTCACCGCATCCGATGGAGAGACAGCCCTGATAAAGAGGCTGGCTTTCGCGGCACTCGAGGATGTCGATGTTCTCATAGAGTACATTGCTGAGAGTTTCGCCCTGAGGATCCATGTCATCTCCATGTCCGCCGAGATTTATCGGATGAGCCACGTCTGCCCACAGTATTGTGTTGCGAACGGTAAAGTTGGTTGAATTACCCCAAAATCCCCATCGGTGATTGTAGAAGGCAAGACAGTCGTCGCTCGTGCGGATGAAGCAATCGTCGATATCCACATTTGAGCAAGACATGAGGTCGAATCCGTCACCCCACTGCGCACCCGAAAGACTCTTTACGTTGTGTATGCGTATTGAATCCGACTGTCCGCCATAGACTGTGTAGTGGCCGGGGTTGACAATTGTCACTCCATCAATCTCGACATTCTTAGAGTATGTGATGTCGATAGCTTCGCACGGTGAACAGATGTAACCGCGTCCGATGATGCGGACATTCTCAGCCTTGTCTACAGAGAGCTGGGCGTTGACCACCGCTCCCGGTGCCAGATATACTGTACAGTTGCTCGGAATACGTATGCGTGTGCTAGGAAGATCCTTAGGTCTGTGAACTCCAGGACCGAAATAGATGAGACGTGCATTTTTGCGGTACACATCGCCCAACTTCTGCGACCAGTCGATACAATCGTCGCCGTCCGGCTTAAGAATCTCTTTCAACGGTTCGTTGACAAATATGTGAAGATTACGATAACGGTCGCCATTTGTTTCGAGACTCAATTTCATTCCAGGTTCAGCCACAAAAGTAAGCACCGAGTCGTTGACGCATTTCCATTCGACATCTCGCGAAAGCGGACGTATGGACACGGAGTCGTACTTTGCTATATGGTTGGTTACGCGGAATTCCACATCGCCCCGACTGTCGATTTCAACGAACGATGTATTACGTCTCTTCTTGATGTCGACACTGGCGGAATATACTTCCAGGTTCTGCCACTCTCCGTCTGGCAGTGCGCGTGCTTCGACGCTGTATGAGGTACTGCGCTTGAGTATCTTACCATCGGTGTCGCCCGAAGGATAGGCCGTTATCTGCGAATGAGCCATGCCAGCCAAACAGCAGAACAAGGATGTCAAAACAAATGTTTTCATAAATCTGAATATTGTTTATGTGTATTTTATCAGAACAAGACGGTATCTGTGTTCTGAGCAGTTGCTCTAAATATACCGAAAAACAGGGAGCCTGCACGATGCACCCGACCATCGGTAAAATCGGCGTGCATCTATGCGGCTTCCTGTGTGGACATTGTTTCAAACAGTATTGTTCAAGTCTAAGAAAAGACTGATGAAACTTATCTTACATAAATCTTGCTTGTCTCGACATGTCCGTCATCGAAAGTAACCTTCTTGATGAATATGCCTGAAACTGGAGCTTCAACCTTCATACCGCTGATGCTGTAGTACTCTGTCTTAACTGCAGTAGACGATGCAACTTCGTTATTGTCAATACCAGTAGTTGTTGTCTGCTCGTCGAGTACAAATACATACTGCGGAGTAGATGCAGTGTTGACCTTGTCGTATGGAGCCTTCCAGCTGAATCCATTGCCCCAATACAAGCGGTCAGACATACGGCGGATAGCTACAAGAGAGTCTGTTGTTTCAGCCTTTACGAATTCGAGGGCATAATTTGCGTAGTTGTAAGAAGTTATTTCGCCAACCTCACGGAGATAACCGTCTACAGTAACGTATCCCTGTTCGTTTCCGATTGTGTAGAACTCTACTTCCTTAGTGTCACCTGAAGTTTCGTCAACGACTGACAGATTGTGCTTAGAGATTGTCCAATCCCAACGATAGTCAGCTATGTCAGCACCTGTCTTATTAGCATCAGAAACTACATTGTCAATTGACCAGAGTGCAGAATAGTAGTAAACACCAGCATTGTCTGAAGCACTATTCTTGCGAGTGAGTCTGTTTTCTGTACCAGCAACGCGGATTGTCCAGTTACCCTGTACGTCAACAACGTATGGAGCCTTTGAAGCAAGGAGTTTGTCGAATGTTCTGTTGAGGTTCAATACGAGAGCGTCAGCTTCAACCTGAGTTACGATGCCTTCGTCTTCAACTTCAATATATCCGGCAGCTGTTTCCAAGAGATTGTCAAGTTCCTCAGCAATTGTTGCATTGTACATTCCGTCAGGGAGCACACCGTTTTCATCTGGTGCGGCAAGCTTATCAGCTATTTCGGCATACTTTTCTGTTATTTCAGCATACAAAGACTTCAACTCTGTCATGTCTGCAATCTTGTATGGATCGAAGAATTCCAATGGTGAGTTGCTTGCAGAGTCAGCAGTGAACTCAACATCAGCAGTGAGACATGAAGCAACGTAGAAGCGTACGAATTCATTACCGCAGCTTGAGTTGCGTCCGGCTGTATAGCACTCAGTACCAAATGTCATCTTGTCGCCGGCCTTCATGTTCACAAACATCTCAACAGTCACTGTGTCGCGTCCTGTATAAAGAGAACCTGTCTTAGCACCAAATGCCTTTCTTACGAACCAGTTGGCAGTGTCGCAAAGTTCAGTTCCGGCAGTCATGTAATGACCCATCAGATACTCTGCGAAGTCGTTGTTTTCAGGGTTAGTTCTGCTTACAGCCACCTCAACCTTATATACATGATCTGCAGGAGCTGTAAACATGATGGTTGGAGTCTTGTTGGTCATAGGGTGAACGAAACCTGCATCTGTGATGTACATCCAGTCGCCTCCGTTCTCATACCAAGCTGTTGTAGATGAACCGGCCTTAGAACCTGTATCATGCTTTGAAAGCTTCACGAATTTGCCGTCAGATACATTATGATAATAGAATCCCCAAGGAGAATCGCTGTTAGCAGCAACAGCCTCTTCGTTATACATCTTTGTATCTCCTGCTGTCCAGAACAGACGATGGTTGTTCAAACCTTCGCTGAAGTCAATCTGAACCTTAGAACCTTCGAGAGTCTTCCATGCACTTTCGAGCATGTCGTAGTAAATGTTTGCATTCATCACGTTGACCAAACCGCTCTGAAGAGCTTCGTCAACCTCAACGAATACTTTATCGAAAGCACTGAGAGCCTCGTAAGGATACTGACCATAACCGTTTCCAGCATTCTCGCTTGCCGCCATGTAAAGGTCGGAAATCTCATTGAAATAGTTTGTCAAACGCTCGTAAGCCTCAGTTCCATAAGGATCGACATAGTTTGTATCTGCCTCGGCAACACTCTGGTCAACAGCTTCAACATCGAGCATCTGAATGAAAGTTCTTCCCCAGCATGTACGAGCCTTTCCGTCGTCGTTGATGCCGCAATCCTTGATGCTAGGCTCAAACGAAATCTTGTCACCAGCCTTTGCCTGGAAAGAAATTGTAAAGTCTACAGGAGTCTGGTTTACAAATCTCTGGTGTGCACCGGCAGCCAAAGTTCCAAGCCCGTCAAAACCTTCAATGTCGCCTTCGCTGGCACCGTAACGAATCACAACGCCCATGTTTGAAAGCGGATTTACATAATCCTGATTCTCATCGCTTGCATATCTGTACTTGAAAAGAAGCGACATTGCATCAGAAGGGATACAGTCTTCACGAATCACGCGTCCCTTAACAGAATAAAAACCATCAGAAGGTGCAGTGAATGTGATTGTTGAAGAATACTTACCGTTTGCGTAGATTTCATATCCGAATCCTTCGCGTGTATCGCGCACTACATAACTGTATGTTGCAGGGTCATTCTGAGTGCCTGCTGTACAGATAAAGTCGCACCATCCAGCTCTTCTTGTCTCACCCAATCTGTATCCGGCAACTGATCCTTCCCACTTTGAAAGGTCGCCCGGATCAACGATAAATTTTCCGTCAAGACGCTCAGGATTGTACCAGTCGAGATAATTGGCAGCACACGAATCGCTCAAGAGAGTGTAACGAGTGAACAAGCCGGTTTCATACGAATATTTTTCAAAGCTCCACTGTGCATCACCGCCGTCATTGAAAGTCTCTTCAGACATTTCTGTCAACTTCCAACTCTGTGCATTCAGGCATTGAGACGCAAGAAGAACTGCTCCACAAAATGTAAAAAACTTCTTCATAACGTTTTTCAGTTAATTGTTGATAGATTTAAAAGTAATAAAAGTTCAGTACTAAAATAATTTTTACATAAATGACAAATCATACTTTATACGAAAAGTAATGACTGACGCAAAACTAGTAAAATAACCATTTACAAGCATAATACACAATGAGAAAAATGAGTTTTTTCTATTCCAAAATTATTATAGACTGACAAGCAAACCACTGTATTTCTGTCATTTAGCATATTCTCACAATTTTATACCCAGAAATAGCCATTTCGTACACACTTTACCACAGCATCCACCTTACATCGGCATTCAGACAAGCTCACTTATATGCACATAAAAAAAACTCCTCATACCTATCTGCAAAACAGACACGGCATGAGGAGTCCCCAAAATATTAATGCAAAACTACTTGTCAAATCTTTCCCTTCTCAATAAGATGTTCCAATCTGAGCAGCGCTTCTATATAATAATAATCGGCATAAACGATAGAAGCATCAATCTCACTACCCGCAGGATGATGTCCAACGCTGTGCAACAGGAAGGCACAGTTAGTCTTTCTACTCTGATACTTTTCGGAGCTGAGCGACTTCAGCATCTTTAACGCAGCACCCACGTATTCCTTAGCCTTCTTCTCCGAAACATACTGCGAAAGCTCAAGCAGTGCAGAAGCCACTATTGCCGAAGCAGAGGCATCGCGAAACTCCTCGCCGTCGGGAGCATCGAAATCCCAATAAGGAATATAGTCTTCAGGAAGACGCTCAAGGTACACGTCGGCTATTCTCTCGGCAAAGTCACGGAACTCTTTTTTTCCGCTTTCTCTGTAGCACATAGTAAATCCATATATGCCCCACGCCTGTCCGCGTGCCCACATGCTGTTGTCGGAATATCCCTGATGTGTCACGCCTTTGATGAAATCACCTGTGAGCGTGTCGTATACGGCAACGTGATAAGAAGTGCCGTCCTCTCTGAAATTATATTTCATTGTTTTTTCGGCATGCGAAACGGCAATGTCATACAGTTCCTTCCCTCCGCCGTTCTTTGAAGCCCAGAAAAGCATCTCCAGGTTTATCATGTTGTCCATGATGGTGTTGTGAGGCCACCCCATCTGCTCCACCATGCGCGGCCAGCTGAGTATCGTGCCCACCGTCGGATTGAAAAGAGTGGAGAGTGAATCGGCAGAATCCACTATTACCTTCTTGTACAGCGTGTTATGCGTAAGACGGAAACCGTTTCCATACGAGCAATACATCAGGAAGCCCAAATCGTGATCGTAGGCAGGTTTCTTGCTGAGAAACTCAAGCTCCGAAGTAAACTTCTCGGCTTCAGTCTTCAGCTTGTCGTCACCCGATGCCTCATAAGCATACCAGAGTATGCCAGGCCAGAAACCCGAACACCATTCTTCGGCCGAAACCTTACGGCAGTTCCACTCTTTCTGTCCCTTTAGAATATTCCTAGGCATCATCGAATAATCTATTTCACCGCCCTGCCCCAGTTCTTTCAGAGCAAGCCTCGTCTGCGCCACACAATAATCCAATTGTGCAGAAGGAGAGAAATCGTCTATTTCATCAGAATACTTTTTTCCGAAATCAGACTTCGCTTCCACATTCTGCAGAAACATCAGAAACGCTACGAAAATCAGCAATGCTGAACTTCTACGTGAACACTTTGTCAACATCGAAATCATAATACTTAATTCAATAATTCTTAAATAAAACAATACCACGGCCGGAACATACATGTACGGCACACCCGAGGCTTGCACAAACAGTGCATGCCGACCATATTGTACATTTACAAATTATATAGAGCACTAAACTTATTCACCGTCATTTCTGCCATCGTCAGGCTTCTCGGCATCCGCGTCCGGCAATTTCTCCGGATCCTCATCGGCGCCGTTCTGCACACCGGCCTTGATGCCGATACGTTCCATATACTCCGAAGGCGTACAACCTTCCTGCGACTTGAACGTAGTGAAGAACGATGACTTTCTAAAACCGCACATTTCCGATACTGCGGTAATTGTATAGTTCTTATACTTAGGATCTTGTATTCTGCTCTTGAACTCCTCCAACCTGTAGCTGTTTATGAATTCATGATAGCTTCTGTTGAGATACAGAGTGAAGAACTGCGACATGTTGGCACTCGTCGACCCGATGGCCTTTGCCACTTCCGAAATCTTCAAATCCGGATTCAGGTAAGGTTTCTCGTGCTGCAGATAACGGCACAGAGAATAGAAAATTTTCTCATAGTCCTTCTGCTCAAGTCTTGAACCCTTATATTTGTCCTTTGCTTCCTTCTCAGCCGTAAGCAGTTCAATGCGGCTGTTGAGCGACTCGTTGTCATACTTCAGCTTGGCAGCTTCCGCCCTCAGTGCCTCGGCCAGCTCGCGCTGTATGCGCTTCCGTTCCGTTTCAAGGTAGTTGCGGCGCATCTTTATCTCCATGTACTTTCTTATATATACAGAAAGGAAATAACCGATGACAATCAATGCCAATATACCCAATATCATATATATGTCAGGATAAACCACGATGACATAATCCGTACATACGGAATTCATCTCCGACGTGCGGATGTGCAGTACGTGCTCGCCCATCCACAATCCCGAAATATTCATCAGGTCGTCGTATCTCACCGGATGCCACTCCTCCTCATCGTCAATCTTATATTCAAATATGTGGTCACTCACCCTGCTGTAGTCAAGCATCAGCGGGTTTATAGACAAGTCCTCCGACCCGAACGCCCACGAGAGCTCTATTCTTTTCGTCTCAATGATGTCCATCAATTCGTCATACTCCAGCAATCGTCCGCCGACAGCCACCGAGTTCGGTATGATATGCTTCGTGCCCGTACCGACCACTTTCTTCTGCACATCTCTCGTGTCGGCATATATAAGTCCGTCGCTGCAGCCTATCCACACATACTTCTGGCTGTCCACGAAAAACGAGCTGTTAGAATAGAACAGGTTCGAATGAACACCGTCGGCATACGTGAAATGTATAAAATCCTTCCACTGCTTGTCGAACACAAACAAACCGTTGTCCGATGCCAACCAGTAGTTGCCCGCGCTGTCCTCCCTCACGAAACACATTTCGTTGGTAAACAGATTGTCGAGGTTTATCTGCGAAAACTCCTTTTCCGAACCGTTGCTCTCAATGAGCATGCTCGATGAATATGCAAACACAGACTTCGAAGTCTGACTAGAGAAGAGCATCAGGTCGCGCCCCTTCTCGTATAGGCCCTTCGGCAGGTCTACATGTCTGAACTTCTTCTTTCCCGTGTCATACACGCTGAGTCCCATTGACGAACCCACCCACACGTTTTCTCCGCCGAAGAACACGAGGCTCGTCACGTAGCCGTCCGTAAATCCCGCATTGGCGTTTGTAAAGGATCTGACAAGATGCTCGTTCTCATCGAGCACGAAGATACCCACATCCGTACAAACCCACAGATTGCCATTTGGCGAGATGGCTATGTTGTTGCACTGCGCATGCTTCAGCTCCGGCACCTCGGCCACACGGCTGAAAGTGAGCGTCGCAGGGTCGAACACAGAGAAACCTCCGTCGAACGTCGAAATGTAGTACTTGCCGGCATATCTGCAGATGAAGAGAATTATGCTTCCGCCCACTTCCTGCTTGGAGAAATACTTCACCATGTCGCGTCCCTCATCCACATAGTACAATCCGTTGCGCGTACCGATTACCTTTTCCTTGCCGTTGATGCAGAAGCTTCTCACCTTTATGCCGGCCGTAGTGAAGTCCTTGAATGAATATGTCGAGAACACACCCTTGTCAGCATAGCTGTGTATCACACCTATCTTGTAGAAACCGAGAAAGTCGACATCGTTGTCGCTGTCGTGGTGGAAACAATACACTGAGTTGTCCTCCATCATCGGTTCCGTCTGCGTGGTGTAGCTCTTCGAAATCCTGTCGTCGTACACCGATATGACGTGCGCACCGCCACCGTCAGTTCCCACATATATGTTGCCGTTGCTGTCGGCCTCCACCGACATGATGACGTTGCTTCCCACATCCATAAGTCTGTACACGCTGTCGGCAATGATGTCATACTTGAGCAGACCTTCACTCGACGTACCAAGATAGATGAAGCGTCCCGACTTGGCGAGACAGCGCAGGCTTCCTATCAGCGAACACCTGCGGGCAATATCTATGCGCTTGCCCCTGCGAGTCTTGCCCGAATAGATGAGAAGATCGTTGGGCGTAACGATGTACAGGTCGCGTCCGTCGGCACAGATGTCGTTCACCTCCGTGTCTTCGTCCACGCCGAAAAGCTCCAGCGAGAAATCCTTGTCCGAAGCCTTGCCTCCCAATCTGTAGAGCCCCTTCTCCGTACCGGCCAACAAACCGTTGTCGTACCTGATTATGGAGTTCACGCACATGTCTATGTCTCCGTAAACCCTTTTCAGGCTTCCGGTACCGAAATCAGGACGATAGAATCCGTCGCTCGTACCGAGCACCACACCCTTGGCATCCTCGGCTATGGAGTAAACTATGACACCGCTCGAATTGTCACCAGTCATGAACTTGCGCGTCGATGCACCGTTGTACATGGTCGCTCCATTCGACGTACCGAACCAGTAGAAACCATGCACATCCTTGTATATCGAGAACACAGACTTACCGCTCAAACCGTTTTCCATCGTCAAACTGTTGAAAAGGGTCTGAGCACTGACCGCAACGACTGCGATCAAAGCCATCAGGACAGTATATATTCTTTTGCTTGTCATAGAGATCATTCCATTATTATCGGCAGGTCACCGACCTGCGGTTATCACAATTCCACAAATTCGACAGCAGCGCCTCCGCTCTTGCACAGATCAAACGAGAGCTCGTCTCCGCCCTTCACCTTCCGTTCCGAGCGTGCCACCTTTGTGCGTGTGTCGAGCGCCATGTCGTCATTGTATATTATAGCCTTGTACCGGCGTCCCTTCTCGAGAAAGTCGGTCTTGATTTTCACTTTGCGAGCGTCCAATCCGTTCAATATTCCCATGAACCACTTCTCGCCACTCCTTCTTGCCACAGCGGCAAACTTGCCCGGTTCGCCGTCGACGAAATGCGTGTCGTCCCAAACCGTAGGCACATTCTTCCAGAACTCCAGTTCCTTCTCGCCCTTGTAGCTCGAAGGGCCGTCATACCAGAACATGAACTGCAGAGGACTGTAGTACACAACGGCCATTGCCAGCTGATGCGCACGTGTTGTCTTTATCCTGTTGTTGAAATAGCACAGTGTATAATCGGCTGCACCTGCCAGGAAACGCGTATACGGCAGAATCGTGTTGTGTTCGGCATCCGGCATGCACTCGTTTCCGTGAATGCCCTCCTGCGTCATCAGGTTCGGATACGTCCGGCTGAAGCCCGTAGGACGGTACTCGTCGTGAATGTCCACCATGATTCCGTAGCGTGCACACTTCTTAACTGCCTCATGCAGCCAGCGCGTCCAGTACTGGTTGCCCACCTGCACGAAACCGAACTTGAGACCCTTCACGCCCCATTCCTTATATATAGGCAGTATCGAATCCAACTGCTGGCTGAGCGCCCTCTGGTTCACGTAGAGAATCACGCCGATGCCCTTCTTCTGTCCATACTCGCAGATGGCCTTCATGTCGATGTCCTTGTTCTCGGCCACACGGCTTGCGTCCGATTCCACAAGAAACTCCTTGCCGTACCAGCCGGCATCGAACTCAATGTACTGGAGCCCTCTCTCCGCGGCAAAGTCTATTCCTGACATGCCGTCCTTCTGGCTCAATCCGCATCTGAACACCTTTCCCGGACGTATCCACGACACGTCCTCCAGCTCCGTCGGCGGATTGAGATTCAGCATAATGTCGTTGCCGTTAGCCAGTTCCGAAGCCGTGCGTCCCACGCGTATCACCCTCCACGGCATGGCGTAGGGCGTAATCACGTCGGCCACCGAGTACATGCTCGTCTTCAGCGTATTCTTCTTCTCCGGATAGAGAACGAACTTAGTCCTGACGAAATCCACCATGCACGCCTCCGCCAGAGCCACATACATACCGTTCTTCAGCTTCATCGTCAACGGGCGTTCGCACTCGCCAGGCCATCCGCTAAGCGGAAGAAGCCTGAACGGGGCCTGAGCCCACTGCTCGTAGAAAGCCATTGTTCCCTCCGGCATGGCAAACGATGTCTCCTCGTCCACCAGATGCAGGAACAACCCATTGGTCGTCTCCGGAAACTCATATCTAAAAGCCACACCTTCATTATATACTCTCACGTCGATGTTCATGAAGTACGATTTCAGACGGCTGTAACTGCTGTTGTCAATCGAGTCGGTGCCTTTTATGAAGGAAAGCTTCATGGCGTTGCAGCAATCCCTCACCTCGGCGCGTTCGCCGTATACCGGCTTCCACACAGTGTCGGTCTTCGAGTAGCTGACCGACTTGTAGTGCATGTCGTCGCACCATCGGCTGCACGTGTCGAGCGCGATGCCCATAGCATTCTCCATTATCTCGTTGTCGACCTCCACGCCGAGTTCCGAATCCTCTACAACCCGCACACCCATGTAGTCGACCGTATATGTCATTGTCCTCACACCCGCACCATCGGCCGTCTGCCGGAAAGTGAAGACCAGATTTCCGTCGGGCGACGAAACTGACTTCTTGACAATGTCCCTGGCGGCCACGTCGGCAGCAACAGCAAAGATGAACATGCAGATGCTCAAAATACGCAAAGTGAATCTGTAAGTGCTATTCATATTATATTAGAGTTTTTATTGTTATGTCTATATCCAATATTTGCTGTTGCCATTTAAGACGTGACAAAAATATACAAAAAAATCTTACGTTTCAAACGCAAACAGCTTATTAGGCCCTTATAAAGGGGTTTGAATGTCCGATAAAATTATTTTGGAGTAAACACACGCCCTCAAGCCCCTCTGCAGTCTCTCTGCACAAGCCGAAAAATCATATCTTTGCAAAAACCTTACGACAGAAGACATATATTGAAACAATGAAAACCTTATAAAATCAAAAATCATTATGAAAAAAATCCTTACAGCAGTACTGCTCATCGCAACACTCGTATCTGCAAGCGCACAGACACAGAAGAGGCCGTACCTGCTCATGACCGAAGCGAGAACCGAAGTGGCAAAGCAAAGGCTCAAGAACGACCAGATGCTCAACGACGCCTGGAAAAACATCAGGGAGTTTGCCGACAAGAACATAAAGTCGAACGACATCAACAAGCTCGAGCATCTCTCGCTCGCCTACCTCATGACCGGCGACGACAAATACGGCGACGCCGTCAAGCGCATACTCATCAATGCATCCAAGGGACGTTCATGGGGCAACAGCGAAATGATGGCGCGCCATCCGCGCTGGAACTCGGAACTCCAGCTGGCCAACAAGGCCTACCTCTGCGCCATCGGCTACGACGCCGTGCGCGACCGCTTCACCGCCTCCGAACGCAAGGACTTCATCGACGGCATGTACCGTCTTGCGCTCAACCCGCTCCTCGGCGACTGGCTCTCCGAACCGACGCGCATACACACCCTCAACTCCATGGGACACAACTGGTGGACCTCGTGCGCATGCATGGGCGGACTCCTTGCGCTCTCACTCGCACAGGACGACGACCAGGCACGCCTACTCTCCGAAAGCATGATGGAGCACCTGCCCGAATGGTTTGCCTTCGCAGGCGACGCCGTGCAGAACAAACCGCGCACGTTCGACCGCGCAGGCGGAATGTACGAGAGTCTCAACTATGCCAACTTCGGCATCTACGAGGCACTGCTCTTCCTCAACGCATGGAAAAATGCACATCCGGGCAAGGCTGTAGAAAAGATTCCGCAGCTCGACAACCTCTCCGATTACCTCATCGGCGTGTGCTATCCGCGCCCCGACTCGCTCTACAACATTAACTTCGGCGACTCGCACAAGCACATCACAGCAAGCCGATGCGCCGCAATGCTCTACGCCTACGGATATGAAGACAAAGACCTCGTGTGGTATCTCACCAAGGAACAACCGCACCAGCACCGCGAAGGACTCTACATGGACATGCCTCTCGGATTCCTCTACATGCCCGACTTCAAGCTCGCTCCACGCCTGCCGCACAAGCCGACGTCGATGTTTTTCAAAGACTTCGGATGGACAACCATGAGAAACTCATGGGATGACAACTCCACAATGCTTGCTGTCAAGTGCGGACACACATGGAACCACGCGCATGCCGACGCTTCCTCACTCATACTCTTCCACAAGGGAGTGGACATAATTAAGGATGCAGGCAACTGCGGTTATTCAAAAAAGGAATACAGAAACTACTTCTTCCAGAGCGAAGCGCACAACGTGGTGCTCTTCAACGGCAAGGGACAGTCGAGACAGCAGCAGTACAGCGGCAGCATGCTCGACGGAAAAATCACCGACATGCTCGATGCAGGAAACATCAAGTTCGCCATGGCAAACGCCACAGGACCATACTCCGACAGCTTCTCGCGCTACTTCAGGAGCTACCTCTGGCTCGACAACGTTGTATACGTCATCGACGACATACGCTCGCACCAGCCGGGCAAGTTCACATGGGTTTGGCACCCAAACGGAACCGTCAAGAAAAACGGTGCAGACATCAACATCACCAACGGTCAGTCGGCCGTAACCATCCGACCTCTCTACCCGCGCATGATGGCACTCTCCGACTTCGTTCACGACTACCCGAACGACCTCTACTGGGACATCGTTGAAGGGCCTACCGAGGATCTCAAGGGTACAGAACAGTACTGGAAAATCAACCTGCCGGAAACAACCGACAGGATCAAGGGGCTCACGGCCATCATACTCAAGGACAGCGTCGACCAGAAGACAATGCCTGTCATGGAACGGCGTGCCGGCAACGACTGGATAGGACTCAGAGTTAAATATCAGGGAAAGACAACCGACATCTACATCAACCAGCTGGCCGACGGAAGCCTCATGCACATGAATTCATGGATTGCCATGGACGGATGGCTCACAGATGCATACCTCACCGTAATAAAATACGACGAAAACGGCTCGCCGGAAAACCCGTCGGAAGTATTCATGTACTACGGAAGCGCACTGCGCAAGCGAAGCGCATCCGACAACTCGCTCGAAGTAAAGGTCAACGAGAACGACGAAGTCTACTTCAGCTCCCTTTCCAAGCTCAACTTCATTCAGAAGAACGGCAAGAAAGGAACTAGCATCTACGTCAACGGGCAACCGTACATCAATGCCGAATTCCGATGCACCTCACCGACAGAAACCGTAGAAGCAAACGGCAAGAACGTGAAACCGCTCAAGGCTGGAAAGAATCTGATAAAAGTGAAGCTGAACGATACGGCGACAAAATAATACATACAAAAAAATCAGGTGAAACGCATAATATCACGTTTCACCTGTTTTTTTTAATTTAATATGTTACTACACTACTGTCCAATAAAAGTTGGCTGATCGGTCTCTGAATTTATTGAAATACAGTCTTTTAAGCAGTATCTTAGAATGAAAC
>OKRU01000350.1_pt1 | contig 45240 bp, 34 predicted proteins | sample 1601131 | NCBI WGS metagenome assembly OKRU01 (sample SAMEA3541558, study PRJEB24748) | human gut metagenome | biome: human gut; feature: human-associated habitat; material: faeces | place: China | collected 2012
TCTTTCGACATCGTCAGGTCTAGATAAGTCTGTATCAAAAGCTTCAAGGGCCGAACAATTCAATCGTAAAGATAATTGATATTCTTCAACCATTTCTGTTTCAGCTCTCTGCATGATAGCTTTATGTCTTATAAAATCTATACATTTATTTTTCACTGATATGAAAAGATACGCAAACATATTAGTTTTTGTAGAAAATGTATCCCATTTCTCCCATAAATCCATAAAAACATCGTGCACAATATTCTCTGCATCTTCTTCTAATAAAACATACTCTTTAGAAAAGCGTTTCATTTTCGCAAAATATGCTTCATATATTTCTTCAAAAGAAAGATTACTGTGTTCTTCTTCGCTCATATAAACGATAATTAATTCAAACTATTTAAAATCAGAAAAGCGAATTACTAATTAATATTATAGAATCAGATATCATGATTTAATAATACGGAATAAATCAATAAATTATCGATCAAATTGATCGATAATTAACGCTAATTTATAAAAATATTCCGGATAATAAAAGAAAACGAGTAAAATTCTCCAGCCTATTTCTGACATTACATTCAAGCATTTGAGCTAAAACAATAAATGCAAATTACATATAATAATTCACTGTACATTAATATATTAAGACAAACATACAAATTATGATCGTGACTATCTAAGTATTGAAAATATTAGCAAATGGGAATTATCAAAATGATAATAAATATAATAATCAAAATGCATAGGCATATTACAACCTATGCATTTAATTATGGACTTATATTTCATTTTACAAAAAACATCCACATAAAAATCATTGTTATTTACGCAATTCTTTAAGAGGAGATGTACAATTTAACACATTGTTCACTCTCTCAACTGTAATATCTTGCAGAAGAACAAAAGGTTCTTTAAGACGTATATCAGATACAGACGCTCCCACAAATACCGTATATTCTCCTTTATCAGCAACCCAACTCAACATATGAGGATTATATGACGCTAAATCCCTAGCATCTAGTCTCATATATACAGTTTGTGTTTCTCCTGGTTGTAATATTCCAGTTTTTGCGAACGCTTTTAATTCTTTATTAGGTTTATCAATTTCATTTGATGGAGCAGAAAGATATAACTGTACGACTTCCTTCCCTGCAACTTTCCCCGTATTCTTAATATCAACAGTTATATAAAGTTCTTGATCAAATTTAGTATTACTCAATTTAATATTAGAATAATCAAATGTGGTATATGAAATACCATAACCAAAATCATAGGAAGCCTTAATACCAAAAGAATCATAATAACGGTAACCGACATATATACCATCTTCATAATATATATATCTAGGATCTTCGGCTGGAATACCAGGGAAGTCTTTGGCAGAGATATTATCTTCATAATTCACAGGAAAAGTCATTGGTAATTTTCCTGATGGATTTTCTTTACCTGATAAAATCTCAACGACAGAATTTCCGGCTTCTTGTCCCGGCTGCCAAGATAATAAAATAGCATCCACCTTATTTTTCCAACTTGCAGTTTCAATTACTCCGCCTATATTCAATACAACTATAACTTTCTTATTCAGACGATGAAAACATTTAGCTGTATTTTCGATTAAGTCCTGTTCTGCATCTGACAATAAGAAATCACCCTTAGTAGCTTTCCTATCTGCAAATTCACCAGATATTCGGCCTATAGTTATAATTGCCACATCATTAGTGCGAGCTGCTGTCTCTATCATGCTTTCTTTAACTGAAAGCTCCGGAGCCATTGCGAATGGAAGTGCACCATACTTTTCTATAAATTTACGGGTTTCCTCCTTTGATTTATTGACATACGGCATATAGAATTTCTCCAATTTTTTATCAAAAACATACCCTGTCTGAGTAAGAGCTTCCGTAAAAGAAGCAATATATGCTTTATTCACCTCACCACTTCCTGTACCACCAGCGATATAATTATATGATGTATAACCCAATAAAGCTACTTTTCCGATAGAAGTATTCAAAGGCAATGCTTCTTTCTCGTTCTTCAATAAGACAATTCCCTCTGAAGCTGCCTGCAATGCTATTTGAGCATGTGATTTCAAGTCCGGATTATCACTTTTTTTATATCCCTTAAAAGAAGGAGTATTAAAAATCATATTGAGCACCCGCTTTACACATATATCTAAATACTTCATTGGAAGTTTTCCTGTTGTCACATCACTCAACAATTCCTCTCTTTGCTGTTTAGTACCAGGCATCAGCAAGTCATTTCCAGCTTTTATCTGCATGGATGTATTCGACATAGTACCATCGGTATATGATGTTTTGGATATTCCTCCAAACCAATCTGTCATAACAGTTCCTTTAAATCCCCATTCATCACGTACAATAGTTGTCAATAGGTCATAATCAGCAGAAGTATATACTCCATTAATTTTATTATAGGATGTCATTATGCTCCCTGCATTACCCTCTTTAACAGCTATTTCAAATCCACGTAAATATATCTCACGCAAAGCTCGCTGTGAAAGATGGGCATCAACTTTATCGCGATTTGTTTCACTATTATTTGCAGCAAAATGCTTCAAGCAAGCCGTCACCCCGTTTTTTTGTACACCACGCGTATATGCGGCAGCCATTTTACCAGTTAGTAACGGATCTTCTGAATAGTATTCAAAATTTCTTCCACATAAAGGATTCCGCATTATATTAAGAGCAGGAGCCAAATGAACATCAACTCCATATTCCTTAGCTTCCATACCAATTGCTACACCTACACTTTCCATTAATTCAGTATTCCACGTCGAAGCAAGCATACTCCCTATTGGAAAACCAGTGGCATAATATGTCTTTTCCTCATTTTTCCTTGTCGGGCTAATACGCACTCCGGCAGGCCCATCTGCTAAAACAATAGAAGGTATATTCAGATTTATCAAGGGAGTGGTTATTCCTGCACATCCAGGAACTATATATTCCGAACTGCCAACAACCGGAACAAACTCAGAAGCTTTAGCCCCATTCTGCACATCTACTCCAACTAGAATATTCACTTTATCTTCAACAGTCATACGAGACATCAAATTTTCTATCATCTGATTCTGAGAAACAGCATCTCTTTGGAGCAATGGGATCTGAGACATTAAAGGCAATGAAGTCAAAAGGCCAACAAATACTATCAATTTTTTCATTTTTACAACGATAAATATTTAACTCAACACAAAAATTTAAATAATCATTAATACGATCTCTTTCCTTACTCTTTCATGGCAACAATATTATAGCTGCCAGAACCAAACTCATAAACCAAATACCCTTTCTCATAAGAAATAAATTGAGTATTTTCAACCATAGAAACAGAAGGTTCTCCATTTATTTTAATTTTATCTTCGCCATTTGCCGGAATATACACCACAGCTGTTGTATTAGCAGGGATTGTAATACCCCACTCAAAAGTATTACCTTTCTTCACCCATGAACTTTTTATCAATCCTTTAACAGACTTATAACTTGCATCAACAAACTCCAATCCACTTATAAGCCATGGTTTCAGCTCTATTTTCTCAAATCCGGCACTTCCCTCTGCATTTTTTATTCCTGCCAGATATTCATAATACCAAACAATCAAATCTCCCAAAAGCATCACATGATTTCCAGAATTCATAGAAGGTTCAGCCGTATTCCCATTCCATAGTTCCCAAATCGTCGTAGCTCCGTTTTCTATCATATATCCCCAACTGGGATAATCTCTATTTGTTGCTATTTTTAAAGCTAAGTCGGCACGTCCATAGTCTGACAGGCCACGCATCAACCATTGTATTCCAACTAAACCTGTACTTACATGACTATTAAATTCATTTTCTGTTTTATGAACAATATTATTAAAAACCATTTCTATAAATTCATCAGAAACCATACCATAGCATAAAGGCAATAAGTTAGCCGTAACAGTATTATTACTGTACTGTCCTGCATCTCTATTAAAATACTTATTATTAAAAGCAACTTTAACCATTTGGGCTTCTTGAGCAAAAGCTTCTGCATCTTCTGTTTTCCCAAGAATATTAGCAAAATTCTGCATCACTGTCATTAATTTATAGTAAACAGCCGTACTTAACACTCCACCATCAGTTTTCCTTTTGGGATCTTGAGAATGAATCATTTCCGGTAATTCCGGCGGCATACACCAATCGCCATAAGTATCTTTAGTTATTATTCCATTATCCATGTAATTGCTTTTCATATACGAAAGCCATTTTTTCATTGAAGCATAATGACTTTTTATAGGTACATCATTACCATATTGTTGATATAGCATATTAGCAATAAAAATATATGCACTTGGCCAAGTTATATTATCTGTATAAATACTCCAATAAGCAGGTGCTACATCCGGAATACTTCCGTCCGCACGTTGGGAATCTTCAATATCATCAAGCCATTTAGAATACAAATTATTATTATCAAAAATAAAACTTTCCCCTAAGGACCCGGTTGCTCGGTCTCCTAGCCATCCATGACGTTCATCACGCTGCGGACAGTCTGTAGGCATTCCATTATAATTACCGCGAATCCCCCAATATGCATTTTTATATATCTGGTTAATAGTAGAATCAGAAGTATGAAATGTTCCGGTTACAGGCATCTCATCATATATAACTTTTCCACTAAAATCTTTTATATCAGGAACTCCCGGATAATTTGTGATTTCCACAAAACGAAATCCATGATAAACGAATGATGGTTCCCAAGACTCCTCTACATCTCCCTTCAGTGTGTAGGTATCCGTTACTTTTGCTCCTCTTAGATTATCCATATATAAAGAGCCATCATCCTTTAGAAGTTCAGCAAACCGCAAAGTAACTTTATCCCCAGCTTTTCCTTTCACTTTCATTGATACCCAACCAACCATATTCTGTCCCTTATCTAAAATATATGTTGCCGGTCCCTGTTGAGTGATGGAGACAGGCTTTACTATCTCCATTATCTGCATATTGGCATTCTTTTGAGCAACCAATTTCCCTTTCGGAGCAGTGACCAATTCCACAGGCATCCACATTTTATCATCAAAATCAGCTTCAGTCCAACCGGGCATTTCCATCCGGGCATCATATTCCTCTCCATCCCATTCATTATTAAAACGAATCGGACCTTTATTCGTCAATTTCCAAGTTCTATCGCTGACTATTATCTGCTTAGTTCCATCATTGTAAGTTACTTCTAACTGTAAAATCAACTTTGGAAAACCAAAATGTGTAACACTTGGCATGTAAGAAGCAAGATAACGCATCGAATAAAAATGCCCATTGCCTAAAGTAACACCAATTGCATTTTTTCCCTTAGCAACTATATCTGTTACATCAAATGTATTATAATTCACTCTTTTAGTATAATCAGTCGGAGTAGGTGCCAAGACTTGTGTACCTACACGTCTCCCATTTATCCATGCTTCGTACAGACCTAAGCCTGAAACGTATAAAACAGCCTTTTCTACTTTCTTATTTAATGAGAATTCTTTTCGAAGATAACGAGCTGTTAAACGAGTATAAACCGAATCAAGCACCTCATTCTCAAACAAACGATCCGTACCTATCCAAGCTGCAGACCAATCTGTTTTTTTCAACAGCCCCATTGTCCATTTGGACGATTTACTCCAGTTACTTTCTCCTTTATTGGTATAAACCCTAACTTTCCAATAGCATTCTTCACGACTATTCAATGTTTTTCCCATGTATGGCACATAGGTAGACTTATTAGAATTTACTTTACCGGAGTCCCATAAATCACCTTCATCCCGATTTAACTTTTCTTTCGAAGAGGCAACCAAGATATGATACCCAGTCTGTAATACTCCTTTTTCCTCGCTCTGTATTTCCCAACTTAACCGAGGGGAAAAAACATCGATGCCTTCAGGATTAACAAGCATTTCACAACGAGGATTTACCACACTAACACCTCCAGTTTCACATCCCCAACTAAAGGCCATTAACACCATACATAAAATAGGAACTATTTTCTTCATATTCATAGTATTATCAATTTTTATAAGAATTTGACACAATTAGGATATACATACTTCATAGAAGGGACAATCATAGCTACAATAATCATATTCTTCATAGTTTTATTTACTAAAAGCAGCACGACCAAAAGATAATTCCTAATCCACTCCTAATACACTTTAACAATAGTATTAGAATAGCTTTATTAAGAATGAGGTTTCAAACTTGGTCGCCAAGATTATAGTTAATTAATTTTATAGGTTAATAAATATTATAAAAACGCAATCATTACCTTTTGGGAATATTTAAAAACAAGCCATATTTACAATATACTTGAAATTCCACCATTATATAATAATTATTTAAATGACGTATTCTTATAGCTAATCCGCCAAAACAAAATGATAAATTTATATTTTACGCCTATGTACAGTCAAAACGTTATACCACGTATAGTTAGAAATTTAGCGGATTCCTGAACTTAATCGTTTTTACAATAAAATAAATTTGATATGAAAAGCACCAAATTCTTACGCAACGCCTTCTTTGTAACATGTTCTCTCTGTTTTTCAGTAGGCTTACCTGTTAATGGAAAAACAAATCTTCCGATTGACGATATTGCTTTAGTAAGTGACAATACAAAAGTTTATATATCCCGACGTCCGGATATAAAAAACAGATTATTTACATCGAAAGCCGTAGAAAATAAAATAAAAGAAATAAAGAAATTACTGACTAATGCAAGATTAGCATGGATGTTTGAAAACTGCTTCCCGAACACATTAGACACAACGGTAAGATACCGCCTGACAGACGGGAAAGATGATTGTTTGGTCTATACAGGCGACATTCATGCAATGTGGTTACGCGATTCCGGAGCACAAGTATGGCCTTATGTTCAATTAGCCAATGAAGATGCTGACCTAAAAAAGTTATTAAGAGGGACTATTCGAAGACAATTTAAATGCATCATTATAGATCCCTATGCCAATGCTTTTCTTGACCCAAATGATCCGAATCCCGATCATCAATGGATGAGCGATAAAACGGATATGAAACCGGAACTTCATGAGCGCAAATGGGAAATAGACTCCCTTTGCTATCCTTTACGTCTTGCATATCATTATTGGCAAGTAACAGGAGACGATAGCATATTTGATGAAGAATGGTTACAAGCTATAACACTGATTCTGCAAACATTCAAAGAACAGCAGAAAAAAGACGGACATGGGCCATATATTTTTCAAAGAGTATCAGACAGACAGACGGATACAATGTCTAATGATGGAATGGGAAATCCAGTAAAACCGGTAGGATTGATAGCCTCAGCTTTCAGGCCATCAGATGACGCTACTATCTTCCAATTCCTTGTTCCCTCTAATTTTTTCGCTGTCACTTCTCTAAGAAAAGCTGCTGAAATCCTAACAGCAGTAAACAAGAATACGGCTTTAGCGCAAGAATGCAAATCACTTGCCGATGAAGTAGAAAATGCGTTGCACAAATATGCAACATACAATCATCCCAAATACGGTACAATTTATGCTTATGAGGTAGATGGCTTTGGAAATCAGTATTTAACAGATGACGCGAATGTTCCAAGTCTTTTGGCAATGCCCTATCTAGGTGATGTGGATGTCAACGATAAAATCTATCAAAATACCCGAAATTTTGTATGGAGTGAAGATAATCCTTATTTTTTCAAAGGAAAATATGGTGAAGGTATAGGAGGACCGCATATCGGTTACGACATGATATGGCCTATGAGTATTATGATGAAAGCATTCACTAGTCAAGACGACAAGGAAATAAAGACTTGCATTGAAATGCTTATGAAAACAGATGCAGGAACAGGATTTATGCATGAATCATTTCATAAAGACAATCCGGACAACTTCACCAGAGAATGGTTCGCTTGGCAGAACACTCTTTTCGGCGAGTTAATTCTCAAACTTATTGATGATGGAAAATTGAACTTATTAAATAGTATTGAATAGTATTTCTGATGAATAATAAAATGAAAGGCAACTAATTTATCACGAATTAGTTGCTTTTCATTTTTAAATATCCCTTTTAAAGACATTTGTAATAGTTAAAAACCGCAGTTTAACATAGACAAGCCATCGTTTTATAACCAATCGGGAAGAATCAACAACAATAATGGAAATATTGCCATTTCCTTACTCTCAAAAGCAAACTATCTTTGCAAAGTCGAATTAAATAATTAATAAAACATGAAAAGAAAAAAATTAAAGCAAATACGAATAACAAGTTTCATGTTTGTTTTGTTAGTGATAGGTACTGCCTGTGCAGGCAATACTAATAAAGTGAATAATACCGATTTAAAAGAAAAGGAGAATAAAGAAATGGCAAAAGAGTTAACAAAAAAAGACTTCCTTGAGAAAGTATATAATTTTGAAGCAAATCCTGAAGAATGGAAATTTGAAGGGAATAAACCTTGTATGATAGACTTCTATGCTACTTGGTGCGGACCATGTAAAATGCTATCCCCGATTGTAGAAGAACTAAGCAAAGAATATGAAGGAAAAATTGACGTTTATAAAATAGATGTTGATAAAGAAGAAGAGCTTGCCGCACTCTTCGGAATAAGAAGTATACCAACACTGTTATTCTGTCCTGTTGGAAAGCAACCGACTATGACACAAGGTGCATTGCCAAAGAATGAATTGAAAAAGATGATTGATGATATTTTACTGAAATAAATGCATTATATTTACCGGGTACAAAATATATAACTTATGGAATATAATTTTAACACCCGGTTAAATGGTCGAATAGCCTTAACTGACGCATTTGATGCAAGTCCTGTTTTGCAAAAAGATAAAAGCTTATATAAGTTTATCTGGGTGCAAGACGGGACTTTGTCGATAGAAATCGATCATATTCCTATGACATTAGAGAAGAATGAGATTATTTGTCTCAGCGCCTTGCATCATATTCTTATAGAAGAGATCAACGGTAAATATCTGACTCTCCTGTTCAACAGTAATTTTTACTGCATCTTCGGTCATGACAAAGAGGTATCATGCAACGGCTTCCTATTCAATGGTACTTCTAACATAATGCGACTACAACTATCAGAAAGCCAAGCGGATATTTTAGCTGAAATTACCAATCGCCTTTCAAAAGAATACCAAATAAAAGATAATCTGCAAGAAGAAATGCTCCGCACTCTTCTAAAACGTTTTATCATCACCTGTACCCGCATTGCACGAGAAAAGTTCTCGGTCAGCCATGAAAAAGAAAAGAGCTTTGATATTGTACGACAATATTACGTTTTGGTAGACAGCCATTTTAAGGAAAAGAAAATGGTACAGGATTACGCTGACATGCTTCATCGTTCCCCTAAAACATTATCCAATTTATTCATGTCTTATGGACTCCCTTCTCCCTTACGCATTATCCATGAAAGGGTGGAAGCAGAAGCAAAGAGATTACTTTTGTACAGTTCAAAAAGTGCCAAAGAAATAGCAGAAATACTTGGTTTTGAGGATATATCAGCATTCAGTCGTTTCTTTAAAAATATGACAGGAGAAAGCATTACCGACTATAAAAAGAGAGAGAAAATCCCGAATAAGGAATAATAGCCAACTCATACGGCAAAATTGCCATTTCATGCGCTGATAAAATACCCGATCTTTGCATCATAAGTTTAAAACCAATAAAAAAGAACAAACATGATGACAAAATTGAATGATTTATTTAATGCATTTCTACGTATTGCAGCATCTTCCCAAAAATTAGGAATCAACCTTATCAGAGTAGCTATTCTTATAATATTTGTTTGGATCGGCGGATTAAAATTCTGGAACTATGAAGCAGAAGGGATTGTACCTTTCGTGGCAAACAGCCCTTTTATGAGTTTCTTCTACAATAAGCCGGCACCGGAATATAAAGAATATAAGCTCAAAGAAGGTGAATTTAACGAGAGCAAGCACAAATGGCATGAAGAAAACAACACGTACGGTTTTTCACATGGTTTGGGAATTCTCATCATGTCTATCGGGATACTCACTTTTCTAGGAATCTTCTTCCCTAAAATCGGTTTGATAGGTGCATCATTAGCCATTATTATGACAATAGGTACTTTATCGTTCCTCGTTACAACACCGGAAGTTTGGGTACCCAATTTAGGAAGCGGCGAATATGGTTTCCCTTTATTATCAGGAGCGGGAAGATTGGTAATCAAAGATACTGCAATCATCGCCGGAGCGCTTGTTGTCTTATCAGACTCAGCAAAAAGAATTTTGCAAATGCATTAATAAATATCATTTCATAAACATACGGTCGATTGTCTGCAAACTCCTATCGTTTGTGAACAATCGACCGTATGTTGAATTGCATGTCAATAACACATTGAATGATATTTATATTTCTCTCATTCTTTAAAAGATAATCTATAAGCTCAAATATTTACATACAGTTTCCAAGCCATTAGTTAATGATATGACCATTTCATTATTTATTTCAAAAGAGAACGATAATGAACTTTGAGGCATTTGCATATCGCTTATATCCCCACTTACTATTATCCTATTCACTCCTTCTGTTTCAATATTAACCAAAAGATATTCTCCAAGGGGACGAAATTTAATTAAGCGGTTACCTCTTGTGTGTTTCAATTCATTTTTAAACCGAATTATCTCTCTTATGTCCGAATCAAATTTTGTTTTCACCATAAAGGTCGGAGTCTTTAATTCAAATCGGAATGAAACATATTGGGGACCAGAACCTTCATATTTCAAAAAATCAAACCACCGCATGACAGTCAGATTATCATTACTTGCAAATAGGACTTCTATTTCGGAACTACAACATCTGTCATTACTCATAAGTCAGTTCTGCTATTAATTCAGGTAGAAAAGATTGGTCAAACTCATATCTTACATCAAGAGTATCTCCGGTAAGATTATCCACAAGATGAATTTGCGACAAAATTATTCCGTTCTTTTTCCTATCCATATCTATTTTGAATAATTCACTCTCAAGACAGAATCCATACATATCACGTTCATACATCGTTTTCAAATATTCCTGCAACCTCAACAAATAATTCAAATCCAATCGACATAAAGTTGAAGCTGTGAAAATTGAAATCCCAATATTTACGTCAAATGAGAATACACGTACCTCCTCCAATATCCCCAACAGACAATCGGACCAACACATTACAGGTACTCTATTCAGGTCATAAAAATGTATATCTTTCATATTATCTATTTCACTGAGATAGAACAGTCTATCCAATCGTACATTTGTTTCGACAACGACTCATCGGTAATTATATACTCTTTCTTGGTTGATATATCAATCAATAAGCCAGGCAAACAAATAACAAAAAAAATGTTTATCTGATTGATTGTACCAAAACTCACCTGCTACAGATATTCCGGATATCTTTTGTTGACGATGTTTCACCTGTTTTGATTTGAGCAATATTGTTTCAAACTCATTCAAAAATAGATTTGTCCCGATATTAATATTAGTTGTATCTACTGAGTAAGCCAAAGGATCTTTAAACATATTTGAAATCATTGTCGTTGTCCCTCCTTTCCAAAACGATTTATATACTACTATTTTTCCTATTTTATGCTGAGACTTCATTGGCACAGATGACATGAATGTCCCTGCTTGAACAGAAACATTACTCAAGAAAAACAATATAAGGAATAGAACCTTATTTAACTGTTTGCTCAAATACAAAATCATCTTTTCCCTGAAACCCGAATATAACTGACAATCCATAAGCATACAATTACTCTTAGCCATATTTTATGATAAATGATTCATACTAATGAAATTTTCTCAATCTTTTAATTACTTCTTTTACAGAAAGAAACTTTTTACTCCCATATACAATTGCACCATCATAACCACCGCTTCTCTCTTTTTGAGTAGCATTCAAGACATACAAAACAGAGTAATGTGGAGAAGAATTAGAATGTACTCTTCTCCTTTCTATCATAAAATATGTTTTCTTATCGCTTTTATTTGTCCCTATATTACCGGTAAGAAAACACACTTTTTTCCCGGAAAGATTAATATCTGCCTCTACTTGAAAAATTGCATTAATATATTTTCCTTCTAAATCAGTTAAAGATAAGTATCCGTCCACTCCCATCTTATCAATATCGTTTAATATCTCTTTAGGAATATAATCAAAACTTTTTGTTACAACATACACTTGCGCAATCATACTTGTGCTCATTATCAACCAAAAACAGAATAAAATGTATCGTCTCATTATGTCTAAAAATTAATGATTAAGTAAATAATTAAAATCACTTCCCCAAAAGGTTCAATAAACTATCTTTATTCAAAATATATCTGCGAGCCTTTTTATCATAAATTCTATCTATTTCATTATTATCCCATATAAAAACATACGAGCCTCTCTTATCTTCCCTAACCATCAAATAACAGGTCTGCTCTTTCACATAATCCCCCCAAAAGTAAGATTCCCATCCTAAAATACGAACATTTGCAATATTACATCTATCTTGAAAATCTGAATTATTTAATAATTCCAATATGAACATATCCTTCTTTTTAAAATAGATATTTGAATTATAATAATCATCAACACATATTATAGAATCATTACGACATGAATAAGAACCATCAAACCACACTATTTCACCATCTTCAATCCCTGTTTTTAATACAAATCTATTATCAGACAAATCCAACAAAGTGTTATTTGAAAGATAATATATAGAGTGTATGTCTTGAGAACAAACAGCGAGGCTAAACAAGAAGAAGAATGTTACTAATGTGTATTTCATGGTTCTATGTTATTTTGTTTTTCCGGTTTGCCGGAACCCGCGTATGTCACTAATATATATCATAATTTTCACCTTATATGTTTATTCAGCCTATCATTTAAATAACCTTTATGAATAAATGAATAATTCAACATAATATTTTCACAGAATTTCAATATAAATAATTTCTTGCATAATCGCCTAACAGCGCTGTCATAACCATACAGAAAACAAAAAACAACAAAGAAAAAAATAAATATAGCCCGATTTTTCTATTGTTATTTTTACGTATTTCCACACTTTCTTTTATATATTTCTTCTCTATTTTAGAATATTTAGCCGCAGACACAAAGGAAAAATAAAAATAGCCACACACAAATATTGCCATGATTTTAAAAAGAGTAGTGACTTCTTCTACTAAATATACCCGGAAGAAACAGACTAAAATCATGTTTGTTACCAACCAAATAGGATATAAAATATTCATCACAGCTAACATCGAAGGAGCGAATAATCCTGCCATTTCCGGTGCGCTACTTTCACCCCACAGTCTTTTTTGCCAACGATAGGTTCGATAGAATAAATATTCATACATATAATAAAGGCTTCTTAGGTATTTCATAATTTATTTATATAAGACCTATCACATTCTTTCAGCATAACAAATATAGGATATGATTATGCAATATGCAAACAAATGTATATTTATGGTTCTACGTTATTTTGTTTTTCCGGTGGATATACTACAGTCCAATTCATGCGTTGCAAGTCTTCCAATGTTAATCGGTAGCAATCTAAAATAGGTACATATTTGCGAACACTGTCACAAGGTGCTCTATAGTATTTAGTAAATTTTTCACCATCCAATACTAAGAACTGAATATATGCACCCATCAATTCGTCTTCCCAGCCACCTACCCAAATCACACATTCAAGTGCAAACAAGGAATCTTTCGGAATAAAATTACCAGAAGTATTATCGCAATAAAAGATTGTATCCTGAGAAATATTTGATATTTTATCAAGATCAAGTTGATAACCTATTTTCTTGCCGGATTTATTGACGAATGTAATGTACTGATGACAGTTCTCACAATTATCCGGACATCCTGCACAAATAATTGCAAGGAATGATAACAATATTAGATTTTTGATCTTTTTCATATTACTTCTTTTATTTTTACTCCTCTATCTGTTCCTCTTGTCCGTAGCAGAAAGGTACTCAATCATCTTCTATATATACTAGTAAGCCAATCTCATTACCATAATTATCATAGCTTAGAGAATCCTTTCTTGCAAATGAGCACTGATTAATAAAAACAAGACTACTAAAATATTTTTCGTTCTCCTATTTTATAATATATGGAATATTACTTAATACTACGATTTTTAATATAGCCTAGTTTATCAATGCTATAGACACAATAATACTCTGGAATTTCAAAATATTCATTATTCTTTCGCATTCCATTCAAGGCTTCTTCAGTAAACCCAACATCTGAATCATCACTAAAAGACTTATAAATATAGTAATTATTTTCATATATTGTCCAACCAGACCAATGAAAAGAATAATCTATAAGCACTCCTCCAATCTTTACTATAGAAAGAATTTCTCTATCAAGAAAATTAAGTCGAAATATTTGTTTCAAAACATTCCAATCTTCTGTTTCACAATTTTCAACCAACAAAATCAAATTTCTATAACTTTCCTCTTCCTGAATACAACCTAAACAGTAAATACGAACTTGTGTCTGTGGAAAATCTTCATCTAATGTGATAGGATATTGACTACATAACCATTTTTTGAATTCCCCTTTTATTTCCTGAACATTAGAAATTCCCCAGTATTCCTTACTTGATTTATTTATAATTCTTTTTCCATAGATAATATCGTTTACATAATCCTTTTCTTTTAAAAAGAGTTCAAAAGAATCTGGTAATAAATACATCTCATTAATATAATTCTTATATTTCAAAGATTTATCATCTTCCACTTCCACTGTTTTATACATATTCTTTTCATACGCTCTATTTTTAAAAGACGTAGTCGCACATGTAAACAACAGACTTAACTGTAAAAGGAATAAAAATATTTTCACCATGGCCGTTCTGTTTTTATAGAAAAGGGAGAAAATGCTTTTGCATATTTTGAACTAATATAATTAATAGAATTATTTCTCTGTGAATAAAGTGCAACTTTATAATTCCAAGCCTTAGCTTGTTGATATTCCCAGTTATAGATAACAGAATGTTGTTCACGTCCATTTATTAATCCTAAATTATAAAATCTAGCATGTAAATATTCATGTCCCATTGTCATATACAACTGTTCTCTAGATATAAAAGCCGACTTAAATAAATAAACATCGCTTCCTTTCCCAATACCACGAGAAACCGTAATTCCATTTGCATATCCATTCCCAACCTTCACATAGTCTCCATCTTTTATACAGTTATTAGGCATTCTACCATCTGCAATTAAACTTTTTACACCTTTAATATTCTTACCAAAACTTTTATCTGAAAATTCGTTCGCATATTTATTAGAATATTCCATACCTTCACCTACTTCTATTTTATTTGTTGTAGATTTAATGGAAGAGTAATCAGCCAAAGCCGTACCTTTCCCTGTCCAAAAATCACCACTATTTTTATACGCTTGTACACCACCAACTACTCCACCAATTAATGCACTACTTGCTGCTCCTATTCCGCCGCTTTTCAAACCAGCTTTTAACCCTTGCATAAATGTAGCACCATCAGCCCAAGCATTTAATGACCCACCAATTAGACCTCCCACAAATCCACTTACAGCACCATTAATAAAACCACTAATGAATCCCGCACCACCAACAGTACCTCCCGAAGCAACACCAAAGCCTGCAGAGATAGCACCAATTGTCATTGACCGGAAAAAACCGCCAAAACTCCAATTCGATTTAGCTTGGATAGAATACATTACAGCATTCCACAAAGCTCCATCAATAATACTACCAATTACAGGAATAAAAAAGCCTAATATAAAATTACCATCAGGATCCGTATACTTCATCGGATTATTCCAAGCATAGGAATAACGATTATAATTCTGTGAATTGTCAGGATCTTGAATAAATGGATCAGGACTAAGCATACGCCCTAATAAAGGATCATATAAACGACCATTCAGATTAATAAGGTTAAACTCCGGCATTTCTTCTTGAAAGGTATAACCTATCAATGTCAAATTTAAAGTTCCGGCATTTTTATAATCACTCCAATTATCAGGATTCCGACGCCGTCCCCAAGCATCATAACTACGACGCTCCGCTATATTACCACTGCCATTGCTAATCGCAATCAACGAACCTAATAAATCCGCATGAAAATAATACAATGAAGAAATAGACCAATAACCACTGCTATTACTTAAGTGCATGCCGAAATAACCCCCATCTGCATCTAAATAAGTATACTCTTTAATATTGGAATTAACATTTATATGTTTCTCATAGCCATCACCATAATATATGACTCGAATAAGAGAGCCGGACTTATACAGTTCGCTCTTTATGCGTTGTTCATCAGCATTGTAAACGAATGACATTTTATAGTGTCCTTCCTCTATCAAGCTGACTTTATTGAATTCGGTATATTCAATCTTTTGTGCAGGCAAATTCTTCAACACATCAGAAGGACTCTCAATATCGGTCAATGCGTGTGTGCGGACTGCATCATTATAGCGATATTCTCCCATATCTGATTTACTCAGAATATTGCCACCTCCATCAAAAGAAATATGCATGGAAGAATTTCCGGATACATCAATTAACCGATCCATCTCATCGTATTCGAATTGTTCGGTAAACGTTTTCCCGTTATACTTTTCATTACGGTTCAAAACATTACCCTGAATTGGATCAAGCCCGTACTTCATTTCCAATAAAGTGCTACCATCCTGCTTGGTATACCGCAGGATCCGTTCCGACTCATTTTCTGAGGAAAGAGTGGTATAAGTCTGTTGATTGCCGTATTGACAAACTTCTTCCCTGCCCGGTATGTATCTTACATTTTTCCATAGTATTTTACCGTTATTGTCTTGTACATTCAGCAAACGGCCATCATTATCATCGTATGCATATTTTAGAACATATTTACCCGGAGCTGTATGTTTAGTCAGACGTCCCCAAGCATCGTATTCATTGGAATAAACAAATTGTTGATTATCTATCGTTTCTGTCTTCTTCAAAATTTGTCCATACTTATTATACTCAAACGATTGCCTGCTCTCATCTTTTACAGAAACTTCTTTTACCAGCCCAACTCCATTACCAGAATCCACATACGTATAATTCACTTCACGCCCCGTACTGAAAAGTTTCTGTTTCAATCGTCCTAAATTATCATAAGTCAGTTTATAACTGCCTTTAGGATCCGAATAGGTTTTAGCACGTCCATATCCATCATAAGTATAGGTCACCACGCCTATATCAGGATCATTCATGGAAAGTTTATTTCCTCTATCATCATAGCTCATCGTTATTTCATGATCGCCGACAGAAGTTCTTACCACCTGTCCATTGGATGCATAAGTATTATATATAGTCAGCTCTAGCGGATCCGTTTGATTCAAAATATTACCCCAACTATCCAGCGATTTTAAATACCGTTTTTCATTACGAAGAATAATAATATTACGTTTTCTATACTCATATACTTCTTTTTTTCCGGTATGTGTCAATACAGATTCTAAACGTCCGTCTCGACAATATTCGTATTTCGTCCATCCGGATTTACGGGGATGCATACTTATCTCTGCCGTCTTGCGTCCGAAAGCATCATATAAAGTAGCATTCTCTACATTGACATCACCTTGCTTTACGTTTGAATAGATTTCCCGTCCTAAGACATCAAAATATTTAGTAACAGGAGCTTCGCCTGTCATTTCTTTTTTTATTGCATAATACCCTTTCCCACCTGTATTCCAACTCAATGTTTGTTTGCTAATTTTATTATTCGGATAAACGACAGATGTCTCACGCCCGAATCCATCATAATAATAGAGAGTTATCTGAGCTTCCGGGCCATTAGTCAGTTTGATTGATTCTTTTTCCAAGTTACCTGTCAACAAATTATAATATGATTCCGTTGTTGACAATGCCTGTCTAGTTGTTATTTTCCTTTTACCCTCAACTAATTCATAAGAATAAGATTCAGCTACATCTTCAACATTTTTACCCGATGTTTTTTTCTCCAAAGCCCGTCCTTTATCATCGTAAACATAAGTCGTCGTTACAGGAGATGATGTATTGGCAAATTCTATACTCGAAATCAGATTTGATTTATCATCATATACCTTAGTTGTTTGCTGTACAAAAACTGTCCCATCCTGAAAATGTTTTTGTGTCTTAGTTTCAGTTTGAGGCTGATTATACTTCTCTTCATAATTACCATACTCAACTTTTTTATATGAACCATCGTCATAAGTTTCCGTTTCACTTATGGGACGACCTTTATCATCATAGGCATAAGTCTTTATTGTTTCCAGTCCATCTAATTCATTGATAGAAATATCTTTTGTCTTATTCATTCTGACAATTCTATCATCGCCCACCCGGATATCATATCCCGCTTGTTGTGTTGCCGTTTTAATACCATTGGTATAAGAAATTACTTTTTGAGTTAAAGGAATAAAAACAGAATTATCAAGAGCTGTTGATGTAAGCGTTTTAGAAGTATTGCCTTCAACGGTTTCACATTGCTCTATTTTTTCAAAACCAAGCATACCTAAACCATCTGTATGATATCTCCCATTATAATATTTATAAGTAGAACTACATATCTTCCCTTGTCCGTTAGGCTTTCCTAATTCTTTAACTAATGGAACAGGAACATTTATATATCTGAGCACATTTCCCTCACTAATATTAACCGGACAATTATGTAAACCATTATTTGATGCAAAATCATAATCAAATATAACCTTTGTTATACCATTATTATCTATACTATATAAAAGATTCCGTTTACTAACATTTGCTCCATATTTCTGTATTTCATTTCCATTTATAACGACCGCAATCTCTTGAATGCCATCATTATCAAAATCATCAGAAAGAATCTGTCGATCATATAAGTCATGTTTAGATAAACAATCTGCTCTATAATCATTGCCATTACCAAGTAACCTCATTATTATGTTATTCTTACCTTCTGCTGGCTGATAGATGGGAGGAAAAACACCCGGTACTGGAACGACAGTATTCCATATTAAATCAAAATTAACAAATAAGTCATTATATGAATCATTATTATAATCAGAGCCACAAATATCAATATCTTTTAATTCAAAGCCTAATGCATATTCAGAGATTAGATCAGAGATATATTTTTGAATAGAATCAACAATTTTCTCATCGAATATCAAATTACCTCTATTAATAAAACATTTAGCCACAGCATATTTTGATATAAACACAATATCCTCTAACCCATCATTATTAATATCTAACACTTTGGCAAAGGTATAATCAGCATCATTTATCAATTCTTTACTCAATGAATTGTCCATAGAAGTAATTATCCATTTATCATTACTTCTTACCAAAAGTTCACTAATACCATCTCCATCATAATCAAATGGTATAGCCTTATCAATATCTCCAATAGACAAATTAAGAGTTTTCAAAGATTTATCAACACTACTTTCAGACAAAGATCTTCCATTTTTTCCTACAAATACAAAATCCGGAATTGCATCATTATCCAAATTAACCGGAAGTAATATTCCATCATCTGCTTCCAACTCGAATCTCTCTATAAAAACATTGTCCAACTTAGGAGCCAAATTCTCTGAATAATCATAATAACGAATATTAGCCATTACCAAAGATTTATATTTGGACTGTGTGATAATGACTATTTCAGCGTTTCCATCATTATTCATATCAATAAGTCCTAACAGACTAGAAACTGACTCAGGCCCATTTCCTACAATCTGCTCTTGTAGTTTCAACACATATTCACCATTTTCCTGAATAAATATTTCCAGATAATTATCATTTTTATTTGAATAAAAACGAACCAGATCTATTTTTCCATCTCCAGTTAAATCACCACTTACAAAATAACTATTACCTTTTTCTTCTACCTCTAATATTTTTCCCCATTTACTTTCTTCCGTGAAACCTCCCCACTTACAGTTTAATGCAAGTTCCTCCCCATTAATACTACGCTCCAATATCTTGCTTAAATGGGTATTCGAATAATTAAAAGAATATTTTTCATATTGAGTTTGTCCTGTATTAACCGCTATTCCTGATAATAATAAATTTGCATTAAAAAAAGAACCATCCACAAAAGAAGATATAGGGATGTTATTATTTACATAATTAAAAGAGATTTTTATATCTCCATTTTCACCATAAATGATCTCTTTGATATAAGAGCCCTGACTCCTATCTGTAGTATACTTATACTGCACCGTATTGCCATTCAGGTCTGTAACTTTGCTAATCTTCCAAGCCAAAACATTAGAACCATCTTCCGTTTGTATTCTGCTATCTTCCTCCAAGCCATACTCTGCAACAACACCTTGTGGGGAAGTCACTTTAAAATAGGCAGGACCATTACCTATTTTGCCTATCGGCTCTATTTTTGTAAGAGAATAAATATATGTTTCATAATTACCATTTGCGTTTTTAATCAATCGTTGCCCATCCATTACAAAAGCACCATCCTCTTTAAACTTAACCCTCTCTCTTTCTCCATCAAAGAATTTGCTTTTCTCGGTTCTGGATATGGCAGAGAGACCTGATAGTTCGGTACCATAGCCTAACATTCCTATTCCTCCCTGACTATTATAGGCAATAGACAATTTCGGTTCCATCCCATTTATTCCCGAAGGAAAAGTCAAAGGAACTTCAACATTCGCAGCCCCGGTCGGTGTAACAGAAGCTGTAGATTTTATTTCTCCAACAACTTGAGAGGTATTGCTAATTCGAGCACTTTCTGGCAATAGCTCTTTTAGTTCTACATCATAAGAATCAGACTTTGAAATATCATATTGACCAGGATTGGCATCACCAATATAAAATTGCGAAGGCATATCCATTAATAGATTTCCTAAAAGCCCTTTACTATGTACAGATTTTCTTGTCTGTTGATAATTACGAGACAGTAATTTTTTATATTCTATTTGAGATATGATACGCCCGCTCCGATCCATTAAATTAACGCAATTACCTTGATTCCCCAAGACAAAAGCAGAATGATAAAAGATCCTACAATTTAATCCTTTAAAAAGAGATTCCAATTTAAAATCAGGAGAATTAGGATGTTGAAAAGCAACAAGTATGCATTCTTTGGGCTTACAAACTGTATTTTTGGGAAAAGTAAAAAGACCGTATCCATAGAGTTTCACACCCACTTTATAGCCTGATATATCAACCGGAGCCGATGAATTATTATATAGCTCTACAAACTCACCATTATGATGAATGCCTTTTAAATCCACTCCAATCTTAGGCTTCATTTTTTCATATAAAGGACTATCAAAAAAAACCTCTGAAATAATAACTTGAGCAGATGTATATATAGGTAATAAAAATAGTACTCCTATTAATATAAAAATGTTTTTTTTCATAGCTAATTAGTTTATGACAACGACTTTATTCGTCTTACGAAAGGATAATTCGGTTTCAATGTTTCAATTTCAGCACAAGTTGTATTTAATCCTTCTGTGTCTTGTTCTATTTTTTGTATTTTAGCGATAGCACACAATATAGAAATGCGATCATTCTTACTCATAGCTATTTTCTTGTTATAAGACTGATGCATATAATACCCTTCGGGGTTTGTTTCTAAGTTTGGTGCTATATACTTTAATATCGGATCCGAAACATCTGTAGAATAATCTATATCTAATTTCTTCCGTAATAGCTCTTTTGCTGTTTTTGTGTTATTTTCTTTCACTAAACAATCGGTATAAGCAAAAAGTAATGCCAAAGAAACCCCTCCCAAACCATTAACTTTCTCCATACCTTTTAGGAGATATTCTTTAGCCAAAGTAACATTACCATTAGCGATTGCACTTCTGGATAAGCCACGATATACAACATCGACTTGTTTCCCATTGGGATACTTAAATTTTTCTGTTAACTGACTAAAGATCGTTTCACCTTTTGCTACTTCACCACGATGTAAATAAGCATCCGCCAGTCCATATTGCGTCCAAAAGTCTTTATATGAATTAGCACGATTCTCATATAACTGCACTAACAAGTCCCATTTTTTTTCTTTAACCAGACAAGCCCTCGTTTCTCCCAACATTTGAGTTTCATTATCATCATCGTGTAGAACTTCTATTGCTAATGTTGTCAGTTTTTCGAAATCTTTTTGAATATAAAGTTGTTGATATTGCTCTGTTTTAATTGTTTTAGTTACTTTAATAAGTTCACGTGTACGTGATTCTTGTTCTTCTAAAGTATACAAAGGGCGTCTGTCCTTATCCAATATAGAACTTAACCGATCTTGAGCACTTATAGCAGGAAGCGAAAATGCACGAGCTTTTGTGCTATATATTTCCGGTTTCTTTCTAGCCATCCATTCTTGTAAATAAGGAGCCGTTAGTTGTTGTTCTTCGTCTGTCATGGCAGGAAGGACAGATAAAGCATTACGGCTCATTGGAGAAATAGACCTAGTACCTGAGACAGCGTCCAATGTATCTAGCAAACCGAAATAAAGGAATTTTTTGCTAGAATCTTTCTGAATTGCTTTTTTATACCAATCCACGGAAGCAGACAATAAATCACCTTCTGTTTTTTGCAATTCTGTTTCCAATTTTTTATTACCTGTGGCAATTTCTCTTAATGTCTTTGCCAGTCTATCATAAAAGTCTACACGTCGTGGATACTTTTCAATCGCTTTCTTATAATAAGGTAGTATCTCCAAAGTACGATGTTGCACCCCTAATACTTTTTTAAAATTATCATAAGCTGAAATATCTGTTGGTATTTCAGATAATAGCTTTCGATAAATTATTTCCGCATCTTTATATTCTTTCTTAAAAAAATGGATACGTGCTTTCTCAAATTCTTTCAAAAACTCTTTTTTACTATTCTTAGGAGACAAAGAAGTTGTTGGAGTGGCTAACAAATGGGTAGCAGGCAAAGTTCCGAGAGCAGATAAGCCTATACCATATAACATACTTTTCAAGAAAGATCTCCGGTTAAAAGGTTTCATATCAGTTAAATAATAAAAGATGGAGATTCTAGAAGGATTGGTTACCGTCATCGGAGCTGCTATGCATTCCACTTTATTTAAGTTATAGAATCTCCTCTCTAAATGAATTTATATATTCTTAAGCCTATCATGTTTTTTCAACGCAACAAATATAGGATATGATTATATAATATGCAAACAAAACAAGAAAATATTTTTAAAATATTTTTATCTACATACTTTTCGTCATCTAGAAAAACATATCTTTTTTAATATAAAGCTGCTCTAAGCTACTTATATAAGCATTTTTCAAACATCATCTATAATTTTCTATACATTACAATAATATTACCAACCTTTATCCTTAGAAAATATTTAATGACGAAAGAAACATGAAACACAGCCGGAGATTACTCGTTATCCGCATTATTAATTAACTTTGCAATCCAAAATTAAAGAGAATCATGATAGTTTGCATCGCTGAAAAGCCGAGTGTAGCCAAGGATATTGCTGATATTCTGGGCGCAAGAAGCCGCAGAGACGGATATATGGAAGGAAACGGATATCAGGTCACGTGGACTTTCGGGCATTTATGCACCCTGAAAGAACCGCATGAATATTCTCCGTCATGGAAATCATGGAGTCTTGGCAGCTTACCAATGATTCCTCCGCGTTTCGGTATCAAACTGATTGATGATGCAGGTATCGAAAAGCAGTTCAAAGTTATAGAACAGTTGATGCAGAATGCGGATGAAATTATAAACTGCGGTGATGCCGGACAAGAAGGAGAATTGATACAACGCTGGGTCATGCAAAAAGCAGGGGCCAAATGCCCGGTAAAACGTTTATGGATTTCATCATTGACAGAAGAATCCATTCGGGAAGGCTTTGCTAAATTGAAAGATCAATCGGAATTTCAATCACTCTACGAAGCAGGATTAACACGTGCTATCGGAGATTGGCTCTTAGGCATGAACGCTACAAGGCTCTACACATTAAAATATGGGCAGAATCGCCAGGTTCTTTCTATCGGAAGGGTGCAAACACCAACATTGGCACTCATCGTTAATCGTCAAAAAGAGATAGAAAATTTCCAACCACAACAATATTGGACGCTATCGACTATCTATCGTAATACGACTTTCTCCGCCATCATCAAGAAAGACGAAGAAGAGTTGGCAGAAGAAGAAAGCGGGAAAAAAGATGCGAGTAAAAAAGCCAAAGAAACAGATAACCGAGGAATCCCTCCCATCACCGACCAAGCTATCGGCGAAGCACTTCTGGAACGAATCAAAGACAAGTTATTCTGCATAACGAATATAAGTAAAAAGCAAGGAACAGAACTTCCTCCACGTCTTTTCGACCTAACTTCTTTACAGGTAGAGTGCAACAAAAAATTCAGTTTCTCGGCAGATGATACATTAAAAGTCATCCAATCGCTCTATGAAAAAAAGGTCACAACCTATCCACGTGTAGATACAACTTTTCTAAGTGATGACATATATCCCAAGTGTCCTGCTATATTAAAAGGTATAAAGGATTATGCATTATTGACCGCACCTTTGGAGGGAACGAAATTGACGAAAAGTAAAAAGGTATTCGACAATACCAAAGTAACCGACCACCATGCCATTATCCCCACCGGTGTACACCCTCAGAACCTAACGGATATGGAGAAACGTGTATTCGACTTGGTAGCAAGACGTTTTATTGCTGTATTCTATCCCGATTGCAAATTTTCTACAACAACTGTACTCGGCGAAGTAGACCAAATAGAATTTAAAGTAACCGGAAAGCAAATTTTGGAACCGGGTTGGCGTATAATATTCTCCAAAGAGCAAGTGGATGAAAAAGAAAGTGATGAAGAGCGTGTTCTTCCCGATTTCATTAAGGGAGAAAGCGGGCCTCATCAGCCGGATTTGGGTGAGAAATGGACGCAACCGCCCAAGCCTTACACCGAAGCAACTTTATTAAGAGCAATGGAAACTGCCGGAAAGCTAGTAGATAATGATGAATTGCGTGATGCCCTCAAAGAAAATGGAATCGGGCGTCCATCCACCCGTGCAGCCATCATTGAAACTTTATTCAAGCGTCATTATATCCGCAAAGAAAAGAAAAACCTGATTGCAACATCCACAGGTGTAGAACTAATACAGATTATTCATGAAGAATTGCTTAAGTCGGCAGAACTCACCGGTATCTGGGAAAAGAAACTACGTGAAATCGAAAAGAAAAACTACGATGCCCGCACTTTCCTTGAAGAGCTGAAAACAATGGTTTCCGAAATTGTAATGAGTGTACTTGGAGACAATACCAACCGCCGTATCAGCATAGAAGAGCCGATAAAGGTAAAGGAGACAAAAAAAGAACCGAAAAAGCGAGAAAAGAAATCCGCCGATTCTAAAACAAAAAAGGCTGCAAAAGCAGAAAACAGTTCCAAAACAGATAACTTGGAAGGTAAACAATGCCCTGTTTGCGGTAAGGGTACAATAATAAAAGGAAAAGCTGCTTATGGATGCTCGGAGTGGAGAAACGGCTGTACATTTAGAAAAGCATTTGATGAATAACGCTGTCCCTCTACAATAATTCATTGTTTTCTTAGTTATTATATAGAATAAATGAAACGAAAACTCTGTCATATAGCCCTTTTCGCACTCTCCGTTTTACTGCTGATTTCATGCGGAGCAGGCAAAAGCCTGAAAAAGGCAGAACAGAGTTATGCCCTTGGGGAATATTTCGACGCCGCAAAATATTATAAAAAAGCTTATTCCAAAACCCCTCCCAAGCAACGGAAAAGCCGTGGTGTCATCGCCTACAAAATGGGCGACTGCTACCAACGAATAAACTACACATTACGGGCAAGAGGAGCCTATATGAATGCCATTCGATATAAGTATCAAGACAGCATCGTATTCTTACGGCTGGCAGATATGCATTTAAAAAACGGAGATTACAAGAATGCGGCCAAAAATTATGAAGCCTATCTTACTTACAAACCGGACGACCAATTAGCACAAAATGGAATAAAGTCTTGCGAACTGGCTCCGGAGTGGAAGAAAAACCCCACCCGACATATTGTAAAACGTTTCCCTCTTTTCAATTCAAGACGTGGGGAATATTCCCCTATGTACGCAGGTGACGATTTCGACCAAATTTATCTGACTTCTTCACGTGATCAGGCTAAAGGTAATGATCTGAATGCTATTACCGGAATGAAAAGTACGGATATTTTCATGGCAAAGAAGAATGAGAAAAAACAATGGGAATCTCCTGAGCCGCTGGAGTCTGAAGTAAACAGTGAATTTGAAGATGGTGCTTGTGCATTTACACCAGACGGGAAAACCATGTATTTTACCCGTTGCCGTAAAGATGGAACTTCTCCTGTTTACGCGGAAATATATGTTTCACAGCGTACAGGCGCTAATTGGGGATCACCACAAAAATGCGAAATTACAAAAGACAGTCTTTCATCTGTAGCCCACCCCGCTGTATCACCGGATGGAGCATGGTTATATTTCGTATCTGATATGCCGGGAGGAATCGGAGGATTAGACATCTGGCGCGCCAAATTAAGTGCATCTTCTACAATAGAATATATAGAGAACCTGGGCGAACCGATTAATACTCCCGGAGATGAAATGTTTCCGACTTTTCGTTCTAACGGAACTCTTTACTTCTCTTCCAACGGACATCCGGGAATGGGTGGACTGGATATTTTCCGCGCCATAGAAGATAAAAAAGGGACGTGGAAAGTCTGGAACATGAAATCACCAATGAACTCGCCGGGCGATGACTTCGGAATGACATTTGAAGGCGAACATTATCGAGGCTTTTTCTCTTCCAACCGTGGTGACGGACGAGGATGGGATCATATTTTCACTTTTGAAATACCGGAAGCAAGCTATACCGTAACCGGATGGGTATATGACAGGGAAGCGTATGAATTGCCCGATGCTATTGTCAATATTGTAGGGAAAGACGGCACAAATGAAAAGGTTAACGTCAAAAAGGACGGTTCATTCACTAAAAAGTTAAAACGAGGTACAAGCTATGTAATGATGGCAAGCTGTCGAGGCTACTTGAATTTCAAACAGGAACTGGAAACTGATACAATAGAGCAAGACAAGGAATATACACTGCAATTCCCTCTATCATCTGTAACTCGTCCGGTTCTGATTGAAAATATCTTCTATGAATTTGATAAAGCAACGCTCACACCAGAATCTACCGAAGCATTAGACGAACTCATCAAATTATTAAACGACAATCCACATGTGACAATCGAGCTTAGTTCACACTGCGATTATAAAGGAAATGACGACTACAATATGCGTCTTTCTCAGCGCCGTGCCGAATCAGTAGTCAATTATCTCATAGCCGGAGGCATAGAAAAAGAGCGTCTGACAGCAAAAGGCTACGGAGAAAGCAAACCGAAAGTCATTCGCAAACGTTTGGCCGAGAAATTGAAATTTGTAAAAGACGGCGATATACTAACCGAAGAATTTATCAAAACACTACCGGAAGAGCAACAGGAGATTTGTAATGCCATCAACCGACGCACGGAGTTTACCGTATTGAGAACGACTTATAAGATGTATAAATAAAAACGAAGAATTCATTAGCCTCAAGTAACGCTAATAAATTCTTCGTTTTATATATGTACTCAATTCTAATTATCTTCCAGAATACATTCTTTCGTAGTATTTCTGATAATCACCGCTTGTAACCTCTTCTACCCATTTCTGGTTTTCCAAATACCATTGAATCGTCTTTACAATACCAACTTCAAATTTCGTTTCCGGATACCAGCCTAGTTCATTCGTTATTTTAGCAGGATCGATAGCATAACGTTGATCATGTCCCAAACGATCTTTTACAAAAGTAATCAGCGAATCATTAATCCAGTCGATGTCGATTTCACCATTTGCTTTCAACTCTTTTTTCTTCAACACCTCACGATACTCAGGATGTTCGGTCATCATCTTATGTATGGTAGCGATTGTTAGTTTTACAATCTCGATATTTTGTTTTTCATTGTGACCGCCTACATTATAGACTTCTCCTACTCTACCCTGACGGACAACCAAATCTATAGCCTTACAATGATCTTCTACATACAACCAATCACGCACATTTTTACCATCTCCATAAACAGGAAGTTGTTTACCTTCCAATATGTTTTTAATAATCAACGGAATCAACTTTTCCGGGAAGTGATAAGGACCATAGTTATTGGAACAACGGGTAGTGCTCACCGGCATTTTATAGGTATCGTGATAAGCCATCACAATCATATCGGCACTCGTCTTTGAAGCGCTGTAAGGGCTATGAGGACAAAGTGGCGTCTTTTCTGTGAAATAACCTTCAGCACCCAAACTACCATATACTTCATCTGTAGATACCTGATGGAAACGTACTCCCTCACGCCAAACCGGATATCCGTCTTCTCCTTTCCCTACAACCCAACAGCGACGAGCCGCATCAAGCAGGTTCTGAGTTCCCAGAATATTGGTTATCAGGAAAAGTTGAGGATTCTCAATACTACGGTCAACGTGACTTTCGGCTGCAAAGTTCACAACATAATCAAATTGGTACTGTGCAAAAAGTTTATCAGCCAATTCACGATCACAGATATCGCCTTTGACAAACTCACAACGGTCATGGTCAATATCCCCGGCAATAGTTCCCAGATTACCTGCATAAGTAAGTAAATCAAGTACTACAACTTTAATGTCACTGTGTTTGGCTAGAATGTACTTCAAATAATTTGCCCCGATAAAGCCGGCAGCTCCGGTCACTAAATAAGTCTTCATAACTCTTATTTCTTAATATTCAATACTATTTCACCATGCAAAGTACGGAAAAGAAAACTTATCCGACAAGAGTTTTACAAAATATTATGCTATTCGGCTAACTCAATCACTTCTAAGTCCTTGAACTCTCCATTATCTATAACAAAACGTACCATTGTTCGAACCTTATGAAAGCCATATTTACCGGCTGCCCCCGGATTAATATGCAACATACCCAACGTCTTATCAAACTTCACCTTTAATATATGCGAATGCCCGCTAATAAAAAGTTTGGGCGGACGAACCAAAATACTTCCGCTAATAGAAGGATCGTATTTACCCGGATAACCTCCAATATGTTTTATTAAAATCTCGGCACCTTCTATCGTAAAACGATTCACTTGTGGAAAAAGCTTCCGTATATCCTGCCCGTCTACGTTTCCATAAACAGCACGAAACGGACGGAAATCCATAAATTTCCGGGCTACTTCCAAAGAACCGATATCCCCGGCATGCCAAATTTCGTCACAATTTTCAAAGTATTTAACGTATTTTTCGTCCCAATATCCATGAGTATCCGATAATAGTCCAATTCTTACCATACATTTTGTTGTTTTTGTCTACAAATGTACTATATTTACAGCATTGATTCATCACAAAAATGAATAAATAAAAAGAGGTATTATGGAAAAGGAATATCAATACTTCAAACGTGATATTAGTTGGTTATCGTTCAATTATCGCGTGCTCCTCGAAGCCGACGACGACAGCCTTCCGCTCTATGAGCGCATCAATTTCATATCCATTTATTCTTCCAATCTGGAAGAGTTCTATCAAATACGTGTGGCCGATCATAAAGCCATCATCTCCGGAGCGAAAACCGATGAAGAGTCAATCCAACAGTCGGAGGAAATCCTGAAAGAAATCAATGAGGAGGTAAACAATCAACTGGAAGAAAGAATACGTATATACGAACATAAGATACTGCCTGCTTTAAAAGAGAATCATGTCATCTTTTACCAAAGCTGTAATCATGTAGAAGGTTTTCACAAGGAATTTATCAGCAATTTCTTTAGAGAAGAGATATTCCCTTATTTACAGCCGGTTCCTGTTGAGAAAGAAAACATTATTACTTTCTTGCGCGATAACAGGCTATACCTTGCCGTACGACTCTACAAAAAAGACGATTCCCGGCAACAACCTTATTATTTCGTTATCAAGTTACCTTACAGCAAAGTACCACGCTTCATTGAGCTACCTAAACATGAAGACAATTATTACCTGATGTTTATGGAAGATATAATCAAAGCAAACATCAGTCGCATGTTTCCGGGATTTGTGCTGGATTGCAGCTATTGTTTCAAAATATCACGTGATGCAGATATTTTAATTGACGATTCCATGCCGGGAGACATTGTAGAAAAGGTAAAGAAGAAAGTAAAGAAGCGTAAAATCGGTGCTGTATGCCGGTTTGTATATGACCGCCAAATGCCACAAGACTTTCTGGAGTTCCTACGAAACTCGTTTAATATCAATCCTGACGAATTAGTTCCGGGAGACAAGCACCTGAATCTGGAAGATTTAAGCCATCTCCCTAATCCGAACAAGGAATTACAGGTTAGCGAAAAGCCCAAACCAATGAAGCTCAATTACCTGAACGAGAAAGAATCTATTTTCCAATACGTCAGAAAGAAAGATTTATTAATCAACTTTCCATACCATTCTTTCGAGCATTTTATTCATCTCCTTTATGAAGCGGTTCATGACCCTGCCACAAAGGAAATCATGATAACCCAATATAGGGTAGCAGAAAACTCGGCTGTTATCAACACACTGGTAGCAGCGGCACAGAACGGCAAAAAAGTAACGGTTTTTGTTGAACTGAAAGCCCGTTTCGATGAAGAGAACAACCTTGCCACCGCAGAAATGATGAAGCATGCCGGCATCAATATCATTTATAGCATACCGGGACTGAAGGTTCATGCGAAAGTTGCATTGATACTACGTTATAACCAAGCAGGTGAACAGATACGGAGCTACGCCTATATCAGTACCGGAAACTTCAATGAAAAAACAGCAACAGTTTATGCAGATACCGGATTGTTTACATGCAATAAGATTATCGTAAATGACCTTCACAATCTTTTCTTAGTATTGGAACAAAAGAATCCCGAACCGAGATTTAAAAGATTACTTGTTGCACAATTCAATCTGATCCCTTCACTCAAGCGAATGATTCATCGGGAAGTCAATCTTGCCAAGAACGGAAAGAAAGGTAGAATCATCCTAAAGATGAACGCTTTGCAAGACCCAAGCCTGATTGACGAATTATATCGTGCCAGTGAAGCGGGAGTGGAAATTGATTTAATAATCCGCGGTATATGCTGTTTAAAACCCGGTCAACCTTATAGTAGGAATATACGCATAACCCGCATTGTGGACAGTTTCCTGGAACATACCCGTATCTGGTACTTCGGCAATGACGGTAATCCGTTGGTTTATCTTGGTTCTCCCGACTGGATGAGGCGAAACTTATACCGCCGTATTGAAGCCGTGACCCCCATTTTGGATAAAGATGTCAAGCAAACGATTATCGATATGTTGGAAATCCAACTAAACGATAACAGCAAGGCCTGTTGGGTAGACGAAAATCTACGCAATGTATTCAAGTATGACGATAAAGCTAAAATAAGGGCGCAATATGCTTTTTATGAATACCTCAAACAAAAAAAATAGAATAACAATTAACGATGTAATATTTCTGTAACATTCACGCAACAACATTGAAATATTTATGTTCTTCCTTTGCGGAACATAAATATTTCATATGGAGACATTTTATTTAATCATCGTAATTTTTCTATTCGGGTTGGCGGTATTCGACCTTATGGTAGGTGTTAGCAATGATGCCGTAAACTTTTTAAATTCTGCGATTGGAGCAAAAGCTGCATCTTTTAAAACAATCATCATCATCGCAGCGATAGGAATCCTTATCGGAGCTTCTTTCTCCAATGGTATGATGGATATTGCACGACATGGCATTTATCAGCCGGAACATTTCTATTTTGCGGAGATTATGTGCATACTGTTAGCAGTCATGTTGACGGATGTCGTTGTCTTGGACTTATTCAACTCGATGGGAATGCCGACTTCCACTACTGTATCAATGGTGTTTGAACTATTAGGAGGCTCATTCGCACTTGCTTTGGTAAAAAGCTATTCCGACAATTCCCTCGGACTGGGTGATTATCTGAATACAGATAAAGCGCTCTCCGTCATTATGGCAATATTTATTTCTGTTGCCGTTGCATTCTTCTTCGGTATGGTAGTACAATGGTTGGCACGCTTGGTCTTCACATTCAACTACAAGAAACATACGCGTTACACAATAGGATTATTCGGAGGCATCGCAACCACAGCCATCATCTACTTTATGCTTATCAAAGGTCTGAAAGACAGTTCATTTATGACCGGGGAGACGAAAGAATGGGTCAATACATATACTCCTTTATTAATAACCGGATGTTTCGTATTCTTCACCATCCTGATGCAAATACTGCATTGGCTGAAAGTAAATGTATTCAAAATTGTCGTTTTATTGGGAACTTTCTCCTTAGCTTTGGCATTTGCAGGAAATGACTTGGTGAACTTTATCGGTGTTCCTCTTGCCGGCTACTCTTCTTACATAGATTTGACGACGCAAAGCGGAGCCACTCCGGATACGTTATTAATGACTTCATTGCTCGGTTCTGCCAAAACACCTTGGTATTTCCTTGTATCAGCGGGCATTATCATGGTATTTGCACTTGTTACTTCCAAGAAGGCACAAGCGGTTATCAAAACATCCGTAGACCTCTCCCGCCAGGATGAAGGAGAAGAAGTATTCGGAAGTACACCCGTAGCACGCACATTGGTACGTATCAGTATGAACATATCCAATTCGGTTCTAAAGATAATACCGGCACCCGCAAAAGCATGGATGGGTACTCGTTTCCGTAAAGATGAAGCAATCATTGCAGACGGTGCGGCTTTCGACCTTGTACGTGCATCCGTAAACTTGGTACTGGCCGGGTTATTAATCGCATTGGGTACTTCAATGAAATTACCTCTTTCTACGACTTATGTGACGTTTATGGTAGCAATGGGTACTTCACTTGCCGATAGAGCATGGGGACGCGACTCTGCCGTATACCGTATAACCGGAGTACTTAGCGTTATCGGCGGTTGGTTCCTTACTGCGGGAGCTGCATTCACCATCTGTTTCTTTGTTGCACTATTCATACACTTCGGAGGTACAATAGCCATCATCGTCTTAATAGGCGTTGCTGCCTTCTCTCTCATACGCAGTCAGATAATCTATAAGAATAAGAAAAAGAAACAAGCGGGAAATCCTACCGTCACTCAATTAATGAAAACGGATTCTTCCGATGAAGCTCTGGGCTTGTTACGTATACACACCCGCGAGGAACTGACGAAAGTATTAACCTATGTGGAAGAAAACTTCTCACGCACAGTCACTTCATTTATGAGCGAAAGTCTTAGAGGATTGCGTAAGGCGATGGGTGCTACTAAATTCGAAAAAACACAGATAAAGCAAATGAAACGTATCGGAACGGTTGCAATGAGTCGTCTGGACAATAATATGGTGCTCGACAAAGGATTATATTACTACCAAGGCAATGACTTTGCCAGCGAATTGGTTTACAGTATCGGACGCATGATCGAACCTTGTTTGGAACACATCGACAACAATTTCAATCCGTTGGATAATGTGCAAAAAGCTGAGTTCTCCATCGTATCAGAAGAAATCGGTACTTTCGTCCACGATTGTCGTACCATGATTGAAAATGGTAATTATGATAATTTGGCAGATGAAGTGATGAGGGCTAACCGTCTGAACAACGAATTGTCACACTTAAAGCGTGAAGAGCTGAAGCGTATTCAAACCCAATCGGGCAGTATCAAGGTCAGCATGGTATATCTGACTATGATTCAGGAAGCCCAGAATGTGGTGAACTACACCATTAACTTAATGAAAGTAAGCAGAAAGTTCCAGCTGGAAGAGAAATAGAAACATCTTGATTTACATATTTAATACGGAGCGAGGTATCAAAACATGAAATAAAAACATGTGGATCCCTCGCTTTGTAATTGAACTTAACGCCTGATAAAAACAAATGTCTATATGGTTGAATCGTTCAGCCGGGCGGAACCTTCCGTTTCACCTTGGGCAAACGACAGGCTTCCCATGCCTGAACGACAGGTTCACCATGGTGAAACGAATCAAATATAAGGAGAGGAAAAGCAGAAGTGCCTTGAAGAAGTTTTGAAAAGCAATGGAAAACTACTATCTTTGCGCCCCTAAAACAATATAGCATATATGATTTCTGTAGACGGACTGGCAGTTGAATTCGGAGGAACAACCCTCTTTAGCGACATATCTTTCGTGATTAATGAAAAAGACCGCATCGCCTTGATGGGTAAAAACGGTGCGGGAAAATCAACGTTATTAAAGATTCTCGCAGGAGTAAGACCGCCTACGCGAGGAAAGATATCAGCACCCAAAGACAGCGTTATAGCCTACCTTCCGCAGCATTTAATGACGGAAGACGGAAGAACGGTGTTTGAAGAGGCGGCACAAGCTTTCTCACATTTGCACGAAATGGAAGCCGAGATAGAACGTCTGAATAAAGAACTGGAGACGAGGACGGATTATGAAAGCGATTCCTATATGGAATTAATCGAACACGTATCTGCCATAAGTGAAAAGTTCTACTCCATAGACGCTACCAATTATGAAGAAGATGTGGAAAAGACACTGTTGGGACTCGGATTCACACGCGAAGATTTCAATCGTCAGACCAGTAGTTTCAGCGGGGGCTGGCGTATGCGTATCGAACTGGCCAAATTACTTCTTCAAAAACCGGACGTACTTTTGCTGGACGAACCTACCAATCATCTTGATATTGAGTCCATACAATGGTTGGAAGAGTTCCTGATAAACAGCGCAAAGGCGGTTATCGTAATCAGCCACGACCGTAAATTCGTGGATAACATTACGACTCGCACCATTGAAGTCACCATGGGACGAATCTATGACTATAAGGTAAATTATTCGCAATACTTGCAACTACGCAAGGAAAGACGTGAGCAACAGCAAAAACAATATGAGGATCAGCAGAAAATGATTGCTGAAACGAAAGAGTTTATCGAACGCTTTAAAGGAACTTACAGCAAAACACTACAAGTACAGAGCCGTGTAAAAATGCTTGAGAAGCTGGAACTAATAGAAGTAGACGAAGAAGACACTTCTGCTCTCCGCCTGAAATTCCCCCCTTCCCCACGCAGCGGAAGCTATCCTGTAACAATGGACGGAGTGGGTAAGAGCTATGACGGACACGTGGTGTTCAAGAATGCATCCTTAACCATCGAACGCGGTGATAAAGTAGCTTTTGTCGGTAAAAACGGTGAAGGTAAATCCACACTTGTCAAATGTATCATGAATGAAATAGAACATGAGGGGATATTGACACTCGGGCATAACGTACAAATCGGGTACTTTGCACAAAACCAAGCCTCTTTGTTGGATGAGAATCTAACTGTATTCCAAACGATCGACGACGTGGCAAAGGGAGACATCCGTAATAAGATACGTGACCTGTTGGGCGCATTCATGTTCGGAGGCGAGGAAAGCACAAAAAAGGTGAAAGTGTTATCAGGAGGAGAACGTACACGCCTCGCCATGATAAAGCTCTTGCTTGAGCCGGTAAATCTGCTTATCCTCGACGAGCCTACCAACCATCTCGACCTGAAAACGAAAGACATCCTGAAACAAGCGTTAGTGGATTTTGATGGTACACTCATCGTCGTATCCCACGACCGTGACTTCCTCGACGGCCTCGTTACAAAGGTCTATGAATTCGGTAACAAGCAAGTTAAGGAACACCTTTGCGGTATCTATGAGTTCCTGGAAACCAAGAAGATGGAAAGTCTGCAGGAATTGGAAAAGAAAGCATAATCCACATTCCATATCACATCAATGTATCGACAAAATCAATCGTTTTGTCGATTCCATTTGACAATTTGTTTCTTCCGTTCTAATTTCGTATCTGATAAGGTGTAACATTTAAATCCTAAAAACAGACTCATACCCGTCACAAATTCACAACCGGGATGAGTTTATTAGAATAGTAGATATACGGAAGGTTTTCTATTCTTTCCTCTCACCATTTCTTCGTACCTTCAATTATACCTAATCTCTCCAAATCTTTAGCTATTCTCGCATCCCTAGATGTCCGGATAAATCTTCCATGAGCCAAACTATATACCCGCCATGGAGTTGAAGAATGTCTTAAAGCTAATTTAAAATAAACATCCCGTCTAGATGAAGTTATAAATCCCCAAACATTTCTTTTCATGTGTTTTATTCTCCTCTCTTAATGTATTACCTAATATCTATTCCCGGATTTAAAATAAAATCCATATTTATTAATGCTATTTTAAAACAAAGGAACTCATTATATAAATATATACAAACGAAATTGTTAATGCTGTTATATAATTTAGTCCTATGTTTATATGAAACAGTACAGACTAATTAATAATCAATATATTAAAGCATTCTATTTTATAGACATTTTATTTCATCCGGTAAATACCCGCTTCGTATACGCCACTCATTCGGATAAAGATTATTGGCACGATTACCTATATTTTTGACAAAGCCAATCGGAACATGCTTATAGGTTAACAAAACATAGCCTTTGGAAATATCAGAATTTAACGTTATCGCTTCTTTTCTCAGATAAGAAATAGCTTGCTCATATGTAACCTCGTATGCCAAAAATGCAGAACGATCAAACTCACTATTCATTACTAATGAATGGGCAGGAATAATGTCTTTTCCTTTTATCTCTCCGACTACTATGCCGCCATGAAGAACCTTCAATTGCTTCCGTATTACATTCATTTCTTCGACATATCTTTTCGAAAAAGCAGTAATAACCATATCCGTAATTTCAAACACATAATTATCCGGACGGCATAACCAGGCCTTCACTTCATTTGGAACAGGTACAGGCTTTTGAGCTTTCTTTTTAGTTTTATCAATAAAGCGCTTTGGCTCCGAGATACTATTTTCTTGGGGTTTACGAAGAACAGCCATAAACAATCCTTCTCCTTTTGTTTTATGAGGAAGAAAGCGATAGACAGGAAAATCAGCATTAAGCAGGTTACCCGTTATTCCCCATTCTTGGGGTATATCGTTTATAGATAAGACATCAGCATCATATTCATCTCTGATCCAGCACACATTTTTTTCATTTTCCTCTACATTATATGTACAAGTGCTATATATAAGTATGCCTCCGGGGTTTAAACAATCCCAAATATCCGCGATTATTCTCCGTTGACGCTGCCAACAAATATCGACATTATCCGTGCTCCACTCTTCTACCGCTCCCGGATCTTTCCGGAACATACCTTCACCGGAACAAGGAACATCTGCTAGAATCACATCAAAGAAGTTTGTTAAGGAAGAAAAATCCGATGGATCATTATTGGTAACCATAATATCCGGATGTCCCCATTTAACCAGATTTTCCAACAATATTTGTGAACGGTTACGAATCACTTCATTGGCGACCAACAAACTGCCATCGGGAAGTAATGAACGCAAATGTGTGGATTTTCCACCGGGCGCAGCACAAAGATCAAGAGCTATCACCGGTTTATCTACATATTTACGCACTACCTGTTCTATAAACATGGATGAGGCTTCCTGCACATAATAACATCCGGCATGAAACAAAGGATCAAAGGTAAAAGTCAAGCGATCAGACAAATAATATCCTATAGAGCTCCAGGGAATTTGGTCTGACAGGAATTTAGAACCCATGAGTTCCGAATGATTAGCCGCCTTTCGTGCATTCAAGCGGATACTGGTGGGAGAATCTTGTTCCAATGCTGTTTCCAGTTTTTCATATTCGTCTTTACCCAGCAAGGTACTTGTCCGTTCTATAAATTCCCGAGGTAACCTCATACGTTTCTATTGCTTTTTCCTGACAAAGATAGCATCTTTTACGAGAAATTGTCTTTAATTTGAAGAAAATATAAAGTTTATGCAACCAAATGTAACAGTCATTACGTCTAACAATAAATAAAGAAACAAATAAAACGATAACAATGAAAAAGCTTATCCTTATCTTAGCACTTATAACCGCAGGTTATATAACAAGCATGGCTCAAAGCCAAGTTGCAGACAGCATCGTTACAGAAAAGACCACTGAGCAACACATTGCCGATCTTGATTCATTGGTAGAAGTTATAGCTACCAAGATATCACAAACAGAAAATATGCAACCAAAATCACATCGAAGTAATTTTGAAAGAGAGTTCGGTGAATCGATTATTCCCCTTGTTGCCATTGTAAGTAGTATGAGTGTACCGGTACTCATTGTACTCATCATCTTTATATTCCGATATAAAAATAAAAAAGTACAATGCGAACTTGTAGCAAAGGCTTTGGAAAATGGGAAAGATATTCCCGAAGGGCTATTCGGACCGGTTAGACCAGATAAAGACGACAGTCTGATAAAAAAAGGTATAACCAATATTTGCTTAGGGGTTGGTTTAGGAATTTTCCTTTGGGCTATAACCGGAGAATTCGGACTTGGCTGCATCGGTTTTATGATTATGTTTATCGGAATCGGACAAGTCATCATACACAATACCCAGCATCCGTCTCAGGAACAATTCATCAATATCCAAAAAAATAAAACGAGCGGAGAGCCTTCTTCAGAATTCGGTAATACAGAGTTGGTCATTAAGAAAAAATCAGAAAATCAGCCGGAAGAATGAGCCAACTCAATGATATATCGTTAGTTGCACAGGTTGTGGTATTCAAGAATACCACAGCTTTCGATATGTTGGTTAAGAAATATCAATCGTCTATCCGCCGATTCTTTCTTAACCTGACACTCGGCGACGGCGAATTGAGTGATGACCTTGCCCAAGAAACCTTTATAAAAGCATACACAAATATTGCATCTTTTAAGAACTTATCCAGCTTTTCTACATGGCTCTATAGGATCGCTTACAACATTTTCTACGATTATGTGCGCAGTAGAAAAGAAGCCATAGACCTGAATGCTTCGGAAGTAGACAAAACATATTCCGTAGAACAAGAGAATATAGGACAAAAGATAGATATTTACGCATCACTTAAAACGCTGAAAGAAACAGAACGTACTTGCATTACGTTATTCTATATGGAAGATCTCAGTATAGATAAAATTGCAGGAATACTTAATTGCCCGCAAGGTACTGTAAAATCACATCTGGCCAGGGCAAAAGAAAAACTATCCGATTACTTAAAACAAAATGGTTATGACAGAAACAGATAATGACAAATTATTAAACCGGTTCTTCAAAGAAAATAAAAAGGAAATAGAGGATTTCGGATTCTCGCGAAGAGTTATGAGGAAACTGCCCGGCTACGGAAAGAAGTTGGCAACAATATGGACCATCTTTTGTTCAGGGATTGCCATCGCCCTTTTCTTCATCTTCGATGGCATTGACGCTTTCACCAGGATATTCCATGAGGCTATTACGATTTTAATCCATAGCGAGCTCACCGATATTAATCCAAATTACTTAAAGCTCATTGCGGTAGTGCTCATCGGTATGGGTATACAAAGAATTTGTTCTATCGAATAATCTATTTTTTATACCCCCTACTGAATTTTTGTCGCGGAGTTCATTATCAGCGACTTATCTTCAAATAAGACTCAAAAAAAGAAAACTTATGACATGAATCGTCCTTATGTGTGTTGAAAATTTGTCGCGCTTTTTGCATGAAAACGCCCTACTTCTTTATGCCTGACGCACTACATCTTCCAACCGAATGCACTACATCTTCCGGCAACTTCATAAGGAAGATTTTGCTTAGACATCAGAGAGAAATCCATTAGACTCCCTTTAGGATAGAAATATTCATGCCTATGAATTTACCAATCCGTCCTTAAAAAGTTTGCAAGTTTTTATATCTTTGCTAAATAATCCAAAACAAATAAAGCATGCAAGCAAAGACCTCTCTTATCCTACTCCTGTTTCTCATACTGGCAAGCTGTTGTCACCGTACAGAAAAAGGATATAAAGAGACAAACGTGTGTCATGTAGATTCGATTATTTCTCTTTATAAAGATTCCATGCTATCCCAACCGGTGCAAATGAAAAACTTACTATTTGATAACCGAAAGGGTGTTTCAGACAGTATCAGTTATTACAAGCTGACTGTGTTTGCCGGGCTTTGCTGTTATCATAATTATCAAACGGACTCCGCCTTCCTACTGAATAACGAAGCACTGGCATTTTGCCTGCGGCAAGATTCCACCAAACCAAGGATCGCAGAATTGAAAGCCTACGCATATAACTATCTTGGAATCATGCTTCAAGAGACAAACAGAAGAGACTCCGCTTTGGTTTGCTTATTAAAGGCATACCACGCATTATCATATGCCGACGACCGACGTAAACTACCTGACATATGTATTAACATTGCAGATAATTATGCACAAAGCGGGGACTTCCCCGAAGCAACTTACTATTATCGCAAGGCTTTATTTGCTTCTGATTCCCTAAACATGGGAGAGCAACTAAACCATGCCATCTATTGCGGAATGGCACGTATTTATGCGGATATTGATAACTACTCGCTTGCTGAGCATTACTATAAACTAGCAGAGAAAGCATTTGACAGGATTTCACCGTATGAACAATTTTTCTTTGCAAACACACGCGGCAATTATTATTACATCACCGAACAATATGCACAGGCATTACCTTGGTTCTACAAAGCAAACCGAATCAGCTTAAACTTCAAAAAACAAATATACAGGGCGATAACCGACAGTAACTTAGGAGAAGTTTACTTATTATTGGGAAAACCGGACTCTGCCCTACACTATTTGGATAAAGCAAACAAATATTTCTCCGCCTCCAATCCTGACGAATCTACCGTATTTTACTTCAACGGTCTATATGCATCATTGGCATTATATCAAAATAATCTCAAAAAGGCGGAAGAACTATTATCGCAACCTTATGACACTGCCACAATAAACCCGACTTACATCTATTTACACAATAAACGAATGGAAGAACTGTATGCAAAGAAAGGAGACTTCCGGAAGGCATATGAATATGACAAAAAGGTTCAATCATACAATGATTCCATCCGCAACACTAAGGCTATCAACTATATAGCAGAAATCGACTCGCGGTACAGGCAGGATACGACATTACTTAAACGTGATATTCTTATTGCACAAAACCAAACTCAGGCACTCCAATTCCGTAACATCAGTATCTTACTGACATCCATACTCGTAATTTTTATAATGGCAGTAATCCTGACCGTTATTTATGCACGCAGAAAACGCGAACAAAGATACGTCAAGCAAATGGCTACAATCATCAAGCTCCGTATGGAAAATGTACGCAACAGGATCTCTCCGCATTTTATCTTCAATGTATTGAATGTTGTTATTCCGGCGCTCCGTCCATACGATGAACTGGTGAAACCTTTGCACTTGTTGGTACAAGCCATACGTAACAATTTGCTGGTCTCTGAAAAAATAGCGATAACACTGTCCGAAGAGATAGAAATAGTTCGTAACTTTTTAGATTTAAAGCAAAGCATCAACAAGGAATTTCCTACTATCAAATGGGAAATGGCAGAAAAGGTTGATATGCAAACCTTGATTCCCTCAATGATCATGCAGATCCCGATAGAAAACGCAATAAAATACGCCTTTGATTCTTATAAAGAAGGCAATAATAATTCATTGACAATTAAAATATCGGAAACAAACGAGATGCTATCTATTTATATCGAAGACAATGGAACGGGATATAATCCTGACAGGTTTGCCAACAGTGCCAAAGGAACGGGTACAGGTCTTAAAGTTTTGTTTCGCACCATTGATTTGCTCAATACTAAAAACCAACAAAAGATAGAATTCAAAATAGAGAATCTGGGAACATTATCAACCGAACTGCACGGAACCAAAGTGTCAGTCATTATTCCTGCCAAATACAATTATAACCTATGAACAAGTCTATTACTACAATAATCGTCGACGACCAAGCCAGCTGTATAGAAATACTCAGTAAAGACCTTGCCCGATATCCGGAAATACAGATTATCGAGACAACCACCTCTTCGGAAAAAGCTAAAAAGATTATTATAAAGCAACAACCCGACCTCCTGTTTCTCGATGTGGAAATGCCTAAGATCACCGGGATAGAGTTATTAAATGAAATTCGCTCGTCCATCCACTCCAATCTCTACGTCGTGTTTTACAGCGCATTCGACAAATATATGATAGATGCCCTGCGCGCATCCGCTTTCGATTACTTATTAAAACCTTATGAACCCAACGAACTGGCAGACATCATCAAGAGAGTGAAAAAAGAGATAGAGATGGGGCGAATCAATTTTGAACAATCCATGCGTCGTTTACTCTCCGATGACCGAAAATTCGCGTTACAAACGATTACCGGACTATTGCTATTACGCCGTTCCGACATTCTTTATTTTCAGTATCTTAACGAGCATCGTTGCTGGCAAATGATGTTGACTGATTACAGCGTGCACCGTTTACGTCTTAATATGACAGCAAAAGAGATACTCAGCATTAGTATCTCGTTCCTGCAAGTAAGCCAAGACATTATCTTAAATGTAGATTACCTCCTTTCTATTGAAAATAAGACTTTACGCTGTATGCTTTATCCACCATTTACAGAAATAGACATTAAAGCGTCCAAACGCTACTACTCTAAAATAAAAGAGACTTTGGAAATCATATAAAAAAACGTCCCGCTTAAACATTATTATCTACCGCTTAAACAGCGAAACAGGACGTTTACACACGTAAGAAGATTCCGGCTTTTTAAGAGCCAGGAAATATTATCTACTTTTGTACAGCACAATAACACAGCACAGATATTACTATATTATTAATACTCTCTTAGTTTATCTAAAAAGCAGAACATGCAACAAAACCTGCGAAGGTGAAAAACATGGGAAAATAAGATGTAAGTCGAAAATAAATCTTTCGCACTTACATCTTTTTTTAGTAAGTTTGCAACTCAAAAGAATATAAGCATGAAACAATATCTTGATTTGCTCCAAAGAGTCCTGAACGAGGGGGTACAGAAAGGAGACCGAACAGGTACAGGCACAATTAGTGTATTCGGACATCAAATGCGCTTTAACATGGAAGAAGGATTTCCCTGTCTCACGACTAAAAAACTCCATCTTAAATCCATCATACATGAGCTTTTATGGTTTCTGCAAGGGGATACCAACGTCAAATACTTGCAGGAAAATGGAGTCAGAATATGGAACGAATGGGCAGATGAGAACGGAGATTTAGGGCATATCTACGGTTATCAATGGCGTTCGTGGCCAGACTATAACGGTGGACATATCGACCAAATCAAAGAAGTTGTAGAAACGATCAAGAATAATCCGGATTCACGTCGAATGTTGGTAAGTGCATGGAACGTAGCCGACATTAACAACATGAATCTTCCTCCATGCCATATCCTATTCCAGTTTTATGTTGCAGACGGAAAACTGAGTTTGCAGTTATACCAACGCAGTGCCGATATTTTCCTCGGCGTCCCGTTCAATATTGCCTCCTATGCTTTATTGCTGCAAATGATGGCACAAGTCACAGGATTGAAAGCGGGAGATTTCATACATACTTTGGGCGATGCCCATATTTACTTAAACCATTTGGAGCAAGTAAAACTGCAACTGACACGCGCGCCCCGTGCACTACCTCAGATGAAAATCAATCCTGAAGTAAAAGACATCTTTGATTTCAAATTTAATGATTTTGAGTTAATCAATTACGATCCGCATCCACATATTAAAGGCGAAGTTTCCGTTTAAAGAATTAACCGGTTGAAATATGAATATATCTATAATTGTAGCAGTTTCACAGAACAATGCTATTGGTAATAATAACAAATTGCTTTATTGGTTACCTAATGATTTAAAGCGTTTTAAAGCCTTAACCAGCGGGCACACAATCATTATGGGACGCAAAACGTTTGAATCCCTTCCTAAAGGTGCATTACCTAACCGTAGAAATATTGTCTTATCCACTCAAAAAGACATTCATTTTGACGGAGCCGAAATTTTCTCTTCACTTGAAGAGGCTATAAGACATTGCAATCCGGAAGAAGAAATATTTATTATCGGTGGAGAAAGTGTCTACAAACAAGCAATGGATTTGGCCAATCGCATTTATTTAACCAGAGTTGAAGATAGTACCAAAGAAGCGGATGCTTTTTTCCCGATTATAGATGAAAAGATATGGAAAGAAAAAAGTAGAGAAGCTCATTCCATAGATGAGAAACATCTCTACCCTTATATTTTTATCGATTATCAAAAAGACATCTAGTCTTCTTCATCCACCTCAATATCCAAAATAGGCATTTGCCTTTTGATAGCTTCATGGAAAGAAACTAAAGTTTCTGTACGTGCCAAACCTAACGGTTGCAGTTTATCATGTATGATACTCAGCAAATGATGATTGTTTCTTGCATATATTTTAATGAACATATCATATTGTCCGGTAGTAAAATGACATTCCACTACTTCCGGAATCTTAGTCAATTCTTTAGTAACCGTATCAAACTGCTCCGGATCTTTTAAATAAAGTCCGATATAAGCGCATGTCTCATATCCTATTTTCTCCGGATCAAGCACATATTCCGATCCCTTTAATATACCTAAATTCGTTAACTTCTGAATGCGCTGATGGATAGCTGCACCAGATACATTACAAGCACGGGCTACTTCCAGGAAAGGGATTCTCGCATTACTTGCTATTAGTTTTAGTATCTGCTCATCTAACTTATCTAATTGATGATGTCCCATATAATTATAATCTAGAATTTAATTAATACTCTATTTTTCGCAAAGTTAACTATTTTTCCAAGGATAAATCACACAAATCATAACTTTTATACATAATAATCGAATAAACTCACATTTTTCAACTTCTATAACAGTTCCATGATTTCTTTCTTAAACAAAAAGTAAAAGATGCTCAAAAGAATTGTAGCTATGCCTCCTAAATCATATCTTTGTAGAAAATGCATTGATATGAAAAACAATATTATAATAGTTTTAGTATGCCTCTTACTATCAAGTATAGCAACCGCACAAGAGTTTAATGATTTCTTTTCAGATAAAACTTTACGGGTTGATTACATATTTTCAGGCAATCAGGATAAACAGTATATTAGTTTAGATGAATTATCCCAATTGCCATCATGGGCAGGAAGACGACACAACCTTTCTGACCTTCCGTTAAAAGGAAACGGAGAAATAGAAATGAAAGATAAAAAGACCGGGACTATAATTTATCGAACCTCTTTCTCTACTCTTTTTCAGGAATGGCTCACAACCGAC